>WNGH01002362.1_pt1 | contig 17833 bp, 18 predicted proteins | sample 5400631 | NCBI WGS metagenome assembly WNGH01 (sample SAMN13153373, study PRJNA577476) | soil metagenome | isolation source: 115 cm soil or saprolite under Garry oak tree replicate 1 | place: USA:California | collected 2016-06-15
TTATACGGACGGACTCTTCGAAGCCAAGAACACTGCGCAGGAAGAATTCGGCAAGGCACGCTGCAAAGAATTCCTGGAAACGCAGCGCGATATTCCTGCTGCGCGTTTCGCTAACGCCCTCCTCGACAGAGTCGCCGGTTTTTCCGGCCACAACTCCGCCCGGGCGCAGGAGGACGACATTACCCTCCTGGTCCTCGACCTTCAGTAGGATTCTGCCTGGGCAAGAGGAATTTAATCCAGGCGACGCCGAAAGTTCTAAACCCTGGAAGCAAGTGCTGCAATGCCGCCCGGTGCCCGCCTAACCGTCCCAACTCCCGATCCTTTTCGACCACAGGCGCGCGCTTCAGGGAAACATAACTTTCAGCCATCAGGTGGTGTACTCGTGGCGATGGACTGCGGTGGAGAGTCGCGCGGGTTGCTCCGGCAAAACTTTGAGGAGTTTCTCCAGTTCCAGCTTTTTACGCCCCCGGGAAACGGTTCCTCGTGGACATCTTACCTCCCGAATTCGGCATCCCATTCCTTGACCTTAGCGATGGTATAGTCCACTTCTTCCGCGGTCAGCTCGGTGAACATCGGCAGAGAAACGCACTGTGCTGCGTTGGCCTCCGCGTTTGGCACATGCGGCTTCGGATCGGCCAGCTTGTTCCATGGATAGCCTTCCTGTTTGTGAATCGCGATGGGGTAGTGCATCTTCGCATCGATCCCCGCCGCAACTAGGAATTGCGCTAGGTGATCGCGCTTGAGATGCTCCACAACGTAAAGGTGATACGCGTGGCGATACCCCGGCAATTCCTTCGGAAGCTTGAGACTAGTGCCAGTAAGCCCCTGGGTATAGCGTTTGGCCCATGCTCGGCGCTGATCGGTCCACTTCGTAATATGCCTTAGCTTCACGCTCAGGAATCCTGCGTGGAGATCGTCCAGCCGACTATTGAACCCAAAGGTGTGCACGGACCGTTTCAGCGAGCCGTGGTTGCGCAGCCGCCGCAAGGTGTTGTCTATCTCCGGTCGGTTGGTGATGAGTGCGCCGCCATCGCCATAGGTCCCGAGGTTTTTCTGGATGATGAAGCTGGTGCACACTGCATCGCTCAATTCGCCCTGTTTGAATCCGTCTCCATGCGCATCAATGGACTGCGCGTTGTCTTCAACAACCCAAAGCTTGTGCTTCCTGGCGATCGCGCTGACCGCCTTCAGGTCCGCGCAATGTCCGTAAAGATGTACAGGCACGATGCCCACGGTGCGCGGCGTGATGGCCGCTTCAATCTTCGTGGCATCGATGTTGTTGGTGGCCCGATCGGAATCCACGAAGACCGCTTTGGCGCCCGCGATCCAGATGGCTTCAGCCGTCGCAAAAAAGGTGTTCGCGGTTGTAATCACTTCATCGCCGGGGCTGATGCCCAGTGCCATGAATGCAAGCCACAGCGCGTCCGTACCCGAGTTCACCCCGACGGCGTGTTTCATTCCAAAATAGTGGGCGAGTTCGTTTTCGAAGCGCTCCAGCGTCGGACCCATTACGTAGGACTCGCTTTCGATGACGGCGTGGAATGCTTCGTCAATCTCGCTCTTAATGCTGCGGTACTGACGGGCATGCCCATAGAAGGGCACCGTCATTTTCGGTGCAGGCGCCGGTTTAGATGCGGTCATAATTCTTCTCCCAATTCACGAACCAACGACAGTGGTGTTGCTGATCTAGCAATTTATTCGGAGGAGGCAATGCGGGTCAAGTCTTAAATCGGTTCAATTAACAGGCTTGCGAATTCCGGTCTGATGGAAATTCCGGCAGCCACCAGGATCTTCGCGGTTTCCACGGCGCCAGAGCGCTGGCGGAAAGCAAATGGGACTGAGCTCTTTCGGTTGGTGCGCGCCGGCCTCCGCTTCCTAGACGGCGTCGAGAGGATACCAACAAACGCGGTTGCGGAGAAAAACGAAGACGCCGCTTGACTCCCGGGGCCACCATGTGGCAATTACGCTGCGGTCAATTTCAAGGAGCTCACCATGCGATTGAATCCCAATCTAGCTTTTGGCGGGCAATGCGAGGCCGCGTTCAAGTTTTATGAACGATGCTTGGGGGGCAAAATCGTCACCATGCTCACATATGGCAAATCGCCCATGGCAGAACAAGTGCCGCCGAGATGGCGCGAGAAGATCCTCCACGCGACTCTCGCCGTCGGCGGCAACGTTTTGATGGGCGGCGACCCTGTTCCCGAGCAGTATGAACCACCCAAGGGTTTCAGCGTGCGGCATCGATGACCCTGTGGATGCAGAACGTATATTTCACGCGCTGGCGGAAAATGGCACAGTGCAAATGCCTCTCCAGAAAACCTTCTGGTCCGTCCGCTTTGGAGCGCTGGTCGATCAATTCGGGATTCCCTGGGCGATCAACTGCGAGCAAGCGCCCAGCGTCGCGTAGAGTAGAGAGGAAGGGCTCGGAGGAAAACGCCGCCTGACTCACGCGGTAATGCAGTTGAGAAATAACTCAAAAGTTGGTTGCCACTGCCAATGTGAAAGGTACTGGTTCGGCGTAGTAAGGACACGCTCCACAACGACGATAACGCGCAAGGTGGTACGCTGGCATCTGATCGGCCTAGCGAACCAAAGAAGAGCAGTGGGTCCTAAGGGAGTCGTGCCGAGCAATGCCGAGAAGCACAATCAACTTCGACACCGTGCGGAACATTGGGCTTCGGTTGCCCGGTGTGGAGGAGAGCACTGCGTACGGGCAACCGGCGCTCAAGATCCATGGAAAACTCCTGGCCTGCCTCCCCGCACATCGGTCGGCTGAACCCGCTTCGCTGGTTGTCTCGGTGGATTTCCATGACCGCGCCGAGTTGCTCGCTGCGGCCCCCGATGTTTACTACGTGACGGAACACTACGTCGGCTATAGCTCCGTGCTAGTTCGCCTCTCGCGCGTGACTCCCGATGTTTTGCGGGACTTGCTCCGCATGGCCCATAAGTTTGTGACCCGCAACGCCGCGCCACGCTCGCCAGCTCGGAAGCGCCGAAAGCTGGCCCCAAGAAAATAAACAGAAGTCCGGTAACGCGACTTTTATCACTAGGCAGCCGCCGACGATAAGACTGTGGCGTCCAGCGCTGGCGGCCTAGCGCCCTTGATGAGGAGCCACAGCATGAGCGCTATCTCCCCGAAGAAGGCGGGTTGAGCGTAGGTAAACACGTTGTCCTGATATTGCGGCAACAGTAGGCCTGTAAGACTCAGGATCACCCAGGCGACGCCGGCGAAGACGAGCCAGACGCCCAGAAAACGCGGCAGGAATCGCGACCGGTACACCAGCAGCCCGAGCGGAAAGAGCCACAGACCCCAAAATATTTCGCAGACACCAAATCCGTGACCGTGCAGATTGAGGAACAGCATAGCCAGAGCATCCCGCTGAGGCTTTTCGAATACGGACAGGAAGTCAGCCCCGCGCACGAGGACGAGAGCAGCGATGGAGTTCAGCTCATTCAGAAACGCTATGGGGATCGAGACCACAATCAATGTCACCATGAGCGAGGCGTGCCGCCGGCTGACCCCCTTGAGCAGATCGTACAAAGCCAGGGCCACGAAGATAAAACCGGCCTGGCCGATGAGTTCGCCGGCGATGCCGAGGCGAAAGAGCGTCTCGGAGGCCGAGATGTTGGTGGCCGTCGCCGTTGGGTTTCCGTGCACGATCAGCTTGCTGGGAACATAGGCCATGGCGAAGAAGCCGACGATGGACATGAGTACATACAGTAAGCCTGCGAATCTGCCGGGGTTCTTGGTGGAACTCATGTTGCCTCCCTGCTTGTAAGGGGCCTGGTGAAAGGGTCTAACGGAGAGACGCAGGAGGCTGTCGAAATGTTTCGCCACAGGAGCGCAAGTCGGCAACTTGAATTCGACGCGAGAGCGGCCTGGCAAATGGACGAGAAGGCGGCTGGGAACGGCCCCATTCATCGGTATGGGCTATTCTCGCGCCCGGTAATGTCACTGGTGGCGCGCCATTCATGTAAGAATGGCGAATCACCTGGCGCGGGGGTGCGCCTGTTTTCGCTAGCGTAGTATAAATTTCTTGCGGCAGCGAGAAATGATGCTTCTGCCCAAGGAGAAGCTGATGAGAGCAAAGCAAGTTGTCTCATTCACTGTGATTTGTATGGTCTTGTACTGGATAGCGCCTGGAAAGGCGCAAGTGCCACGGCAAAAGGTGCACGTACGACTTTACAACACGGCCAAGCAGAAACTCATGGAAGGCAAGCAGATTGTCGGGGCTACCGTTTTCTCTCCCGACCCGAATATCTATTGCGCGATGGCGAACGCCGGTTACGATTTCTTGTGGATCGAAATGCAGCACAGCCCCCTTACATTTGAGGACGTGGCCAGAATGATTTGGGCCTGCAGGGGGGCTCCGGCGATGCCTTTTATTCGTGTCCCGGACGCGACGGAGGGCGATATCCAGAAAGCGACGGACATCGGCGCGGTGGGGATTATCGTTCCGACGGTCGACATGGTGGAGAAGGCTCAGGCAGCGGTGAAGTGGTCCAAGTATCCGCCTGAAGGTCGGCGCAGCCAAGGCAACGGACAGTACGGGGCTTTGTGGGGAAACGACTACCGTGAGACCGCCAATGAAAACATGATGGTGGTGATCATGATTGAAACCCCGATCGGTGTCGAGAACGCCGAGAAGATTGCCTCCGTTCCCGGGATCGATGTGATCTTCGCTGCCAGTACCGACCTGGGCAATTTTTCCGGACACCGGCAGGGTGACAGGGAGTACGAAGCCATGGTCACCAGGATCCACGACGTGACCTTGCAGCACGGGATCAGGCTTGGGGGACCGCAGGCTTGGAAGGATCGCCCGGGATTCACCTTTTTCCAGGGTCCCGGCGAAACCCAGCTAATCCAGTCCGGCGCGCGAGTGAACCTGGCGCTCAATCCGGCAGGCGCACAGCCGAGAGTGGCTCCGATCGAAGGCACTGCGCCGCATTAGTCGCGGTCGGTATGGCCGTAATCAAAGGGGGTGCTGGTAAGCCAGAAGCGCGCGAACGAAGTGTCAGACAGATTCGCCGGCGGAGTCCGATTGCCAACTCCACGTCCATTGGGCAAGAAGCCTCTAGCTCGCGTCGTCTCGGGTGACGCCTGTAAGCGTTGTTTTCGGCGAATATCATCTTTCGGTCAACTCCGTTAGCACTGCGGCGTCCAGCGGTTGCGGCTGTCAAGGCGTCAATTTGGTTCTATCCCGCGGATAGAGCGTTGCCTGTCGTACGTTGGGAAGGTTCAGAATCTGGGCAGTCAGTCGCTCCAATCCAATCGCGAAACCTCCGTGAGGGGGCATTCCGAGATCGAACATCCTTAGATGATCCTGGAAATTCGCAGGATCGATTCCGCGTCCGCGCAGAGCCTGCTCGAGATCTTCCGGACGATGAAGTCTTTGGCCGCCGGTCGTAATCTCAACTCCCTGAAACAACAGATCAAAACTATTTGCTGCCCCCGTCGTTCCTCGCGGAGCCGTGTAGAACGGGCGCCCCGACAGCGGAAAGCCCAGCACGAATACGGCAGGGATACCGGTTTCCGTCTCCGCCAGTTGACACAATTGTCGCTCGGCCTCCGGGTCGAGATCGTCGGTTAAATCGGTCCGGTTGAAACTCGCTTTCAAGAGTTCGAGGCAGTTGCTAAACTCCCAGCAAGGCACCTCCAGCATGGATGGAAGCGGTTGCTCTCTGTACGAACTGAGCAGATTTGCATAGTTCTTGTTTACGCAATCAAAAATGTGAGTCAGCAGCTCACGCTCGAGCTGAATAACATCCTCTGGGCCATCGATGAATCCAAACTCCAGGTCTAGGGAATAATATTCGGTCAGGTGCCGGCTGGTGGCGTGTGGCTCAGCGCGGTAAACGTGACCCGTCTCAAAAACCCGCTCGAATCCGGCCACGCCGTGTTCCTTGTAGAACTGCGGACTCTGAGCCAGGTAGGCAACACGGTCAAAATACTTGACCTCGAAAAGATTCGTCCCGCCTTCAGTGCCGGACGCAACTAACTTGGAGGTGATTATCTCCGTGAAACGGCGCTGCGTGAGGAACTCCCGAAAAAACGTCAGCAGGGCTGCTTGAACCCGAAATACGTTGCCGACGAATTTATTTCTAAGCGCCAGCGGTCGATATTCAATCAGCGTTTCTGGACCCACTGAATCGAGATCAGAAAATGAATGAAAGGGCAGATGCTGTCCCGAGCGATTGAGGACGCGAACTTGAAAGATGTCCAATTCATATCCCAATTTCGCGCGAGTCTCCTGACGCACTCGTCCGACGATTTCAACTGTATCTTCGAGCTTTAAATGATGTTCTTTGATCGACTCGGGAGTAGCGACGCATTGGACTTCCCCGGAGCAGTCCTTCAGAACGACAAAGGTTGTTTTCCCGAGAACCCGCATGCGGCACACCCAACCGCGGAGAACAACTTCTTGTTGCACAAAATCAGAAAGGGAGTGGATAAATACGCGTTGACTGGTTGTGGCCATCCTGCAAAAACCTCCTCCGAAGGAAGGCTTTTGCTGGAGCCGGGAATGCGGCGGTGCCATCCAGCTTCCGGGTGAAACCCGGCGCTCAATTCGCGCTGTTTCGTAGCGTCGCGTTTCCCCCTAGTAAGGCCGACTGACTCTCAGTCTCCTTTTCAAGGGAACCTCTCGGAGGGGTCTGTCCTCTTCATCGAGTTCCTCTATCTTTACCATCTAGTTCGACAAGAACGCAAATATTGATTTGTGAATGCGGTCTCGCTTCACAGAGGCTGACTTCTTGCTCGCGAATTCGCCTCCGCACAAGGATGTTTTCAAATCATCAATTCAGAGCGAGGATTTCTAGGCCAGCCGCCGCCATGGTGATTGAGGGTCGCGGTCAACGGAATTCTGCGTCAGCGCTTTCATCGCTCTGAACTGATGGTGTAAGCACATCACGTGCCACGGTTGCGTCTTCCTCGCGCACCAAAACGCGAAATCCCGCGCCGGACCACGCGAGGTGTTCACGCATTCCTCCCGCTGTATCAGCCTGAATCATGGCCCGAATGCCGGCGGCTTCGAGCACGCCCTTGGCCAAATCCGCCTCAGGGCGGCTACCGTACGTTTGGACGACGATAAGCTTAATGTCCTGCATAGCAGTATTATATGCTCGGATGAGCGTGAGCGTTCAGTGGGCCCCGCTCAATTTCCACTTGGCGGCTTTCCGATTTATAATATGTTCCATGCTGAATCCCGATCCACTTGCAGGCATCGTTCCTCGTGCCGTCCATCCCGTAAATGACGGGGAAACCACTATCTCCCAATACGTTGAGAAGATCGAGGGCGAAGTCTCACTCGATGCCTACGTCAAGGCGCAGACGTCCGCGCCCGAGGTCGTGAAGCGGATCACGGAGTTGGAGAACTGCCTGCAACGTCTCGCCAATGCAGTCTTGGCTTTAAGCGACATCGACAAGCGTCCCGAATTGCGCGCTGCCGCCGAGGAAGCAAAACTGCTCCTCAAAAATCGGCTTGAGGTCGATGCCACCAAGCATCGATTCCACAGCGAATTGGGAGCATTTAAGGACGGACTGCGAATGATCAAGGACTGACACTTAGCCTGTCTCGGAAGCGCTTGGGGTGAGGGGGCGGCATGCTCGTTGCGGTGCCGCCGCACAACACCAGCCGCAAGTGCCCCGAGTGCGGGCGCACTTCGGGAGACAACCCGAAGAGGCCAGCAAAGTTCACCTGCCTCGAGTGCGGGTTCTCGGCCAACGCCGATTGGGTTGCCGCCATGAACATCAAAGAGGCAGGACTTGCCTTGTTAGCTTGTGGAGATACTTCGCCTGCCGTAAGGGCGTCGGCCCAAGAACCCACCGAAGGCCTTCATGCCTAGGCAGGGAGCCAGTAGGAATCCCCTTCCTTCCGGAAGGGGAGGAGGTCAAACTCCGCTCAAGCCACATGGAGCGCACGAAAAGGAAGATTTCTCAGAAATCGGCAGCACCACGCACCCTAATTCGCCGCGAAATAACAGTCCGAGGAGAGCGCCGTGTTCGTCGCCACATCCATCCAGCACTGCCTTTCTTTGTCAAAACGCTTCTTCAGAGCGGAGGGACGCAATTCCGTGGTTTTAAATTCGCCTTTGCCATTCTCCGGCTTGCGGGACTCAATCACCTTGCGCAACACTCCTGCCGGAGAAGTCAGAAAGTAGGTCCTGACGGTGGGGGTTTCACGGAAGATGACGATGTCTCCATGGTTTTTCACACAAACATTGAAGCCGATCATATCCGTTCCTCTGATTCTAGCGGCAACCTGTTTCACTGCCACGGTCTCCGGGTGTGGGGTCAGTCTCAAGAGGTAGGAAAGCATTGGGGGCATGAGCGCGTCCTTGCCCATATCGTGGACTGTGCGGCGAACCATCAGGGCCAGGGGCTTCTCTGTGTTCTTGGCTTCTTGGGCCAAGGCAGGCAAGCCAGCCAGCACCGCCAAAGTCAGCACCATCACTGGTCGCACGCCGTACCTCCGCAGGCAGAGCGCCCGCTCTGTCGCTTGATCAAGAAAGCTCTGGAAGTATACACGGAGGGATACAAGGGGCGGATGGGGGGCCGTAGGAATCTCCCGGGGCACTCAGTTCGTTGGGCAGCATTTTGCCGACTTACCCTTTCTTCACTAAGAACTGAACCCGAATCTAGCTGCTGAATGGTGACAACGCAGTTCCTTAGCTAACCTGTGTTAGCCCACCCATCAGCGCTTGCGAGGAAGGCGGCTATTTTCCATTCCAACCATGCGGGATTCTCTTGCCTCAGTGCGGCTGGGACTCTGAAGCAGGCGCTGGCTCATTGCCGGCAGAAAACCGGTTCGTTCTGGGACGATATCCCTTGCGCGTCCGGATGTGATACTTCTTCAAGCGTTCGCCTACCAGTTGCACTTTGATAGAGCGCCATCCACGATTGGGATTCGGCTGGGGATAATAGCTAAACGAATAAAGATGCGCTAGGTCGTCGCGGATAGAGGCAAACGCATTTTTTTCATCCCGCCAACTCTTGGCAAAATAGGCCTTGCCGCCGGTGGCGGCGCTCATACGGTCAAAAACTGCGGTAGAAACGGGCTGAAGCTGCGCCTCGGTCGTGCTGATCATGTAGATAGGTATGCCTGCCGATTGGGCCAGCTCGGCAACATCCTCGGGGGGCACGGTGCTGGCATTGTCGGGGCCGTTCGAGAACACCACGATGGCCTTTCTTCCCGGATACTGGCCGGCATCCTGAACCGTCAGCAGCAACGAGTTGTAAAGCGCAGCATCGTCCCCCGCCACGCTCGTGCGCACGCCGCGCACCACCTCCGATCGGTCGGAAGTCAAAGCCGCGGCCCGGTAAAGGTTGCGGCTATAGGAATAGAAAGATATTTTGTCCGCGGTTTCCAGAGAGCGAACGAAGTCGGCAATGGCATCTTGCGCGAAGACGAAGCCACGGTACATGTAATTGCTGGTATCAAACAGGATGAAGACATTGGAGCCAGCAAGGGTCGAACTAAGCGTTTCGAGCCGGTCTTCCAAAGAAGAGCCCGTCACCCCATCTTGCATCCGACTGCGCCCTTCGGCGGAGACGGACTCGTCCGCACCGTTCTTCCCAGCGTCGGCAGTAATGTCAACCAATCTGGCGGTGGGACCATTCCCTTCTTCAAATGTGGCAATCTTCTCCGAGATGCCATCTTCAGTGATCGCGAAATCCGAAGGATGAAGGGTCGTGACATAATTGCCTTTATTGTCGGTCACGGCCACATTCAACTGCACCAGGTTGACGACAACGTGAAGGCGCGTGGTGTCCTGCTGCGCCGTGGTTCGAAGGGTGGAAAGAGGCAGCAGTCCTAAAACAAGCGCCACGATCAAGAGATTTCGTTTTTTTGTAGGTTTCAATCGCATATCGCACCATGTTGTCATTTTTCCGGCCGTAGCCTTCCGCTGAAAAATTGAGCCAACCGATCTGATCTAAGGCCGGGGAATACTGTCATTCCCTGACAAGGCAGAGATCTTGCCTTGCCGGAACTCTTCGCCGGCCTCTCGAGCGGCGCGCAGCAGCGCCGGCCAATCCTCGAAATCAGTGGCAAAAATCTTCTCGACCATGCGACGCGTAAGTTCAGGAACCAGACGGTTCAGCATCACCGGCGAATAGTGTTTTTCGTCGGCTAGGCGCGCCCAGTATAGGTTGTTGGAATCCCAGGTCTCCGCCAACAAGCGGCTGGAATAGCCCATGAAAACCGGCAAAGGCGGCAGATTCAGCAGTTCGCGCGTGTAACTCTGCGCCAAAACGCGATGTGGCACTCCAAAGTCTCGCGACAAACGTTCCCAATTGACCTCGTTGGGGTAACGCTCGGAGAGAGCTGCAAGCTCATGACCAGCTGGTCCGAAGGAATTGGTCTCTTCGGGAAATCTTCGTTGATATTCAGCCGCCAGATAGAAAGTGTCCGCAGGCATCAACTGCGAAAGCATTTCCGCCACGTGTCCGGAACGCAGAGCCTGTTCCACTCTTTCGGAGCGCCGTGGGATCATACGATCAGGCAAGATATTCATGACCTTATTACGCAATTCGTCATTTTGCGCGGAAGCGGTCAAAAGCTCCTCGCCGCACTGTTGGTACAGGCTGACGGCGTGAAGCTCATTTTGGCTCACGTTCCACCATCGGGGCACCACGGCATTGGTCAAAAGACCAGGCACCAGCTCTCGCCAGATCAGGGCTTGCACATTCTGTGGTGCGATGAAGTCCTGCTCCGCAGTGGCCAGGACATAGGGTAAATCGGCCAGCGATCCCACCAAGTGTGCGCCTCCGCCCGCCGGGGAGCCCGCCCCGAACAACTGAGGCGCCTGCCAAAGTCGGTTAAGGCCAATGACCGTGTCTCCCGCAAAATCGTGCGAGCGAACGAAAAGAGGATTATGGTGGAGAATCTGGGCGCCGGGAGGCTCATAGTAGGCGTAATTGAGGCCTACTAGGGTATCTCGTAGAAAGGGAGCGAGTTGGCCGCGGGCCTCGGCGAGCTGTTGGGGGGAACTCGACGACTTGATTATCTTCGCCAGGTTCGTGTGCATCTGTAGTTCTGTATGACGGTTATTGTAGATTCCCGCGGCCCACTGATCTCTCTCGCTATTTCGGAAAATTGGCTGGGGCATCTGGAATTCCCGGAGTTCCCCAGCCAAAGGAAGCAGGGCATTGCCGGAGGAGTTTCCTCCGGCAACTTCGCGCAGGCCGTCACCGAGGGCCAAGAGGGTGTCGAGAGAAACCAAGCGCTGCTCATCCAAAACCGATCGGATTCTGTTGGCGATCAGGTCATGCATACGCTGGGCGTCCGGAGCCGACTGGGGCGGACCCGCAAGCAAATTGATGAGGGCGTCTTGAAGAACAGGATCCGTTTTGCCGCTGGCCGTGAGCAGCAGCTCCTTCAGGGCGGTGCGGCCGGCGTCGAAAAGCTGCGTTGAAGAAGCGACCTTGCCAAAGGGCCCAACCACCTTTTGCCAAGAGTCGTTCAAAGCGGCGCCAGGGATTTCGCCCTGACGCGCCAGTATCTGCCAGAGTCCGACGCTGGCCTGAAATGTTCCGAAGGCGTTGCCCCGCAGAGTGCTCTTCGAAATAGCGTCAAGGCTAGTGGCCACCTGGAGGAAGGCTGCGATCGAGGCATCGTCCAAATCTGGAAATTCTGAAAAGACCAAATATTGGTCACTGAACTCAGAGAACTTGCCGGCCAGCAAAGCCACCGTTTCGGGACTAAGGCGACGTTCCGGGGAACGCCTGCCGTCGATTTCACTAAGCATCAGATAGCTTTGCAAAGGACCTGTTTCGGTGGGCACTTGAGCAATGGCGAGCAGGGCTTCCAGCAATTGACCTGGGCGGTCCCAATGTGCGGACCGGCGGCCCACGTCGCGGATAGTTTTGAAATCCGTGTTTTGTCGGAAGATCTTCTTCCACACCTCAAGATTTCCAGGAACGTAAGGATCGCCGTTCGGCTCCCACCGCAGGCGGCCGACCAGAAGAAACAGACCGGTGTCCCGCCGAAACACGCCCGTTCCGGCATCGGAAGAGTCTTTTCCGCGAAACGTCTCATAAAAACGGCGCAGCCGGCCAGGTTCGGTGAAATGAGTCTGCTGTGACGGGGATACGGTCGACAGGTCGTCAAAATAGGCCGCAAGCCAGCCGCCATCCTTGGCGAACAACTTAGGGATGAATTCTCCTGGAGAGTCAGGGCTTGCTCCAACCAGCTCATTCCAAGCGGGGACGGCCGCGGATCCCCCAGGCACAACCACTCGCCCAGCTCGAACACAGATGTGGCTGCCGTAGAAATCCAGGGCCGCGGCTTGCGGAACCATTTTTTTTAGCGCATGCGATTGCCGCAAGACTGACCGGGTTTCGCCGTCCATCCGTGCCAGGGCCCAGTAAAAGCGGGCCAGCTCCGGATCGCCTAAGATCATGTCTACTACATCAACTTTTTTTTCTTTCTTGGTCCAGTCGATTTCCACGGGCGGCGCCGGTACGCGCGACATCGAGAAGGAATAGGTGAATGCCCGGCCCTCCTGAAGGCTCTTTTCAAGTTCCGGCAGGGGGAATCCCGAGTCGATGGTGAGAAACGCTCTTTGCGGATCGGCGGTCTCCAAGAATGTGCTGCGCCGCCCGCAGTCAGGTCGGGTTCGATAACCCAGGATTTTCAGCAAGGGTTTCGCTCCCTCACAGCTAGAAACATTAATGACACCGTCGGGACCTGCCAGCGCCGCCAATTCTCGCGCCTGCTGCACGTAGTGGCTCAAGAGAATAAGAAATTCCGTTGGCCGGGATTTGGATCCCAGCCCCTGATAGCCCAATTCGAATACGTTGCGGGCCAGCAAAGGCATAACTTCTTCAGGCGAGACCTTCTGGCTGATCCCCGCCATGCGTAAAAAAGAGCGCAATGGCCCTGGTATCGCGACATTGGCGGATTCGGGCGACCCCACCTTGGGGTCCTCTGATGACCAAGGATCAGTACCCCAAACGGCTGGCGCGAAGCACGACCCGACGGAAAGCGTGGCGGCCAGAATGGCGGCAAGGCGGAAGAGGGACTTGGCGCATCTCTGTGCGCATAAATAGGTTAAGAGCAGTGTGCGGGCTTTCAAGATTTCCTCCCCCGAGCGGAATCGAGCCAGAACGACGCAGTTGACATGCAGAGAGTGAAGGTTTGGACCCTAGGGAACTAAGTCTAAAACCCGGACCTGCAACGACTGATCGCCTTTCACGACGAAAGCAGTTAACTCGGGCACGCTAGGCGCGGGACTGTGGATGGTGGCATCGTCGCCGTCAACGTCACACCGGGTAACCTTCTCCGTCCTGGCACTATGAAACCGCAACTGGGCTCCTGTCAAACCCAAAATTCTCAAAAGAACGCTTTGGGTGGGCTAAACGAAGGGTTTGTAGGTAGGTTATTTTCTACGGCCTGGGTCGAGGGCCTGGGGGCAACCTTCCCCAGTGCGCCAACTTGCGGCTCTGGGCGTCAGGGAAGCGAATATCGCCACACCGGTATTCAGGCTCTCATGCCTGAAGCTGCACCCCCCCGACTCGCTAGAAATGGCTAAAGTGTGGTGAAGACTCGGGCATGTCTGCGTTGAAAACACAGGTAGTTATTCTCCGAACTGCGGAACCTGGGCGAAGTCGGGGCTGAGCCTCAGAGGTTCCTGCGTGGTCGGCAGGAGTGGCGCGCGCGCTCCTTTTCGGTCATGGCTCGAGCTGTGGAGGCTAACCTCCATGGACGGGCAAGCCACTTGAAAACTGGAAGTTGGGCCTATCAAATTGAGCTCCAACGGCCCTTATCATAAACAAAACCATCGAGGAGCCTAAATTGAGCCGCAAGGTCAGCCCAGAGTGGCCGAAATTCGAGCTGCGCTGTCATGCAGGAAATGCCGGACATCTTGAAGTTGTCAGCGATGCGGTGTCCGTAACGATTGGCCAGCAGATTCGCAGAGAGGGAAAAGAAGAGTTCTGGGACTCCCTGCTCGTTGAGTGTAAGGAGCAGGACGATGGATCGTTAACGGTTGATGTTGTGGTCTTCCATCCCCGCTGGGACGAGCCCTTGAGGATTGCCTCCATTCAATCCCATCCGTCTGATGGAAACGCAGCGGAGCCAACCCTTCGGTGTGACTTCGAACAAAAACGGTTGTGACCTTCAACCTTTTTTAGTTCTGCGCGCCGGTCAGCTGGCGCGATTGACTCTCCGGGCCATTCTGGAATTTCTTTTGCCCCGACGCGGCAGCAGTCCTTGAAGGTCTCTGCGTTCAGTTAAGAGAACTCACCGCTTGGAAGTCCAATGCCGCGCGCACCTTTTGAAGGAGTTTGTTCCTGGTAAAGGGTTTCTGGACGAGCAGCGTGCCCTGGGCCAACACACCTCGATGAGCGATCACGTCGTCCGTATAGCCTGACATGTACAGGACTTTCAGATCGGGACGAAATGCGGCCAGTTGGCTCGCCAATTCGCGGCCATCCAACCGGGGCATGACCACGTCCGTAAGTAACAGATCGATTCGGCGCTGCATGTCCTTGGCCGTTCGGATGGCATCCTCGACCCCCGAGCACTCGAGAACCGTATAACCGGAGTCTTCTAAGAGTGTGCATGTCAGGTCTCGCAGCGCGGGTTCATCTTCCACAACCAAGATAGTTTCTGTGCCCCCAACTATTTCCATCTCCCTCTGCTGGACCGGGAGGGATTCTTCCGTGCTCGGGAAATATATCTTAAAAGTCGTACCACGGCCCGGTTCGCTGTAGGCCATGATGTATCCGTTGCTCTGTTTGACGATCCCATAGACCATCGAGAGTCCTAGGCCAGTGCCTTTTCCTGTCTCCTTCGTTGTGAAGAACGGCTCAAAGATATGCGACAGCGTCTCTGCATCCATGCCAATGCCCGTATCGCTCACCGCCAGCATGATGAATGGCCCAGGCCTTGCACCCAAATGCTGACGGGCGTACGTGTCGTCGAGTTCCAGATGCGCAGTCTCAATCACCAACTTTCCGCCGCTGGGCATCGCATCCCTTGAATTGATCGCCAGGTTCATGAGTACCTGGCTCACCTGACCCGGATCGGCTTTCACGTAACCCAAATCACGGTCTAGCCTGATCACTAATTCGATGTCTTCGCCGATCAAGCGGTGGAGCATCTTTTCGATTTCCAAGACCGAAGCATTTAGGTCCATAACTCTCGGTTCGATGACTTGCTTGCGACTGAATCCCAGCAGCTGCGCGGTCAGACGAGCAGCTTGCTGTGCCGCATGCCGAGTGGCTTCGACACTCTTCCTCAGGCGGTCGTTCGCACCCGTGTGTTGGTCAAGAATGTCGCTGTGCCCGAGGATGACGCCGAGGAGATTGTTGAAATCGTGGGCAATTCCGCCAGCGAGGCGGCCAACGGCCTCCATTTTCTGCGACTGCAGCAGCTGTCTCTCAAGACTTCGACGATCCGTTATGTCCTCGGCGAACACCTCGAAATGAGCAAGGGAGTTGTCCTTTTCTAGCACTGCATGCCCGGTCATTTTGACGGTGATGATCTGTCCATCTTTCCTCCGCCATTCGGCCTCGACTCCTTGAAAGTCCTTCTTGGGCCAAAATTCTTTGACCAAGCGCTTACGGACCTGCGGGTCGCGATAGATGTTGCTCTCGAGGTTACACCGTAGAAGTTCCGCCTCCGAATCGTACCCCAACATCTTCACAAGCGCCGGGTTCACCTGGAGGAGGCGGCCGTCTAACGTGGCACGATAGATTCCGTAAGGCGCGTCATGTACGAGTGAACGAAAGTTTGACTCCGATTGCTGAAGGGCCTCCTGGGTGCGCTTCCGCGCAGTGATATCGCGGGCGATCGCCGAAGCACCCACCACCTTTCCGCTGGCATCTTTTATCGGCGATATAGTCACGGAAACATTGATCTGGTGTCCGTCTTTTCGGATGCGAACCGTTTCATAGTGCTGAATTCTCTCCTCTCTCTTGATCCTCTCCAAGATTTCAGGGATTTCGTCCTGGAGGTCAGCAGGCGAAAGAATTGTGAGCGGCCGTCCGACCACTTCACTGGCCGAGTACCCATAGACCGTCTCTGCGCCTATGTTCCAGCTGGCAATCCTCCCATCCAATGTCTTGCCTACAATGGCATCATCCGAGGACTCAACAATTGAAGCCAAATGAGAGAGTGCGGCTTCGGTTCGTTTGCGCTCCGTGATGTCTCGCGTGATCGAGAGCATACATGGCTGGCCGTCCAGTATCACTCGCGCGGCCGAGAGTGTAGCAAATCGGATCTCCCCACCCTTCTGGCGGAATCGAAACTCCTGTTCCCGAATCTCTCCGTCCCGTTGTAACGTCTCAAGAGTGTTCCGATGCCACTCTGTTTCCACGAATAGATTGATGTCCGAGGGAGTCTTGCCCATCACCTCCTCGGCAGTGTAGCCAGTGAGACGGGTGAAGCTTTCATTCACTTCGATGTAGCGGCGCTCCGGGAGACTTCGTAGAGAGATGGCGTCCGGGCTCGCCTGAATCATTTTCGCGTATCTGTCTTTTGCTTGGCGGAGCTCTCGATCTACGCGATCGCGACCAGTGATGTCGCGGACTATTCCCGTGAAAATGCGACTTCCCTTGTGGACATGCTCCCCCAATGAAACTTCGAGAAGAATTTCCCTTCCGCTGCGGTGCAGGCCGGTCAGTTTCAGAGCAGTCCAGGAAAGATGTTTCTTGCCCGTTTGCACACATCGTCCGATAGCCGCCCGGTGCGCCTGACGCAGATAGTCGGGCATCAGCATAGTAATCTCTTGGTCCATCATCTCGGAAACGGAGTATCCGAAGATTTCTTGAGCGGCTTCGTTGACAAAAAGAATGATGCTTCGTTCGTCGATCGAGATGATGGCGTCGGTGGCCGTTTCAGTGACAACTCGAAAGAGTTGCGCTGGTTCTAGAGACGGTTTGCGGGAGCTGCCGCGCTTTGGGGCTTTAGGGATCCTTCGCTTTGAATTCGGCATAGCTGTCTCACCCCTGGCCGTAGGGGCCGGAGACTCCGAAGGGGATTAACCACCAACACAGAATGATGTAGTCGAATCTAGCACAAGAACTTTAGGGTCAGGCGCGCGCCTGCACGAGACTTGCCGAACTAGAAAACAGGCGGATGAACCGAAGAAAAAGTATGGCTCTGTAACCATTCTGAGTCTGGGCTTCGGAATAGACAGAATCTTGTCCTGCCCGGGTAATATCAGCGAGAGGAGTTGATTTGCAGGTTCGACGATCTGACGGGACTTCATAGTAGGACATGCTGTTCAAGAGTGCCAACGACTATACTCCGAGGCAAACACGCGCATAGCTCTCGCCCACTTCAGCCGTAGTTAAGGTTCTCCGACTGCGCTGCCACTATCGGCTGCCGGTCCTTTGAAGCTCCCCCAACCTTGAAACTTGCCGAGAATTCCACAACTCGGATATCGTGAAATTCGTTAGAGCACGTCGATAAAGCCTGTCCAACGCCAGAGCCTGCAGCCGAGCGATCCGTGGCAACCGGTGCGTCCGGCTGCCAAGCTCAAGGACGATCCGTTTTATCCGGCGGCCCAGGGGGAGTTTCACTTTCTTGCAGGCCGCCCCGGCGGAGGCAGCGAAACATTTGAAAAAGCCATGAAGCCGGCCCACCGCCGGTCTGAAAAGAGTTTTTTCGAGCGCAAGTTAAAGGCTTGCCGGCAAGGTGCCGCGGAAATCAATGATCGTCGGTGATTGAGTAAGAGAATGTTTGAGTATGTTTTGCCGGATGCTGGGCTTAGGCCGCGAAAACAGCAAGAATTTCATTCACCTTTTGGGCTGAGGTGCGCGTGCATGAATAAATATGTGCTTGAGGCCAGTGGAACGATGCGGTCCGAAATCAAAAATAGAGAC
>WNGH01002463.1_pt1 | contig 17830 bp, 18 predicted proteins | sample 5400631 | NCBI WGS metagenome assembly WNGH01 (sample SAMN13153373, study PRJNA577476) | soil metagenome | isolation source: 115 cm soil or saprolite under Garry oak tree replicate 1 | place: USA:California | collected 2016-06-15
GGCGAAAGTTCAAGTTGAGCAAGGCATCATCACGGATCGATTAGTGCGCGTACCGACCGGTGAAGGCAAACCGCGCGCCATACGCGAAGTTGTGCAAGGAGATCTCGACGCCGCCTTCGGCAACTCGCGTTGGGATATTGCGATGCTGGAGATGGCGCGGCATGCTTTTGCGGTGAATCCGAATTCTGACTTGGAAGAAGTGGCTCGGGGACGCGAATGGACAATTTACTTTCCCTAGCCTAGCGGGGCGAGGCTTTCAGTTGCTTCAAGAGCGCCGCTGATGCATCCCAGGCGAGGTGGCTGGCGTGGACCGACGCTTCGGGTAGGCCGCCGATTTTCAGTACCAATTCCTCCCGGCGCAGACTGCGGGCATCTTCCAAGGTCCTCCCCACCAGCAATTCGGTTAGCAGCGAAGCACAGGCCATGGCGGGAACGCATCCTTTGGCGCGGAATCGGATTTCTGTGATGCGGTCGTCAGAAATCCTGGCGCTCAGTTTCAAAATGTCGCCGCAGGCTGGATTTTCAATCTGCACCGATGCGTCGGGATTCAACACCTCTCCGGCATTGCGTGGGTTCTGAAAATGATCGAGGAGTTGAGGAGAATACATCTCGGCAGAATTGTAACCTCCCTTGTACCATTAGAAGCTGATGTCCTCCGACCATACTCCGCAACGGATTGTATCCCTGCAGCCGAGCGCTACGGTGATTCTTGCCGCGATTGGCAAGCTCGATCGGATCGTCGCATGTACGAAATATTGCGCCGATGTGTGCCAAGAAGTGGCGCAGAGCGGGCGATCAATCATTGCCGATTCCTGGACTGCTCAGAGCGAAGAGATTGTTCGGGCCCGTCCGGACCTGGTCATCGCGGCTGTTCCTTATCAAGAGAAAGCTGTGGTCGAGATCCTGAAGTCGGGAGCACGTTTTCTTGGTTTGGCGCCGAAGACATTAGCTGACATCTATACCGATATTGCGACCATCGCCGGGATTATGGGTGTCGTCGAGTGTGGGCAGCAAGTCATCAGCGAAATGGAGCAGGGCGTTGAGAGCGTGCGCGGTGAGGTCAATGACGGAATACGGCCTCGCGTGTTTTGTGAAGAATGGGGCAAACCGCTGATCGCCTCTCAGCCATGGGTTGCCGAACTCGTGCGAGTGGCTGGTGGAGAATTTGTTGGAGTACCGGGCTCAACCACGTCAGCAGAAACTGTGCTCTCGAACGACCCAGATATTGTTATCGCTGCCTGGTGTGGAGCGGGCGACCGCGTCCCATTGGAAAAGATAGTTCAACAACGGGGCTGGAAAGAGATGCAAGCGGTGAGGCAAGGTCGCGTGTATTGCATTCGCGACGAATTTCTGAATACTCCGGCTCCGACGCTGATTCAAGGTTTGCGGGCGCTGGCAGCGGCGATTCATCCTCTGCGTTTTCCACAACCGCCAGGTCTAAGATGCATTAACGGTCATTATTCGCCGGACTGAAATTTGTTGTGAGCAACTGAACCCGCCTTACCAACCAGAACGGCTCTCCAGTGATGAAGCAAGTGGTCGCAGCTTTGATTTTGAAAGACGGGAAGGTGCTGGTGTGCCAGCGAACCCGTCACCAGAGCATGCCGCTGAAGTGGGAATTTCCTGGAGGTAAGATCGAAGACGGCGAACAGCCGCGGGACGCATTACGCCGCGAGTTGGAAGAAGAATTGGGGATCGACGCCCACATCGGCGAAGAGGTGGCTCGCATTCGTCACGATTATAAAAATGGTGGAGCGGTGGAATTACGCTTTTACGTGGTGAACGAATACACGGGCGAGATGGAAAATAGAATTTTTCGGGATGTGCGTTGGGCTAAACGATCCGAGCTGCCCAAGTACGATTTTCTGGAAGCCGATCGGGAGCTGGTGAAAGATTTGGCAACCGGGAAAATTGTTCCCGGTCATTAAGCTGCTTACATCGTCCAAAACAAGGCGATGGTGAGGCCGATCATGATGATGGTCGTCCCCCAAGCGATTACGTTATAGAACGGCGAGTTGACGTAGGTATCCATGAGCTCCTTTTTGTTGACCAGCAGGAGCATGAAGACCAGCACAAATGGCAGCACTGCCCCGTTCACTACTTGGGAGAGAATTGAAATCCTGACTAGTGGCAGGTTTGGGATGAGAATGACGCCCGCTCCCGCCACAATAAGAATTGTATATAGCCAGTAAAACACCGGCGCGTCGCGAAATCCCTTGCCTACGCCAGATTCGAATCCCAGGCCCTCACACACTGTATAAGCCGTTGACAGCGGCAGGATCGATGCCGCAAACAGCGAGGCATTGAATAATCCCATGGCAAAAAGTATGTAGGCATAGTCTCCAGCCAGCGGGTGCAAGGCCTGGGCCGCATCTTTGGCATCCGACACATTGCGGTAGCCGTGGGCATACAAGGTGGCGGCGCAGGCCACGATGATGAACCAGGCCACGATGTCAGTAAAGATGCAGCCGGTGATCACATCCAATCGGGACGTTTTGTACTGGCGCCGGGTCACACCTTTTTCAACGATAGAAGCTTGCAGATAAAACTGCATCCAGGGAGCGATCGTGGTCCCCACCACGGCGATCACCATATACAGATAGCTCGGCTGGCGAAACATTTCGCGGGGAGGTGGCTTAACCGTGGAGACGAGCGCGTCGATCCAGGCTGGTTTCGCCAGGATACCGGCGAAGATATAAGTCACATAAAAGAAAGAAGCGACCAGGAAAACCTTTTCCACGGTCTTGTATTGGCCCTTGAGGACGATTATCCACACGATGAAGGCGCAGATTGGAACCGTGATGTACTTGGAAAGCCCGAACAGCTCGAGACTGCCGGCGATACCCGCGAACTCTCCCACTACGTTGCCGAAATTGATGATCAGGACCCCGATCATCATGAAGAACGTGATTCGGAACCCAAACTCTTCGCGGATGAGGTCACTAAGTCCCTTGCCGGTAACAGCACCCATACGGGCCGCGATCTCCTGAATCACGATCAACGCCAATGTGGTGGGGATCATGGTCCATAGGAGCATGTGACCGAACTGGGCGCCGGCGGAGGAATACGTCCAGATGCCGTTGGCATCGTTGTCGACATTTGCCGTAATGAACCCGGGACCGACTACGGCAAAAAAAATCAGCGCGCGGGTTTTCCAACGCCTCAAGAATCTCATACGAGCCGCGAGTGACGCATCAGAATAAATGCAGTTGAGGGATCTGAACAGAAGAAAGCAATCAGCACTAAGCAGTCAGCATTCAGCCATTAGGGGCAGGTGCTGATTTGGAGAACTGCCTGGGCGATATTAAGGGCAAACTGGAAAGGGTCCGTATTGGCTGAATGCTGAGTGCTGATTGCTGATTGCCAGTTTCCTACAGCTTCGCCCGCAGCAGACTGATGATGTCGTCAGAAGTGATGACTCCGGTGAGCTTCTTGTTGTCATCCACTACGGGGAGGGTGAGCAAGTTGTATTTGTCGAACAACTCCGCGAAGTCTTTTTCCTTCGCGTTTGAGTTAGTGAAGATCAGAGGTTCCTGCGTAAGTGATTTTAACGGCGTTTCGGGACGAGCTAAAACCAGCTTGGCTAAGGGCACTGCGCCTGTCAGCCGTCCCTCTTCGTCCACCAGGTAGATCGTGCTCACTGTTTCAACGCCACCTTCAAAGCGGCGCAATGTTTCGATGGCGTCATGTACCGTGGCGTCCTGGTTGACCGCCAGGTACTCCGTATTCATACGCCCGGCAGCGGTCTTTTCGCCGAACTCAAGGAGCTCGACCATTTCCCGGCGCTCTTCCGGCTTCATCTCGAGCAGGATTTCCGAGGTGCGCTCCTCGGGGAGGTCGGCCAGCAAGTCAGCGGCGGCATCGGGTTCCATCTCTTCAACAATCTCGGCCGCGCGATCGGAATCAAGGGATTCGACAATCGCTTTTTTCACCTTCGGGTCAACTTCTTCCAACGCCTCGGCCGCCACGCCCTCGTCTAGAGTTTCGAAGACAGCTTCGCGCTCATCGGGGGCCAGGTTTTCGACGATATCGGCAATGTCAGCGGGGTGAAGCCGGGCTAAACGCTCGTGTGAGATCTTGAGCTTTACGCGCCGGGCGGGATCAGTTTCGATCAGATCGACGAAATCCCAGGGAATCGTGCGTGGCGGGATTTTCCGCAACAGGGCCCGTAAGGCGGGAAGGGGCACGACCCCCTTCAGCAACCTTCGAACCGCGCCCCGTGGACCTACGTCCACAGAACCTACTTTCAGCACTGGACGGTTGGCGACCGACTCGTGGTGCAGGTCCACGTCGTTAACACGAACGACTTTTCGTCCAAAAACATCGATCACCTGCTGATCAAGCAGGTCACGGCTCAACAGGAGCAAGCCTTCCCCACTCTCTCCCAGCAACCATTCGGCGGAAGAGGTGGCGGCCCGAATGCCGCCATTGACGGACGTTACAGAGCTAAAAGGCAGTAAGCGGTCGCCAGTCTTGGTTCGAACGATGATCACAGCGATGCGAGCGTGATCTTCCTGGGGAGCCAAAGCCAGCTCGCGAACGCGCCCGCAGCGGCTGCCCCCAAGGTCGAAAACCGGTTCGCCCAGCAATTCGGTGAGTGCGAGCATCGCCATCGCCCTGAGAATACTGAAGTGTCGAATGGTAATCCAGACAGTTTGAGGGTTTTTGTTAACGATGGTGTCTAATCGTGGTCGTGGCCACAGACGGCCTGCCCAACCCGGCCTATCTCAGCCCATGCGTTGACATTTGCCTAGGGGAAGGGCAAACTACCGAATTCACTAGCCATGCGGTTTCCCCGCTAGAGCCAATGAGGACGAATGGATCGGATTTGGGGTCGGCAAGTTTATTCATAAAATCTTCGCCATGACCAAACAACGGGTCTCCTACACGCTGGATTCGACGCTGGAGACCGTCGATAACGCAGAGCAAACAGCCACGCGCATCGCGGCGGAAGCGGGTTTTGAGGAAGATGAGGTCATGCGGATCTCGATGGCAGTGCGCGAAGCTGCAATCAATGCCGTACTGCACGGCAATGCCTACGATCCGGGGAAGAAAGTAAAGCTGGATTTTGAGAGCACCCCGCGCGATCTGGTGATCACCATTTCTGATCAGGGTAGGGGGCTGGACATGAGCAAGATTCCCGATCCGCTGGCCCCGGAGAATCTTTTAAAAACGTCCGGGCGGGGTATTTTTCTCATCCGCTCGTTTATGGACGAGGTACATATTCATCCTTCGCATTCAGGCACTGAAATCAAACTTATCAAGCACGTCCACGGTCCAGCCGTGGGCGGCAAGGAGGCTTCTCCGTGAGCATGAAAATCAGTAATCGGCAGGTGGATGGTGTGAGCATCGTAGATTGCAGTGGCCGTATCACGTTGGGCGAGGGCAGCGTCACCCTGCGCGATACGGTTCGTGAATTGCTTTCCAAGGGGCGGAAAAAAATTCTGCTCAATCTTGGAGAAGTCAATTACATCGACAGCTCAGGCATTGGTGAACTGGTTAGCGCGTTTACCACAGTGCGCAACCAGGGAGGCGAACTCAAGCTGCTGAATCTGACCAAAAAGGTCCACGATCTGCTTCAGATCACCAAACTCTATACCGTTTTCGACGTGAAGGACGACGAAGCGGCCGCCGTCAAATCATTTAACTAAGTTCTTGAGATTCTTCCCGCGTGGGCCGGTCTGAGACTGGCCCCACTTCCCTTCTCCATTTCGGGAATAATTTCCATTTCTCTCCTCGCTGTTTCCGTTGCGCCTCGAATTGCACGTTTTACAATGAGAGCTTGTGTGGGTTCCGTCCGCCCTTCCAACCCTGATCGTGGCACTCCTCTTGCCCGCTATTTCCATCGCAGATTGCATCGCTATTTGGGAAGCCAAAAAACACATAGGTGAAACTCGATGTGTTAGCGGCAAGGTGCTGAGGGTCAAAGAAGGCAATCGGGGAGTCACCTTTCTTGATTTCTGCGAGGATTACCTGGTGTGTCCCTTCACCGTGGTGGTGTTCCCCAGCGACCTCAAGCACGTCGGGGACATACGTCAATTGCAAGGCAAGATGGTTGAGATCCATGGGCCGGTCAAGGAGTATGACGGTCGGGCGGAGATAGTTCTGGAACGCGCCAGACAATTGACGGGGATGCTGGGCAAATCCCGCCTTTGCCCAAGGGTTATGACGTAGAAAAAAAAGGCCGTTATAGTGCGGGGAAATTCAGTCATCCAAAGACTGGGCGGAAAACCAAGAAGAAACGTCAGAGCGCGCCCGGCCAGACAGAAGAACAAATCGATCCAATGGGCACAGAGCAGTAAGTGCCATCTACACCATTCCCTTCCTTAGCTCTGCCAATGAATATTTTGTGCCGCGCCAGACTACGCCGCCACGCCATAGGGTGAGCGTCATGGAGCGAAGCATAGTATAGACGAACAGTGTTGTACTAATCGGATGTAGCAGAAAATAGTACGGCGGCACTGGAGACTTCCACGACATGCCAACATAAATCAAAAATATAGTTAACAGCGCCACGGCGTAGGGTAGGCGCTCCCATCCGTGCGCCAGTCCCACTCCGATGAAGGGCATGAGATTCAGAAATGCCAGAGCAAAACACGTTGACAGCGCTCGCGGCCATTGAAATGACATAACGGCAAAGAAATTCTTGGTCAAGTTGCGTACGACGCCCATGGCGCCCTTTGCCCAGCGAATGGAAATCAAATCCCCACCGAAAACGTTGCGCTGACGATAGCCGGCATTTTTCACGACTTTGCCCAACTTCATGTCATCGACCACTTCAAAGCGCAGTGCTTGATAGGTGCCGACGGCTTCGTATACCCGGCGACGAACCATATTGAATGCGCCCACTCCCATGTGATCGCGAGTGTCTGGATCAGCCACCTTCCAGGGGCGATGTCCGAAGACAAACAGAGTTTGAAAGAAAGCGATCATCATTTTTTCGCCTGGACTCTTCATGATCATGCGGGGAAACAGCACGACATGGTCGGCTGCTTCAGCTTCCGCGTAAGCCAGAGCACGACGCAGCGCGTCTGGCTTGAAAAGCACGTCGGCATCGGTGAATAACAGCCATTCCCCGCCGGCCTGTCGCGCTGCGGTCCACATGGCATGGGTTTTGCCTAGCCAGCCGGAAGGCAACGTTGCGATGTGGATGACTTTCATCCTCCCTTGGTCTTTGGCATTGGCGGCGATGCGATCCAACATCTCACCCGTGCGATCGGTGGAACGATCGTTCACCGCGATGATTTCGTAGTTGTCGTAAGCGATATCGAGCAGGCGAGTGAGGGCCTGTTCTATGGCTTCTTCTTCATTGCAAGCGGGAACAATGATGCTGACTCGGGGATTGCCGGTGGGACGGACTGGATTGCGATCCCATTCGGGGCGGGAAATATCGGGGATTTTTGGCATCCCTAGCGCTGCGCCAACTAGACGCGACAGCCACGCAATAGACAGGATGCTGCCTGCAATCCAATGGAAATAGCTCATCGCGCCTCGGCCCCAACTGCGCCAGGGGATTTTCGGACTCGCACCTCGGGAGCAAATCGCATGCCGTAAAAGAGTATGGCAGAAGAGACCGCCATGGCGACGACTGGACAAATAAAGGCGACTTGCAGCGAACGCCGGTCAGCGATCCATCCCATCACGGCTGGGGAAGGTACGTCCCCCAAGAGATGAATAATGAAAATGTTGACCGCAATGGCCGTGGAGCGAATATGAGCGCCAACAGAATTGATCAGAGCCGCGTTGAGGGGGGCTGTGTTGAGCAAGAGAAGAAACGCGGCGACCAGAATTCCAGGCACCATTGCCGGTCCCTTGGCGAAGAGGGCAATGATCATCACTGGCACTCCGAGGGCCATGCTGATCGCTGACACCATGTAATAGGATCCTTTTGTATTTCGAAGAAAGCGGTCTCCCAACCACCCGCCGGCCAACGAGGCGAGCGTTCCATCCAACACAATGATTCCACCAAAAAGCTGATTAGCACCCTTCAAGGAGTATCCACGCATAGTGGAGAGGAACGTCGGCATCCACACCTGGATACCGCCAAGAGCGAAGGTCATCATGGCCATGCCCAGAGTTGCAGTCCAAAAAGCAGGGTTTCTGGTAAGGCCCCGGATGGTTCCGCGCTCGCCGGTCTCTTTCACAGAATCGAATTGGCCACGAGGCGGTTCGGGGATGAACAGCATCATCAGCGCAAGCAGGAACCCGGGAAACGCTGCGATGTAGAAGGGGAATCGCCAGCCGAAGCGTGTCCCAAGATTGCCGCCCAGCACATAACCCAGCGCGGTGCCCACGGGAATCGCGAGATAGAAGACGCCCAGAATACGCCCGCGCTTCTCTTCAGGAAAGAGGTCAGCCACAAAAGTCGGCGCAATGGTGACGAAGCTGGCTTCTCCGATACCGACGAGGGTATGGCGGACCAACAGTGCTTGATAGCTATGAGTAACGGCGGTTAGGAGAGTAAGTCCACTCCAAAAGAATGCACCGATCGCGATAATCAACTTGCGTGAATAGCGGTCGGCAAGTGGACCAGTAAATGGTGCAGCGACCATGTAAAACAGAAGGAAGGCGCTGGTGAGATATGCGACCTGGGCGTTCGTAAGATGAAATTCGGCCTGCACCAGCGGCTGCACCGCGAACAGGACGGAGCGGTCAATGTAGTTGAGCAGGTTGAGCGCGGTGAGCAGGACAAGCGCGGTTCGAGGGTAAAGACGAACATTTGCCACGATGGCGTGGGACTATATCATTTTCCGTTTTTGCCGGCCTTGGGCCTGGGCCACCGCGCTGTCACCACGGTTGAGATTCCGCCACGGGGGCGGAATTCTCCTTTCACCTCGGCCCAAACAGGACGAGCCCAGCGCACTACGTCTTCCAACACCTGGTTAACGATGTTTTCCTGAAAGATCCCCAGATTGCGGTAGGACTGCAAGTATTCCTTGAGTGATCTCAGTTCCAAACAATGTTGGTCAGGCATGTAGCGGATCGTAAGTACACCGAAGTCGGGCAGTCCGGTCTTGGGACAGACAGAGGTGAACTCCGGGTCGTCCACTACGATTTCGTAGCCGGGAAATTGGTTTGGCCAGGTCTCGATCTCCGGAAACTTAGCATCCAGACCCGCCTCGGCGTGTTCTGTGGTATAGCGTTGCCGATTAGGCATATCCCCATTGTAACCAGCCCAGGAGCACGGTCAAAGACTGCAAGGATTTGCGTTTTTTGGCAGGCTGCGGCATCTAAACAGGTAATCGCTTTTCCCGGCCGCAATGGCGGCAAGTGATAGATTATTCAGTACAAACTGGAATGGCATCTACCGTAAACAATACCGGCTTTTTTTCCCGGCGTCCCTGGATCATTTGGGGAGTGGGAATCATTGTGGCGGTCATCCTGCTTGCGTCCTTTATGTCGCGCGACGACAGTGTGACGGTACGGGCCGCCAAGGCCGAGCGCGGCACCATTCGCAGTTTAATTTCTACCAATGGAAAGATCGAACCTGTACAAAATTTTGAGGCGCATTCTCCTATCGGCACCACCATAAAAAAGGTGTTGGCAAAGGAAGGCGATCACGTAAAGAAGGGACAGCTACTCCTGCAATTGAATGACGCAGAGGCCAGAAGCCAGGCAGCGAGAGCTTTATCCCAGGTACGCGGTGCGCAGGCCAATACCAGCGCTATCGAGAGTGGAGGCAATCGGGAAGAAGTGCTGAACATCGAATCGCAGGTGATGAAGGCACGCGCCGATCGTGATGCCGCACAGCGTAATCTGGAGGCTCTGCGACGCTTGCAACAGAAAGGCGCGGCCTCTCCCGGTGAAGTTAAAGACGCAGAGAATCAACTGACACGCGCCGACGCAGATCTCAAATTCCTTCAGCAAAAGCAGAAGGACCGTTACTCACAACCGGAAATAGCGCGGGTAGGCGCTCAGCGGGTTGAGGCGCAAGCCGCCTATGCAGCGGCGCAGGACGTACTAAGCCGGCTTAATGTTCGCGCTCCCTTCGATGGTGTGGTGTATTCGCTTCCGGTGCGCCAGGGAGCCTACGTTGGCCCGGGAGACCTGGTATTGCAAATGGCCGACCTCTCTCACGTGCTGGTACGAGCTTACGTGGATGAGCCTGACGTGGGACGGCTGTCCCCGGGACAAAAAATAGAAATTACGTGGGATGCGGTGCCTGGCCGGGTTTGGGAGGGGAAAGTGGATATGGTACCGGCTAGTGTCAAACTGCGGGGCACACGCAATGTGGGAGAAACCACAACTGTGGTCGATAACCACGATTTCAAGTTGCTTCCCAACATTAATGTGGGCGTCACCATTGTTGCGGCCGAGCATCGCAATGTGATTACGGTTCCGCGCGAGGCCATACGGCAGGACAGCAACACCTTCGTCTTCGAGATCGCGAACGGCCGACTGGTCCGTCGGGATGTGCAGGTTTCGATTTCTAACTTAACGCAAGTCGAGATTACCGCTGGACTGACTGACAACGCGCTCCTCGCGCTGGGTTCAACTAACTCCAAGCCCTTGAAAAACGGTGCGGATGTAAAGGTGGTTCGTTAGCAAATGCAAATGGCGAGAACAATTCTGACCACAGCTTTATTGGCGGCTTTCGCTTGCATAGCGGGCGCGGCCGACAACGCACCAGCCTTATTGGCGGCTGGACGGGTGGACGATGCCATTAGCACTTTACGGGGGGAATTGAGCCAGACGCCCAACGATGCTCAAGCTCATAACCTGCTATGCCGTGCCTATTTCGCCGTGGAAGACTGGGATCGCGCTGCAACCGCCTGCGAGAAGGCCGTCGAACTTGCTCCAAACAACAGCAACTACCACTTGTGGCTTGGTCGGACCTATGGAGAAAAGGCAGATGCCTCCAGTTTTTTTACCGCCGCGGGACTGGCCAAGAAAGTACGAACCGAGTTTGAGCGTGCCGTGGAGTTGGATCCTAAAAACGTGGACGCTCGTACCGACCTCGCCGAGTTCTACCTCGAAGCGCCGGGAATCGTCGGCGGAGGACAGGATAAAGCGCGTGCGCAGGCTGCAAAACTGGCAGTCTTGGATGATGCGAAGGCGCACTGGATTAACGGCCGGATCGCAGAGAAGAAAAAAGACCTTACAATTGCGGAGCAGGAATATCGGGCAGCCATTCGGGCAGACAATGGCAGCGCCGACTCATGGCTGAATTTGGCATCATTCTATCGGCACACAGGGCGGTTAAATGATATGGAAAAGGCCATCGACCAGATTAGCGCGGCACCTATTAAGGCATCGGTGGTGCTGGTAGACGCGGCCGAGACCCTGGTCCGCGCCGGACGCAACTTTCCCTTAGCGGTTCAGTTGTTGCGCCGATATATCGCTTCCGGTTCCCCTTCAGAAGATGCGCCCACCTTCAAGGCTCATTATCTGTTGGGAACTATTCTGGAAAAACAAGGAGACAAACCAGGCGCGGCCCAGCAATATTCTGCCGCGTTGACGCTGGCGAGGAATTTCTCCCGGGCCAAAGATGCCTTGAACCGCGTCAATCGCTGATGCATTAAGCACGGTTTCTCCATTCTCGATGTCTCATCTGAGGCGTGCCTGCGCTTGAGTTCCTCCTATTCGTCCCTCAGTTACAATCGCTTTTTCTACGATGCTTTCAGCTCAAAGGTGGAAAGATGAAACTTGTTTCGTACTATATCTCGCGTCGTCTCAGCCGATTATTGTTTCTTCTTGTGGCCGTACCCATGCTCGTGGCTGAGCCTTTGCCTCTGCAACGCGCGGTCCAGTTGGCGCTGAGCCACAGTACGGCGTCGGGCGCCGCTTCCGCGGACGAGCAGCGCGCCTTTGCCTCTTACCATGAGGCGCGCAATCAATATTTGCCACAGGTCATTCTCGGCTCTGGCCTCGGCGCGTCGTGGGGGTTTCCCTTGAGCTTGGAGGGCTCGGCGCCGTCCATCATCAACGTCAATGCGCAATCCGCGCTCATTAATCCAGCTCTGCGCGATTTTGTCAGAGCCGCGAAGACGGAGTGGAAAAGTTCCGGCATGCAGACCAAGGACCAGCGAAACCAGGTTATTCAGGATACCGTCCTCAGCTACGCCGAACTCAGCAAATGGGAGGCACTGCAAAGTCACCTCCGCGAGGAACAGGCGGCTGCGCTCAAAATGGAGCAGGTGGTCAATGAACGTGTCCAGGAAGGGATAGATAGTTCACTGGCACGGAACAAGGCGCGTCTAAGTACCGCCCGGGTGCGCATGCGGATGGCTGAGGCGCAAGGAGCAGTCGACGTGTTGCGCAACCGGTTGTCACAAATGACAGGAATTCCTGCGAGCTCGATCGAGACCATTCCCGGATCGATTCCGCCGCTTCCCGAGGTGAAGCAGGAAGACAATCTTGCTGGCCAGGCGCTGGAGGTCAGCCCATCCGTAAAGGCGGCGGAACATCATGCCACTGCCCAAAGTTTCCGGGCGCGGGGTGAACACCGGGCAATGTGGCCAGCGGTGGACTTCGCCGGTCAGTATGCCCTGCTCTCCCGGTATAACAATTATGACCAGTTTTACAAATCGTTTGATCGTCATAACGCGACTCTGGGCGTGGCGATCCGTTTTCCATTCCTGAGTCCTTCACAGCATGCCCACGCAGCCGCTGCCGATGCCGAAGCCTTGCGCGCTAAAAAAGATGCCGAAGCCGCCAAGAACCGAGTATCGGAAGAGACCTTAAAGCTGCAGCGCGCGGTGGAACAACTGAGCGCGGCCCACGAGGTAGCGGATCTGGAATATCAGGTGGCGCAGTCCAATCTGGAGGCGTCGCAAGTCCGCATGGACGCCGGTACTGCCACCCTTCACGATGTGGAGGATGCGCGCATGCAGGCCAATGAGCGCTACAACGCTTTGCAGGACACCAGTTTCGAGTTGCAGAAAGCCCGCATCACGCTCTTGCGCGCCACGGATGAGTTGGCTGCATGGGCCGGGGTTGGCAAGTAGCTCTATCGCGGTCCCCGAGGATGCTCCCATTCCCTGTGGGAGCAGCCTGTTGGAGCAGTAAGAGCGGCCATTCAACGCAAACCCTTTGTGCATGGCGAGGGTGTCCCCTAACCTGATTGATAAGCGGGTCGTAGGCCTGATACGTACTCGAAACGTACCCTGCGGGTAGGGAAAAATCCGCTCAAGGATGTTAGTATAAGTTATTCAAACATATGCCCTTAAAAACACTGTTTCTCAACCCGCCTTCGTTTGAGAATTTCGACGGAGGAGCGGGATCACGTTGGCCGGCGACTCGAGAAATTGAGTCCTATTGGTATCCGGTTTGGCTTGCCTATCCTACCGGAATGCTTGAGGGCGCGCGCTTGCTGGACGCTCCTTCCCATCACGTCTCGGCTGAAGAGACCATCAAGATCGCGCATGATTACGAGTTCCTGGTTCTATTTACCAGCACGCCTGGATTCCCCGGCGATATCGGGCTGGCGAAAGCGATCAAGGAAGTTAATCCGGCGATCAAGATTGCCTTTGTGGGTCCTCATGTAACGGTGCTGCCGGAAAGATCGTTGAAGGATTGTCCGGCGATTGATTTTGTCTGTCGCAAAGAATTCGATTATTCGGTGGTGGAGTTCGCCCAGGGAAAACCGTTGGATGAGATTCTGGGGATTTCGTATCGTAGCAATGGATCGGTGGTACACACACCGGATCGGCCGCAGATCGAAGACCTGGATTCCCTGCCCCACGTGACTGAGGTTTATCGCCGCGATCTGGACGTGAAGCGCTACAACGTGCCCTTCCTGCTCTATCCCTACGTTTCGCTTTACACCACGCGCGGATGTCCCGCGCAGTGTACATTTTGCCTGTGGCCGCAGACCTTGAGTGGTCATCCGTGGCGCAAGCGCTCCACCGACGACGTCGCCCGCGAGATGGCTAAGGCCAAAGAGTACTGGCCCGGGGTGAAGGAATTTTTCTTCGATGACGATACTTTCAACATTCAAAAGGCGCGCACAGTTGAATTGTGTTCCAAGCTGAAGCCGTTGAAGCTCACGTGGTCCTGTACGTCCCGTGTCACCACTGATTACGAAACATTGAAAGCCATGAAGGATGCGGGCTGTCGCCTGCTGATTGTTGGCTACGAGTCGGGTGACCAGCAGATTCTGAAGAACATTAAGAAAGGCGCCACTATCGAGCGCGCTCGTCAATTTACCAAGGACTGTCACAAGCTGGGACTGGTCGTTCACGGCGACTTCATTCTTGGTCTGCCGGGCGAGACTCGGGAGACGATTCGCAACACCATCGATTTCGCGAAAGAACTCGACGTCGAAACCATTCAAGTCTCGGTGGCGCACGCTTATCCCGGGACTGAGCTCTACGATTACGCAATGAAGAGCGGATTCATGGTCGCCGATACGAAGATGGTGGATGACGGCGGCCATCAGATGGCGCATATTCAATATCCCGGCTTGCCCGCGGACGAGATCATGGAATCAGTCCACCGCTTTTATGACGAGTACTATTTCCGGCCCAAAGCTGTGTACCGCATTTTGAGAAAGGCCGCGTTCGATGGCGGAGAACGCAAGCGACTGTACAAAGAGGCCAAGAGCTTTCTGAAGCTGCGCGCCTCGCGCAACAAATGGGTCAAGGAGAAGCGAGAAAAAGAAAACTCCGCCACTGCGCCGGAACCGGTCAAGGCGTAGGAAAGAAGATGTGACCTTTCGTAAATATTTGGTATTGGCCGCAGTGACCGTTTTCGGAGCAACTGGAGATTCCCTGTTATCCCGCGGAATGAAAGATGCGGGTAACATCGCCCTCCATCAACTTCCAGATCTTATTTTGACCATTCTGAACCCGTGGGTCCTAGCGGGAATTCTTTTTTTACTCGGGTTCTTCGCGGCTTACATGATTGCCCTCTCCTGGGCCGACCTGACTTATGTGCTGCCGGCGACTTCTCTTGGGTACGTCCTATTGGCTCTCATAGCCAAATTTCTACTGCACGAGCAGGTTACCGCGACTCGCTGGCTCGGAATCATCCTGATTTCTGTTGGAGTAGGGTTTGTGACGAGAGGCCCCGCGCTAACGCATCATCCCCCGCTTAGGCAGCCGGAAGACTACGATGCCGAACCCGTCTCCACGAGAGCAGAATTATGAAGCAAATCTACACATGGGGCGCAGTCGCAGCCATCGTACTAGCATCCACGATCGGCGATGTGCTTCTTTCGCGCGCCATGAAGCAAGTGGGCGACGTAGGAGAACTCTGGCGGACTCATGGCCTATTGGCTGTAGTGGGACGCACCTTGCACAACGTAAATTTTGTTCTGGGCATTCTCGCCATGACCGTGGCGTTTTACAGCTTGCTGATCGGACTTTCCTGGGGGGATGTGAGCCTGGTCGCGCCAGCGTCGGCCTCTCTCACTTTCGTCGCAACGGCAGTCGCGGCCAAGATTTTTCTGCACGAGCGCGTTGACCCACATCGCTGGATGGCGGCGTTGCTGGTGGCGGGTGGCGTGGCGCTGCTGGCAGCCTGAGTACGATTATCCAAACAACCGCATAAATCCTGTAGGTGGAAGGTCGGGTACCAAGAAAGCTGCGTCCCGCAAGCCCGCGACCCGGGCTACGCATTGTGCGGCCAGATAGCCGCTTCGTACTGCGCCTTCCATGGTGGCAGGCCAGCCGGTCGCCGTCCAATCTCCAGCTAGAAAAACGCGGGGCCAGATAGTTTCCGGTTGCTGACGAAAGACGTCCACACCAGGCTTGGGAGAGTATGTGGCGTGTATTTCTTTAATAACGGCAGACTTCAAGAGTTTCGCCTGATGAGCTTCGGGCAAGAACTCTCGCAGCTCGCTCAAAGCCAGATCCACGATTTCCTGTCGTGATTTCTCCACTAACAGCTTGGAGGAACTCACCACCAATTCCACATAACTGCCATTGCGCGGGGCGCGGCTGTCCAGCAGCATCGATTTGTGAAACATCCACTGAATTGTACGGTCGAGCAGGACGGCATGCTTAAGGTCGGTAATCTGGCGATCGAACCACAGATGAATGCCTGTAATCGGCGATGTCTCAAGGGCGTCCAAGGCTTGCCGTAGAGGGTCTGCCGCTGTAGTTTCGGGCAACACCCGCGCCAGCACGTCGAACGGAACAGCGAATACCACAAAATCAAAGCTCTCTTCTGCTCCGGATACTGCCAACTTGACTGCTGCAAACTCAGCGCGAAACGATTCCACACTGGAACGGAATCGCACTTCGCCACCACGGCTGCAGATATGGTCCCCGGCTGTGCCATAGAGCTCGGTCAAAGGAACTGTAGGCACACCCATCCGCCCGGCCGCACGCGATTTGAGGAAAGACTCGCGCATCACCTGCGCCGCGTATGGAACGGACACGCGATCGATGTCCTCATTCAGAGCGCTCACCAACACTGGCTTCCAGAAACGTCCTATAGCGCGGTCAGTCTGGCCGTGGCGATGCAACCACTTTAAGAAGGGTTCTCCGGTATCTCTCGGCATGGCAGGAGCAAGCGCCGCCATAGCCGCAGCGATGGACAATTTGTCCGTCAGATTGAGGCAACGGGCTCGCAAAAATGCAGGCGCGGTGTGTAAGGGTGCTGGTAGCGAAGACGGTCCGATGACGGAAGCGCGTCCCCCGGGCTCCAGAAAAGTCAGCTGATCGTACCAGCGGATCTTATCTTCAACTCCGACCCGCCGATAAAACTCAATCAGATTGGTGCAGCAACCAAGCAGCACGTGCTGACAGTTGTCTACGACCTCACCGGTGGCCGGATGCTGATACGAGGAGGCCCGTCCGCCAAGGTAAGCGCGGCGTTCGAAGAGCGTGACGCGGAATCCGCTGTCGGCGAGGGCAGAACCGGCGGCCAGTCCCGCCAAACCACCTCCGACCACGGCTACGTGTGGAGTCTGTGTCCAGGGCTCGGTCATCAGGCCAGGCGCTTGAGAAAACCCTTTCCCAAAATGACGAGCTTCTCTCGCGTGCTAAGCGCAACCTTGCCGCTGAAGACGTCATACTGGCGGCTTTCGATCTTGTCCAAAAGTCTGCGATAAATAGTCAACAACACCCACAAAGCGGGCTGGCTATCTTCTTCGATCAGCGGAATCAGAGCGTCTCCGGCACGATAAAATTCGCGGGCGCGCTCGGCCTCCATTGCCAACAGAGGCCGGAAACGGGCCGGATCAGGGTTAGAGGACAACTCAGAAACTGAAACTCCGAACTTAGCCAGGTCTTGCCCGGGCAAATAGACGCGCCCCATGGTCGCGTCTTCTTTCACATCTCGGATAATGTTGGTGAGCTGGAACGCCAACCCACAACGCTCCGCAAGCGCTTCAGCCGCCGTATCCCGATAGCCGAACACGCGAATGCAAACCAACCCTACGACGGACGCGACGTAATAGCAGTAACGATAAAGATCCTCAAAAGTGTGATAGTGAATATGTGGAGTGCGTCTGATCTCGCCCGATCCCAGGCTTTCATCAAGGTCGTCCGTGAGATCCATGGCAGTGCCATAAGCCAGCTGATCAAGTAGATCCGACGGAATGCCGTGCCGGCGCTGGGCGTCCGTGAGCGCCAATAGCACGGGATCATCCTGGCCCGCTTGCGCGCGATGGAAAGCGTTCAGCCACAAATCTAGTTTTTGTCTTCGCTCCGGCACCGGCACGGTGGCATCGTCGGCAATGTCATCACATCGCCGCATGAAGGCATAAACTGCGTTCAGTGACTGTCGTTTGCGCTTCGGCAATACCAGGAACGCGTAATAGAAATTCGTGGCTGCCGAGCGGGTGATACTGCGGCAAACGGAATAGGCGACTGCGAGTTGTGATTCCGTGGCAACGGATTGCGTGGTAGCTTGGTGCACCGCCGTACTCATCGCAGCTTTC
>WNGH01002365.1_pt1 | contig 17823 bp, 13 predicted proteins | sample 5400631 | NCBI WGS metagenome assembly WNGH01 (sample SAMN13153373, study PRJNA577476) | soil metagenome | isolation source: 115 cm soil or saprolite under Garry oak tree replicate 1 | place: USA:California | collected 2016-06-15
GCCGCCGCGGCGCGCGAGCCCGGCTGGGCCATGATCGCGACGGGAGTCCTGCTCGGAGGAGTGCTGGGCGCCTGGTTCTGGTTCCAGCTGCTGCCGGTGCCCCGGCCGCTGCGCGATCCGTTCGGCCCCGGGCGGTGGGCGCTGATCGCGGTGCACGTCGGCCTGATCGTGGCCGGCATCGCCCTGGTCGCCCTCTCGACGCTCTGAAAAATCGGTTCTTGACAAGCCCAGAGCTCGCGCCGATAATCCGGTAAGCGCTTACCGGTAAGCGCTTACAGCGCGGCGAAGAGTGGTGGGATCAGGAGCCGGCAGGCGGTAGCTGGAGCGCATGTGGCACAGGCCCAGAAACCCAAGAAGAACGCCAAGGCGACGCTCACCATCTACGACGTCGCCACCCAGGCGGGTGTCTCCATCGCCTCCGTGTCCCGCGTCCTCAACGGCCAGGGCAGCCCCCGCGCGAGCACCCGCGAGCGCGTCATCCAGGCCGTCGCCGAGCTCGGCTTCGTCCCCGACGGCGCGGCCCGCGCCCTCTCCAACGGCCTGAAGGAGGTCGTCGGCGTCGTCTTCCGGCGCGGCGACGAGACCCGCTTCGAGGCCGAGGACGAGAGCTTGCTCTTCATCGACGTGATCAACCGCGGCATCGACGTGGCCGCGCAGCGCCGCGGCTTTGACGTGCTGATCAGCTCGGTCGGCTTCACCGACGAGAACGTGTCGGGCCGGATTGCGGCGGTGGCGGGAAAGGCCGACGGCCTGATCCTTCATGACCGCATGCTCGCGGCCGGCAGCATCACGCGCATGGCCGCGGCCGTCCCCGTCGTCACACTTGCCGGCAGCCCGTCGCGCGGGGCCATGAACGTGCGCTGCGACAACGAGGCGGGGATGCGGGCGCTCGTCCGCCACCTCGCGGTCGACCACGGCTACAGAACGCTCGGCTACGTTGCGGGCCGTTCCGACAGCCCCGACAACCGTGCCCGCGCGCGCGTGTTCGAGGCCGAGGCGCGTGCCGCCGGCGTGGAGATCCACGCCGGGCCGGACTGGCAGGGCGACTACAGCGCGGCCGGTGGTGCGAACGTGATCAACACCGTGCTCGCAAAGGGGACGACGCTCCCCCGTGCGATCGTCTGCGCCAACGACCAGACGGCGCTCGGCGTGATGCACGCACTGGCGCGCAAGGGGATCAAGGTCCCCGACACTGTCGCCGTTACCGGCTTCGACGACGTGCCGGTGGCGCGCCACCTCCATCCGCCCCTGACGACCGTGCGCCAGCCGATGCTCGAGCTCGGCGCGACGGCGTTCGACGTCCTCTATTCACGAATCAGCACCGGCAAGGGCCCCTCGGAGGTCGTGCTTCCGGTGCAGCTCATCCTCCGCGAGAGCTGCGGCTGCACATGAGCGCGCTTCTCCGGCGGCTCGGCGTCTACGTGCTCGCCGCGTGGGTCGCGATCACCGTCAGCTTCCTGCTCCCGAGGGTCGTCCCCGGCAACCCGGTCGCGGTCGCGGTGGCTCGCGCGTCCGCTTCCGGCGACTGCAACGAGAAATGCGTGGCCGCCGTCGAGGCTCAGCTTGGCTACAACGTCCACACGAGCCTGTGGGACCAGTACGTGCAGTACATGGGCGCCCTTGCCCACGGCGACCTTGGCCACTCGTGGACGGAGAACGCCCCGGTGGGCAGCCTCATCCTGTCCTACCTGCCGTGGACCCTTGTCCTTCTCGGCATCTCAACCACGCTGAGCTTTCTCGGTGGCAGCGTGGTGGGAACGCTGATTGCGTGGCGGCGCGGCTCATTGACCGACTGGCTGATCCCCTTCGCGACCTTCTTCGCGGCCCTGCCCTACTTCTTCCTGGGCATCGTCCTGGTCCTGATCTTCGGCCAGACCGGGACGCTGCTGAAGTGGTTTCCGAGCCTGTTCGGCTGGGACATCTACACGACCACGCCCGGCTTCAACCTCCCTTACATCCAGAGCGTCGTGGATCACGCCATCCTCCCGGCCGCGACGGTGATCCTCGCGTCGATGGCCGGATTCATCCTCTCGATCCGCAACCAGGTGATCACCACGATGGACGAGGACTTCGTCATCGTGGCGCAGGCCAAGGGCCTTCCGGGTCGAACGGTCATCTGGTACGCCGTCCGCAACGCGCTCCTCCCGGTTGTCGCCAACTTCACGATCGCCATCAGCCTGATCGTCGGAGGACAGATCCTCGTCGAGATCGTCTTCAACTATCCAGGGATCGGTTTCCACCTGTACGACGCGCTGGGCAAGCTCGACTACCCGCTGGTGCAGGGCGTGTTCGTGGTGCTCACCCTCGTGGTGCTGGCCGCGAACCTGATCGCCGACGCCATCTACGTCGCGATCGATCCCCGGGCGAGGCAGGCGGCATGACGGTCAACAGCACGACGATCACGCAGGTCACCGCGCCGCTTCGCCGAGCGCGTGTCCTGCGGCTGCCGCGCTCGCCGAAGGTCATCGCCGGGCTCGTGATCCTCGGCGTGTTCACGGTCGTGGCGCTCCTCGGTCGCTTGTTCGAGCCCTACTCGCCAAACCAGACCGACACGCAGAACTGGGTCCAGCACGTGCTGGTTCCCGGCACCGGCGCGGACACCGGGTTCCCGGCCAACTACTACCCGCTGCCTCTGCCGCCCTCCGCGGCGCACCTCCTCGGTACGACGGTCTTCGCCCAGGACGTCTGGTCGCAGCTGCTCGCCTCGACCCAGGCGACGATGTTCGTCGGCCTCATCGCGGCGGTGATCGCGACCGTGCTCTCGATCCTCTTCGGCGTCACCGCCGGCTACATCGGCGGCACGACCGATGAGGGGCTCTCCCTGGTCGCCAACGTGTCCCTGGCGATCCCTGGCCTCCCGCTGCTCATCGTCCTCGCCGACTACGTGCCGTCGGCCGGATCGAGCCTACTCATCGTCGCCGCGATCATCGCCGTGACGACCTGGGCCTACACGGCCCGCACCCTCCGCGCCCAGACGCTGTCGCTGCGCAACCGCGACTTCATCGAAGCCTCTCGCGTTTCCGGCGAGGGACGCCTCCGGATCATCGCCGTCGAGATCCTGCCCAATTTGATCCCGATCGTCGCCGCGTCGTTCCTCTTCACCACGCTCTCCGGGATCTACGCCTACGTCGCCATCTCCTTCCTTGGCCTCGCGGGGTCGCCGACCGGGTCGCCGGCGGGTCTGTGGAACTGGGGCGAGATGCTGCGCGAGGGCTTTGCCAACAACGCCGTGCGCGGCGGCTGGTGGTGGTGGTGGGCGCCGCCCGGGATCTGCGTTGCGCTCCTCGGCACCGGCCTCGCGCTGGTGAACTTCGGGATCGACGAGTTCATCAACCCGCGGCTGCGCACCTCGGGCCTGTCCGCGAAGGCGGCACGCAAGGCGGGCGCGCACGTGAGCACGACGCTGGGCCTGACGCCCGTGATGCGCAAGACAGTCGGCGCCGCCAGCACCGCATCCAGCACCCCCGACGCTGTTCTCGAGATCCGCGGGCTGTCGGTCGACTACGGCTTCGGCGACGAGGCCGTACACGCCGTGTCCGACTGCGACCTGGTGCTGCGCCGCGGTCGCGTGCTCGGCCTGGCGGGGGAGAGCGGCAGCGGCAAGACGACACTCGCGCTCGCCGCCATCCGGCTTCTCCGCGCGCCGGCCGTCATCACCAAGGGCCAGGTGCTGTTTCACTCGCAGCCGTTCACGGGGGTCGACGGCCCGAAGGCCACGATCGACCTGGTGGCGGCGGGGCCGCACCAGATGCGCGAGGTGCGCTGGTCGGAGATCGCCGTCGTGCTCCAGAGCTCGCTCAGCGCGCTCAACCCCGTCATCACGATCGGAGCGCAGTTCGACGACATGCTGCGCGCCCACCGGCCGCAGCTGGATCGCGACGACCGGCGTGCGCGAGCGGTGGAGCTGCTGGAGATGGTCGGCATGAACGGAGACCGACTTCGCAGCTACCCTCACGAGCTGTCGGGCGGCATGCGGCAGCGGTCGATGATCGCGATGGCGCTGGCCCTCGAGCCCCAGGTGATGATCCTCGACGAACCGACCACCGCGCTCGACGTCGTCACGCAGCGCGAGATCCTCGAAGAGCTGATGGGGCTGCGCGACCGGCTCGGGTTCGCCGCCCTGTTCATCACCCACGACCTCTCCCTGCTCGTCGAGCTGGCCGACGACATCGCGGTCATGTACGCGGGCCGGTTGATGGAGCGGGCGCCGGCCAACGCCCTCTTTCGCTCACCCCGACTTCCGTACACGCATGGGCTGCTGAACTGCTTCCCGCCCATGCATGGCAAGCGCATCCCGATGGAGGGGATCCCAGGGTCACCTCCCGACCTGCGGGATCTCCCCTCGGGATGCGCCTTTCACCCCCGCTGCAAGTGGGCCCTCGATCGCTGCAAGCACGAGGTGCCGGTGCTGGGGCCGATAGCCGGGCCAAACCGCGAGGTCGCGTGCTGGCTGCACCGCGATGGAGTTACTCCGCCGCCAGACCTCTCCCTGCCGGAGCCTGCGGAGCTGTTCCGCGAGCGGCTGATGCAGCAGGTGGGTCCGCAATGAGCGCGGCCGTGCCTGTCCTGGAGGGCCGCAACCTGACCAAGTACTTCTGGGTCAAGCAGGGCCGCGGGCTGTTCGCTCGTAAGGTGCCGGTCCACGCGGTCGACAACGTATCGGTCAGCCTCGAGGCGCGGAAGGTCACCGCGTTCGTCGGCGAGAGCGGCGCCGGAAAGACCACGGTCGCGCGGATCCTGGCCGAGATCATCAAGCCCGACAAGGGCACCGTCCTGCTGGACGGCAAGCCGGTGCCGCCAGGGCGGCCGCGCTCCTACGCGCGCCAGGTGCAGATGGTGTTCCAGGACCCGTTCGCCTCGCTGAACCCGGTGCATCGCGTGCGCCACAACCTCGAGCGCCCGCTCCAGATCCACCACCTCGCCGGCAGCAACTCGGATGCGGTGGTCGAAGCTCTTCTGGCCCGCGTCGCCCTGAAGCCGCCTGCTCGGTTCGCCGACAGGTTTCCACACGAACTGTCCGGCGGGCAGAGGCAGCGCGTCGCGATCGCCCGCGCGCTTGCGGTGAGGCCGCGGGTCCTGATCGCCGACGAGCCCGTCTCGATGCTGGACGTCTCCATCCGGCTCGGGGTGCTGAACCTGATCGCCGATCTTCGCAAGGAGGAGAACCTCGCCGTCCTCTACATCACCCACGACATCGCGTCCGCACGCTACCTCGCCGACACGATCGTGGTCATGTACGCGGGGCAGCTTGTGGAGGTGGCGCCCAGCGTAGAGCTCACTGACAACCCTGCGCATCCGTACACGCAGCTCCTGCTCTCCGCCGCGCCCGATCCCGATCGGGCGCACCCACCACGCCTGATGGATCGGGGAGCACCAGCGAGCCTGCTCGCGCCGCCGAGCGGGTGCCGGTTTCACCCACGCTGCCCACACGCGATGGACGTGTGCAAGCGCAAGGCCCCGCCGAGCATCACGGTCGGCGCGGACCACATCGCGGCGTGCTGGCTGCACGTCGACCCGGCCGAGCGGCAGGCCAGCGAAAACGGAACAGCGGCGACCGCAAAACTCGTCAGTGAGACACAAAAGAGGTGAGGAAAGTTGAGCTCGTGGTTGGCGTTTCGGTCCCCTCCGTGGTTGGAGGGAGAGGCTGTGGTGCCTGCGCTATTCCCGTCCACAACACGGAGGTGATTGACCCATGAAGTTTCGATCTCTGGCGGCATTGCTGGGAGTCACCGCAATGGTGCTCACCGCGTGCCAGCAGTCGAATAACCCCGCGACGGCGTCCGGCGGCAAGCCGCTCATCGCCGAACCGACCACCGGAGTCACGTTCTCGCAGGACTTCAACCCATACGACTCGAACTCGGTCGCGTCGAGCATGGGCACGCGGAGCATCGTCAACGAGCCGCTTGTCGAGTTCGATGAGCTCGACCCGACGGCGGCCGGCCAGCACCCGTGGCTCGCGACAGCCTTCCAGTTTGCCAACGGCGGCAAGGACATCCAGCTCACCATCCGCCAGAACGTCAAGTTCAACGACGGCTCGTCCTTCGGGCCGGCCGACGTGGCCGCCACCTACAACGTGGTCGCGAATCCCAAAGCGAACATCTTCGGCGTCCCCGACCAGGCCTCCCCTCCCACCGTCTCCGGCAACACGGTCACGCTCCACTTCACGACGCCGCAGTACACCTCGCTCTTCACGATCCTCGGCAAGACCTACATCCTCAAGGAGTCGGTGGCGAAGCAGGTCGCGGCGAACCCGACCCTGACGATCGCCAATCCAGTCGGCACCGGTCCGTTCATGCTCGCGAGCTACTCGAGCTCGCTGATCAAGTGGAAGCCGAACCCGAACTACTGGGGCGGCACCCCACCGGAGTCTGAGATCGACACCCCGGCCATCGCCACCAACGCCGCGGCGAGCGACGCGCTCATCAGCGGCCAGCTCGACTGGGCCGGCAACGACATCCCCAACGTCTACCAGAACTACGTCAACCTCAACCCCCTGACCAACCACGCGTGGTTTGCTTCAGGCTCGACGGTGACGCTGTACTTCAACCTGAATCCAGGCAACGGCGGCGCCACCGGCATCAACGAGGCGGCGGTCCGCAAGGCCGTCAGCTACGGCATCGACCGGAACGCCCTGGCTCTCCTCGGCGAGTCCGGCTATGAGCGGGCGGCGAACTCCTCGAGCGCGCTGATCCTGCCCAACCAGAAGGCATTCCTCCCCACCGACGGCGGCATGGCCAACGACCTTTCCACCAGCGCCAATGTTCCCGACGGAGCAGCCGCGAAAGCCCAGAACCTGCCCGCGGGCATGGACGTCTACGACATCCTCAAGGGCGCAGGCTGGGCGCCGCCCGCGAGCTCGCGCTACGACAGCAGCACCCAGACCTTCAAGTCCGGCGGCAACTGCGACGGAACCAACAACGCCAACTGCTGGACCAAGGGCGGCCACATCATCAAGTTCTCCGTCTACGACCCGGTTCCGTTCTCCGACTACTGGGAGAACGCCGCGCTCATCTCACAGGAGCTCCAGCCGCTCGGCATGGACGTGACCACCAAGCCGGCGCAGGGATACTCGGACTGGAACACCACGCTCACGTCGAATCCCGCGGGGTGGCAGACCATGATCCACTGGGGCAACGGCGGCAGCATCCCGTACATCCAGTACTACGACTGGTTCCAGGGCACCGCGGCGAAGCAGGTCGGCTACTCGAACTCCGAGGCAGCCGCTGCCCTGACCACATACGCGAGCACCGACCCCAACGACACCGCCACGCTCTACCCGACCGTGCAGAAGCTCGAGCACATCATGTCCGTCGACGTCCCCTACGCTCCGCTTCTCTACGGTGCCGACTGGAACGTCTACAGCAGCGCCAAGTACACGGGGTGGCCGAACCAATCCCACCCGTACATGAACCCCTCACCCAGCGATCCCCAGATGCCGTACATCCTGATGCAGCTCAAACCGGCGTCCTGAGGACCCAGTAATCACATCGCGGCCGGCGGACGCCGCCGGCCGCATCCCCTTCCGAATCACGTAAGGAGACCGTTCATGAGCAGCGCGACCATCGGCAGCCGCAGCGACGAATCACGCCTCGTGGCGCGGCTTAGCCTCGAGCAGAAGGTCCGCCTTCTGACGGGCGCCGACGGCTGGTCGCTGTACGCCGAGAGCGCCGTGGGTCTGCGGCCGCTCATCTTTTCCGACGGCCCCGCCGGCGTGCGCGGGACGCGATTCGACCCCGCGGATCCGTCGACCTCGCTTCCGTGCCCGGTCGCGATCGCGGCCACATGGGACGTGGATCTCGTCGAGCGCCTGACCGCCGCGTTGGGCAAGGAGGCCCGGTCGAAGGGCATCGACGTGATCCTCGCGCCGACGATCAACATCATCCGCACGCCGCTCAGCGGACGCGGCTTCGAGTGCTTCTCGGAAGATCCGCTGCTGACCTCTCGCATCGCCGTTGCCTACGTACGTGGGCTGCAGAGCGCCGGCGTCGGCGCGACGGCCAAGCATTTCGTCGCCAACGACTCGGAGACGGACCGCCGCGCTTACGACGCCCGGATCACCGAGCAGGTGCTGCGCGAGATCTACCTGCCGCCGTTCGAGGCCTGCGTGCTCGAGGCGGGCGTCTACCTGGTGATGGCCGCGTACAACTCGGTCAACGGCGCCACGATGACCGCCAACGCACCCCTCCTGCACGGCCTGCTCAAGGACGAGTGGGGGTTCGAAGGGGTGGTCGTCTCCGACTGGTCGGCCACCACGACGACGACGCCGAGCGCAAGCGCCGGCCTCGACCTGGTCATGCCGGGGCCAGACGGCCCATGGGGCGAGCGTCTCCTCGCCGCCGTGCGCAGCGGTGAGGTCGCCGAGTCCGCGGTCGACGACAAGGTGGCGAGGCTGCTTCACCTTTCCCGCCGCGTGGGCGCGTTGAACGGCTCGGTCGACGCGTCTTCCGAGCGCGAGCTGGTCGACCCCGCGCTGCTGCGCGAGGCCACCGCGCGCTCGTTCGTCTTGCTCACCAACACGCGCGGCGTGCTGCCCTTGAAGGCTGCCAATGTCCGCAGCGTCGCGCTGATCGGCCCCAACGCCATCGACCCTCAGACGCAAGGCGGCGGCAGCGTGCGTGTGCTTCCGTCGGGCCGGGTCGACGTTGTCGCGTCACTGCGCAAAGCGCTGCCGCAAGCCGTCGTCACCGCGGACGCGGGCTGCACCATCAGCCCGACCGTGGCGGTTCCGCGCGAAGGCAGCCTGCGCGATCCCATCACGGGGAGGGCGGGCGTTCGCCTGGTCATCCGCTCGTCCGACGGCGAGACGGTCTACGACGCGCCGTTCCCACGCAGCGTCGTCACCTGGTGGGACGGCCTCCCGGAGGAGGTTCACCAGCCCGGAGCCACCGTCCACATGCTGGCCATCTACACGCCGGACGCCGACGGACCGCACGTGATCGGCGCGGCCGGGGTCGGCGCGTTGCGCCTGCTGTCGGGAGGGAGGCTCCTGGCCGAGGCGACGACGGAATTCCCCCAAGACGTCGTCGAAGCGCTGTCCCGGCCGCCCGAGCTGCGCGCCCAGCTGGCACTCGAAGCCGGTCGCGAGGTCGAGCTGGAGGTGGAGTTCGCGCCCGAGCAGCGGTTCGTGACCCTGCGGCTCGGCGTCGCGCCCGAGGTCGGCGATGACGAGCTCATCGAGCAGGCGGTCCGCTCCGCGAGCGAGGCCGACGTCGCCGTGGTCGTGGTCGGGTCGGCCGACGGGACGGAGAGCGAGGGCTACGACCGCCAGACACTCGCCCTGGAAGGCCGACAGGACGAGCTCGTCGACCGGGTGGCCGCGGCCAACCCGAACACGATCGTCGTCGTCAACTCAGGCATGCCGGTGCTCATGCCGTGGGCGGACCGAGTCGTCGCCATCGCCGTCGCGTGGTTCCCGGGCCAGGCGTTCGGCGAGGCGCTGGCAGACTTTCTGCTGGGCGTGGTCGAGCCGAGCGGCCGGCTGCCGCTGTCGATGCCTCGGACCGAGGCCGACTCGCCGGTGCTGCACGCGTGGCCGAACGGCGGCGAGCTCCCGTACGCGGAGGGGCTGCTGGTCGGCTATCGGGGATACGACCACGCGCGGGTGGAGCCGCTCTTCGCCTTCGGGCACGGACTTGGTTACACGATCTGGGCGTATGAGTCGCTTGCGGCCGCGCCGACGCGCGCGGGCGAGGACGTCGAAGTCCGCGTGGTGGTGCGCAACGACGGCCCACGGGCGGGCCGCGAGGTCGTCCAGGTCTACGTCGAAGGCCCAAACGATGGACGCGCCGGACCGGTGCGGTCGCTCGGAGGCTTCGCGGTCGTGGACGCGGCTCGGGGAAAGCAGGTCGAAGCGAGGATCGCGATACCCGCTCGCGCGTTCATGCGCTTCGACGAATCGGTCCGTGGATGGGCGCCGCGCCAGGGTGGCTATACGATCAGGGCGGGGAGGTCTTCGCGCGACCTCAGGCTGAATCTGCGGGTGGAGGTTGTCTAGATGAGGCTCGTGTTTGCATCCGTCGCGACGCTCTTCATGCTGGTGTTGTCGTCGATCGGGCTCGTGGCCACCGTGCAGGCGGCCGCGCCCGCGAAACCGGATTTCGGCCCCAACGTCCTGATCTTCAACCCGTCGATGGCGCGGGGCGACATCCAGGCGGCGGTGAACGCGGTGGCGGCCCTGCAGGTCCCGAACCAGTTCGGCACGCAGCGCTACGCGCTGCTCTTCGAGCCGGGGACGTATGGAAGCGCCGCTGATCCACTCAACTTCCAGGTCGGTTACTACACGGCGGTGGCGGGGCTCGGCCAATCGCCGTCGGACGTCGTCATCAACGGTTCGGTCTACGTCCGCAATCAATGCTTCGGTCCCAACAACTGCACGGCCCTGGTCAACTTCTGGCGCTCCCTGTCGAACCTGACGATCAACGTCAACACTCCTGGTTTTGGTTGCTACAGCGGCGAGTTCTGGCCGGTGTCACAGGCGGCGCCGATGCGTCGCGTGCACGTCAACGGATTCGCCACCCTGATGGACTACTGCACGCCGCCGTCGTTCGCGAGCGGTGGCTTCATCGCCGACTCGGCCTTCGACGGCAGCACCATCGTCAACGGCTCGCAGCAGCAGTGGGTCACGCGCAACAGCAGGATCGACGGCTGGACCAACGCGGTCTGGAACCAGGTGTTCTCGGGCGTGGCCGGTGCGCCCGCGCAGAGCTTCCCGAGCCCGACTTACACGACGCTCGCAACCAGCCCGGTGACCCGTGAAGCGCCATACCTTTATGTAGACGCGAGCGGCGCGTACAACGTCTTCGTCCCGGCGGTGCAGCACGACACGTCGGGCCCCTCGTGGTCAGGCGGCGCGACGCCGGGCGTCTCGGTCGCGATCGACCGCTTCTTCATCGCAGGCCCGGACGATTCCGCGGCCACCATCAACGCCGCGGTGCGGCGCGGCCAGAACCTCATCCTGACGCCGGGCGTCTACCACCTCGACCAGAGCATCGACATCACGCGGCCAGACAGCATCGTCCTCGGGCTTGGCTTCCCGACCCTCTTCCCGACGGCGGGCAACCCGGCCATGACGGTGGCGACCGCCAAGGGCATGCTCATCTCGGGGATCCTCTTCGACGCCGGGGCGACGAGCTCGCCGGTGCTGCTTCGGGTCGGAAGCGGCCACGCGCGCAGCGACCTCGAGGCCGATGACCCGAGCGCGCTCCACGACGTCTTCTTCCGCGTCGGCGGCGCGGCCGCGGGCAGCGCGACGACGGCGCTCGTCGTCAACAGCAACAACGTGATTCTGGACGACATCTGGGCGTGGCGCGCGGACCACGGCAGCGGAGTGGGGTGGACGGTCAACACGGCCGACACCGGCGTGGTCGTCAACGGCGACAACGTCACCGCGTACGGCCTCTTCGTCGAGCACTTCCAGAAATACGAGGTCATCTGGAACGGCAATGGCGGCACCGACGTCTTCTTCCAGAACGAGATGCCCTACGACCCGCCGAGCCAGGCGGCGTGGATGGAGGCGTCGGGGGTCGACGGCTACGCGGCCTTCAAGATCGCGGACGGCGTGACCAGCTTCCACGGCTACGGCATGGGCAGCTACTCGTTCTTCAACCAGGGGCTGAACATCTACGCCGAGCGCGCGTTCGAGGTTCCTGCCTCCCTGCCGGCGGGCAGCCTGAAGGACCTGCTGACGATCTTCCTGGACCCGTCGCACGGCAAGGGCGGGATCCTGCACGTGGTCAACGAGACGGGAGGGTCGTCGACGATCGCCAACCCGGACACCCCGGTGACGGTGGTCAGCTACCCCTGACCTGAGGGGCCGGCGGTTTCGCGGCGCAGGGAACCGCCGGCTCGTCCGTTAGCGCTATCGGACAAGTGCGCCCAGCCGTCCAGACACGCCCAATCGTCGAGCTCAAGTCCGTAAGCCGGTCTTACGGCTCGCGCCTTGCCGTCGACGAGGTCGACCTGGCCCTCCACCCCGGCGAGCTGACCTTCCTCGTCGGCCCCAGCGGGGCCGGTAAGACCACCCTCCTGAGGCTCATCAACCGCGAGATCCGCCCCACCAGGGGCCAGGTCAAGGTCGACGGGATCATGGCCCACGCGATCAAGGCCTCCCGCGTCGCCGAGCTGCGGCGCCGGGTGGGGGTCGTCTTCCAGGACTACAAGCTCCTGCCGCGCCTGACCGCGATGGAGAACGTCGCCTTCGGGCTTCAGGTCGCCGACCTGAGGGTGTCCGACGACGAGGCGCGCGAGCGCGCCCTCGACGCCCTCGAGGCCGTCGGCCTCGGCGACCGCGGCAAGGCCTTCCCCAACCAGCTGTCCGGCGGCCAGCAGCAGCGGGTCGCGATCGCCCGCGCCGTGGTCGCCCAGCCTCCGGTCCTGATCGCCGACGAGCCCACCGGCAACCTCGACCAGGTCACGGCCCGGGAGATCATGGACCTCTTCGAGGACATCGCCGCCTGGGGCACGGCGGTGCTCGTGGCGACCCACAACGTCGACATCGTCACGCGGCTTCAGCGGCGCGTCGTCACGCTGGTCCACGGCCGTCTTGTGCGCGACCAGCCGGCGGGGCAGACCGGGAGGATGGCGTGGCTGGCGACCTCGTGAAAGCGCGCTTCCCGCGTCGCCGGCTGGTCCGGATCGTGGCCGCCAACCTCGCCCGTCTCCTTTTTGGCGCCGCCAGCCGCAACTGGGCGCGGAACATCGGCAGCACCGCGCCGGCGCTCATCTCCATGGCGCTTCTCCTTCTGATGTCGGGGCTGATCGGCCTGACCGCCTTCACCCTCCACAACCTCGAGGTCCAGCAGGCCAGCCAGGCCTCGCTCCTCCACGTCTACCTCCGCGACGACGCCCCCCAGCCGGACGTCGACGCGCTGTCGAGCCGGCTCCAGGCGGACCCGCGGGTGGCCAACGTCGAGTTCGTGTCCAAGGCGGAGGCGCTGGCACGAGCCCAGAACACGCCCGGACTGAACGACCTCGCCCAGGCCTCGGACAGCAACCCGTTCCCGGCCAGCCTCGACGTCCAGGTCAATAGCATCAACGACGTCGGCGCCATCGACGCCCTCGTGCGGGGCCAGACCGTGGTCGACCCGCAGCAGCCGACCTCCTACGACCAGGGCGCGTACCAGCGCCTGCAGTCGGTGCTGTTCGGCATCGCCGTCGCCGGCCTCGCGTTTCTCGGCCTGCTCGGATTCGTGGCCGTGACCGTGACCATGAACAGCGTCAAAGCCGCGATCCACTCGCGCCGCGACGAGATCGGCATCATGCAGCTCGTCGGCGCCTCGCGCTGGATGGTGCGCGGGCCGTTCGTGGTCGAGGGCGCGATCACCGGCGGCGTGTCGGGAGTCCTCGCCGGGCTGGGCACCTTCGGCCTGGCCGCGGCGGCGATCGCGCTGGGTTCGGCGAGCTTCGCCCAGTTCGCGCCCGGCGTCACCACCGCCGTCGCCGCGGTCGCCGCTGCGCTGGTCGTCCTGGCCGGGCTCGCGCTCGGCTCGGGATCCTCACTGCTGACCCTGCGCCGGCACATGGAATCGTGAGAAAGGCGCTCGTCGCCCTGGCGTTCGCGTTCCTGGTCCTCGGCGCCGACCGTACGGCCGCCACCGCAGGCAGCTCGCAGCCCGACCCCTCCTCACAGCTCGCGATCATCGAACAGATCCGCGCGCAGCTCGGCAGCAACCTTGCCGACGCGCTCGCGGCGCAGCAGCAGCTTCGTCAGTCGCTGCAGGACAACGCCGCGCAGCAGGCGCAGGTGGCGGCGAAGATCGAGGAGGTCAAGGCGAAGATCGCCGACCTCGACCAGCAGATCGCCCAGGACCAGCGCCAGGAGGCGTGGGTGTCGCAGCGGATCGACACCGAACGCGCGCAGCTCCGCCAGCTCGCCCGGGCGGCCTATGAGTCACCTGGCTCGGTGCTGGTGGTGCTCTCGGAGTCGCGCAGCCTCAGCGACCTGTTCACCCGCGTCGCCGACCTCAACGTCGCAGGCTCGCGCGCCGCTGTCATCAAGTCCTCGCTTTCGAGCGACCTCGCCGACCTGCAGCGACTGGTCGCGAAGGAGCAGGGGGAGCGTGACGAGCAGGTCGCCTTGCGCGGCCAGCTCGGCGCGCAGCTCGTCCAGCTCAAGGCCCTCGAGGCTCAGCAGGAGAAGGCGGTGGCAGACCTTGAGGTCAAGATCGCGCAGACGCGCTCGGAGATGTACCTGCTGAAACGCCAGTCCGCGCAGCTTGCCCAGGCGGTGACCGACATGCTGCAGCAGCAGCAGGACGCGATCATCGCGGCGGCCATGCAGTCCGTGTGGGCGCAGCTGCAGCTGTGGCTGCAGGCCAACAACGTCGGCCAGATCCCGACGAGCGCGGGGCATTCGACCAAATACCGGTTCATATGGCCCGAGCCGACCTCCCAGATCTCGCAGGGATTCGGTCCGACGACGTTCTGGTTCGAGCCGCCGTACGCCGGCTACCCGCACTTCCACACTGGGATCGACCTGGTGGCGCCGTTCGGTTCCCCGGTGTACGCCGCCGACGACGGCATGGTGGCGCTGGTCGGCAGCTCGAGCAGCGGCTATGGCAACTACGTGGTGATCGCGCACGCGGGCGGGTTCAACACCCTGTACGGGCACCTGTCGACGGCGCTCGTGAAGGTGGGGCAGACGGTGACGCAGGGCACGGTGGTCGGCCTCGAGGGATCGACCGGCAACTCGACGGGGCCGCACCTGCACTTTGAGCTGCGGATCGGGCAGAGGCCGGTTGACCCGACGCCGTACCTGCCGCCAGGAGCTCCGTCCGCCTTCCGCGGCTAGGATGCGAACGGCGTAATCCGCGAGTGCCGGCGCTCGCGGGCATCAATGCAGTCGGAACCCTGCCAATGCCGGCAGTCGCGGGAAACCCTCAGGAGAGGGTGATGACATCGACTGCCTCTCCGCGCTCGTCGCGCCGGCGGTGCCATCGGTCGAATGGGCTCAGATCAGGAACCGGCCGTTCTCCATGATCTTGCGGCCGTCCACGGCGACGGTCGCATGCGAAGCCAGCGCGTCGACGTGTGACGGGCACTCCCAGTCTGCCTTCGTCTCGAACCCGTAGGGGTCTCCGAACGCGATATGCACGCCGGGGAACTTCTCGTCCTGCAGGAAGTTGCCGACGATGTGCGACAGACCGATGTTGGTGCCGATCGCGAACTCGCCGACCCTGTTCGAGCACGGGTGCTGCGCGAGGTAGGCGCGGAACTCGGTGCCGAGCTCCTCGTTCGGGGTCTCCACCGAGGCGACCCGCCCGCCCTTGATCACGATCCGCACAGGCGGCGAGATCACCCGATACTTCGCCGCGAACCAGTCGCCCAGCTCTTCGGCCGCAAGCACGCCGTCGACCGACTGCGGGCAGGTGAACGTCTCGCCCTCGGGCAGGTTGCCCCAGCGCCCCTGCTCCCAGTAACGGCCGTCGCAGGGGATCCAGCGCATCGATGGTGAGAAGGTCGCCACAAGGTCCGTGCCGATCGCCGTCTGCACGCTGATCGTGCTCGCCTGCCTGGTGATGTCGTAGACCTTTCTCGTCACGCGGTAGACCTCGTCGTAGTCCGCGGCCATGCCGTCGCGCATCAGCTCATCGTCGATCCCGATCATGTGGCCGTGCCGGCAGCCCAGCTCGTCGGCGAGCAGGGTCAGCATCGGCTTGCGAAAAGCGAGCTCGCCCGGCTGCCCGGTCCCGATGTAGTAGGACGCTGTCGGCCGGAAGCGGTGGACCTCCTCGCCGAGCTCGCGTGGAAACGACGTCGCGGGACGCGTGAGGTTATCTTCCATCGTCCAGACGTTCACTTCGGCGCCTGTCGCGCGCGCCTCCTCCTCGATGGCTTCGGCGATCTCGATGCGCGGCCGGTCGCGGATGATGAACACGCGGTCCTCGGCGCGGATGTTGAGGCACACGCGGACGGCGTTGCGCGCCCCGGCGGCGAGGTCTGCCCGGATCACACGAAAAGGTTACCGGCCTACGCCGGGTAGTCGGATTCGCAGACCGTGCCCGGCGCTGGAAGGACGAGCTGCGTCAGGTACGCGTTCACAGCCGCACGCGCGCAGAAGCTGTTGATGTAGGAGAAGACGCCGTAGCCGTCGCGTGTGAGCAGCACCGAGCGGGGAAGCTCGCGGCTCACCGCTTGCGCGTCGGCGAACGGGTAGTAGGGGTCGTGCGTGCCGCCGACCAGCAACGCCGGCGGCGCGCCGGGCGCGGGCAGCGGGCCTGGCGCGGATCGCGCCTTCGCGGGCCAGGACGCGAACACCAGTGGGACGTACTGGAAGGCGGGGCCGAAGATGGACGATGCCTTGCTCATCGCCGGGCCGAGCAGTTCGTAGTCGAGGATGTTGCCCGGGACCGGCCTGTCCACGCAGAGCTGCGCGGTGTAGGGCTCGGGATGAATCGCGTACGTGCCGTCCGAATTCCTGCCGTAGAACTGATCCGCGAACCCGAGCAATCCCGAGCCGTCGCCGCCCGCCGCGTCGTTGAGGACGCCGGCAAGACGTGTCCACATGTGGGGATCGAGCCCGAACATGAGGCCCGCGATCGCGAGGCTGCGGCTGAGCGCCCTCGTGCCGACCCGCAGCGGGTTCTTGTCCACGCTCTGCATCAGCCTGGTCAGCCTGTCCGCGGGGTCGCCGGACTGGGCCAGGGGGCAATCGGGGAGGACGCGGCAGTCGGCCAGGAACGCCTGCAGGCTGGCCTCGTAGCCGGCGGCCCGCAGCCGCCACTTCTCGGTCGCGGTCGTCGCGCGGTCGACCACGCCGTCCAGGGCCAGGGCACGGAGGTGCGTGGGGTAAAGGTGCGCGTACGTCTGACCCAGGAAAGTCCCGTACCCGTAACCGAAAAACGTGATAGTCGACTCGCCCAGGGCCACCCGGATCGCGTCCACGTCGCGGGCGGCGCTTGCCGTGTCGACGAACGGCAGCATCCGGCCGCTGCTGCCCTGCTGGCACGCCTGGGCGAGCGCCTGGTCGGCCTGGATGAACACCTGTTGCTCGCGGGGGTCGTCCAGGACGGTGTCGACCTCGTTGAGGGCGTCGATCTGCGCGTCGGTGAGGCAGCGCACGGGCGCGCTGCGGCCGAATCCGCGCTGGTCGAAGGCGACCAGGTCGAACCTGTTGTTGAAACTCCCGTAGTAGACCGAGTTGTTGCGCATGTAGTCGACACCCGCGGCCGGTCCCGCGAACAGCAGCGAGCCGATGCGGTGCGTACCGTCGGTCGCCGGCTTGCGGATCACCGCGAGGTCGATCGACCCGGCGCCGGGGTTCGAATAGTCGAGCGGCACCTTTACCGTCGTGCACTGAAAGTCACCGCCGCAGCCGCCCCAGACCGTCGATGGAGTCGAGACGAAGTGCTGCAGCGCGAGGAACGCGCCGGCGGCGGCGATCAGAAGCACGACGATCAGTGACGCGGCGATGAGCTGGCGGCTGGGACCGGCGGGCATCGCGAACCGCCGGCGAACCCGGGTGCCTTCTGCCTCGTCCGCGGTCACCTACGCACCGCTCCATTACCCGTACTACGGGCACACCCCGAATCAGGGTGTCACCTGCGGGGCGCAGTGTCACAATCAGGCTCTGATGGGCAGGCTCGAAGAGCGCGACCTGCGCAGCCTGGAGCGGCCGAGCATGTACTCGATCTTCGCGCCGCTAGACGGCAACGACGGGCTGTCGCGCGAGCTCGAGCTCGAAGATCACGCCAACCCGACACAAGCCGGTGAGCTCGCGGTCTGGGGATTCATCCGCCGGCGGCTTCGGCGCCGGCGCAGGGAGGTCGACGAATCCTGGGTGCCGGCCATGTTCATGTTCGTCCGCCGGTTTCGCTAGCCGGTCCA
>WNGH01002614.1_pt1 | contig 17816 bp, 24 predicted proteins | sample 5400631 | NCBI WGS metagenome assembly WNGH01 (sample SAMN13153373, study PRJNA577476) | soil metagenome | isolation source: 115 cm soil or saprolite under Garry oak tree replicate 1 | place: USA:California | collected 2016-06-15
ACCTAGTGCCGGCCGGGGGTGGCCTGACGGAACATCTCGGCCGCCTGCTTGATCCCGTCGCGGTCCGGCGTGCAGCCCGGAAGAGGCGGGTTGTGGACGATGACGTCCTCGGCGACGTACTCGTCGATCACCCTCCAGTCGTTCGAGTCGTTGTCGTCGATCGCCTGGATGTAGCGGCGGATCAGCTCCTTGTTCGCTTCGGTTGACATCTCGCTCCTTTCCCTGGCCCGAAGGGACGGGTGAGGCTACCTCGACTTGATTCGCTTTGCGATGTACCGCGCGTCCCTGCCGACGCCGCCGACGTTCTCCGAGGTGAACGCGTACAGGAAGTCCAGCCCGACGAAGTAGAGGCCGGGCTCCGCGGTGACGCCGCGCTCATGCCGGAGCTCCTCCTGCTCGCCGAACACCGGCACGTCGATCCAGCTGAAGTCCTGGCGGAAGCCCGTGCACCAGATCACGTTGGCAACATCCAGCACTCGCCCGTCCTCGAGCACGGGCGACCCGTCGCTGACCGCAACGGTCTTAGGCACCCGCACGACGCCGGCGGCCTCTAGGTCATCCGTCTTCACCCGGATCCGCGGCGCGCCGTTCGCGAGCACGTGCGGCTGGGCCTTGCGGCCGATCGGAGTCTTGACGGTCAGAACGTGCGAGGCGACGAACCAAAGGATCGGCAGCACGAACCGCGCCAGCCGGCTCTCGATCCGGATCGGCACCTGCCCCTTGTCCCGACCGGAAAGCCAGGTCCGATGGGTCTTGGACACCTCGATCGCGATGTCCGCTCCCGAGTTGCCGGCGCCGACCAGCAGGACGCCCCCCGGTCGGAGCTGGGAGGGATCGCGGTACTCGCTCGAGTGCATCTGCACGATCCTCGGGTCGAGCTCGTCTGCGAAGCCGGGCACGGACGGGGTCCCGTAGAAGCCGGTCGCGACGACCACGTGGCCCGCCTCGAACCGGTGTTCGCCGCACTGGACGACGAAGCGGCCCCCGTCTTTCGTCACCCTGTCGACGCTCAGTCCGGCTCGCACCGGAAGCTCAAACCGCGCCGCGTAGGCCTCGAGGTAGTCGGCGGTCTCACGCGCGGTCGGATACGACCAGCCGGTGGCCGGGAACGGCCAGCCCGGCAGTCCGTCATAGCGCGCGGGGGTGAACAAACGGAGCGAGTTCCACGTGCGCGTCCGCCAGGAGCCGCCGATCCGCTCGTTGGCGTCGAGGATCACGAACGAGCCGCCCCGCCGCTTCAGGTAGTAGCCGACGGAAAGGCCGGCCTGGCCCCCGCCGATAACGATCGTCTCGAACGTCTCAACGTCCGCGACTTCCGTGTCGCTGTTTTTCATTGCTGTCTGCTGGATCGCCATGACCGTTCCTCCTGGGATCGAATGACCTGTGTTCGACCGTAGGGAGCAACGACTCGGCCCGCATCGCGCGAATCCACCAACATGCCGCGCGGCGCGCATGGTCATTTCTGACCATGTGGGCCCTCAGACCAGATCGTGCTCGAAGGCGTAGGCGCCGGCCGCGGTCCGAGACGGCACGCCGAGCTTGGTGAAGATGTTCTGGACATGCCGGGCGACGGTGTGCTCGCTGATCACGAGCGCCGCGGCGATCTCCTTGTTGCTCCTGCCGCTCGCGACGAGGCGAAGCACCTCCAGCTCGCGAGCGGTCAGACCGTGCTTGTCGCCCACGAGTCCGGCGAGTGCGTCCACGGAGGCGACGTCCGGCGCCGCGCCCAGCTCCTGAAACGCGCTCCGGGCCGAGTCGAGCTCGAGGGCGAAGGCATCCTCGTCGCCGAGCATGCGGCAGGCCTGTCCGACCAGCACCCGCGCGCGAGCAGCTTCGTACGGTGCCTCGAGCTCGTGCCAGGCCTGGGAAGCCTGACGGAGACTCACCAGCGCGCCGGCCGCGTCTCCGGCCGCCAGTGCGACTGCTCCGCGAGCCTGGGCATGCAGAGCACGCAGCATTTCGCTCTCATAGTCCGAGGCGATCGCCTCGAGCTCGAGACAGGCGCTCCGCGCCTCGTCGACGTCGCCAGTCGCGAGCATGATCTCGACTGCGGCGGGCAGGAGGCCCGCCCGCGCCAGCCGGTCAGAGGTCTCGCCCAAGGCGCGACGGATCGCCGCGGCTGCCGCTGCCGAGTTCCCCTGCGCGAGCCTCACCAGCGCCCACCCCGGCTGCGGCTCCAGCCCGAGTTGGCTCGCCTGCCGGTAGGCCTCCGCGGCCTGTCCAAACTCCCCTCGCAGACGGTGAACCTCGCCTCTCAGGTAGCACGCCTTCGCCGCGGCCGCCTTATTCATCGCCTCCTCGAGACGCCGGCCGGCGCGTTCGGCCTCCTCCAGTGCGTCGGGCCAGGCTCCCTGGAGCTGCATCAGCTGGGCGCGATGGACGAGGCACCGGCCTGTGAACGCCAGGAGCTCGGGCTGACCCTCGCACCAACGCGTGAGCGCTGCCGTCCACTCTCGGGCGCGACGAAGCTCGTAGACCTGCTCGCAGGTCAGGATCACCCCGCAGTAGACGATCCCGGTGACCATCGGCGAGAGCGTTTCGGTCGTGACCGTCACCATCGCCTCGTCGAGCAGTCCGAGCCCTTCCCTGACCCGGCCAGCCCTGACGAGGATGTCGCCCTGGACGTGGATCGCAAGAGCAAACAGGTCAGAATCGCCGAAGCGCTCGCCGATCTCCGCCGCCGAGGCCGCCGTCGCGGAAGCGCCCTCCCAGTCGCCCTCGGCTTCGTGCTGCAAGACCACCGGCATCAACATGTAGCCCTGCTCGACGCACTCGCCTTCCTCCCGCTCGAGCAGCCGTTGCGCTCGGCCGAGCCAGCCCGTGGCAGGCCCCATCTCGCCTCGGAGCGCGAGCTGAATCCCGATCCAGAACGCGCACCGCACCGCGCGCCGCGCCTCGGCGCCCTCTGAATAGCCGCGATAAGCCCGCTCGAGAACCTGCATGGATTCGTCATCGCGGCCCAGCATGTAGGCCGACGTTGCAAGCGACTCGAGGTCCTCCGCCGCCAGCGGCTCAAGCCGATCGGCCCGCGAAAAAGACTCGTGGGCGCTCGCCCAGGCCGAGCTCGAGTAGGACTTGCGGCCGCTTTCTAGGTCGTCGTTGATGCCCACCGCACGAAACGTAACGCGCGCCTGAAGCCGCTCCTAGTAGAGCTGGTCAATGGGTGTCGAAGCGCGTAAGACCCTCCGGCTCCTCCTCGAAGACCTCGACGCGATCGACTTTCGCGCCGCGCGGGCCCTGTTCGGAGAAGCGAACGAGCGACTCGACCGCTTCCGGCTTGCCCTCGAATACGGCCTCGAGCGTCCCGTCCGCCCGGTTGCCGGCCCAGCCGGCGACGCCGCGGGTCTCTGCCGCCCGTGCGACTGAGAACCGGAACCCGACGCCCTGAACGCGGCCGTGGACGATGATCCGTCTCCGCACCACTAGGCGGTAGACCCTATGCGGGCGTGTGTCGGGGAGCCGTCAGCGCAGCCTCTTCTGCGCGGCCCCCAAGCGGCCTGAAGAGGGTGAAGTAGAACAGGACCGCAACCCCCACCATCGCCGCCCAGGCTGCCGACGCCGTCGGATGGAGGACGTTCGGGATCTCCCAGTTAGTCCAGCCGCGCTTGACGATCTGCTCCGTCCACAGGTCTTGCACCTGATTGGTCGCCCCGTAGACAAGCATCAGGGCGAGGTAGAAGGCGGTCAGTGCCCGTAGTAGTGGCTGCCGGATCCCGCCGACGAGGCGCGACAGGAGCAGCGCGGTGATGACGAGTAGGAAGCCGTCCATCCCGTGGTGGTGTCCGTGGTGCACCGCCGCATGCGAATAGCCGGCGCCCGGCTCAGGCCGGATTGCGCCAGTGATGAAAAGGGAACCCAGCACCGGCACGCCGTCGAGGAAGAAACCGAGCTCGGCGGCGATGTAGGGCGCCGCGAAAAAGAACGCAAGCCCGCCCACGACCAGGCGTGCGCGGTCGCCGGCCCGGGTCGTGTGGGGCGGCTCGGGTCTTCCTCTCCGAACGGCCCAGACGCCGAGCGCGAAAGCGATCGCAACCCCGACGACAGCGAACGTGTTCGACCACTTCGGATCGAGATGGCTCTCCGTCTGAACGCCCGGATACGCGACGGTCGCGCAGAGGACGAACGCCGCGGCGGCGAGGACGGAAGCGCGGCGGTCCGCGAGGCGGTCGATGACGATCGGCAGCGTCGCGACGGCGGCAAGCGCGGCCGAGAAGCTGAGAAAGACGAAGGCGCGTCCGGCACCGCCGACGAAGCCGGTATTGGTCGTCTTCCAGAGAACGGCCGGCGGCAGTCGCCAGTAAGTGATGAAGACGAAGACCGCGACGGTTCCGAACAGGAGCCAAACGGCCCAGACTTCGTTCAGGCGCGATGTCTGCCGGCGCTCACCCACGACGAGCTCCCATGTAGCTGTTGCTACGAGCGAGCGTAACGCTAAGAGGCGCCGCCGACTCACGGCGGCGCTCGGGCAAGTGCTCACTCAGGCAGCCGTATCGGCGACCCCTTTCTGCGCTTGCCATTCCTCGATCGCTTCTTGCGGGATCTCGAGATGCAGCGACTCGCCGGTCTCGAGAGCAGCAGTTGCGGACACCGGTCAGACCGTAGGCACCGCGAGCTGCGACCAGACGGTCCCGTCTTCGGCGGGCGCGGGGCAAGCCGGCTCCCGCGTCGAAGTGCTCGCGACGACACAAACGTCGGCGAAAGCGTGACCGACGACGACCGCCAGCCTGCGGTCGAACTCGCCCTCCGCGTTGGGCGCGAGCGACCACACGGCGAGCTCGCGACGGACGTGGTCGGTCGTGATCCCGAAGGCGCGGAGCGTCATCGACTTGGCGGGGCGCTGAGGCAGGTTCTTCGCCGTCAAGCGGATCAGAAGCCGCGGCGCTCTCACAAACGTCTCCCAGGAGACCGCCAGTTGCGGCCGCTCCTGCGGACGCGGCACATGGACGCGGACGCACCCGGTCGTGTTGCCGCGGGCGTAGCACGCCTTCGGCTCCTCGCCGACCCAGGCTCGCGCCCCGAGATCGTCGTAGTCGCCCGCAGGGAGCGGGATGTTGACCGTGTAGGCGATCTTGCCGTCGCCGTCGGGCCCGAGCGAAGCGCCGTAGAGCGGCTCGCCGGCCTTCCAGGTCAACCGGCCGGCGTCGTTCGGCGCCCGCACGAGTTGCTCGACCTCGACGACGATGTGGTCACTCGAGCGAAGGCCGACGCCACGGACCGTGACGGCGACCGTGTGACCGGCCTTCGGCGTCAGAGTGATGCTCGGTTGCGCCCGGTCGCCCCAGGTCTGGACGCCCGCGTACACGCCGAAGAGCAGGCTCGCGACCACCAGCCCGAGGCCGGCGAAGATCGCGACCTGCTCCTCGGTCGAGCCCTCGCGGAGAGCAAAGGCGGCGACGCCGCCGGCAAAGATCGCGAGCACGGCGAGCCCGAAGGCGCCGTAGCTCGCAAGCGGGTGATCGCGCGCCATGTGACCGACCAGGCCTCCCGTAATGGCGAGCCCGGTCAGAACAGCACCGAGCGCCGGAATCGCGGCGAGCAGGAAGCCTGCGGCTCCCTTCACACCCTTTCCAACAGGCAGGAACCTAGACATGACGGCGGCCCTCCCAGCTTTCCGACGGCTTTAGGCGGCCGAAACTACGCCTCAGTTGTCAGCGAGCCGAGAGCTTGTTGCAAAAGTTCCGTAAAGGGTCCGATTTCGCACGGAATCCGCCCATCTGACCGGAAATGCCAGGGCCGGTCCGGTCGTTCTATTAGTAGGACGCGAGCGGCCTAACTGCGCCTCTCCCCCTCGGCGAAGAAGCCGCTCCGTCCTTCCCGACGAGTGAAAGGAATCACCATCAGCACCACTTTGCAAACCCCTGAAATCCAGACATTGCTCGAGGCCTCCGAAGAGGAGCTCGAGGCGTCTGAGAACGGCACGTTCGAGGCCGAGGCGCTGCCCGCTTCCGCGGACTCGCTCGAGCTGTTCATGAACGAGATCGGCCGCTATCCGCTGCTGTCCGCGGCGGAGGAAGTCGCGCTGGCGAAGCGCGTCGAGCGCGGCGACCGCGCGGCCAAGGAGCGGATGATCAACTCGAATCTCCGGCTGGTCGTCCACGTCGCCAAGCGGTATCGCGGACACGGCGTTCCGTTCGGCGACCTGATCCAGGACGGCGTCATTGGGCTCAACCGGGCGGTCGAGAAGTTCGACTGGCGGAAGGGCTTCAAGTTCTCGACCTACGCCACCTGGTGGATCCGCCAAGCCGTGCAGCGATCCGTCGCCGGACAGGCGCGGACGATCCGCGTGCCCACGCACGTGCACGAGCGCCGGCAGACGCTCAATAGGCACGCGCGGAAGCTCGAGACGGACCTCGGCCGGCCGCCGACGCACCAGGAGCTCGCGAAGGCGAGCGGCCTGAAGCTGCAGCACGTCGCCGAGGCGCTCTCGGTCCCCGAGGCCCGAGCCTCGCTGAACTCGCCGGTCGGCGACGAGGACGGAAGCGAGTTCGGAGATCTCTTCGCCGACACGACCGCGGAGAGCCCGGAGGAGCTGGCCGAGGACGCCCTGCGCGCCCGCGCGGTGCGGGAGGCACTTGCTCAGCTGCCGGAGCGTGAGCGTCGGATCCTCGAGCTTCGGTTCGGGATCGACGTCGATCCGCACTCGCTGGAGGCGATCGGCAAGGAGCTCGAGCTGACCCGTGAGCGGGTGCGCCAGCTCGAGGCGCAGGCTCTCGCCAAGCTCACCAAGACGCTCGGCGAGCTCGAGCCCGCAGAAGACGAGGACGATGACGAGCTACCGCTCGCCGCGTAAGGAAAGGAAACGATGAAAACCGGAATCCATCCAGAGCTGACGGGAACGACCGTCAGCTGCACCAACTGCGGCACGACGTTCGAGACGCGCTCGACGCGGCCCTCGATTCAGGTCGAGGTCTGCTCGCAGTGCCATCCCGCCTACACCGGCGAGGAGCGAACCGTCAGCCGCGGCAGCCGCATCGAGCGCTTCGAACGCCGGCGCGCCCGGGCTGCGGCCTAACCGAGCACGCTGCGAAGGCCCGCACACGCGGGCCTTCGCTGTTCTAGGGGTCACGCGACTAGCATCCGGCCACATGGCCGAGAAGCGTTTTCTCTCCCCGGACACGTTGGCGGCGCCGTTCGGCTACAGCCACGTCGTCGATTCGCCGGCTGGCCGGATCGTCTACATCTCAGGGCAGGTCCCGCTCGATGGCGACGGCCAGCTGGTCGGCGAGGGGGACTTCCAGGCTCAGACGCGTCAGGTCTTCGAGAACCTGACGCGTGCACTCGAGGCCGCCGATGCCTCTTGGGACGACGTCGTCAAACTCAGCTACTTCCTCCGGGATGTCGGCGAGATCACGTCCGTCCGCGCGATCCGCGACGAATATGTCAACACGTCGCAGCCGCCGGCGAGCACGCTCGTGGAGGTGAGCGGGCTCTTCCGCGACGACGCCCTGATCGAGATAGAGGCCGTCGCGATCAGAGATTAAGGCCTAAGATCGGGCTGCTACGACCGCCCGAGAAGACATCGCGAGCGTTGCCGCGCAACTGGCTGATCTCACCCGGACAGTGGAAGAGATGAACGCTCGGCTGGACACGCTGCGCCTGGGAGCCGACACTCAGCAAGAGCGCGCGGATACCCAGCAAGAGCGCATCGACGCCGCGGCGAAGGAACTCGGGGAGGTCAGCGACCGGCTGCAAGCCGCAGCCCGAGCCCTCCGGCAGTCGGTGTAATCCGCGCCAGGCCCGGAAAATGCCTGCAAACGGCCAGGCTGCTACGCTGAGTGAACCACAGAGCGAGTAACTGGTCGGCAAGAACGCCTCCCATCTACCGTTCACGAAAGGTAGAAGGAGGTGTTTTTTTATGGCGACTGGAACAGTTAAGTGGTTCAACGACTCCAAGGGATATGGGTTCATTTCCCCGGAGGACGAGGGCAAGGATTTGTTTGTCCACCACACGTCGATCGCGGGTGACGGCTTCAAGTCACTCAGCGAGGGCGCCAAGGTCGAGTTCGACGCCGCGGAGGGCGAAAAGGGCCCCGAGGCGAAGAACGTCGTTCAGCTGAACGCGTAATAGAGAGATCGGGCGCGCGCCGGACAACCGGCGCGCGCCGTCTCACGGCGAAAGGGACCGCCTATGCGCGGCAAGATGCTCTGGTTCAACGAGGTCAAGGACCTCGGATTCATCCTCACCGACGAAGGAGAACGGCTCTCCGTCCTTGGCGACGGCTTTGCCGAGGGCAAGCGTCCGCAAGGCCGTTGCGCCCATCTCGAGGTCAGCTTCGAAATCGCCGAGACCAACGGCGACCGGCAGGCAACGAACGTCGCTCTCGTCGACGAGGCCAACCCGCGCCGGGCCCGGCTCCGAGGTCGAGGTGGCGTCCGACGATGAGCTCCACCAAGCGGCAGCAGACGATGGCGAAGCGAAATCGCGAACGGGCGGTCGAGGAGAAGCGCACGCTGAAGCGTCTGAAGAAGCAAGCGGCAAAAGCGGAGAAGGCGGCCGGGGGGCCAATGGCCGACGGGCCAATGGCCGACGAGCCAATGGCCGCCGAGCCCACCGAGGCCGAGCCGAATGTCGAATAGCCGCCCCGAGCAGAGGAACTACGCCGAGATCGAACGCCTCGAGACCCTGCTCCAGACGCTGAGAGAGAACCCGTCCACGGCTCGCGAGACCGAGGCGATCCGGGAAATCGGGCTCGAGATCGCACTGGCCGTGCGAGAGGTCGGCGCGATGCTGATCAACGTCGGCTGGGAACAGTCGTACGCGGCGAACCGCGACCCGCAGCAGGCCGGCTAGACCGTCGCGAACCGCTCGGCTGCGCGCGCCCTGCGGCGCTCCGCCTCGACCTCACGGTCCTTCGGCGTTGCCGTCGTGACGAGCGCGTCGACCAGCCTCTGTGTCGCATCGGCGATCTCGTCGACCGCACGCGCAAATGCCTCTTCGTTGGCCTGAGAAGGCTTCGTGAAGCCGCTGATCTTGCGCACGTACTGGAGCGACGCGTCGCGAACCTCTTCCTCGGTTGCAGACGGCTCGAAGTTGAAGAGCGTGTGGATGTTTCGGCACATGCCCGAAGACTACGTGCGCGCCTCGGCCACCCGCACGCGCTGCGCCAACGCTTCGAGCAGCGCCCACGCCATCTCGGGATGACTCTCGACCAGCGGCCGGAAGCTCCAGACCGGCAGCTGGTAACCGTGCACCTCGTTATCGGCCGTCACAGTCGCGGTCCGCGCCGACTTGTCGATCAGGGCCATCTCTCCGAACGCGTCGCCGGCCCCTAGCTTGCCGACCTCCTGACCGTGAACCTTCACGGTTACGTCGCCGCTCTCGATCACGATGAACGTGCGGCCGGCCTCCCCCTCCTCGGTGATCGTCTCGCCGGGCGCATAGGTCCGCTCGATGAACTCGTCGGCCAGCCGCTGGAGGAAGGCGTCGTCAGCATCCGCGAAGAGCGGGACGCCGCGGATCAGTTGGGTGTTCGGGCCGGGCACGGCGGGGATCCTACAACTCGCCCGCCTTCGCGTAGCGATGGGTCCTCGTGCGCAAGCTGGGGAGGAATGGTCACGGAGCGGTGGAACGGGGTCCTCCTCATGCGCCGTCGCGCCTGCATCTTCGCGCTGGTGGCCGCCGCATCACTCGCCACCGCTTCGCCGGCCCTGTCGGCTTCACCCGCCGTGGCCGCGCTGCAGCTCGCGCTCTTCCAGCGCGGTTACTACAGCGGACCGTTCGACGGGATCGCAGGCCCGCAGACTCGGCGCGCGACGAAACACTTCCAGCGCCGCCACCATCTGGCGACGGACGGAGTCGCCGGCCCGCGAACTCGCCGGAAACTCGGGAGCTGGGCCCGGTACGAGCTCGGCCACCGGCTGCTCCGCCGCGGCCGCCGTGGCTGGGACGTCGCCGAGCTGCAGTTTCTCCTCCGCCGCAGCGGCATCTTCGTCTCGATCGACGGCAGCTTCGGACCAATCACCCAGGCGGCCGTCGTAGGAACACAGAAAGGCACGGGTCTGAAGGCGGACGGCGTCGTCGGCCCTCAGACGATCGCCGTCCTCCGCCGCACGCGCGGCCGGATCTTCCGTCTGGGTATTCAGGCGAAGGTGCGCGGACAGATCGACCGCTGGTCTCGCCATTACGGCGTCGACAGCCGACTCGCGTGTGCGCTTGCCTGGATGGAGTCGGGCCACCAGCCGGGCGTGGTCTCGAGCACCGGCGCTTGGGGCGTGTTCCAGATCCAGCCGGCAACGTGGGACTACGTCGAGCACGTTCTCGCCGACCGCCGCTACCCGCGCAATGTCGAGGGGCAGGTCCGGGTCGGTTTGCTTTTCCTCCGCCACCTCCTGCAGGACTTCGGCGATACGCGCAAGGCGCTCGCGGCCTGGTATACGGGTCCGGCGCGCGTACGGAGGTACGGCATCGGCCCTCGCGGACGCTGGTTCGCAGAAGACGTGCTCGCGATTCGCGTGCGCTGCTAAGGAGGGTTTCTAGAACTCGTTGGCCGCCCAGACGCGCTCGTGCAGGCGGCTCGCGAGCGGGTTGAACACCGTCACGAACCGCCGCTTCGTTCTCGTCGCAGTCTTGTCGGCAGCTCTCGCCGCCTTGAGCTCGGGGCTCTGGTCCGGCGGCCCGCAGCGCTTGCGGCCGGCCAGCCAGTCGCTGTAGTGCCCGTCTGCCGTGAACGAGGCGTGCACCGACTTCTGGAGCAGATCCGACGCGTTGAGCGCCTCCTCCGTGTTCGGGACCGACAGGGCGGCGGCCTGCTGCAAAAGGCTCTGCCGGTTTCGCTGGACCCGGTCCAGGCGTGCGAGCGCCACTTGTGGCGTCAACTTGCAGTTGAAGGCACCGCCGATCGCCGCCGCCACGTCGACGCGGCCGTTGTGCGACTGGCCGAGGAAGTTCTCGAGCTTGTTCACGAAGGAGCGGAGCTCGCCGCTTCCGGATGCATTCGTTCCCGAGGATCCGCCCACGGTCAGCGCCACCGCGGCGATCACGGCGGCGACCGCGGCCAGCCCGAGCGCAGCCAGCACGAGGAACTGAGGGCGACGGGCGAACGGGACCGGTGCTCCGTCCTCGGCCTCCCTCGCAGGCACCCGCGCTCGCTCGAGCGTCGGGTCGTGCTGGAGCATCCTCCGCTCGAGCTCCTGCAGCTCGAGGCTCGGCTCGATCCCGAGCTCCTCGCTGAGCGTCTCTCGCGTCCGGCGGTAGAGCTCGAGCGCATCGGCCTGGCGGCCCGAGCGGTAGAGCGCCAGCATCAGTTGCGCTCGCGGCCGCTCGCGGAGCGGCTCGCGCGCGACGAGCTCCTCGAGCTCGGGGATCAGGCGCGCGTGCCGTCCGAGTGCGAGGTCGGCCTCGATCCGCTCCTCGAGCGCGGCGAGCCGGGCGTCCTCGAGCCTCGCTCCGGCGTCTCGCGCGAAGGGCTCGGACTCGAACTCGGCGAAAGGCGTGCCGCGCCATAGCTCGAGCGCCTCGGCAAAGCGCTTTGCCGCAGCCTTCGAGTCGCCGGCGCCCAGGAGCTCACGCCCCTCTCGGGCGAGGCGCTCGAAGCGATCGAGGTCGAGCTCGCCCTCTTCGACGCGCAGCGAGTATCCCGGCGGCTTCGTGAGCAGCCGATCTGCCCCGAGCGCTTTTCGCAGCTGAGAGACGTAGCCCTGGAGGGCTTTCGTCGCCGTTTCCGGCGGCTCCTCGCCCCAGAGGTCTTCCGTCAGCCGGCCGACAGAAACAACCCGGTTACTGCTCAGTAAAAGCGCCGCCAGAAGCGCACGGGGCTTGGCTGCAGGCAATGAAATGGGCCGTCCGTCGACAACGACTTCAACCGGTCCGAGGACTCGAAACTCGACCAACCAAGCGATGATCTCACGCTTTTACTGGCGCTTGGATGCCGGTTTACCGCCGCGGTCGATGCTCGGAGCAATCAAAGACGAAAGGAGTCGTCATGAATGCACGAGCAGCAGCTCTGACGGTCGCAGGCCTAACGATCCTCTTGGCCGCGATCACCCTCGGGACGGCAGCGGCTTCGCCGATCAAGTGGGTATCTGTGCCGCTTGGCACACATCAGTTCGGCCACCTACGCTCGCCGGACGCCGTCGTCGCTCGCGCCGGGCTCAACGAGGTCGGCTTCAAGAAGAACGGACACGGCTGCGGGTGCACCGATGGGCCGGCCGGACCGGTGTCGTTCGACGTCGCGCGGAACGGCTCGATCTGGATGTTCGACGTTCTCAATCACCGCCTGCTGGTCTGGCAGCCCGGCAAGCCTGCGCACCCGGCTCGCACGATCAAGTTGAAGGGTCTCGACGTCCGAGACTTCGCGCTCGGCCGGGACGGCACCATCTATCTCAACGCTGTCTACACCAAGCCGCCGGCCGGCGACAACGGCGCGAACCTCTGGGCGCTGTCGCCGAACGGTCGGTTGCGGTGGCGTGCGAAGGCCAAGCTCGCCGACGCGCTTCGCGTCGGCCCGAACGGCGTGCTCTACTCGGTCGCCGCGAGGAGTGGGGCCTGGACGCCTCTGACCACCTCGACCGGCCGGCCGCTGTCGCTTTTGGCGCAGCGTCGGCAGACCCTGAGGTTCGAGCCGCTCGCCGGCGGCATGCATCTGATCGCCACCCAGCTGGGCGTACATGAGGTGCATTTCGCCCTCGTCGATCGTGCCGGCAAGGTCGTCCGCGCCTGGCGGGTTACCAGCGGCACCCAGATGGCGCTTACGCCGAGCGCGCTGACGCCCGCAATCGTGGGGGGCCAGCTGATCGTGCAGCTCGACGTCTCTCGGCAGACGACGGCCCTCTCCGAGCACATGATCCTGCGGCTCGGGCAGTCAGGCTCGATCGGCAAGCGCTTCTCGCTCGCCGCCAACGCGGTGTGCTGTTACGACGGGACCGGAGCGAGCACGCCCCTGCGCGTCGCCTCCGACGGTCGTCTGTACCAGCTCCGGACAGACCCGAAGACCGGGGCGAGGGTCGCGCGCTATTCGCTCCGTTAGCTCAACGCCCCAGGGCGGCCCAGTGGTCTGACCGGTGACGTTGCCCGCTTCCTGGCTCGCGGGCCAGGGAGCATGGCCGACGTTGCCGGTCAGGCCACTAGCACTCTTCGGGTGGCGGGCCGCCCTCGGCGCGCTCGAACTCGAGCATCATCCGGCGCAGCAGCGCGTTCAGCTGTTTCTTCTCGGCGACGGTCAGGGCGGAGGCGACAAGCGCTTCCTTACGTGCCTGGACGCCGACGGCCTCCTCGTAGACGCGCTTCCCATCCGCGGTCAGCTCGACCAGGATCCCGCGCCGGTCGTCCGGATCCGGCAATCGCCGCAGGAGACCTGCCTCCTCGAGGCGGTCGAGCCTGTTCGTCATCGCACCGCTCGAGAGCTCCATGATCCGGGCGAGCCTGCCGGGCGAGCTCCGGTAGACCTCGCCTTCTCGGGAGAGCAGGCCGAGGAGCTTGTACTCGACCCAGTCGAGCTCGAACTCGGCGAGGGTCTCGTCCATTTCCCGCCGGAAGCGGCGGTGGAGGCCCTGGATCCGGTCGACGATGCCCTCGACCTCGGGGTCGAGCATCGGCAACCGCTCTCGGATCGACTCGAGGAACCTGTCGATGTGGTCGCGCTCTTCTGTCTTCGTTTTGGTCGCCATAGTTCTATTTTGACGTAAAACCTCTTGACGTCAAGGTATCTGTCGGCTAGAGTCTCGACATCAAGTAGTTCGACCTAAAGATACATGAAGGAGGGTGGAATGCTGCTCTACGACGTCGAGGCTCGAAACATGATCGCTCAGGAGCATGCCGAGCTCCTTCGGGCGCAGGCAGAGGGAAGGTCTGGGGAGCGGCGCGCCCGGCGTTGGCTCTCCGAGCACCTGATCGCCGCGGGCGTGCGGCTGGCTCCGGAGTGCGCCCCGCGGCGTCAGCCGGCTCGCGCGGCTTAACCCCGCCCCGCCTCGAAGCGCTCGAGACCGTCGTCCGGGAGCGTCTCCCAGGCTGCGAGTGAGCGGGTGTAGATGTGTGCTTCTGGCCGCTCGTCGAAGGGTGTGTCGATCGCGCTCAGTCGGACGCTCGTGATCTCGGAGCGCGGCCAGCCGCTGCCGAACAGGTTCGAGCCGCACACCGAGCAGAACGTCTTCGCCGAGCCCTCGTCGGGCTGGTACGTGCGGACGAGGTCCTCGCCGGCCAGCAGCCGAATCGACTCAGTCCGGACGCCCCCGCTCGCCGTGCCCGCGCCGCCCGAGATCTTCTTGCAGGTGGCGCAGTGGCAGAAGGACATGCTCAGAAAGTCGTCCGGAAGCTCGAATCGCACGCCTCCGCACTGGCAGCTTCCGCGTAGCGTCGCCACAACCCGAGCCTAGCGCGCCGACACCCGGATGTTGCGTTCTGTGAAGGGGGAAATCCTTCGGCGTGGTTCGAGCGTAGTAGGTCCATATCCACTCCTCTCTTAGGAGGTCCGATGAATAGGACTACGACGCTCGGCCGCGGAGTGCTCCTCGCGGCAGCCTTGGTGGCGGGACTCCTCGCCGCCTTCTACGCGGTCAATGCAAGCGGTGCAGGTACCACGCGCGTCGTGATGACGGCGAAGAACAAGGCCCTCGGCAGGACGATCTTGGTCAACCTGCGCGGCCTGTCGCTCTATTCGCTCAGCGTCGAGCGGCACGGCAAGTTCATCTGCACGAACGCTGCGTGCCTCTCCCTCTGGAAGCCGCTGCTCGTCCCGAAGGGGACGAAGCCAACCGGCGTCACCGGGCTGGGCACGGTCAAGCGGCCGACCGGGAAGATCCAGGTCACTTACCGGGGCGCGCCGCTCTACCGGTTCGTGAAAGACCTCAAGCGTGGCGACATCAAGGGCAACGGCTTCAAGGACGTCGGCACCTGGCGGGTTGTGACCGTCGGGAGGGCGCAAACGTCGACGACCTCGCCGACGACCACCGCTCCGCCCCCGACCTACACCTACCCGTAGGCCGGGCCGCGCCGGAACGGCCCCAGGTATTCGGGGCTGTTCCGGCGCTTCCACGCCGCACGGGTTGACTTTTTCGCCGTCCGGTGGAGGAATCGATGGATGAAACGGCCCTCGCAAGCGGTCTCGGAGCTTGCAGCCCTCGCGCGCAACGAAAATCTGCGGCGGGTGGAGCTCGCGTGGGGCGCCTCGATCGCGGCGGAATGGACGCACTTCGTCGCGCTCGGAGTCTTCGCCTACAACACCGGCGGAGCTTCTGCGGTCGGCATCGCCGGCCTCGTCCGGATGCTCCCGGCTGCGCTAGTCGCCCCCTTCGCGGCGACGCTCGGGGACCGCTTCCGGCGAGAGCGCTTCCTCGTTGTCGTCTCGCTAGCCGGGTCGGCCGCGCTCGGCGGCTCGGCCGCCGCCTACTTCGTCAGCCGCAGCGAGCTGATCGTTTTCGCACTCGCCGCCGTCGTCGGCGTCACGTCGACGATCTTCAGGCCGGCTCTCCAGGCAACCCTGCCCTCGCTTGCCCGGACTCCGCAAGAGCTGATCGCCTCCAACGGCGCGACCTCGACGTTTGAGAGTCTCGGCACGCTCCTCGGCCCGCTCGTGGCGGGCATTCTCGTCACGGTTGCCGACGTCGGGGTCGTTTTTCTGGTCGCCGCAGCAGCGCTGCTGGTCGCCGCGGGTCTGCTCCAGCGCGTTCAGGTCGAAGGCCGCATCCAGGCGACCGCGCCGGAGGAAATGCCTCGACCGCGCGAGTTGCTTGCCGGCGGCTTCCGCGCCGTCGTGTCCGAGCCGAGGACCCGGCTACTGGTTTTCTTGACCACAGCGCAATCGTTTGTGCGCGGCGCCCTGAACGTACTGATCGTAGTCGGCGCCTTCCGGGTGCTCGGGGCGGGCGCCGGGGCGGTCGGCTACCTGACCGCCGCGGTCGGGGTCGGCGGCCTCGTTGGGGCCTTCGGCGCACTCTCGCTAAAGGGAAGGCAGCTGGCGGTGCCGTTCGGCGTCTCGCTCATCTTCTGGGGCCTTCCGATCGCCCTGATCCCGGCCTGGCCTCGCGTTGCGGTGGCCTTCCTCCTGCTCGCGGTCGTGGGCGCAGCCAACAGCGTCGAGGACGTGGCCGTGTTCACCTTGCTTCAGCGAGTCATCCCCGACGATGTTCTGACCCGCGTGCTCGGAATCGTCTGGGGCCTGGCGATGGGAGCGATCGCCATCGGCTCGGTCGCCGCGACCGGGATCGTCGCGCTCGTCGGCTCGCGGGCGGCCTTCGTGGTCGTCGGCGCGATCCTGCCGTTGACGACGCTGATCGTCTGGCGGCAACTCGTCCGCATCGATCGCGAGATGCTGCCACCCGCGGACGAGCTCGCGATCGTCGAGGGAGTGCCGATGTTCGCACCGCTGTCGATCGCTGCGAAGGAGCACATGGCCGCCCGGCTCGTCGAGGTGCCAGTGAGCGCAGGCGAGGTCGTGATCCGCACAGGCGAGGCCGGCGACCGCTTCTACATGGTCGCCGACGGGGCGCTCGAGGTGACCAACGGCGTGCACGCCAGAGCGCGCCGCGGCGACTTCTTCGGGGAGCTCGCGCTGCTTCGTGACATCCCCCGCACCGCGACCGTGATCGCAACGACCCGATCACGTCTCTATGCGCTCGAGCGGGACGATTTTCTCGCGGCCGTGACCGGGCACTCGGGCGTCCGCGCGGCCGGCGAGGCGGTGGTCGAGCAGCGCTTGCGGCCCGCCTGAGGTCAGAGCAGCGCGCGAACGGCTTCGACGGTGCGAGGCCATTCGCGGGCCTCGGGGTCGATCGGCTCGAAGTGGGCGGCGCCCTCGAGCGAGACGAGCTCGGCTTCGCCTGCGGCGGCCTCGACGTAGCGCTCGCTCATCTCGTAGGGCACCTCCGGGTCTTTGGTTCCGTGCACGACGATCTGACGGACTCCCAGTGGGAGCAGCTCGCGAGGCGAGGCTTCCGCGTAGCGGTCCGGAAGATCTCGGGGCATCCCGCCCATGAAGGTGGCGACGGCGCCGTCGGGGCCGACTCGCTCCGCCGACTCGCGCAAGTCCGAGACCGGCGCGAGCGCCACGACGGGAAGCTGCGCGCCCTTCGCCGCCCAGAGTGCCAGCTGGCCACCGGCCGAGTGGCCGACGAGGACGACGCCGGTGTGGATCAGGTTGTACGTCGCCTTCCAGGCACCGCCGTGCACGACGACCGCGAGCGGCAACAGCCGGTCGACGGCGGGTAGGCGCAGGTCGCCGAACTGCTTCGGCTCGGTGCCGTAGGCGAGGCGTGCGTCGGCAGCGGGCGGCGGCGGGTCGAAGAGGATGTCGGCGCTGTCTCGCGGCACGGAGCGATCATAGGATTCGCCGCGTGATCGACCCGCTCGAGCGCTGGCGTCGCTACGGGGAGAAGCCCGATTACGCGGGCCTGCTCACATTCGGATCACTCCCGTACACCCAGGACCCGGCCGAGCTCGAGGGAGTTGACGTCGCAATCGTCGGGGCGCCGACGGACGACCTCGTCTCCGACCGGCCGGGCGCGCGTTTTGGCCCGCGTGCGATTCGCGCGGCCAGCTGTCCGCCGGGGCCGCACCTCGAGGCGAAGGTGGACGCGATGGCCGAGCTGCGGATGGTCGACTACGGCGACGCGCCTGTGGTCCCGGCCGATGCTGCCCGGACGCACGAGGCGATCGAGCGAACCGTCGGCGAGGTCGTCTCCGCCGGCGCGATCCCGATCGTGCTCGGCGGCGACCACTCGATCGCCGAGCCCGACATTCGCGCCTGCACCGCGAGACACGGACCGCTGGGACTCGTCCACTTCGACACCCATACCGACACCGGCACGGAGGTCTTCGGCGTCGAGGTCTCGCACGGGACGCCGATGTACCGGCTCGTCGAGCAGGGGCATATCGACCCGAAGCG
>WNGH01003031.1_pt1 | contig 17816 bp, 18 predicted proteins | sample 5400631 | NCBI WGS metagenome assembly WNGH01 (sample SAMN13153373, study PRJNA577476) | soil metagenome | isolation source: 115 cm soil or saprolite under Garry oak tree replicate 1 | place: USA:California | collected 2016-06-15
GGTCGCTTTCGCCGGCCTTGCGCGTAAAGCGCAGGGCCACGGCGGCGAGAGCCTCGGCCTGTTTCTGCGCGGCTTCGCGCTCGGTGGCGGTGCGTTTGGCGAGCGTGGCGCGGATTTTTTCGAGGCGCTTCAACGACGAAGCGGTGGCTTCGATGCCCAGTTTGCGCGGCAACAGATAGTTGCGCGCGTAGCCCGCGGCGACTTCCACGATCTGGCCGCGCGTGCCGAGTTTTTCCACATCTTCCTGCAAAATAATCTGCATCGAGCGTCTCCCGAAATTCGTGTTCCGGCCAAACCGCAGCCGGAGGATCACATGCCGGTGGCAAACGGCAGCAGGGCAATGTTGCGCGCGCGCTTGATGGCTTCGCCCAGCCAGCGCTGGTGGCGCGAGCACGTGCCGGTCATGCGGCGCGGAAGAATCTTGCCGCGGTCCTGCACGAAGGGCTGGAGCATTTCGACCTTCTTGAAGTCAATAAAGTCCACACGGTCCACACAGAACCGGCAGACTTTCTTTTTGCGGAAGAATTGCCGCTTGCCCTTGCGCGGGCCGCCCGGCCCGCCTTGTCCGCCTTGCCTGCCCGGCCCGCCTTCGCGGCGAGGCGCTCCGGGAGGAGGCCCGCTCTGCGATCTTGGTTCTTCAGCCATCGGTGTTCCCTTTCTTCAAAGAAATTCTTGAGCCAATTCGGCGATACAAGCGCGGCTAACCCTGCGCCGCAGCCTGCTCGGCCGGGGGCGCTGCGCCTGCCGCTGGCTTGCGAGGACGCCGGGCCGCCTTGCGCTCGCGCTTGCGCTGGAACTTCTGCTGGCGTTTCAGCTCTTCGTCGAGGCGCACCGTCAGGTACTTGATGACCACGTCGGAAACCGCGAGGCGCCGCTCGAGTTCGCGAATCAGACGTAATAGCCTTCCCGATGCTTGGCGACGCGATAGGCCATCTTGCGCGTGCCCCACTTCTCGAGCTTTTCGACCTTGCCGCCCTTTTCGGCGCAAGCGTGCTCGAGCGTGGCGATGACTTTCGTGATTTCCTCTTCCGGCGTGGTCGGCCGGCAGATGAAAATCAAATCGTACAGGCGTTCTTCCATGTGTTCCCTCGATTCTCCGTCAACCCCGCCGCCCTACCCTTCGCTCACGCTCCGGGCAAGGGGCGGCGCACCATTTCTCAATTCCGTGCCGGGCTAAACCCCGGCGCTACAACTGTTCGGCCGGGGGCGGAGCGCGCTTGTTGAAGCGATTCATGGCCTTGGCGACTCCCTCGGCGAGAATCAATTCGACCGCTTCGCCGGCCTGCGCCACCATCTCCGCAGCGGTTTCCCGTTCGGCCTTGCGCATGGGGTGAAGCACATAAGCCGCGCGGTCCGCGACCGGATGGTCCGGTTGAACTCCCAAGCGAACCCTGGCGAACTCATCCGTGCCGAGCGCGCCGATGATGGAGTTCAGGCCGTTATGCGTGCTATTGACGCCGCGCTCGCGAATCCGAAGCATGCCCCACGGCAAATCCACTTCATCGAAAATGACGATCAGCCCGGCCGGGTCGAGGTCGTAGCGCTGCACCAAATCGCGCACCGAGAGGCCGCTGAGATTCATCATCGTCTGCGGCTTGGCCAGGAGAACTTCCTGCCCGGCCAGCGTCCCCCGGCCGACATACGCTTTTGCTTCAGGCCGCTCCACGCGAATCCCAGCCTTCTCCGCAAGTTGGTCCACCGCCAGAAAGCCCAGGTTGTGCGGCGTCCAGACGTATTCCGGGCCGGGATTGCCGAGCCCTACGATCAGCCTCATGTGCCGCACCGCCGTCGAGCGAACCGTCCGAGCCTTCCCGCGTTTGAACAAAAGGCGCCACACACAAGCATTCCGCGCCGCACCGCAACACCGCTACTTCTTCTTCTCCTTGTCCTTGTCCTTGTCCTTGTCTTTCTCTTTCTCCTTGGGCTTTTCTTCCGCGGCCTCGGCGACTTCTTCGCCTTCTTCTTCCTTCTTGCCCTTCTTGATGACCTCGGGCTCGGCCGGCGCCGCCGCTTCCGCAGCCACGGCCTCGGCAGGCTTTTCTTCCTCGACGCGCAGGGCAACGACGTGGGCGATGACGCGCTGCGGGTCGGTCACCAGCGTCATCTTCGCGGGATCGACGGGCAGGTCGCCCACGCGCAGCTGTTTGCCGATCATCAGCTCGCTGACGTCCACGCGGAATTCCCCGGGGATTTCCCCGGGCAAGCATTCGATTTCCACTTCGCGCGTCACCATTTCGAAAATGCCGCCCTGCAGCTTGACGCCTTGCGGCTCGCCGAAGGTGTGCACGGGCACCTTTACCTTCATGCGCACGTCCATGGCGATTTTCAGCAGGTCCACGTGAATCAGCGAACCCTTGACGGGATCCACCTGCCAGTCTTTCAGAATGGCGGTGTGCTGCTGGGTGCCGAACTTCACTTTGAAAATCGTGTTGTGTCCGGATTCCGAACGGAAGATGCCCGCAAGCTGCTTGGCATTGACGGCGACGGCCACCGGCGCGCTTTTCCCGCCGTATAGGACGCCGGGAATTTGCCCGGTGGTGCGGAGACGCCGCGCAGCGTTTTTGCCGCGGTCTTCGCGGGGCGAGGCTTCGACAATGATCTGTTCCATACGTCCTTCCTTGCAGCAGCCCGCCGGGGGGCTAGATAAACAGTTCGCTAATCGAGGTCTCTTCGTGGATCGAGCGGATGCCGCGCGCGAGCAATGCGGCGACGCTGAGGACCTTGATCTTGGAAACTTTCTTCGCGGCTTCGTTGAGCGGCACCGAGTCGGTGACCACAACTTCGGTGATCTCCGATTTGCAGATGCGCTCAACCGCCGGGCCGGACAGCACCGCGTGCGTGCAGGCGGCAAAGACCTTCGTGGCGCCCTCCTTGAGGAGCGCTTCGGCGGTTTTCACCAGCGTACCGGCCGTATCAATCATGTCGTCGATAATGAGCGCGGGGCGTCCGCGGACATCGCCGATCAGGTGCATCACTTCGCTGACGTCCACGTCCACGCGGCGCTTGTCCACGATGGCCAGCGGGGCATCAATCTTTTTTGCAAAAAACCGCGCGCGTTCCACGCCGCCGGCGTCCGGAGAGACCACGGTCACATGCGAAAGATTCCGCTGCCGGAAGTAATCCACGAGGACCGGCGAGGCGAACAGGTGGTCCACCGGCACGGTGAAATAACCCTGAATCTGCGGCGCGTGCAGGTCCAGCGTCAGGGCGCGGTTGGCGCCGGCGGTCTCGAGCAGGTCGGCCACCAGCTTCGCGGAGATGGGGACGCGCGGCTTGTCTTTGCGGTCCTGGCGCGCGTAGCAGTAATACGGCACCACCGCGGTGATGCGCCATGCCGAGGCCCGCTTAAAGGCGTCAATCATCATCAGCAGCTCCATCAGGTGGAAATCCACCGGATCGCTGCAGGGCTGGACGACGAAGACGTCCGCGCCGCGAACGTTTTCGAGAATCTGAAAATAGATTTCCCCATCGCTGAACTTGCCAAGATTGCATTGGCCGAGCTGCACGCCCAGAAACTTGCAAATGCTCGCCGCCAGCGGCTGGTTCGCGTGGCCGGTAAAGATTTTGAATTTCTCGTCGGTCACAAGAAACCTTTGCGAACTTGGAATTGAGATTACCTGCCGCAGTGCGGGAGTCGAGACGCGATGCGAATTGCCCGGTGGTCAGACGACGGCGCGCAAATTCAGTGCGCGACGGTACCTCTCCCTGGAGAGGGTTTCACAGACAAACGTCTGGTCTTTCAGGAACCCCTGGGCAGCTCGGCGCGCCTGCGCTGGGTTACGGAAGACACCAAACACCGCCGAACCACTACCCGCCAGCGCGGCTTCCGCAGCTCCTCGCCGGAGCATTTCCCGCTTGATTGCCGCCAAGCGGGGAATCCGCCGGAAAACGGCGCTCTCGAAATCGTTCGAGAGACCGCTTCCCTGCGAGCTCCAGCACAGAGCGCAGAACTTCCAGAGTGTAGAGGGATTGGGGCGCTTTGTCAATTGAAGGCCGAGCCAGCGGTAGGCATCCGCCGTGGGAACGGAGACGCCGCTTGGAGAAACCACCAGAATCGAGCGGCGCGGGATGTCCGGCAAGGGGTAGACCTCCTCGCCGCGTCCTATTCCGAGCGCGCGTCCGCCCAACAGGAAAAAGGGCACGTCCGAGCCCAGCGATGCGGCAATTTCGATCAGCACCGCGGCGGGGACTTTGCGCCGGAGGAAGCGCGCGCAGCCGATGAGCGCTGCAGCGGCGTCGCTCGAGCCGCCGCCGAGTCCCGCGCCGGCGGGGATACGTTTCTCGAGCAGAATGTGCACTCCCGAACCGATTTTGCATTCGCGGCGAAGAGCGTCCGCGGCGCGATAAGCGAGGTTGCGCTCGGGCGCTTCGCGCTGCAATGCAGGATCCCCGCGAATCTCGAGATGGATTCGCCGACCGGGATACGGCCGAAAGGTCAGATCGTCGTGGAGCGAGACGGTCTGATAGACCGTGCGGAGCTCGTGGTAGCCGTCCGGGCGCTTGCCAAGAATATCGAGAGACAAATTCACTTTGGCAAACGCCGGGATGCGGACCACGCGCATGCAGGCCGTTATTGCGGCTTGGCCACGGCGTCGGTCTTATCCTGCGCGACGCGGTGCTTCAAGCCGGCAATCTTTTTTTCGAGTTCGGCGACTTTATCGGCTTCGGTTTCCGTGGGAAGCGCGCGGTGCCATTCCATCAGGGACTTCTCCCATTCCGCGGCGGCCAGGTCCTGACGGCCGGTCTTGAAATAGACGTCGCCCAGGTGGCCGTGAATCGTCGGGTCGTGACTCTCGCGTTCGAGGGCTTTCAGGAGAGAGGTCTCGGCTTCCGGGAGGCGGTTCTGCTTGTAATAGATCCAGCCGAGGCTGTCGAGATACGCGCCGTTATAGGGCTCTTCGACCAGGGCGCGGCGCACCAGCGCGCTCGCTTCGTCGAGGCGGATGCCGAGATCGCCCAGCATGTAGCCGTAATAGTTGAGCACCGCGGCATTGTGCGGATTCACTTCGAGGACGCGGCGAAACTCGACTTCGGCGCGGTCAAACATCTTCTGGCGTTCGTAGATGGCGCCGAGCATGAACCAAACCATCTCGTTGTCGGAGGGGCGGCCGGGGAGCTTTTCCGCGGCACGCGCCGCCGCTTCGGCTTCGGCGTAGCGCCGCCCCCGCTCGTATACCTGGGAAATATCGACCTGAATCTCGCGGTCCCCTTCAGTACCAGTGAGCAATCCCTTCAAGATGCGCACGCCTTCGTCGGTGTCGCCTTTTTCGCCGAGGAGCATGGCATAAGTGGTCCGCAAAGGCACATCTTTTGGATAAAGCTGGAGCGACTTGCGGGCCTCGTCCATGGCGTGGGGAAGGTCTTTCGCGGCGCGGTAGGTGTCAATAATCAGGACGCGCGCGTGGCGCTCTTCCTCGTCACCGAGCCGGAGCATCTCTTGAAACGTATTGATCGCCGCCGGATAGCGCCCCACTTCGCGGTAAAGACGCCCTAATTGCTGGTACAAGACGGCGAGGGTACGGCGGCTGGAAGGAGTCATCGGCGTCTGGCCCTTGACGGTGGCAGCGGCATCGGAAAGCACGCGGATGGAGTCGTCGAAGCGCCCTTGCGATTCGTACAGCATGGCCTCGTTGTAAATTACTTCCAGGCTGCCCGGCGCGTGCTGGCGGGCGCGGAGCAGAGCCTGCTCCGCTAAATCGAGCTGGTGCAGCCCGCGGTAGACCTGCGAGAGACGCAGGTAGGTTTCCGCGTCGTCTGGCTCCATTTCAGACAGCTTCTGATACTGTTCGAGGGCTTCTTTGTACTTTTCCTGCGCGAGGAGCGCCTGGCCGAGACCCCGCCGGTGGCCTGCTTCCGTCGGATCGAGTTCCACGGCCTTTTTGAAAGCCGCTTCAGCCTTTGCGGGATTTTTCGCCTGCGTATAGGCGTCCCCCAGCAGGTCCAGCAAGCTTGGCGTGGGCGCGCGTTGGATGATGCCTTCCAGAAGAGCGATGGCTTCGTCAGGCTTGCCTTCATCCACGAGGAGTTGCGTCAGTTGCTCGACGGCCGATTCGTTTTCGGGATCGCGCTGGAGCAGTCCGCGCAGGACCTGCGCGGCCTTCTCATGCTGGTTCTGCAAGCGATACAGCCGCGAGAGCCAGAGCGCCGATTCCGTATCGCGGGGATCCAAGCGAAGGATCTCTTTGTATTGCTCGACGGCGCGCGCCACCGTTTCGGTTTGCGCCGCGGAGGCATTTCCGTCGCCCAGGGCGCGCACGTAGATCCGGCCGAGCAAGCGGTGAGCCGCGACGTCGTCCGGGGCGCGTTTCAGAACTTGCTGCGCCTCAAGAACTGCGTCGCGGATGCGCTGCGTCTTCCAATACATCTCGGCCAAGCGCTCACCGATTACGGCAGAGGCAGGGTCAAGGGCGTAGGCCTTCTTAAAGAATTCGATAGCCTGGTTGGCATACTCGCTGCGGCCAGTGGAGTCGTACATCTGCTCGTACATCTTTTCGTAGTAGTGCCCGAGGGCCAGGTCGTAATAAATCTCCGCGCGAGTCTTGGCGTCGCCGACGGAAGCAGGCGTGGAGGAAGGTGCGCTTTTCTGCTGCGGCGCCGGGGAGGGGGCCGGGGATTGTTCCTGGGCGAGAACTGCCGCCGACAAGAACAGGAAGGCCGGAATTGCCAGGAGCATCTTGCGAATCTTCATCGAACCCTCGAAGTGGAAAATTATCCTATAGAGGTGAGCGGGGGTCAAAAGAAACACCCGCCCGGATTTCCTGGGCGAAAAGGGCCACAACAGTAGGATGCTTTGCCGGGGAAAGGCGTTCCGGAAAAAGGGGGCGAAGAGAAAGCTTGACAATCTCCATATTACTAGTATTATAGAAAGATGCTGCGCGGCCCTTCCCCGGAACGGTTCTCCCGCTTTGCCGATATGTTTTCGGCGATTGGCGCGGAGCCGCGGCTGTGTATCCTGCGAATACTCCTGGCGGCGCATCCGCAGGGATTGGTGGTAAACGAAATTCAGGAGGAGCTGGGGATTCCCGCTTCGACGCTTTCGCACCATCTGGAAAAACTGAAACACGAAGGATTGGTGAGCGTCCGCCGGGAACGCCAGTTCTTGTGGTACGCCGCAAACACCGGCGCGCTCAAGGAATTGATGGGCTTTTTATACGAAGAGTGCTGCACGCGCAGCCAAGCGATTTCGCCGGAGGAGCTTGCGCGAGCGTCGAAATGATGCGGCCGTGCGGCGAAGCGACACACGGGCAGATGACAAGGTGACAAAATGAGCGAGCAAAATTTGCAGGAAGTTGTGAGGCAGAAATACGGCCAGGCGGCGCAACGGGTGGCGCAGGGCGCGAGCCCATGCTGCGGAGACGCGGCAGAAACAATGGGATGCGATCCCATTACCGCAAATCTTTACAACGACGCGGAAAAAGCGGCGTTGCCTTCGGAGGCGGTCGCAGCGTCGCTGGGCTGCGGAAATCCGGCGGCGCTCGCACAGCTCCATCCGGGCGAAATCGTTCTGGACCTCGGCTCGGGCGGAGGGATAGACGTTCTTCTGTCCGCGCGGCGCGTGGGTCCGGCGGGCAAGGCGTATGGCCTGGACATGACCGACGAAATGCTGGCGCTGGCGCGCGAGAATCAGCGCAAAGCAGGAATTGAGAACGCTGAATTTTTGAAGGGCGCCATCGAAAGCATGCCGCTGCCCGACAACACCGTGGATGTCGTCATTTCGAACTGCGTGATCAATCTTTCGGGAGACAAAGACCAGGTGCTTTCCGAGGCCTACCGCGTGCTCAAGCCGGGCGGGCGATTCGCGGTTTCCGATGTTGTCGTTCGCGGAGAGGTTCCGGCGGCGATTCGCAGAAACGTGGAATTGTGGATCGGCTGCATCGCCGGAGCCCTCGAGGAAAACGAATACCGCTCAAAACTCGCGAAGGCGGGCTTCGAGAACATCGCCGTGGAACCGACTCGGGTGTACAAAGTGAGCGACGCGCGGGAATTTCTGGAGAAGGCGGGAGTGGATGCGGAAGCCATCGCCCCGCAGGTGGACGGCAAATTCATGAGCGCTTTTGTCCGCGCCGTGAAACCCGCCGCCAAGCAAGCCTGTTGCGGGCCTTCCTGCTGCGCCTGATGGTGAGCCCCTTCCCGGCGAGTTCATGTCCGAAAAACGGGTTCTGATTCTGTGTACGGGAAATTCAGCGCGGAGCCAGATGGCCGAGGGTCTGCTGCGCCACTTGAGTCAGAATCGCCTGGAAGTCCGCAGCGCCGGCACGCAGCCATCCGCCGTAAATCCGCTGGCCATCGAAGCCATGCGAGAAATCGGTCTGGACATTTCCACGCACCGCTCGAAATTCGTGGCGGAATTCGAGGGACAGAGGTTTGATACGGTCATCACGGTTTGCGATCGCGCCGCCGAGCATTGTCCCGTCTTCGCTGGAGCGCCCGAACGGATTCATTGGAGTCTGCCCGACCCGGCGGCCGTGAACGGCACGCACGAGGAAAAGCTCGCCGCATTCCGCAACGCCCGCGACGACCTGGAACGGAAACTGCGCGGGTTCCTCCAGACCCGTCGCCCGTAAGCCTCATGCCGTCGCGGTAAGCAGCGGCGATGACAGAATTTAAGTTTGGCCTCTGCCTCAAAGCGATTCAGTGGAGGAAGTGGCGGATGCCGGTGAAGACCATGGCGAGATTCAGCCGGTCGGCTGCGGCGACGACTTCGGCATCGCGCACCGAGCCGCCGGGCTGAATCACCGCGGTTGCTCCGGCGCGCGCAGCCTCTTCCACGCCATCGGGAAACGGGAAGAAGGCATCGGAAGCAGCCACGCTTCCGGCGAGCGGGAGCTGCGCTTTCATCACCGCGACCTTCACCGCATCCACGCGGCTCATCTGCCCGGCGCCGACGCCGAGCGTCTGGCCGTCGCGCGCAAAAACGATGGCATTGGATTTCACGTGCTTCGCCACTTTCCAGGCGAAGCGCATCGCCTGCATTTCGTCCAGCGTGGGGATGCGCTTGGTTACCGTCCGCAGTTCGAGGTCGTTGAGTTCGCCGAGGTCGGGCTGCTGGACGAGCACGCCGCCGAAAATGCGCTTGAATTGCAGATCGCGTGACGCCCCGAGTCCGCCCTCCGGGAGTTCCAGCACGCGCAGATTTTTTTTCGCCGCAAACGCGGCGTAAGCCCGTACCTCGAAGCCCGGCGCGAGTATGCATTCGACGAAAAGCTTCGTCACCTCTTCGGCCGTCGCTCCATCCACCGGGCGATTGAATGCGAGAACTCCCCCAAAGGCGGAAACGGGGTCGCACGCCAGCGCCTTGCGATACGCATTGAGCAAGGTATCCTGCTCGGCTGCGCCGCAGGGGTTGGTGTGCTTGATGATGACCGCCGCCGGAACGGAAAATTCCCCCGCCAGGCTGCGCGCCGCTTCCAGGTCCACAAAATTGTTGTAGGAAAGCTCCTTGCCCTGAATCTGCCGCGCGCCGGCGAGGCCTTCGGGGGTGCGCCCCGCGGGAATATAGAGCGCGGCGGATTGATGCGGGTTTTCGCCGTACCGCAGCGATTGCAGGCGCACGAGCGAAACGTTCAAGCGCGAGGGAAGCACGGCGTGCTTGCCGAGCGACACGCCGCCCGGGGAAGCAGAAAGGCGCTCGAGTTCCGAGGCAATCAGCCCGTCGTAGCGCGAGGTGGCCGCAAACACTTTGCGGGCAAGCTCCAGGCGCGTCCCCAGGCTGACTTCGCGGTTCGCTTCGAGCTCTGCGGCGACACGGTGATAGTCGGCCGGCTCGGTTACCACCGTCACGCTTTCGAAATTCTTCGCCGCCGAACGCAACATGGCCGGGCCGCCGATATCAATGTTTTCGATAAGTTCTTCGGAAGTCAGATCGCTCTTCGCGGTTGTCGCCTCAAACGGATAAAGATTGACGACCACCAGGTCGATCGGCGCGAGGCCGTGCTCGGCCGCTTGCTTGCGATCGCCGGGATTGTGGCGGCGGAACAGCAGCCCGCCGTGTACCTTCGGATGCAGCGTCTTCACGCGCCCGCCGAGCATCTCCGGCCATCCTGTGAACTCCGCGACATCCCGGACGGGGATTTTCGCATCCCGGAGAAGCTTCGCCGTTCCGCCGGTGGACAGGATTTCGATGCGCAGCGCGGAGATCTTTTTCGCGAACTCCACGATGCCCGTTTTATCAAACACGCTGATGAGGGCCCGCTCGATGGCCACAAGAGCCTCCGCAGAGGAAAAACGGAGTATTGTAAGCGCGAGCGTGCTGCTTCGGAAAGCAAGAACTGCCGGCGGGGAAAACACAACACGAAGAGCGGCGGGTTATTCCTTCACGCGGGCCTTTAATTTCACCTGGCCGCCGGCGACTTCGACCAGGTACTCCACTTCCTTGCAGCCTTTCTGTTTTCTCAAGTCGTGCGTCTTTTTGCGGACAAATTCGCGGAAGCTCTCGCGGGAGAGCTTATCCACTTTCTCTCCGGCGTTCTGTTTTGCGGCCACCAGCGCCTGATAGAGCTGCTCGACTTTTTCGGTTTCCCGGTCCGGCTCGGCGCAGGCGATGCGGAAGGCCTGGACCGGTTCGTTCTTTGCGCGATCGGCTTCGATCGCTTTTGCGGCGGCGCCGAAGTGCCTCTGGACAGTGCCCTCTTCCCGCTGCTGCAGCTTCTTGCGGAACATTTCCTTGTACTTGGCGGACGTTTGGGCGAGGTTGTTGAAGCGAAAGCGCTGCGCGTACTTCAGCTCCGCCGTGCGCTCCGCATAGCGTTTCACCAGCAGGTCAATCCGCCATTCGATTTCGGTGGGAGGGCGCTTTCGTCCCCCGCCGAAGTATTGCTCATACTCAATCTTCAGCTGGCGGATGTCCTTTTCGAGTTGATTCAAATCCTCGTCAGTAGTCGCCATACGGGCCGAAGAAGCTCCCCCGGTTCATGCTAGGGCGTACCCGGCAGCGCGTCAATTGCAGGTCTTGGCGAGAGTGCGGAACAAACAACTTGCAGGATTACGTGCGCCTGAACCGAGGGCCAGGTGCGCTCCAGCGGCTGCGGCTCTTGGTTGCCCCCTGCTGGCGAGTGTGTTGAAATAGCGATTCCCATGAAACCCGCCGCAAAGCCCGGCACGGAAACGGAAGCGCGAGCCGCCCTGCTCCGCCAAATCCCTTCGGTGGACGAGTTGCTCGCACTGCCGCGGTTGAAGACGCTGGCGGGGCGCGTGGATCGCGCGCTGGTCGTGGAAATAGCGCGGGCTGTGCTCGCGAACGTCCGCGCGCGGATTACCGGTGAACGCGAAATCATGGCGGTCGCGCTCAATTCCGCCGAGCTGGAAGGCTGGATCGCGGCGGAGGTCGAGCATGCCCTGGCGCTTTCTCTCCAGCCCGTGATTAACGCCACCGGCGTAATTCTCCACACCAACCTGGGCCGAGCGCCGCTTCCAGCGGAGGCCATCGAACATCTGCGCCACACAGCTACGCAATACAGCAATCTCGAATACGACCTCGCGGCGGGCGCGCGCGGCAAGCGCGACGTTCACACGGCGCGGCTCATCGAGCGGCTGGCGGGCGCCGAGGCCGCCATCGTGGTGAACAATTGCGCTGCCGCGGTCCTGTTGGTGCTGGCCGCGCTGGCCAAAGGCGGCGAGGTCATCGTCTCGCGCGGAGAGCTGATTGAAATCGGCGACGGCTTCCGCATTCCGGAAATCATGGCGGAAAGCGGAGCGGTGCTGCGTGAAGTGGGGACCACCAACCGCACCAAGCTCGCCGACTACGAGCGCGCCATCAACGAGAAGACGCGCCTCCTGCTGCGCGTCCATCCCTCGAATTTCCGCATCGTCGGGTTCACCGAGCGGCCTTCGCTCGAAGAGCTGGTCGCGCTGGGATGCCGCACGGGTCTGCCGGTGATGGAGGACCTCGGCTCCGGCTGCTTGGTGGATTTATCCGCGTATGGAGTGAATGAGCCGGTTGTCCGTGCGAGCTTGGAGGCCGGCGCTTCGGTGGTGACCTTCAGCGGCGACAAAATGCTCGGCGGCCCGCAGGCCGGAATCATCGCCGGCAAAAGGGATTTGCTCGAGCGCATCCGGCGGCATCCGCTGTTCCGCGCACTGCGTGTGGATAAGCTCACGATTGCCGCGATGGAAGCGACACTGGGCGCATGCCTCCGCGGGGCGCTCGAAGAAGTGCCCACGCTGCGAATGATCCGGCTGAGCGCTGAAGAGATCGCACGGCGCGCACAATGGCTTGCCGGAGAGCTTCGCTCGCGCGTGCCCGCAGGCGAAGTCGAGCTGGATGTCGGTGAGGGCGCCTCGCTTATCGGTGGGGGCTCGACGCCCGACCGCGAATTGCCGACGCACTTGATCAAGATTGCCAGCGCGCGCTATTCGGCGGCGCAACTCGAAGAGCGCCTGCGGAAAGCGCCGAAAGGCATCTCGGTAATCACGCGAGTCGAAGAAGAGCGGCTGGTGATTGATCTGCGCACCGTCTTTCCCGAACAAGAAGCGGCCCTCGCGGCTTCCCTGGCCGCCGCTCTCCACTGAGTCCAGCAGACCGGAAAGATTGCCGGAAGGATTTCCTTGCTCAGCTTCGTCGTCAAAGACAAGCGGCTCGTTGCGCGAACGAAGCCGCTGCCCCGCTTGCGGCCGGAATGGGCGCTGGTCCGCGTGCGCCTGGCGGGCATTTGTAACACCGACATCGAGATTCTCCGCGGGTACCACAATTTTCGAGGGACGCCGGGACATGAGTTTGTCGGCGAAGTGGCGGATGTTGCCCGGATGGCGGGACGCGAAAAAGCGCGCTGGCTCGGGCAGCGCGTGGTTGGAGAAATCAATATCCCCTGCGTCCCGCTGGGGATTCGCCGGGTATGCCGCTATTGCCGGCGCGGTGTTTTCGCCCATTGCGAGAATCGCCGCGTCCTGGGCATCGTCGCCCACGACGGCGCGTTTGCGGAGTACCTGGCGTTGCCCCTCGCCAACCTTCACCGCGTGCCAGGGAACGTGAGCGATGAGCAGGCTGTCTTTACCGAGCCTCTTGCTGCGGCTTGCGAAATCCTGGAGCAGATTCCGGTCAGGAAGCATCGCGAGGCCGCGGTGCTCGGCGACGGCAAGCTGGCGCAACTGATTGCGCGGGTTCTGCGCATGGCGGGGCTTCGCGTCGTGCTCTTCGGCAAGCACAGCAACAAGCTGGCTCTCGCAAAGCGCGCAAGGGTCGCCGCAATTCGTGTCCGGGGCGATGGAAGAGACTTGCGCGCGGCGCGCCGAGGCTTCCCCCTGGTCATCGAAGCGACGGGCTCACCTTCGGGGCTGGCGCTTGCGCAGCTTTTGACCGAGCCGCGAGGAACACTGGTGCTGAAGTCCACCTACCATGGCCCCGCCGCAGCAGAGATGTGGGCCGTAGTGGTGAAAGAGATCGCCGTGATCGGTTCCCGCTGTGGGCCGTTTGCACGCGCGTTGGATTTGTTGCGCAAGAAGAAGGTGAATCCCTGCCCGCTGATTACGCGCGTATTCGCATTGCGGGACGCCCCGAAAGCCATTCGCTTTGCGCAGAAACCCGGTGTGATGAAAGTTCTGCTGAGACCTTGAGAGGAACGCACGGAACCGAAACCGCCCCTACAACCGGTTGATGACGCTGGCGACGCACGCCGCGCCGAAGCCGTTGTCAATATTGACGACGCTCACGTTGGAAGCGCAACTATTCAGCATTCCGAGCAACGCGGTGACCCCGCCGAAGCTCGCGCCATACCCGACGCTGGTCGGCACGGCAATCACCGGCACCGCCACCAGTCCCGCGACAACACTCGGAAGCGCTCCTTCCATCCCCGCCACGCAAATAATCACGCGCGCGTCCACCAGCTTGGCGCGGTGGTCCAGCAAGCGATGCAGGCCTGCGACGCCGACGTCGTACAGGGCTTCGGCCCGATTCCCCAGGAGCTGCGCGGTCAGCAGCGCCTCTTCGGCGACGGGGATGTCGCTCGTGCCCGCGGAGACCACGAGGATCGTTCCCTTCCCGGAAAGGGTGGGGTCGCGCTCGATGGCAATCACGCCGGAAAGCTCGTGAAATTTTGCCGCGCGGCTGACCCGCCGCACGGCCGCGAAGATTTTATTGTCCGCGCGCGTGATCAGAATGTTGTGATGCGACGCTTTGGCGCGGAGCATCCGGCGAACGATTGCGGCAACCTGCTCCGGAGTCTTGCCGTGTCCCAGGATGACCTCCGCGTAGCCTTGCCGCAGCGAGCGATGGTGATCAATCTTGGCGAAGCCCAGGTCTTCGAACGGCAAATGCTTGAGGCGATCGAGCGCCTGATCCGTGGTCGTGCGTCCGGCCTGGAGCGCTTCGAGAAGATTGCGGATGTCGTGTTCGGTCATGCGAGTCGGATTCTGCAGAGTTGCGATTCGTCAGTCTAGCACACGGCTTGGGGAATCCCGCCGCTCCTTGACATTGGCGGAAGCCGCTGCCTAGACTGTTTTGACCCGCGCACGAGGCCCGGACTTCGCATGAGTTCCAGCCGCATCCGCACCGTCCTGGAAATGATCAAGTTCGAGCATTCCGTGTTCGCGCTGCCGTTTGCGCTGACCGGGGCGCTCCTTGCGGCGCGCGTCACGGCGCATTCCTGGCCGGCGCTCCGGCAAATTCTGTGGATCATCGTGGCCATGATCGGAGCGCGCTCGGCGGCCATGACCGTGAACCGCATCGCCGACCTGCGTTACGACCGCGAGAATCCGCGCACAGCGTCGCGGGCTCTCGCGACCGGCGCACTTTCGGTATCGTTCGCGTGGGGGTTCACGATTGTGGCCGCGGCCCTGCTGGTCATCGCCGCGTGGCAATTGAATCCTCTTGCGCTGAAGCTGTCGCCGGCAGCGCTTGCCATACTTTTCTTTTACTCTTATACGAAGCGCTTCACGAGCTGGTCGCACCTGGTCCTGGGCTTTTGTCTGGGAATTTCACCCGCGGCAGCGTGGATTGCCATCACCGGGACGCTGGATTGGCGGATGCTGATTCTCTGCGCGGCGGTGACGCTGTGGGTCGGCGGCTTCGATGTGCTCTACGGCTGCCAGGACGTCGAATTCGACCGCCGCGCCGGTCTGTATTCCATCCCCAAGCGCTTCGGCATTGCGCGCGCGCTGCTGATGGCGCGCGGAATGCATGTGGTCATGGTGGCGCTGCTGGCCTGGCTCGCGGCAAGTTTTTCGCTCCCCTGGCCGGCGTGGGCGGGAATCGCCGTGGTGGCCGCGCTGCTGGCCTACGAACACTCCTTGGTGAAACCGGACGACCTGAGCCGGATGAATGCTGCGTTTTTCGCCGTGAACGGATATATTAGTGTGGTGTTCTTTCTCTTCTGGGGCGCGGCGGTATGGTTATCCCGAATGTAGGAGCAACTTGAGTCTGCCGCGAATCGAGTTGAGTTAATTCTGATGCCTACGTGTCCGAACTGCAGAGCAGCCGTAGATTACGGCGACGACATCGAGTTGGGGCGGGTTCTCGAATGCCCCAGGTGCCACACCCCGCTCGAGGTTGCAGCCACTAACCCCGTTCAGCTGGTCGACATGAACACAGGAGACGTGGACTTGAAAGATGAGGACCCGGAGCATTCCGAACCGGAGGACGTGCCTGAATGATGCCGCAAGAGGTATGGCAACGATGGCAGACGATCAAAAACCTGCGAACCAAGACAAGTGCCCTAATTGCGGTTCTAGCTCCATAGAGTACGTCGGGATCGGCCACGGTGTCGGCGGATTGGCACAGCCGCCGATTACGAAGTACCAGCACACATGTAATGAGTGCCGACACACTTTCTGGCTGAGCCGCCCAAGTCAGAATACGTGAACACTGTGGGTGAACTGATTATTCATGACGCGCAGTTGAAGCCCATTGCCGAAAAAGTTCTTGCCGGAGAGCGGCTGGGCTTCGACGATGGAATCGCGCTGTACCGTTCACCGGACTTGCTGGCCGTGGGCTGGCTGGCGAATTCCGTCCGCGAAAAGCGCCACGGAAATGTCTGCTATTACAACGTCAACCGGCACATCAATCCGACCAACGTCTGCGTGGCTCATTGCCGGCTGTGCGCATTTGGGCGCGACCCGACCGCCCCGGGCGCTTACACCTACGCGCTCGAAGAAATCTACGAGCGCGCCGAACAGGGCGTCCGCGAAGGCGCCACGGAGTTCCATCTGGTCGGCGGCCTGCACCCCGATCTGCCATTCGAGTATTTTCTCGACCTGATGCGCGGCCTCAAGCAGCGCTGCCCGCGCGTCCACCTTAAAGCGTTCACCATGGTCGAGGTCGGCTACTTCGCGCGCATCGCCAAGCTTTCTATCCGCGACACGCTGGTGGCCCTGAAGGAATCGGGCGTGGACTCTCTCCCCGGCGGCGGCGCGGAGATTTTCAACCCGCGCGTCCGGAAAATCATCTGCGACCACAAAGTCAGCGGCCAGCAGTGGCTCAATATCGCGCGGACGGCCCACGAAGTGGGGCTCCCCTCCAACGCCACCATGCTGTACGGACACATCGAGACCGAAGAGGAGCGCGTCGAGCATCTCGTGCTGCTGCGCGAACTGCAAGACCAGACGCACGGCTTCGTCGCCTATATTCCGCTGGCGTTTCACCCGGAAAATACTGCGCTGGCGCACTTGCCCAAGCCGACCGGGTTCCTGGATTTGAAGAGCATCGCCGTGGCGCGGCTGCTGCTCGACAACTTTGACCACATCAAGGCCTACTGGATCATGCTCACCCCGAGCATCGCGCAGATCGCCCTGCGCTTTGGCGCCGATGATTTGGACGGCACGGGCCCTCGGCCGGATGTCACCCTCACGCTAAACGTTTAGGCCCCCGCACCACTCTTGCGGCCGTACTTCAACAACATTCATGAGCCACTGCCCGGATTGGAGCGGCCACGGACGGTGGGTTAGGTTCGTCTGAGGGTTTCGCATTACACTTTGCGCTCCGGCTTGGCGGGCATGGCGTTAGGATGTGCAGCCGCGCAGAGTCTAATATAACCTTGCCCGGCCCGGGCGAATCGAATTCCTGAATGCCGCCAGGAGAACCATGAACACGACCATACTGGCATTTTTCGCGGGGCTCGCCCTGTTGCTCGCGATTCTTTGGGATGCGTTTGAGACCATGGTCCTCCCCCGCCGCGTGACCCGCCGAATACGCCTGGCCCGCCTGTTCTACCGCATGACCTGGCGGCCCTGGTCGGCTGTGGCGCGGCTGCTGCGCCGCGACAAGCGCCGCGAATCGTTTCTCAGCTTCTTCGGACCGCTCTCCCTGTTGTTCCTTCTTACCTTCTGGGCGCTCGGGCTGATATTGAGCTTCGGTCTGTTGCAATACGGCCTCGGCTCTGCAGTCGAGGCCTCCGGCAGGACTTCGAATTTCCTCGTGGACGTCTACCTCAGCGCGACGACGTTTTTCACTTTGGGGATAGGCGATGTCACGCCGCGTTCCGAAGCCGCCCGTGCGCTCACGGCGATGGAGGCCGGCGTAGGATTCGGTTTCCTGGCTATTGTGATCGGCTACCTGCCGGTGATCTATCAATCGTTTTCACGGCGCGAGGTCAACATTTCTCTCCTCGACGCGCGCGCCGGCTCGCCGCCCACCGCCGGGGAATTGCTCCGCCGCCACGGATACCCGCACGGCCTCGACGCTTTGCAAAAGCTGCTGTCCGATTGGGAACGCTGGTCGGCACAGCTCATGGAAAGTCATCTGTCGTATCCTATGTTGGCTTACTTCCGCTCGCAGCATGACAACCAATCGTGGCTGGCCGCGCTCACGGCCATCCTTGACACTTGCGCGCTGTTGATGGCCGGCGTCGAAGGAACCTGCGAACGCCAGGCGGAGCTGACGTTTGCGATTG
>WNGH01002369.1_pt1 | contig 17810 bp, 16 predicted proteins | sample 5400631 | NCBI WGS metagenome assembly WNGH01 (sample SAMN13153373, study PRJNA577476) | soil metagenome | isolation source: 115 cm soil or saprolite under Garry oak tree replicate 1 | place: USA:California | collected 2016-06-15
CATAGGCGGTTCCGTCCTGCCGGCCGACGTCGAAGAGCGACAGGATGTGCGGATGGTTCAGCGCCGCCACGGCCCGCGCCTCGCGCTCGAACCGGGCAAGCGCCTCGGGATCCGAGGCCACCTGCCCTGGCAGCACCTTGATCGCGACGTCGCGTCCGAGCCGCGTGTCCCGGGCGCGGTACACTTCGCCCATGCCCCCCGCCCCGATGGGGGCGAGGATCTCGTACGGCCCGAGACGTGTTCCGGCTGCGAGGCTCACCTAATGAGGGGATTATAGGACATCGGGCGGGTGGCGCCGCAACGGGCCCGGCCTCGTTTTGACTTCCCCGCCGGTCAGGAGTAAAAAGCTGATTCACGGTTTCTTGAACGGAGGATCACCGTGCAGGCGTGCGGTTCGCTCGCGCGGGGCTCGAGCCCGCGCTCCTAGGCCGCGGGTGATGCGGCGCGACCGGCTACCCACCGGTCAGGAGGAGTCATGCCTTACGTCGATGGTTTCGTCCGTGAGCATGGCGCCATCGAGTACCGGGAATGCGCCGGGGACGACGTGACGATGGGGAAAGTCACGTCCTTCCCCCAGAGCGTCAAGCTCAAGCGCGGTGAGACGGTGTCACGAGCGCATCGTGATCGCGTCAACAAGAAGGTGATGAAAGACCCGCGCCTGACCGCGATGATGGATCCGAAAGCGATGCCTTTCGACTCCAAGCGGATGATTTTCGGCAGTTTCAAGGTCCGGGTCGACCTCTGAACGCGGAATCCTCGCGACGGGGGACGACAGGGGTCAACTCCCTTCGATCAGAGATCTGGCTGGCCGCCGGCGTGAGAACACCCTTCGCAAAAGTTGACGGCGCGCTCGCCAAGCTCGACGCGATCGCCCTCTCCGTGCCCGTCGTGCGGGCCATGATCGACTCCCTGCGCGGGGCGAAGCCGGAGTTCGCCGTGTGGGGAGCCGTCATTCCGAATCTTGCCTGGAGCAATATCGCCCGCGAAGTTCTCATGGATGCGGGCGTCAGTCCGGAGATCTCGGCTTTCTCCTCGATCATGGCGTGCGCGACCAGCATGATCGGAGCGATCGAGGCGGCGGGAATGATCGACGGCATCGACCGCCATCTCGCGCTCGTCGGCGGTGCGGAGAGCATGAGCCGTGTCCAGCTGGGCCTGGGCCAATCCCTCTCCGATTGGGTCCGGCAATTTCAGCACGCCCGGTCTCTCGGGCAGAAGGCCTCGCACCTGGCGGACCTGAGGCTGGGCGATATCCGGCTCCATATTCCGTCCGTGACCAATCGCACGACCGGCAAGAGCATGGGCGAGCACACGGAGATCACCGCGAAGGAATGGGGCATCACACGCGAAGAACAGGATCGGGTCGCGCTCGAGAGTCACCAGCGCGCCATTGCCGCGTGGGAGCGCGGCTTCTTCGACGATCTGGTGATCCCGATCGGCGGTCTGCGCCGTGATTCGATCCCCCGACCGGACACCTCGCTCGAAAAGCTGGCGCGCCTGACTCCGTCGTTCGACCGGACCAGCGGCCGGGGCACGCTCACCGCGGGCAACTCCTCACCCCTGACGGATGGCGCCGCCGGTCTCTGGGTCGCCTCGCCGGCCGGTCTGGAGAGGCTGCCTGCCGGCACACCCGCTGCCAAGTTGATCGATTGGGAGATCGCCTCGATCGATTTCCGCACCGAGGGACTGCTCATGGCGCCTGCCTTCGCGATCCCGCGTCTGCTGGCCCGCCACGGGCTGGGCTACGCCGACATCGATCTGTGGGAGATCCACGAAGCGTTCGCGGCCCAGGTCCTCTTCCACATCAAGGCGCTCGAAAGCGTGGAGTTCGTGCGCCACAAGGCCGGTGTCGAGGCCGCCCTGGGCAAGTTCCCGCGCGAACGGGTGAATCCGAACGGCGGCAGTGTCGCCCTCGGTCACCCGTTTGGTGCGACCGGAGCGCGAATCCTGAGTCAGGCGGTGAAGGAGTTGTCGAACGGCCGACCGGGTCGCTACGGCATCGTCAGCATCTGTACGGATGGCGGCCAGGGTGGGGTCGTGCTTCTGCAATCGGCTGAGGGCCCAAGGTAAGAGACCGGCGCCTCGTTCAGGCGGTCAGGCGACGGACGAGCCGCAGGCGGCCGGGGGTGGCGGGGATGGTGCCGGCCGAACGCGCAACGTCGAGCGAGATGTCCCGGCCGAATACCTTGCGGAACAGGTTGGCCTTGGCCTCGGCCGCGTGGAGCTCGACTCCGAGGTCCTGGGCCGAGATCAGGGTGAGGCGGACACGGCCCCGTGTGACCCGACAGCGAATTTCTCTGAGGCGCTGCGAATGGCGTCGGTCGAGGGCGTCCGCGACCCGCAGCAGGGCCGCGAGGCGGCGCACTTGGCTGCGGTCGTCCCGCGCCAGGGCGGCCCAGGCACGATGCCTCTTCTTCGGCCCCGATCGGCGGTGGAAACGGGCCACGAGGGCGATGACCTCGCGCTCCCTCGGCGTGAACCCGTCGAGCTGCGCGTGGGCGATCAGCCTGTAGGTGTGCTTGTGGTGGCCCTTGAATCCGACCACGTATCCGATGTCGTGCAGGAGCGCGGCCGCCCCCAGGAGATCGCGTCCGTCCAGATCGAGCCCGAGCGGTGCGGCGACCTGGTCGAAGATCGACAGGGCGATCCGCTGCACCTGGGCGGCGTGCGGCTCCTCGAAGTGCAGCGAGCGCGCGAACGCCTCGGCCGCCGCCAGACGCCTCGGCCGCGAGGGCAGAGAGACCGTGTGGAAGCGCCGGGCGATCATGCGGTTCAGGAGGGCGTGGCGGATGCCGTGCGCGCTGACGCGCAGAGCGTTCACGCGCAGCCGGGCCATCAGCTCGTAGAGGATGGTGACGCCGGCGATGATGATGTCCGCCCTGTCGGGCGATAGTCCCGGCATCTCCCGCCGTTCGCTCAGGCTGCGACGCAGCAGAGCCTCATGCAGATGCAGGAGCTCGGCCTGCGTCATCTCGAAACCCTGGACCGGCCGCCCGGCAAGGCCCTGCCGGGCCATCGTCATCTGCGCAACGGAGGTCGCCGTCCCGCCGGAAGCGATCAGGAACTGGGGCGGCGGGTCGGCTTCGATGCGCGCCTCGTCGATCCGCCGGCGCACCTGCCTGCGGAGCGCCTTGAACTCGCGACCCCGCATCGGGTCGGAGCGCAGGAACTCCTCGGTCAACGTCACCGATCCCAGGTGCAGCGAGTGGACCTGCTGGATATGGCTCCCCAGGGCCAGAATCACCTCGGTGCTGCCGCCGCCCACGTCCGCGACGGCGCACGGGCGATCGGCGAGGTCGAAGTTGCGGGCGGCGCTCTCGAAGGCCAGCTCGGCCTCCTCCTGCTCGGAGATGACCCGCACGCGCAGGCCGGTATCGGCGCGAACCCGCTCGACGAACGGTTTGCGGTTGGCGGCGTTCCGGATGGCGCTCGTCGCCACGACCGACATGCGCTCGACGCCGCGGGCGCGCGCGATCTCCGCCATCCTCTTGAGCGCGGTCACGGCGCGGCGCATGGCCGCCTGAGACAGCCGCCCCTGGCGGTTGAGCCCGGCCGCCAGGCGCGCCACCTCGCGCTCGTCATCGAGCGTGCGAAAGGCACCGTCGGCGTAAGCCTCGACGATGAGAGAGCGGATGGTGTTCGAGCCGATGTCCACGACGCCGAGGAGGGTCCGCTTCATGCCGCCGTCCAGCCGGTCTGCGCCTGACGCGGGGGTGACCCGCGCCTCGCGACGACCCGTCCCGGACGGTCGCCGCTCCCGGTCGGGGCCGCAAAGACGGGACGGATGCGGGCCAGGCGGCGCAGGGACTTTTCGGCCTGGCGGTGGCGCCGGCGCTGGAGGTGGCTCAGGAAGCCGCCTGCACCCGGGAGGTGAGCGTTCCGGCGCACGACCTCGATCAGGACATCGAGATCGTGCAGACTTCCAAGGTCGCTCTGCAGCGATCGCGCCGCCTGGATGGCCGGCCGAAGGCCCGGCGCGCCCGCCTCGGTGAGGGCCTCGAGAGCATAGCGGTAGCGCTTGATGGCGATGCGCAGGCGGTGCATCGCTTCCGGATCACCGCCACGGGTCTCGGCGCGGGCCCGCAGCACCGCCCGCACGAGGCCCCCCATGGCGTCCCCCGCCGGTGCGGCGGAGCCCGGGGAGCTGTGCGCGATCTCTCGCAGCAGCGTCCGGATCCGTTTGCGGATGCCGGGAAGGCTGCGACGCTCCTGCGAGGGGCGTGCCCCGGCGGCGCGCGCCAGGCGGCGGGCCAGGCCCGCCACGAACTTTCGTTCCTCGCGCCCCGGGACGGATCGGAACTCTCCGAGCAATCCCAACAGGACCCAGGTGTTGCGCGCCGTGCCGAGCCGGCGCCGCAGCGTGCGCGCGCGGCGATCGAGCCTCCGTCTGGGACGATCCGGCAACCGGCCCCCGACGATCTCCAGCGTCGCCTGAAGACGCCGCGTCGCCACGCGCAGATCATGAATCGCTTCGCCGTCGCCTCTGCGCAGCACGCGACGCCGGGCCTTGACGACGTCGCGACCGCGCGCCGCGACGATCTCCCGGGTCCAGTCGGTGGTCGCCGCCGGGAATTTCGTGGCTCGTCCGCCGCGCGGACTCCTCGTCCCGCTCACGCGCGCATCATACAGGATTTCCTGGGGTTAGCGTGTCCGTCGTGCGCGTCTTTGACCGCGAAGTTGCCCATTTGTCACAAGGTTGTCACATCGACATCGCAGTCTCCCTGGGCTATACTCTGGCACTCCTCATACTTTGGAAGAGGGAAAGTTGCGGGGCGGACAATTGCTCAGGCGTGGCAAACTGATCGTAGTCGAAGGGATCGACGGCTCCGGCAAGAGCACCCAGATCAAGCTCCTGCACAAGTGGCTCGTGGCCCGCGGGCATCAGGTCGTGTTCACCGAGTGGAACTCGTCCGACCTGGTGAGACAGGCGACGAAGCGCGGCAAGAAGAAGAACCTCCTGACCCCCACGACGTTCAGCCTGCTGCACGCCACCGACTTCGCGGATCGGCTGACCTATCGCATCATCCCGTATCTCAAGGCCGGCACGACCGTCCTGGCGGACAGGTACATCTACACCGCCTTCGCGCGTGACATCGCGCGCGGCGTCGATCCGCGCTGGGCGCGCGACCTTTACTCGTTCGCGGTCAAGCCGGACGTGGCGCTCTATTTCCGCGTGCCGATCGACGTCGCGGTGGACCGCATCCTGGGCTCGCGGGCGAAGATCAAGTTCTACGAGGCCGGCATGGATCTCCGTCTGAGCCAGGATCCGGTCGAGAGCTTCCGTCTCTTCCAGGGACGCGTCATCGAGGAGTACGACCGCATGACCGGCGAATTCGGCTTCCGGGTCATCGACGGGACGCGCAACATCGACAGCCAGCAGCAGCAGGTGAGATCCATCGTGACCCGTCTCTACAACGAGCCCGCGCTGGCGGAGGCCTCATGACTCCCGGCAAGGACAGTGCGAAATACTACGGCCACGGTCTCCCCTACACCGACATCCGCGATCTGAAGGGGACGCTGATCACGATCGAGGGGACCGACGGCGTCGGACGCTCGACGCAGGTGACGCTTCTTAAGGAGTGGCTGGAGGTGCAGGGGTACGGCGTCATCGAGACCGGCTGGACCCGTTCCGAGCTGATGTCCGAGACGATCGGTGCCGCCAAGGCCGGCCACAACATGAACCGGCTGACCTTCACTCTGCTGTACGCCACCGACTTCGCCGACCGCCTGGAGAAGATCATCCTGCCGGCCCTGCGCTCCGGTTTCGTGGTCCTTGCCGACCGTTACGTGTTCACTGCCTTCGCCCGCAGCGTCGTGCGCGGCGCGGATGCCCGGTGGATCCGCAGCGTGTTCGGGTTCGCGCTGGTCCCCGACCTGACGCTCTATCTCAAGATCGACGCCGACACGCTGATCCCGCGCGTCCTGCGCGCCCGCGGCATCGACTACTGGGAGGCCGGGATGGATATGCACCTCGGCACCGATCTCTTCGAGTCGTTCCGCAAGTACCAGTGGCGCCTGATCCGCGAGTACAACAAGATGTCGCGTGAGTTCGGCTTCGTGACCGTCGACGCCACGCAGGGCCCCGAGGAGATCCAGTCGCGCATCCGCCGGCGCGTGCAGGCGCTCCTCGACGATCGGCGGATGCAGGCCCTGTCCAGCAGCCTGGAGACCTTGCGCCCGCTTCTGTTCGAGGCCGAGGACGAGGAGCCGGTGGCCGCCGGCACCGCCTTCCCCGCCGCCGACGAGGCCCCGGCCCGCGCCGCGCGCGCTCCTTCCCGGGACTGAGATCCGCTCCGGCCCCCGGCAGCGATGCAGATCTATCTCCTCCGCCACGCCATCGCCGAGACCCGCGATCCGGAGCGCTACCCCGTCGACGCCGATCGACCCCTGACGCGCGAGGGGCGCAACCGGATGGCCCGCGGCGCACGCGGCATGCGCTCCCTCGGCCTGCGTTTCGATCTGGTGCTGACCTCACCCCTGGTGCGCGCCCGGCAGACCGCCCGCATCGTCCTCCCGGTGTTCCGTCCCCGTCCTCCCCTGCGCGCCCTGCGTCCGCTGTCGCCCGGCGGCGGAACCGGCGGCGTGTTCGCCGCGCTGGACGCGGTCCCCGCCGAGGCCGCCGTCCTGCTCGTCGGTCACGAGCCGGACCTCGCCCGCCTGGCCGGGGCCATGACGCTCGAACCTCGCGGCGACCTCGCCCTGGAATTCAAGAAGGGCGGGCTGTGCCGGATCGATTTCGAGGGATCGGCCAGACCGGGGCACGGGCGCCTGGTCTTCCTGCTCACGCCGAAGGTCCTCCGCCGCCTGGCGCCGCGCTCGCGCTGATTCTTTCGGCTACGACTCCCCGCCCGCGCGCTTCTGGGCGCCGGGATGACGCACGTCGCGCCCCTCGCACATGAAGATGACCATCTGGGCGATGTTGGTGGCGTGATCGGCGACGCGCTCGAGGTACTTGGCGATGAAGGTGATGCGCAGCGCCCGGCTGACGTTCTTCGGCTCCTCGATCATGTAGGTCAGGAGCTCGCGGAACAGCTGGACGTTCAGCTCGTCCACGGCGGCGTCCGACCGCAGCACCTGACGTGCCAGGAAGGGGTCCCGTTTCACGAAGGCGTCGAGCGACTGGCGGACCATCCCCGCCGCGGCCGATGCCATGCGGGGGATGTCGATGTACGGCTTGAGCGGCGGCTCTTCGTTCAGCTCGATCGAGCGCTCGGCGATGTTGACCGCCAGGTCGCCGATGCGCTCGAGGTCGGTCACGATCTTGAGGGCGGTGGCGATGAACCTCAGGTCCGACGCGGCCGGCTGCCGCAGCGCCAGCAGGTTCAGGCAGAGGTGATCGACCTCCAGCTCGGCGACGTCGACCCTGGGGTCCGAGTCGATGACCTGGCGCGCCAGCTCGGGATCCCGGTCCAGGAGGGAGCGCATCGCCGAGCCGATCATCTCCTCGACCATGCCGCCGACGAAGAGGATCTTCTCCTTCAGCTCCACGAGCTCCATCTCGTAATGCCGGCTGGTGTGCTCCATCAACCGAACCGTCCCGTGATGTAGTCCTCGGTGCGCCGGTCGCCCGGGGTCGTGAAGATCTTCGGCGTCTCGCCGAACTCCACCAGCTCGCCCATCAGGAGGAAGCCGGTGACGTCGGAGGCGCGCGCCGCCTGCTGCATGTTGTGCGTGACGACGACGATGGTGTAGCGTGACTTCAGCTCGTCCATCAGCTCTTCGATCTTGGCGGTGGCGATCGGATCAAGGGCCGAGCACGGCTCGTCCATCAACAGCACCTCCGGCTCGACCGCGAGGGCCCGGGCGATGCAGAGCCTCTGCTGCTGCCCGCCGGAGAGCCGCAGGGCGCTCTCGTGCAGGCGGTCCTTGACCTCGTCCCAGAGGGCAGCCGAGCCGAGGCTGCGCTCGACCGCCTGGTCGAGGGCCGCCCGCGACCGCGTGCCGAGGATCCGGGGGCCGTAGGCGACGTTGTCGTAGATGGACTTCGGGAACGGGTTCGACTTCTGGAACACCATGCCGACGCGCTTGCGCAGCTCGGTCACATCCATCGAGCCGTGGTACACGTCGCGGCCGGCCACCAGGATCCGACCGGTGATCCGAACGCCGTCGACCAGATCGTTCATGCGGTTGAGGCAGCGCAGCAGGGTCGTCTTGCCGCAGCCCGAAGGACCGATGAAGGCGGTGACCCGGTTCTTCGGCACCTGCATCGAGATGCCCTTGAGCGCCGGCTTGTCGCCGTAATGGAGCGTCAGACCCTCGATCAGGATCATCGGCTCCTCGGCCTCGGCCTCGTCGCGGCCTGGGGCTCGCGGCTTCGTTCTCGTCTCGATTTTCACCGCGGTCATCAGGGCCTGTCTCACGGACGGTGCATCCTCTCGAGGCGGCGGGTCATGGCCCAGGCGAGGAGTGAAAATGTCAGGATGGCCCCGATCAGCACGGTCGCCCCGGCCCAAGCCTGCCGGTGCCAGTCATCATAAGGAGAAATGGCGTAGGTGTAAACCTGCACCGTCAGCGAGGCGATCGGCTGGTCGAGACGCGTCGACCAGAAGCGGTTGTTGAAGGCGGTGAACAGGAGCGGGGCGGTCTCCCCCGCGATGCGGGCGAGGCCCACGAGCACACCGGTCAGGATGCCGGGAAGGGCGGCCGGCAGGATCACGGTGAACACGGCCCGGGCCCGCGTGGCGCCGAGGGCGAGCGCCCCGTCGCGCAGAGTCGGCGGAACGAGGTTCAGGAGCTCCTCGGTCATCCGGACGATGAGCGGGATCATCATGATCCCGAGCGCCAGGCCGCCCGCGATCGCCGAGAACCGCTGGAACGGCAGGACCGCCGTGGTGTACGCGAAGAGGCCGATGACGATCGAGGGGACGCCGTTCAGGATGTCCGCCGAGAACCTGACGGCCGAGGCCAGGGATGTCTTGCGATACTCGGAGACGTAGATACCCGAGACGATCCCGATCGGCACGGCGATGCCGGCCGCCAGACCGATGAGGATCAGCGTTCCGGCGATGGCGTTCGCCATGCCGCCGCCCGGCTCCCCCACCGGCTTCGGCATCTGGGTGAAGAACGCCGCGTTCAGGGCCGGGAGCCCGTGCCCGATCACGAAGAACAGGATGAAGCCGAGGGGGATCAGGGCCAGCACGACCGCGGCCGCGCAGAACGCGACGACCGCACCCGAGACGACCTTGCGGCGCAGGCGGTTCCAGGACATGGCGCTCATACGGCCGCCGCGGGGACCGGCCGCCCGGCCCGGACCGTCCGCTCCCTGCCCACGCGCCAGACGAGGACGCGCGACAAGGCGTTGATCGTGACCGTGATCAGGAACAGGACGAGGCCGATTTCGACCAGGGCGTCGAGGTAGAGCGGGTCCGCCGCCTCGGTGAACTCGTTGGCGATGACCGCGGCCATCGTGTACTGCGGCGCGAACAGCGACAAGGAGATCCTGGGGTTGTTGCCGATCAGCATTGTGACGGCCATTGTCTCGCCCAGCGCCCGTCCGAGCCCGAGCATGACGGCGCCGATGATCCCCGTCCGCCCATAGAACAGCGCCATCCGGATCGCCTCCCAGCGCGTCGCGCCGAGGGCGTAGGCCCCTTCGCGCTGCGCGGCCGGAACCGCCCTGAGGATCTCGCGCGCGACGCTCGCCGTGAACGGCACCATCATCACGGCCAGCACGAGGCTGGCGGCGAGAAGACCCACGCCGAGCGGCGGGCCCTCGAAGAGCGGCACGCCTTTGAGCCAGGACGGGGTGGCGATTTCCAGGCGGCGGACCAGCGGAACGAGAACGAAAATGCCCCAGAGGCCGTAGACGATGGAGGGGATCGCCGCCAGGAGCTCGGTCAGGAAGATCAGCGGCTGCCTCAGGGCGTGCGGCGACAGGTCCGACAGGAAGATGGCGATCCCGAGCGCCACCGGCGCCGACAGGAGCAGCGCCAGGAGCGACGAGTAGAGCGTCCCCCAGATGAACGGCAGGGCCCCGAACTGCCCCGCGACCGGGTCCCAGGTGGTTGTGCGCCAGAAGGCGAACCCGAACTCGCGGATCGAAAGGAGCGATTCCCGCCAGAGGACGAGCGCGATCCCGGCGACCAGACAGGGGACGAGAACGGCCGCGGCGCCGGTCAAAAGCGGGAAGAGCCTGCCCTCGCCGGACGATCGCCGGAGTGGCACCGTCGTGCTCATTCGACCTTGATCTTCTTCAAGGCGGCGTCCTCGAGGCTGACGACCGTCTGCGGGAGAGGGGCGTAGCCAAGATCGCCGGCGAATTTCTGTCCGTCCGTCAGGGCCCACTTCATGAAGTCGACCATGAGACGGGACTTGTGCTTGTCCTTGGGGCTCTCGTACAGGAGGATCCAGGTGAACGAGGAGATCGGATAGACGTTCTTCCCCGGAGCGTTCGTGATCGAGACGCGGAAGTCGGCGGGCATCTGCGTTGTTGCGGAGGCGGCCGCGGCCGACACGGACTCGATCGACGCGCGGACGAATTCTCCGACGAAGCTGCGCACCGAGCCGTAGGCGATCTTGTTCTGCAGGGCGTAGATCAGCTCGACGTAGCCGATGGCCCCCGGCGTCTGCTTCACGAGACCGGCGACCCCCTCGTTCCCCTTGCCGCCGATCCCGGCCGGCCAGTTCACCGAGGTGGCCACCCCGACCTTCGACTTGTACTCGGGAGAGACCTTGGCCAGATAGTCGCAGAAGATGTAGGACGTCCCCGATCCGTCCGCGCGGTGGACGACGGTGATGTCGCCGTCGGGCAGGCTCACGCCGGGGTTGTCCTTGGCGATCGCCGGATCGCTCCACTTGGTGATCTTCCCCAGGAAGATGTCGGCCAGCACCGGACCCGCGAACTTCAGCTCGGCATCGACGCCCGGAAGGTTGTAGATCGGCACGACGCCTCCCAGCACCGTCGGAAAGTGGAAGACCTTCCCGGGGGCGCCCTGGAGCTGCTCGTTGGTCATCGGGCCGTCCGAGGCGCCGAAGAACACGGTCTGGGCGGTGAGCTGGCGGATGCCGCCGCCCGATCCAATCGACTGGTAATTGATCCGGACGTCGGGATGGAGCATGTTGTATTCGGAGAACCACTTCGAATAGATCGGGTACGGGAAGGTCGCCCCCGCGCCGTCGATCTGGACCGGATCGGCCCAGACGGGCGGGATGAGGACGACCGCGACGGCGACCGAGAGCAGCGCGATGAGCAGGCGGCGCGACAATTTCGGCACGATGTCACCTCGTGTGAGCGGCATGAGCAACCTCAGAAGTTGAACAGGGTGTGGACGGCGTAGCGTTTCTCGTCCTGAGACGCCAGCGCGGTGTCGTACGTCACGTTCTCGTAGTCCAGAAGCACGGCGGCGGTCGCGGGAGCCTGCTGGCTCTTGAACCAGTACGCGATCCCCGCGATCTTGCGGTCCTTCGCGGCGTCCACGTCCTTGTCCGGCTTCAGATGGTCGTAGCGCAGGAGCGCCTCCCATCCCTTCGGGAAGCGGGGCGTGGCCCAGACCGAGTACCCCTGCGCGTTCACTTTGAGTGCCGCTGCGGTCCCCTGGTCGGTGGCATCGAGGTGTTCGAAGCCTGCATTGACGTATTTGTGCTCGAACACGGCAGCGTAAATGAACCTCCGCCGCGCGTCTCCCCGGAAGTAGTTGTCGGCGTCATAAAAGGCGGTCAGGCGGAGCCCCTTCAGCACCCCTGCCGTCGGCAGCGGTCGCAGCGTGGCGCGCAGCTGGACCGCTTTCTGGTCGGTCACGTCGGTGGATTTGTAGGTGTCTCCGTTGTAGTAGCCACCGTGCACGTCCCCGTAGTTCCCCTTGAAGTTGTAATGCGTGGACACGCCGAAATCGGAGGAGCTCACGAACGACCCCTTCAACGCCGGCCCATCCCTCTCGACAAAGATCTGCCCCTGGAAGCGGTACCGATAGACCCCTTCCTCCCAGTCGACATAGGGGGTGTGGTGCTCGCCGAACCGGACCCACGAGCCCTTCGACGCCCACTTCTCGTCCAGGTTGAACTGGCCGTAGGCGTATTTCAGGCGGAACACGAGGCTGCCGTCCAGAGTGCTGGTCGTTCCGGTGCTCTTCGCGGAGGTGATGTCGGGAGTGACCCGAAACGAGACGTTGTGCGAGACGTTCCCCGTCACATTGATATACGCGCGGGAAACGTTGAAGGCCGCCTGATGAACCAGGTTGCCGTCGGTGTCAGACGACAGCGGCTCGTCGGTGTAGGTGTAGTCGGAGAAGATCGTCGTCCCCACCTTGATCGAAGGGGTGTCGTCCGGGGGCGTATATCCGGCGGCCGGCGTCACCTGGGCGAAGGCCGGCAGGCCGCGCAGCAGGCCCACCGTCGTTGCGAGGGCGGCCAGCGCCCGCAGGGTGGTTCTCGATGCGTTCATCGACAGGGCTCCTCCATGAGGGTTCACCTCTCCTTGTCCAGTTTCGGCGGGGAGAATGTATCGGTGGGGTGACGCCGCGGGGGCGGAAGTGTGACGGTCGTGTGACGACCGGCTTCAGGCCGAGGGGAGACTGACCCGGAATGTGGTGCCGGAGCCCTGGACGCTCTCGACCTCGATCGTCCCGCCCATCGCCTGGGTCAGGTGCTTGGCGATCGCCAGGCCGAGCCCGGTGCCCCCCTCGCGGCGGTCGCGGGAGCGGCCGACGCGGTAGAAGCGCTCGAAGATGCGCGGCAGGTCGCCCGGGGGGATCCCGACCCCGTTGTCACTCACCGCCAGGACGACCCGTCCGTCCGCCATCTTCCCCGACAACGTGACCCGGCCCCCCTCGGGCGTGAACTTCACGGCGTTATCGAGCAGGTTGATCAGGATCTGGGCGAGCCGATCCCGATCCGCGAGGATGTCCGGGAGATCGGCCGGGAGGTCGATGACAAGGGTCTGACCGCGGGCCTCGGCCGCGGGGCGAACCAGGCCCTCCGCCTGGGCAGCGACATCGCGCGCCCGGACGACGGCGGGCTTCAGGCGCGCCTCCCCCTGCTCCACCGCGGCCAGATCGAGAAGGTCCTCGATCAGGGCGCGCAGTCGCTCGGCGTGCCTGTGGATGACGCGCACGAACTCGGCCGCCGTCTCGGGATCGCGCAGGCCGCCGTCGCGCAGAGTCTCGGCGTACCCCTTGATCGCCGTGAGCGGGGTGCGCAGCTCGTGCGACACGTTGGCCACGAACTCCTGGCGCACCCTCTCCAGTCGCTTCAGCTCGGTGACGTCGTGGAACACGGCCACCGCTCCGACCGTCGCCCCGCGCTCACGGATGGCGGCGAGGCTGGCCTGGATCACCTTCTCCTGCGCGCCGCCGAGTGCTATCTCCCGCGTGAGCGGCTCGTCCGCCTCGAGCGCCGACTCGATCACCTCCTGGAGCGCCGGCACGCGCGCCGTCTCGAGCGGCCGGCGGCCCTCCACCGGCAGCTGCGCGTCGAAGATCCTCCGGAACGCGTCGTTGGCGACCAGGATGCGTCCGGTCGGGTCGGTCAGGACCACCCCCTCGACCATCCCGTCGAGAACGGTGCGGAGCTGGCTTCTCTCGCGCTCCACGAGGATCAGGCGCTCCTCGAGCTCGTCCGCCATGCGGTTGAGCGATCTGGCCAGGACCGAGGTCTCGTCGTCGCCCCCCGGTTCGGCCCGCACGTCCATCCGGCCGGCGGCGAATTGCGACGCGACGCGCGCGATCGCCTCCAGGCGGCGCGCCGGGCCGCGCGCCACCGCCCACCCGACGAGCCCCGCGACCAAAAGCGACAGGACGGCCGCGAGGAGGATCGGCACGCGCACGGCCTCCTGCGCCCGGGTCACGTCGGTGAGCGGGAGCGCCAGCCGGATCACCCCGCGGGCGGGATCGTCCGGGTCGATGCGCGAGGCCACGTACAGCATGTTCTCGGCGACCGTCCGGCTGTAGCGCATGGATCGGCCCGTCCCGTCGCGAACCGCCTCCATCACTTCGGGCCGGCTCGCGTGGTTCTCGACCTCGCGAAGCGCCGCGCCATCCAGATCGGTGTCGCCCAGCACCGTGCCGTCGGAGGAAATGATCGTCACCCTCACCCCGAGGTCTCGTCCAAGACGATCGGCCAGCCGGTCGGCCGTCGAGGGCAGGTCCGGCTCGGCGCGAGCCAGGTCGCGGGCGAGCCGGATCTCGTCCCCCAGGCGGGCGGCGATCTGCTCGGTCACGCGCCGTGCCACGGCGCGATCGAGGACCAACGCGGCGAGAAACGACGAGAGACCGGCCACGAGGACGAACAACAGAGTGAGCCGGTGCTGGATTCGCAGGGAAGGATCCTTCCGTCAGTCCGCGGCCGCGAAACCGGCCGGCCGGAATCGATATCCGACGCCGCGCACCGTCTGGATCCAGTCTCCGACCGGTCCCAGCTTCGCCCGCAGACGCTTCATGTGCGTGTCCACGGTGCGCGTCTCGATCTCCCCGCCGTAGCCCCAGACCTCCGAGAGGAGCTGGTCCCGGCTGAACGCGCGGCCGGGCCGCCGGGCCAGACGGTGCAGGAGCTTGAACTCGGTGGCGGTCAGGACGATCTCCTTTCCCTTCAGCCGGACGAGGTGCGCGCCGACGTCGATGACCAGCGGCTCGTGCACGATGCGCTCGTCCGGTCCCTCCTTCTCGTCGCGTCTCAGGATCGCCTGCACGCGCAGGACCAGCTCGCGCGGCGAGAACGGCTTCACCACGTAATCGTCCGCGCCCAGCTCGAAGCCGACGACCCGGTCGACCTCCTCGCCCCGCGCGGTCAGCATCACGATCGGGATGCCGCGGGTCTTCTCATCCTGCTTCAGCATGCGGGCCACCTCGGCTCCGGGCAGCACCGGCAGCATCAGGTCGAGCACGACGAGGTCGGGCCGCTCGCGGCGCGCCATCTCCACAGCCTGGCGGCCGTCGGTGGCCGACACCACCCGGTACCCGGCCTGCGCCAGGTTGTAGCGCACCAGCTCGACGATGTCGCGCTCGTCGTCCACCACCAGGATGGTCTGCGGCATGAGCGCTCTGTCTCCCCGGGACCCCGGCCGGACGGGCCGATTATAGTCCCCGGGCCCGCCGGCCTGGAGACTGCCCCGGCCAAGCGTGTGTCGGGAGGGTGAGAGCGAGATGGCGGTGGAGTGACGAACGGGTGACAACCACGGAGGCTGCCTATAATAATGATAGCGGACCCGGGCGGGCCCGGGTTCGAAGGAGGACCACTCCCCTGGGCCGTCCCCTCGCAGTCGGGTCACCCGCGCCGGATTTCGACCTGCCGGGGATCCCCTCGCCCGTCTCGATCCGGACGATGGGCGACGTGCCGCGCGTCATCGAGTTCCACCGCGGCACCTGGTGACCGGCCTGCCGCCGCAGGCTCTCGCAGTTGCGAGACGGATGGGCGAGGGTGGAGGAGCGCGGCGCCCGCCTGGTGGTCGTCCTCTGTCAGGATCCGGGGGCCGCGCGGGCCTATTTCGACGCGCATCCCGTCCCGTACCAGGTGGCGATCGACCAGGAGAGAAGGGTCGCGAAGGCCTACGGTGTCTACCGTCTCCTCGGTTTCGACTCGGTTCACATCGCGCGTCCCGCCACCTTCATCGTCGACGGCGGCGGGATCGTCCGAGATCGGTTCGTGGCGCAGGTGCAGTGGCAGAAGATGCCGATCGATGCGATCCTGCGAGCCCTGACGGTCAAGGGTTCCTAATGGCAGCCCGGCATCCGGCGGCCGAAGTACTGGACGAAGACGGCGAGATCGTTCCCGTCGACGACATCGTCTCCAGTCAAGTCCCACTGGGGACTGAAGCCCGGATCGGCGGACGTCGTGGCCCAGGCACGGGCGAGCACGTTGAGGTCGATCCCGTCCACCATGCAATTGCTGTTGAGGTCCGGCGTGCGCACCACGGTCAACGCCTTGCGGAGCGTGCCGGACAGCTGGTCCGGGTTGGTGACCGTGACGTCGCGCGGTCCGAGGACAGCCGTCGCATCGACCGTGAGCGTCGCCTTCAGGTGCATCGAGTCGATGAGGACCGTCGGACCGGACGTGATCCCGGATCCGAGGCTCAGGACGGCGCCCTGCTGAAAGCCCGTCCCGGTCACCTGGATATCCTGCACGCCCGGTTCGACGATGAGGGTCGAATTGGTCGTCGTCTCCACGACCGAGGTCACGGTGGGTATGGAGGAGACCGTGGTGCTGACGGAGGCGCCGATGGTCGGCGCCGTCTCGACGGCGTCGATGCTGTAAGAGGCGTTCGTGATGACGGTCCCGCTCGCCAGCGGACTGGCGACACTGACCACCAGCTGCACGGAGCCTGAGCCGCCGGCCGCCAGAGCCCCGATCGACCAGGTTACGACACCGCCCGACAGCGCCCCGCTCCCGGTCGCGGACATGAACGTCGTATTCACCGGGACCGTGTCCGACAGCACCACTCCGGTCGCGCCCGAGTTCCCCGTGTTCGAATAAGCGAGCGTGTAGGTGATCGTGCCGCCCGCCGCCACCGGGTCCGGGGCGTCGGTCGCCGACACCATCAGGACCGGCGCGGAGGTCACGGTCGTGGTGATGGCACCGCCGGCGACAGGAGAAGTCTCGGTGGAGTCGATGCTGTAGGTGCCGTCGGTGATGACCGTCCCGTTCGCCTGCGGACTGTTGACGCGGACGACGAGCTGGACGGAACCTGAGGCGCCCGCCGCCAGCGCGCCGATCGACCAGGTCACAACTCCGGCCGATAGCGCCCCGCCCCCCGTCGCGGACACGAACGTCACATTGACCGGAACCGTGTCCGAGAGCACAACCGCGGTCGCGCCCGAGTTCCCCGTGTTCGCATAGGCGAGCGTGTAGGTGATCGTCCCGCCCGCCGCCACCGGGTCAGGGGCGTCGGTCGCCGACACCGCCAGGACCGGCGCCGAGGTCGCGGTCGTGGTGATAGCGCTGCCGGCGACAGGCGAAGTCTCGGTGGAGTCGATGTTGAATGTGCCGTTCGTGATGACGGTCCCGTTCGCCAGGGGACTGTTGACCCTGACCGTCAGCGTCAAGGAACCGGAGCCGCCCGCGGCGAGCGAGCCGATCGACCAAGTGACCACACCGCCCGACAGTGTCCCGCCACCCGTGGCGGACACGAACGTCGTATTCACCGGGACCGTGTCCGACAGCACCACTCCGGTCGCGCCCGAGTTCCCCGTGTTCGCATAGGCGAGCGTGTAGAAGATCGTGCCGCCCGCCGCGACCGGGTCCGGGGCATCGGTAGCCGACACCGTCAGGACCGGCGCCGAGGTCACGGTCGTGGTGATGGCGCCGCCAGCGACTGGCGCCGTTTCGGTTGAGTCGATGCTGTAAGTGCTGTCCGTGATGATGGTCCCGTTCGCCAGGGGACTGTTGACGCGGACCACCAGCTGGACGGACCCGGAGCCGCCAGCTGCCAGCGCGCCGATCGACCAGGTGACGACACCGGCCGAGAGCGTCCCGCCGCCCGTGGCCGACACGAACGTCGTATTCGCCGGGACCATGTCCGACAGCACCACTCCGGTCGCGCCCGAGTTCCCCGTGTTCGCATAGGCGAGCGTGTAGGTGATCGTCCCGCCCGCCGCCACCGGGTCCGGCGCGTCGGTCGCCAACACCGTCAGGACCGGCGCCGAGGTCACCGCGGTGGTGATGGCGCTGCCATTGACCGGTGCTGTCTCCGTGGAGTCGATGCTGTAGGTGCTGTCGGTGATGACCGTCCCGTTCGCCAGCGGACTGTTGACGCGGACCACGAGCTGGACGGAGCCCGAGCCGCCCGCAGCGAGAACGCCGATCGACCAGGTCACGACTCCGGACGAGAGCGTCCCGCCACCCGTGGCGGACACGAACGTCGTATTGACCGGAACCGTGTCCGA
>WNGH01005363.1_pt1 | contig 17810 bp, 15 predicted proteins | sample 5400631 | NCBI WGS metagenome assembly WNGH01 (sample SAMN13153373, study PRJNA577476) | soil metagenome | isolation source: 115 cm soil or saprolite under Garry oak tree replicate 1 | place: USA:California | collected 2016-06-15
AGGGTATCGCCAACTACCGGGTGCTTCAGCGCGGAGAAGTGCACTCGAATCTGATGCGTGCGCCCGGTGTGGAGTTGGACTTCCACCAGTGTGGTGCTGTCGATCTTTGCCAGAGCCTGCCAATCCGTGCAGGCTTCGCGCGGATTCGCAATTGTCCCGCCGTGCCAGGACTTGCCTTCGGTCGTCATGCGCGTGCGATGGATGGGGTCGCGCCCAATGGCCAGCTCGATTCGGCCGCTCCTCTCCGCGAGAATGCCCTGCACCAGCGCGATATACGTTTTCTTGATGGCTCGCTGACGAAAGGCTTCGCCAAGTTTCGCGTGCGCTGCGTCGTTCTTGGCAACGAGAATCACGCCCGACGTTTCCTTGTCCAGGCGGTGGACGATTCCCGGCCGCAGCTGATCGGCGGCCCGGGAAAGCAATTGCCCGCGCCCAAGAAGCGCGTTGACGAGCGTGCCGGAGACGTTTCCCGCGCCGGCGTGAACAGTCATCCCCGCAGCCTTGTTGATGGCCATGACGTCGTCGTCTTCGTAAAGCACATCGAGCGGAATGGTTTCGGCTTCGGCACGGATCGCCGGCCGCGGATGGGCACGCACGGTGATGAGCATCCCACCGCGAAGTTTCTGGGAAGATTTCGTGGGTTTGCCATTGACGAGGACGAGACCGCCGTCGATGAGTTCTTGCACGCGCGAGCGCGAAAGTTCCGGGCAATGGGCGGCCACGAACCGGTCGAGCCGCGTACCGGCGTCTGTAGGTCCCGCAAGAAGTTCATGGATCTCGGGTTGGGCTCCAGCCGGCACGAGCCGATTGTAGCAGGCTGCGCCGAGGCGTAGCTCCGCAAGGGAAATGCCGGGGGAAGATCAAGGAGTGCAATCGTTCAGAGTTGCGACAGTCGCCAGGTTGAAGCTTGGACCATGGGGCGTTGGGACTCTGCAGGATGGAAGGAATCGATGCAGAATTGAGTCCACCCACTACTGCTTATGAGGAACGCCGCGAGGACCTGTGTAGTAGCCTTGCCGGGTCTTGATGGTGACGCCTTCGCGCTTGGTACGGACTTCCACCGGGTGATAGCCAGCGTTGCGGTTGTTGCCGTGAGGCACGTATGCCAGGGTGTACTCGTGGCGAGCTTCCTCGGTTATCCGCGAATAGAGCCTTTCTATGGCTGCGCTGTGGACGGCGTAATAAATATCGCCGCCGGAGTCATTTGCGTAGTTGAGTAGGCGAGAGAACTTTCGCTTTAAGGAGTGGCCGACAGCCAAGCTGTATACGGATATGTTGTCATGTAGCAGAGCCTCGAGAGTGTCGGCATACGTATGGTGGTTGAATTGGGGTCCGTTGAGACCATCGGAGATCAGAAGGATGACCTTGCGGCGACTCGCTCCACGATCATGAAGCAACTCAGCGGCGGAATAGACGGCATCGTCAAGGGCTTTGGTTGGGCTGGATCCAAGGTCAGTCGGCGCCGCCAGGGGCGGTTCGCCCACTCCGAGTGGATGGCTCGACGGTGAGGAAACGTAGGGAACCGGGCCGGCCGTCGAAGGGCCACTGTGGTCCTGGGCTTCCTTCAGGTCAGCCCATAGCTGGTTGAGGTCGCTAGAGAATCTCTCGCCTGGATAGAACGACAGGTCAAAGCGGCAGATGAGCGCCTCGTCGCTCGGACTGATTCCTCCGGTGATGGCTCGCAGAGTGGGGGCCATCTGCGCGGCGTCCTTCGATTTCAGATCGTCGTCGATGAGCACGACCAGCGAGAGCGGAAAGGCTTCGGCAGTGAACACTTCTGTCTCTTGTTCGATGTTATCGTCGAAGATTCGGAACTCGTCTTTCCGTAAATCAGGCACAAGATTGCCTTGACGATCTTTAGCGATGACCGGGAGCACGACCAGATCGGAATTGACACTGATTTTGGTTCGGACTTCGCTTTGTTGGGCGGCGGGTGGTGCTGGCTGTTGTGTGCGGACAGCAGGAGTTTCTTGCCTGGCCGTTTGCCGTGCTTGAGCGAGGGCGGAGCCAGCAACCAGCATTATAGCCAACAGCCTTCTTCGAGAAGAAACGGCACTCATAGATCAAATCCTACTGGAAACTCTGACGCCGATTGGCAGAGAAGGGTGGCCAACCTCGGTAGCGGACTTTTGTTCCATTTTTTCTGATGTGCTCATTTCCCGTTCTCGACTTCTCGGTCCCAGCCGCACAGCTACAAAATGCCGGGAGGAGCGGCGGGCAAGAAGAAGCTAACTGAGGCCAAGTGCGGTCGTCTAGAATGTGGCGGCGAGGAGAAAACCATGCGCAGAGTTTTGTGTTTGCTGTTGTTTGTTCCGGTGGTTTTGCCGGCACCGAGCGGTCAAGAACCGGCGCGTCCTGTGAACACCGGTGTTTCCGGGCGATGGGTGGTGAAAACGGATTTTTACGGCTCAACGATTTACTTTCGGATGGAGCTGCAGCAGGAGGGAGAAAAGCTGAGCGGAAATTTTGATGGGGACAAGCTGGAGGGAACACTCAAAGGCAACTCAATCTATCTCCTGGCCAAGGACGAGCAGGGTGGGACGGATGAAGGCAAGGGTAGCGTAGAAGGCGCGACCATCACCGGGACCATTGTGTTTACCCACGCAGACGATGCCGCGCCTCCGCAGACGCACAAGTTTACGGCAGAACTCGTTCCGGCGCGGCGCACGGGAACGCCGCAGCGGCATGAATTTGTGCCCGCCACTTTTTACCGCCAATTTTCGGCGGCCAACAAGCCGGTGCTGACGATTGCACCGGGCGACAGCGTGCACACGACCACTGTGGATGCAGGCGGAAGGGATGAAAAGAGCGTGGCGCGGGTTCTTGGCGGCAATCCGGAGACGGGGCCTTTTTATGTGGAGACGGCAGCACCAGGAGACACGCTGGTGGTGCACTTGACGCGGCTGCGGCTGAATCGCGACTGGGCGGAAAGCGATGACTTTGTCGTGGGTCGCGCGCTGGACAGTGACCTTGCCGTAAAGATGAAGGACGCCGGGAAGACGGTGCGCTGGCATCTGGACGCGCAACACGGCGTGGCGACGCCGGAAAAGCCTGCGGAGCACTTGACGAAATACTCGGTGCCGCTGCGGCCGATGCTCGGATGCGTGGCGGTGGCGCCCAACGTGGCGCAAGCGGCTCCGGGGACGGGAGACTCCGGGCGCTACGGCGGCAACATGGACTTCAATGAGATCGTGGAGGGGGCGACAGTCTATCTGCCAGTGAGTGTGCCTGGCGCGCTGCTGTATGTGGGCGATGGACACGCGCTGCAGGGCGATGGGGAGCTCAATGGAAACGCGCTGGAAACGTCGATGGATGTGGAGTTCACGGTCGACGTGATTCCGGGGAAACGCATCATGGGGCCGCGTGTGGAGTCGCCGACGCACATCATGGCCATGGGGCTGAGCGGGTCGTTGGATGATGCGTTCCGCGGTGCGACGGCGAACATGGCAGAGTGGTTGGCGGATGAGTACAAATTGACTCCCTCCGAGGTGGCGCAGGTGCTGGGCACATCGGCGGAATACAAGGTGAGCGAAGTAGCGGACCGCAACGTGGGGATGGTGCTGAAGATCAACAAGGAACGGCTGAAATCGCTGGCGAGTGCGGCCAAGTGATGCAACTCTCGCACCATTCTTTGTTTGTCTCTTACAGCTGCGGGGCTTGCGCTCACCATGGGGTCATGAGGTCTCAGCGGAGCGCCGGGTCGTACAAGACAATCACGGGAACATTTTTGCTTCCTGCGATTTTGCTTCCCAGCCAATCCTGAAATTGGACGAAGCGGCCGTTGGTGTGGAATTCGACGATGGGCATATAGCCAGTCGCCGAAAACAATTCCGAAGAGCGGCGGAAATTCTCCTGCTCATAGCCGATGATTCTTCCGGGTGCCCTGACCCCTTGACGGATCAGATGAAAGTGCGCGTGGCCCATGAAATAGGAAAGGCTCAGAAGAAATAGTCCCGTCAGCAATTGGGGGATCCATGCATAGCGAAGGATCTTTTCCCGGTTGCTGGTCAGCCGCGCAACGAGTTGTTCGGCAGACGCCAAGGCTGGGCCTCGCTCGGAGGCAGCCGTAGCGAGTCGAATACTTATCCGCCTCTGAGCGCCAATGTAGCATAGCAACAGAACGCGGCGTTCCGTGGCTTCGAAATGTGTTCCCAAGAAGTGACGAGTGGGCAAGTCTGCCTGGGCTCTTCACCTCCAGCCCCACCAGGCGGCGAGCGGGTCTCTGGTTCCGTCGAGCACTGCAAGAAACTGGAAGGGGGCGAAACAAAGATGCAGCGGCGCCCAGAGCGGTGGAGAGAAATTCACGGCGATTGAAGCTATTCCATCTGCTCACGTACTTCCTCCTCAGCTACGACGGCGTTCGAGAACGCGAGTGGGGTGTTTCGGGCCGCCGTCCAGATAATATGTCAAGAAGGATGAGGGCGGCGCCAATGGCGATGGCAGAGTCGGCGACGTTGAAGGCGGGGTAGCGGTAGGTGCCAAACCACACTTCGAAGAAATCCGTCACGGCGCCATAAACGATCCGATCGGTGACGTTGCCGGTCGCGCCACCGAGCAAGAGAGCGAGACCGGCGACGGCAAGAGCGCCGCTACTCTGGCTCGTGACTAGCAGCCAGGCAAGTACGGCGATGACCGCGATGGACCCCAGAATCAAAACGATGCGCGTGCCCGCGGAGGCGGAATCCGACAGGATTCCGAAAGCGAGACCGGGATTGCGGCTGTGTACAAGATAAACAAAGTTGTGGATCAACTCGTGTCGCCAGCCTTCCAGTGTTTGCGTTTCGAACCAGGCTTTGGTGGCGCGGTCGAGGAGAACGATGGCTAGCGTGAGCCAAAGCCAGCGCAGTCTTGCGGGGACCGTCAAGTGTTGCTCTCCTACTCGCGCAATTTACTGACCTACCCGGATCGCAAAGGCGCACCGCTTAAAGGCTGTCCCTCTGGTGGCTAGGCGCTGCTAGATGCCTGGCCCATGGAACCCTCGATTTCGGCGAGGGCTTCCGAACAGCGCTCGCAGACGGTCGGATAGCGGGAATTTTCGCCGACGCGCTCGGAATAGTTCCAACAGCGCTCGCATTTCGAGCCGTCGGCCCGTTCGATCTTGATCGCCAGGCCAGGAAACGTTTCGGCTGGAATAGATCCGGCGATGGCGGATGGCTGGACCGCGACCTGAGAAACGATGAAAAGGGCGGGTAGTACAGCCTGACTTTCCTCGAGCAGCCTCTGCAGGCCCGCCGCTTGGGGCCCCGCGTGAAGCTGGACTTTCGCTCCGAGGCCGCCGCCGATAGTCTTCGCAGCACGGGCTTGCTCGAGGGCCACCAGCACGGCGGAGCGCACCTGCGCGAGCCGTTCCCACTTTTCCGCCGCGTCTTTGGCGATTCCGCAAGCAAGCGCGTCCGCTTCCGGAAACAACGTCATATGCACGCTTTCGCACTCGCTTTGCGCCTTCGGCAAATACTTCCAGATCTCCTCGGCCGTAAAAACAAGGATGGGTGCGGCCAGCCGAACCAGCGCGCTGCTGATCTTCCACACCGCGGTTTGCGCCGAGCGCCGAGATTTATTTCTGGGCGCCTTGGTGTACAGGCGATCCTTCAGAACGTCGAAATAGAAAGCGCTGAGATCCACGACGCAGTAATCGTGGATAGCATGGTAGACGCGGTGGAATTCGTAATTCGCGTACCATTCACGGCATTTCTTGAGGAGCTCGGCGGTGCGGTCGAGCATCCAGCGATCGATTTCCTCGAGTTGCTCGTTTCGCTCATTTTTACGTCGGCCTGGTATTCCACCGAGCCAACCCAAAGGCGAAGCAAATCCGCTCCCCACTTCTCGCAAATTTCGATAGGATACAGCGCGTTGCCCAAGGACTTGGACATCGGCCGGCCCTGTTCGTCGAGCGTCCAGCCGTGCGTGACAACCCCTCGGTAGGGCGAAGCGTCGCGCACACCCGTCGCAACAAGCAACGAACTGTGGAACCAGCCGCGATATTGATCGGGCCCCTCGAGGTAAACATCCGCCGGCCACTCCGCGCCCTTGAGCACCGACAGATTCGAAGAGCCTGAATCGAACCACACGTCCAGAATGTCGTTTTCCTTGCGCCACCTCGAACCTCCGCACACGCACTTGGTATCGGCGGGCAGCAATTCTTCGGGGGTGTGTTGGTACCACGCGTCCGCGCCTTCCCGTTCGAACCACTTCACGACCTTGCGCAGGGCCTTGAAATCCTCCAGCCGCTTTCCGCAACCCTGGCAATAGAAAACAATGATGGGCACGCCCCAGAACCGCTGCCGCGAGACACACCAGTCTGGGCGTTTCTCGATCATTTCGTACATGCGGTCTTCGCCCCAGGCGGGAAACCATTTTACCTGGTGAATCTCTTGGAGCGCTTCTTGTCGCAGCGTTTTCTCTCTTCCATGCGCGGCCTGGTCCATCTTGATGAACCACTGTTCCGTGGCGCGGAAGATCACCGGATTGTGGCAGCGCCAGCAGTGGGGGTAGCTGTGCTTGTACTCGTGGTGACCCAGCAGCGCGCCGCGATCGCCGAGCAATTTCACGATGATCGGATTCGCCGTGAAGACATCCTTGCCCCGGTATTCCGGCAACCCCTCAAGATAGACGCCCTTGTCGTCGATCGGCGCGTAAATCTCCAATCCATATTTCTGCCCGGAATAAAAATCGTCGGCGCCATGGCCCGGAGCCGTGTGAACGATGCCGCTGCCCTGATCGAGCGTGACATAATCGGCGAGAATGCCTGGCACCTGAATCGGCACGAAGGGGTGCTGAAATATCATCCCCTCGAAATCGCGTCCCTTAAACGTGGCGCGCACGCAAGCTTCCTTGATGCCGCACTCGGCTTTGAAAGCGGCGACGCGGTCGGCGGCCAGCAGCAGCGCGCCCTTTTCGGTTTCGACGACGGCATATTCGAAATCCGGATGAAACGCGAGCGCGCGATTGTGAGGAATCGTCCAGGGCGTGGTCGTCCATATCACCGCGCTGACATCGCTCCCAATCTTTTGTTCAAGTGGCACCTTGCCGGTGCCCACCGCATCCCCTTTGCCGCCCACAACTCCAAATTTCACCCAGATCGATGGGCTCGAGTGATCTTCATACTCCACTTCCGCTTCCGCCAGTGCCGTGCTGTCGTAGATGCACCAGTAGACCGGCTTGCGCCCTCGGTAGACGTAGCCTTTCTCCATGAAATCCAGAAACGCGCCCGCGATGGTGGCTTCGTACTCATGGCTCATCGTCAGATAAGGATCGTTCCATCGCCCGAAAATGCCCAACCGCTTGAAATCTTTCTTGTGCTGCTCGACGTAACGCACTGCGAATTGGCGGCACAGTTTACGAAATTCCGCTGGCGGCACCTTTCCTTTTCCGCCCAGCTCTTTTTCCACTTGCGTTTCGATCGGCAGACCATGGCAATCCCACCCCGGCACGTAAGGTGCGTAATGCCCGGCCATGCTCTTGGTCTTGACAACTAGATCCTTGAGGATTTTGTTCAGGCCCGTGCCCAGATGAATTTCACCGGTAGGGTATGGCGGTCCGTCGTGCAAGACAAAGAGCGGCTTGCCTTTCCGAGTCTCCAGAATGCGCTCGTAGAGGTTTCCTCCATGCCAGGCTTCGAGCTGCTTCGGCTCGTTCTGCGGCAGGCCGGCCTTCATCGGAAAATCCGTTTTCGGCAAGTTCAGTGTCTTCTTCAGTTCGAGTGGTTCGGCCATGATTAGAGCGTTTCTAAACCCCTTCTATTCCGTCCGTCCTTGTGTACAAGGTATACGGCGGGAAACATCGGAAAGCAGTGCAAGCACGTATGTTACAATGAATGGCAGTTGGTGTCAGCCGCTCGGGGCGCGCAACCTTTCCCAGCCAGAGCGAATCTTATTGGCTGGGTACACCGAACGTAGGGAATCTGCGTCTAATTGAAGAGGTAACCGGTGCCGGACAAAATTATCAATCTTCTGTCCCCTGAAATCACAAAACCGAAAGTGTCTGCAGCTGGCCGTGAGCCGGCAGTTCCGGTACCCGCCTCGGCTGTACCCAAATTCGATCGACCAGACATTCTCATCCCCGATAATTTTTGGTCCAACCTGAGGCAATTCCTCACGGAGCGCCCTGTCAGGGTGCGCGAGCGCAAGGATGCGCCCTTCTCGCAGACATCCTTCGGTACCGGCGTCGGCGATAACCTGAAGGATTTTTTCAGCTCCAGCCCGGCCGCCAAGGGACCGGTGAATAGCAAACTGGCGGTAGCGTGGGGATCGAACTTTGGCGGCTTCGGCACCCGCATCAAGGAATTTTTCTCGCCGCCGAAGCAGGCGCCCTTGCCCTTCGCCGTCAAGCCGATCAAAGTGAAGGACATCTGGTCCAAGGATGAAAACTTCGGCTGGAGTCAAGTGATCGCGGTTGGCCTGCACGTGGCGGTGATCGCACTGCTGGTCATTCCCATTTTTACGAATGTCCTGCCCGCCTCCACGGAAGCAAAGAACAAGCTGGTCGGCGTTGTGCCGCTGGACATTTCGCCTTACATGGCGAAGCTACCCTCGGGCGCGAACAAAGCCGGCGGCGGCGGCGGCGGAAATAACCATACCCTGACTCCCACCTCAAAGGGGAAGCTCCCCAAGTTCCAGTGGACGCAGTTCACGCCGCCTCAGGCGAAGATTCAGAATCTGAATCCCAAGCTGGCAATGGACCCCTCCCTGCTGGGTCCGCCCGACCTGAAAGTCCCCAGTCCCAATATGGCAAACTTCGGTGATCCTCTGGCCAAAAGCGTCACCGATTCTCTCGGAAATGGCAATGGCACGGGTATCGGAAGCGGTTCCGGCGGAGGTCTTGGCCCCGGCGAAGGCGGCGGCACAGGCGGCGGACTTTTCCGCGCTGGCCTGAACGGCGTCGGTTCGCCGCAATGCATCTACTGCCCGCAGCCGGAGTACTCCGACGAAGCACGTAAGGCCAAATATCAGGGCACCGTGTTGCTCGACGTGACGGTTACCGCCGATGGGCGCGTGATTAGTCCGAACGTTATCAAAGGCCCCGGCCTCGGCTTGGAAGAAAAGGCCCTCTCCCAAGTGAAGAATTGGAAGATGCGCCCCGCCCTTGGTCCCAGCGGCAAGCCGGTAAATTGCCGCGTGCAAATCGAAGTCACTTTCCACCTCTACTAGCTACTAGCGCGCTATCCCGCAAATGGCGCTGAAGGGTTTTTGCTGCGCCTGGGGCTCTCTGTCGTGAGCCTTCTCGTGTTCCCCAACCGCACCTTTTGCGGGCAACCAATCTGCCGCGCTCCGCTTCTCACCACCCCTTCGCCGCCCGTCTCGTCGAGGAGCGCGGCTCAATCTAAGTCGGGTGCGGAGGCTTGCCCATGCGCCAATCCTTCCTGCGTTCCTTGTTTTCCTCAGCAAGCTCAGGAGGCGGTTTCATTAAACGCATCCGCGGAAACTTTGCTGTCGCCTTGACTTCAGAGAAATGGCAGATGAGTTCCGCGAACGGTGCGCCGTTGCATCTCTTGCGTTTCGATAGGGCGCGGTGGTCGAGCCGCGCGCAGGCTATTTCTTTCCTGACGCATGCGGCTGTGATCGCGGCACTAGCGCTGATTGCCATGCATCCTTTTAAGACTCCGAAAACTCCAGACACTGCCGCGGCGAGAGTCCTAGAAGGACTTAGGTTTCCGTCGCACTTCTTCTCCTCGACCACCAGCGCCGCACCGGATCCCGGAGCAGGCAGCGGAGGTGGCCGGGTGCAAATTCCCACGACTGCTGGAAACCTGTTGCCGCTTGCTTCGATTCAGTTGGTCCGGCCGTCGCTTCCTCCCAAACAAGACGTACACATGCCGGTACCGCCAACGATATTCGATGCGGCCGCAGCGCCAGTGTTGACTCCAGTCGACAAAATCGGCCTCCCGTGGATGAAGGAAGAGTCCAACTCGCCAGGGCCGGGTGATTCCGACACCGTCGGTAGCGGTCCCGGGCACACTATGGGAGATGGGCCGCGCGACGGACCGGGCGGGCAGAGTGAGTCCCCATCGAGATACCGTGCCGGGGTTACACTTCCTAGCTGCGCCTATTGCCCCGATCCCCAATACACCGACGAAGCCCGCGAGGCCAAGCTACAGGGAAAGGTCACGCTGCAAGTTTTGGTTGGCGCCGACGGGCGCGCCGCGCAAATCCGTATCGTTCAGGGCATCGGGTTGGGGCTGGATGAACGCGCTGCGCAGGCCATTCGCGGCTGGAAGTTTGTGCCGGCGCATGACGCCGCGCGCCGCGTGGTTCCGGCCTGGGTCGTCGTCGAAGCTGTCTTCCGCCTGTTCTAGACAGTCTTGCAGCAACGGAGCAGCATTTTCTACCGTGCCCTATGTGGATAGGCCCCGTCGGAACTTGTCCCCAGCCTGCCGAAGGACCTGCCCTGAGCCCAGCCGATCGGACTCGGTCGGGAAAGAGACCCGTCCTTCCTCTCGCTCGTTCCCGCACCCCGCGCTACCGGCGCACGCTGACCAGTGCAGGATCGGCTTCATAACCCTCATCCTGCACGGTCTTCTGCGCCGCTGCGCCAATCGCTTGTTCGTCCGCATCCTTTGGCAATTTGCAATAGCGCCGAATCACCTCTTCCCCATTCACAATGCGAACCAGCCACTTGGCCTTGCCCGCATCCCAGGAAACTTCCACTTGATCGGCACGCATGGCCACCTCCCACTGCCTCTATGCATCCTTCTTATACCACCGCCCTTGTGGCACAGCCACTTCATCCTTTCATGTAGCGGCGACTTTCCTCCTCCATCTTGCCTTCGCCTTTCAAATCCCGCATCAGGCACCCCAACGCTCGCTGATATTCGCCGTGATCCTGGCACTTCCGGAAATCCCATGCGCCGCGTGCGCCGAAACTCCGCCGCTCACGCCTCATTCGTCTCCACCACCGCATCATCCAATCAAATCGGGGAAGAGCACCGTGCGCTTCTGCTTGCGCTCCTTCTCGACCTCCGCTTCCACGCATAGAGTGTTCACGGAGTCCTTGGAAAAACACGCGGGCTCCGCCACGAAGACCCTTTGGGCCTCTGCCACTTCACGCGTTGTTTGCCCGAAAAATGCAGACGTAGGAAAGACACTCAGCGAGCGCAATTTGATGCCTACAAGTCAGCCCTTCAGAATGAGCGTATAGAATACGCGGGGCTGGAGGTGTCAATATTGACCGGCGGACCTCGCCATTCGGTCGGGCGCTTGTCCCTGCAACCTCTATCCTGGGTGCCGCTTTTTTTCGGCGCTGTTGGTTGTTCCCGCCGCCCATCCGGTTACCCGCGGGGCCGTAAAGCCCCGGACTCTAGGCCAAGAAACAAAGCTTCTCGTTCGCGAGCCACACCTTGCCGCAATCTGCTACGATTCGGCCATGAGAAAAATGGCCATTCCTAGCCTCGGCATCGCGCTGTGCGCTCTTTCGTTGGGGAGCGGGGCGTGGGCGCAGAAGGACGCCGGCGCCATCGAGATCATGGCCCGCATCACGCCGACGGGGGCGCGCCCGGAGCCCGTGCGCCAATTCACGTTTTACATTCTCACCAAGAGCTACTCGGAGATCGTCAAGGAAGTAGAAGAGCAAGACCCCATCCCGGCACGCGATCAGTTTATCGATGGCCTCAAGGTATCGCCCGAGCTGCGTGCTTGGCTTAAGGGCCATGACACTCTCGACCTTACGGAGCCGGACCTCGACAAGCTCCTTACTCCGGATGACATCCTCAACGTTCCGGAATTCCTGCTGGCCTACCAGCGCTCGAACAGCGGCGGCGTAACCAACGGCCTACCAAAACCAAAATATACGGAAGCTGACAAGACGGAACATCCTGAGAAATACGAGAAACTGAAACAAGATTATCTGTTCAGCCTAAAGAAATTCATCCGCTCGCGACCCGAGACCGTTTCCGGTGTGGAGCTCGAACTGGACGGCGTCAACCCGCTGCGCAAGTGGGCCGCGCTCCAGAACGACCGTCGCAAGCGCGTCCAACACGTCGCCCCGGACGTGGCCCAGCTCAAGTTTCTCGCCGCTAAGGCGGACACCGATCTCGAAGGGCGCGCCTCGCTATCGGGTGTTGCCCCCGGCGACTATTGGATCAGCTCGCTCAATCTGGACGCCGACGCCGGCGATATGCGCGTGCGCTGGGATGTTCCCGTAAAAATTGAACGCGGCAAAACCATCCGCATCGAACTGTCGAATTTGAACTCCATCGACGCGCGCAGCTCCACTCCCTAGCCTGCGAGCGCCGCCATGGGCACGTCCCTCAACTGGATTGCGTTCAATCTTTTCATCGTTATTGCCATCGCGCTAGATCTTCGCGTTTTCCACCGCCGCCCGCACAAGATCGGAATTCGCGAAGCGGCCCTCGCCAGTTTCGGCTGGATCGCAGTCTCCGTCCTCTTTGGGCTTGCGGTGTTCTATTTCCGCGGCCCCCAGCCGGCCCTGGAATTCTTTACCGGCTACCTGATCGAAAAAGCCCTCAGCGTTGACAATCTGTTTCTCTTTCTGGTGATCTTTCGCGCGTTTGCCGTGGATGAGCGCCTACAGCATCGCCTTCTAGAATGGGGAGTGGTAGGCGCGCTGGTCATGCGCGGAGTGATGATCGCGCTGGGCGCGGAATTGATCGAACATTTCTCTTGGATCATGTACGCGCTCGGCGCATTCCTCGTCTATGCCGGCGGGCGCATGCTCCTCGCCCATCGGGGAGAAGTCCACCCGGAACAAAACAAAATCTTCCGCTTCGCCAGCCGCCATCTTCGCGTCAGCCATGACTATCTCGGCGAACATTTTTTTGTGCGCACTGCGGGCCGCTTGTTCGCCACTCCGTTGTTTCTCGTCCTGCTCGTCGTGGAAATCACGGACGTCACTCTGGCCGTCGATTCCATCCCGGCGGTGTTCGGCATTACCGAGGATCCGTTCATTGTGTACACGTCGAACGTGCTCGCGATTCTGGGGCTCCGCGCCCTGTACTTCCTGCTGGCGGGAGTCATCGACCGTTTGCGTTTTCTGGATGAGGGGCTGGCGGTCGTGCTGCTGTTTATCGGCGGAAAAATGATCGGCGAGCGGTGGCTGCACATTCCCGTGGTTGTGTCTCTCGGCGTTGTAGGAGGCGTACTGCTGGTCGCGCTGCTGGCGTCGCTACTCTTTCCGGCGAGGAACAAAGCGTGAAATCTATTCTTCCTCGAACATCAGGTCGTCGACGTAGCACCACATCCAGTTTTCTCCCGGCTCTTGCGACCGCACAATGGGGTGCTTGGTGGCGTGAAAATGCTTTGTGGCGTGTTTGTTTTTTGAGGAGTCGCAACAGCCGACATGGCCGCAGCTCAAACACAAACGCAAGTGCAACCAGCCGTCGCCCATCTTCAGGCACTCTTCGCAGCCCTTGGTCTTTGGCTTTACGCGTTTGATTTGATCGAGGTGAGTGCAGTTTTTGGCCATAGTGGTCTCCCGCGAAATCACATCGCTGCTTGAATTGGAATTCGAACCTGGAATCGCGTATCTCCCGAAACCGATTTTACGGTGATCAGCCCGCGCATTTTTCTTACGATGCGATGCACGACGTCCAAGCCGAGCCCGGTTCCCTCCCCCACGCCCTTGGTCGTAAAAAAAGGCTCAAAAATTCGTGATTGCACCTCGGGCGGAATTCCCGGGCCGTCGTCGGCGATCTCCACTAGCACGTAATCATTTTCGCGCACGACGCGCACGAGAAGTTTTCCTTTTTCCTTCATTGCGTCGGCGGCGTTGTCGATCAGGTTTGTCCACACCTGATTCAACTCGCTTCCGTAGGCCATCACCTTCGGAAGGTTCGCTTCATATTCGCGGGCAACCACAATGCCGCGCTTGAGTTTGTGATGCATGATAGTCAGAGTTGTTTCCAGGCTGCTCTTGATGTCCACTTCCTGGAGCGGCGCCTGGTCCATGTAGGAATATTCTTTGATCGCTTTGATGAGATCCGAAATGCGGGCGGTGCTGTGTTCGAGCTCGGCGGCAATGCGCTCCATTTCGAGGAGAGTGCCGAATCGCGTCAGCTCGGGGCCCAGGGAAGCGCCTGCGGCGGCCGCAAAACTTTCTAGTTGCGCGTCCGTTAAGTTGTCCTCAGCCAGAAGCGGCGCCAGTTTCCAGGCCTCGGTAACACCGCGCCCTTCCAGCCAGCTTTGAATCGCTTCTTCTCGCTCGACACGCGCGAACTCATCTTTGTATGGAGCGGGCTTCAGCACGGAGCGAATCTCCTCTTCGCGCTGCGCCAGCAGGCCGCAGTCTTCCGGACCCAGGCTTGTGCTGCGTCTGGCAAAGCGCAAGCGCTGGAGGCAATCCCGCAGCGCCGCAGCCGAGCGGCGGGCGGCAGCAGAAGGATTGTTCAGCTCGTGCGCGAGGCCGGCCGACAATTTTCCCAGCGCTGCCAGTTTTTCCCTTTGCTGCTCTTCGCGCGTGACGTTTCGAACGCGATCGGTCAACAATCCAACAAGGCGCTGGGAAAGCTCGGGCATCCGCTGAAAAAGTTCGGGAAACTTGCCGGCAGGAAACACCAGCGCGCGAATCGGAAGCACCGCGCGTCCAGTCACACCAAACGTTTTCATTCTGGAAAAAGGCAAGACGCCAGTGACTTCGCCGGCGCGAGCGGTAAAAACGGGGCCATCCTGCGGACCATTCTCCCGCCGCGCTCGCAATTCTCCTTCGAGCATCACAAACATCGTGTCTGCCGGAGTATCTTCGCGGACGGAGACTTCGCCCACACCGACGCGGCGTTCCTCAGATTGCGCCACAAACCATTCGAGATCGGCTTGGGGCTGGTCCACAAAAGCAGGCACCTTGCGCAAATCCGCAATCAGAGCTTCAATCCGTGCTTGCTCCGGCGCGCCGCTCATGGGCGTTCCGCTCCCCGCGTCTTTTCGCTCATTGGACTTTCGCCAGATACTGGTGCATGAACTGCACGACGACGGCGCCTTCGCCAACGCCGGAAGCCACGCGCTTGACGGAACCGTGGCGCACGTCACCGACGACAAAAATTCCGGGCACGTTGGTTTCAAGCAATCCCGGGTCGCGATCGAGCGTCCATGATGGCGGTCTCTTTCCGCCGCGGAGGAGGTCCGGGCCAGAAAGAATGAATCCGCGCTCGTCGCGCTCAATCAAGCCGCCGAGCCATTCCGTCCGCGGTTGCGCACCGATGAAAATGTACAGGCTGGTAGCCGGCACATTTTCCTTTTCACCCGTGAGTGAACGCAGGATGGTGAGTCCGGTGAGCCGTGATTCTCCGTGAACTTCGACCACGCTGCTACGCGTCTGGACTTCGATGTTGGGCGTCTTTTCGATTTGCTCGATCAAGTAATGCGACATGGTGCTCGCGAGGGATTCGCCGCGCACCAGCATGACAACTTTAACGGCGAACTTGGCAAAGTGCATGGCGGCCTGCCCGGCGGAATTCGCGCCCCCAATGATGTGCACGGTCTCGCCTTTGCAGGCCATGGCTTCGGTGGTTCCGCCGCCGTAATAGACGCCCGCGCCTTGCAGGCGCTCGATCCCGGGCACCTCCAGCGTCCGCCACTGAACGCCCATCGCCAGAAGAAGCGCATGACAGGAAATCTCAAACCCATCCGCCAGTTTCAGGAAGCGATACGGACCTTCCGCCCGGAGGCTGACGGCTTCCTGCGGAGCGAGAATTTCCACTCCAAATCGCCGGGCCTGGGCCACGGCGCGGCGGGCGAGATCGTTGCCGCTGAGCCCGGCAGGAAAACCGAGGTAGTTCTCGATGCGAGAGCTGAGGCCGGCCTGACCGCCGGGCGCTTCGCGTTCGATCATCACCGTGTGCAAGCCTTCGCTGGCGCCATAAACGGCGGCAGCGAGACCGGCGGGGCCGCCTCCGACAATGGCGAGGTCGTAGAAGCTGGTTTGCGTGTGCGTGCGGAGACCGATCTTGTCGGCCACCGCCGGCAGAGGCGGCTCCGCAAGCCGCGCGCCGTCGGGAAAAAGAATCAGAGGAAGCGTTTCGGCTTCGGGTCCGAGCGAATCGACCAACCCGCGCACTTCAGGATCGGTTTGCGCCAGCTCCACGTCGATCCATTGGTAAGGCACTTGATTTCGAGCGAGAAAATCGCGCAACTCATAGGAGCGAGTTGACCAACGCGTGCCGAGGACGCGAATTCCTTCATACGGCGGGCGAAACGTCGCGGTCCAATCGTGCAGTAGGTCGTCGAGAGCGGGAAAGAGTTTTTCCTCGGGCGGATCCCACGGCTTCATCAAATAGTAGTGCACGCGGGCTTCGTTGATGGCATCGATGGCGGCGTTGGTATCCGCGTAGGCGGTGAGCAGGGCGCGCTTGGCGAGGGGGTGCATCTCCATGGCTTCGGAAAGGAAGTTAACGCCGTCCATTTGGGGCATGCGCTGATCCGCAAGCAGCAGGGCCACAGGATTGTTGCGCGCTTTTAATTCCCGCAGGGTGGTGAGGCCGGCGCTTCCGGAATTCGCGCGCATGACACGGTAGCGATCCGCATAGCGGCTGCGCAGGTCGCGCTCAATCGCCCGCAGGACCTCCGGGTCGTCATCCACGGTTAATAAAACTGGCTTTGGCATATTCCTCAGATGCGGCGCAGGTGATTTCGTTGCGTCTTACGAGGACTGCTGTACGGCGTCAGCTACTCTTCCTGCCGCCTTCAAGCTACAATTCCTGACGCTCCCATGTCCAGCCCTCTCGCTCAATCCATCGCGGACCTGTCGTCCGCCGAAGCATCCAAGAGGCTTGCGGCCGCAGGCGAAATCTACCGCTTGGGCCGGGCGGCCGCAGGATCTGCTATTTCTAACTGGTGGGCCGAGAGTGAGCTCTCTGGGCTGCTACTTGGACCCCATCCCGCCATAACGGTTGGACTAGCGGTCGAACGCGATACGTTTGGGCGGATTCGCATTGCCAATGGCACGCCCAGACTTGCCGAAGTGCCGGCGGATCAGGACGCCGAGGAATTCGAACTTCGTTTCGCTGATGGCGTGTTTCTGGATCTGCTGACAACGCGGGAGCGCGGCGGCTCCGGGGCCATCGCAAAATACCTGGCCAAGTTTGGAGAGGGCGTGCAACAAGTGGAATATCGCTGCACCAATGTCGACCGCGCCACCCAAATACTGAAAGACAAATTCGGAGTTGCTCCTGTTTATCCTGCCACGCGGCCTGGCGCGGATGGCACGCGAATCAATTTTTTCCTCGTCGTCTCTCCCGATGGCGGCAAGGTGCTCATCGAACTGTACGAATCACAGTCTGGCACATAGATATTCGAACTCAGCGATATTAAATACTTCTAACTGAATCAACTTTCTTTCCGCCCATTATTTCCTTCCAAGCCCGCAACACTTCGGCGACGGTCCAGGCCTGGGCAATGCAGCCGCGTGGTGTGAAGGGGGCATCGCCATCGAATATTTCGCTTAACGTGCCGAGACCGCTCGCGTAAATCTGGCGGCCGAGCGGCTCGAGGAAACGCAAGGCCGCCTCGCGATCGTGGTAGACGCGATAGTGCGCGAGAGCGAACGGTCCGAGCAGCCAGCCCCACACGGTGCCTTGATGATAGGCGGCGTCGCGATCGCGGGGGCCACCACCGTAATGGCCGGCATAGCCAGCTTCGCCCGGCGCGAGACTCCGCAGTCCGTGCGAGGTCAAGAGCTGCCGCGCACAAACGTCGACTACCGCCTCTTGCTGCTCGGGGGTGAGCGGGCTTACCGGCAAAGACACGGCAAGAATCTGATTCGGCCGGAGCGAGGCATCATTTCCGATTCCCGGCGAATCGATGACGTCCCAGCAGCAGTTACGCGCCGGGTTCCAGAATCTCTGAAAACTTTTCTTTACTTTGGCCGCG
>WNGH01008100.1_pt1 | contig 17801 bp, 12 predicted proteins | sample 5400631 | NCBI WGS metagenome assembly WNGH01 (sample SAMN13153373, study PRJNA577476) | soil metagenome | isolation source: 115 cm soil or saprolite under Garry oak tree replicate 1 | place: USA:California | collected 2016-06-15
AATTCCTGGAGTTTTCCGGGCTGGAGCAAGTAACGCCTTTCAACGCTATAGAAGAGTGAATCATACCCGCTGAAATCGGTTAGCGATGCGTTAAGGCTAGTTTGATAGGGTTTCCATCTGTGAAATCTGAACCCGCGTAGAGGTCCTTGACGACGTTGCCATTCATCAATAAGTGTCTCGATGATCTCGGGCGAGAATTTCCTTGTCTCGAAGCTCTCTTTCTCCTTCCAGACTTCAGCCTCCTCGGGAACGTAGATTCCGCCTTGCGCGGTTAGGAGATCTAGTATTTGCATCCCCCCTTGGCGGGTCCTGTTAGGACGCACAGCAACAAAGCTTACGTGAAAAGCAGGCTTCTGAAGCATTTGCACCTACCAGCATAATCGCTAGGGAACGATCTGGATTCCATAGCCCTTAAGTCTAGCAATAAGATCGGGAGCTCCACCGTAGGGAAGATACCAAATTGACCGCTGTACAGGCACCCACTGTCCATTTACTATCATCCCTCCTCTTTGGAGTATTTCGTTGTCTTTGTCCGCTTGAAGAAGATTCCGTTCACTCGCAGGGGCTGCGGCACCTCTAACCGAATATTTCGATTCGAAAATGGAACGAGCATAAGGCCCGTCTCTTACGTAAGCGTCCTCGACGCGTCCCCCAAGCGATGTTTGAGTCCTAACTTCGAGATCGACCTCGTCCGGGCCGACCTCAATGCTGTCAAGTCCTCTGTTAAGTCCCATTTTCCCGATTTGCACCGGTCGGACTCCCCCGGGTCCAATGTCCGACTCTCCAGTTGTCGGGTCGGGTTCTCGGGTTCCTGTGTTATCCACTGGCCCGATGTCTCGGTTGACGTTCTCGCATCTCTCGCATATGCTGCCTGTATTCTCGCCGAGGCCGCCTAGATGGTAGTGCATGTCCGCGGTGCCCAAGAGGATGAAGGCGCCAAGCAGAAAGTCCGCGCCTGGCGGCTCGCCGCAGTAGTCCGCACATGCTCCGGTAGGTGAACCCGCATAGGCCCCACTTGGGTCGACCAGGGTTGTGGGCGAGTTGACAACATAGACGTATGGGTTAAGGGTCTTGGGATTCGAGATGAAGCCGGGCAGCGGGTCCTGCGAAATGAATCGTCCAGTGGACGGGTCGTACCAGCGCTGGTAATCATAGTAGAAACCAGTCGCGGCGCTGTATGGTTTGCCTGTGAACTTGTAGGTCTCGCTTCCTGATGCCGTGTTGTCTTGCCCGTAGGGCTGGTAGCTGTCGCTGAACAGGACGCTCTTGGAGCTGCTGACGTAGGGGGAGCTGGTGACGAGGCGGGTGCTCCCTAATGCGTCGTTGTGGTAGTAGTCTACCACAGGGCTACCCGTGGAGTATGATGTGATCTTGGCGAGTCGTTGTCCGTTGGCGTAGACGTAGTTGGTGTCGGCTCCGCCTGTGGTGTGCTCCCCCAGCGTCTCCGTTCCCGCGTATGCGTAGAAGAGTATGGAACTGGCCTCCTTCGCCTCGACACGTCGTCCGAAACCGTCGTAGGCATAGTAGCCCTGGACTACGCAGTTGTTAGTGATCGTCAGAAAGTCACCGGGAACATCTCAGAAGTAGGTCCTTTGACCGCTGGCAATATTCTTGGAAGCGAGGTTCTGGTTCCGGTCGTAGCTGTAGGAAGTCGTGGCGGGACCGTGCACTGTGTTAGCTCGTTGTTGGTTATGTTGTAGCTGTAGATGGTAATAATCTCGTTAAGGGTCTGGAAACTGGTCACCAATGTCGTCGAAGACGTAAGGCGAGGCCGCAGTCGTGCTGTTGCTCTCGAATAAGCCGGGTATAGTATGGTTTGTTGTCCGGAGGCCTTGGGGATCTTCCGCTATGGCCACTTCGCTGCCCCAACCGTCATGCATCCTGATTTCACTTAGATCATTGATCATTTCTCGCGGTCTCCAGGCGAGCTTGGCTCGAGGAAACAATTCTAGTTTGATTTGCTTGGTTCTTCCTTAGCGGTCTGTTCCTCGGTAAAATATCGATACCATGGTTCAAACTTCTCGCCCTCCAAAAATACCTTCTGTGCCCTGGCAAGAGGTGATAGCTGAATGTTTCCGAGTACTAGAACGGGAATCTCTTGTGAGTCAGTGAATGACCATTTCGCCTTTGAGCTCCGAGTTATCACTTCGGAGACGTAGGCCGACACTTTCATTAGAATCTCAATTTTGGGGGAGGACATAAAGTGCTGATCTGCAACATAAGTATCCAGTCTCGCCAAGCTTTCGCTGGAATAGTCGAGCTTGATGCCTTGACTACCTGTTTCGCGAACCAGATCAAGGCCCAGAGATTGGACATCTCTAAGCCATCTAGACCACTCGTGTCGAGGCACTGCCGACAACAGATCGGACTGCATAACGGAAATCAACTTGATAGGTGTCATGGTTTTAGCCCTCTCATCAAGGAATCGGAACCTTGGAGTCTTGCCCCTGAAGCTCCGATCGCCTGTGTCGAAAGCATCCATTCCCAAATGTCGCTTCGCCTCGATCCTAAGCCTTTCGAAACCCTCGGGGTCAGATTCGATGTCAAATAATGACGGGGAAAGTATCATAAGCGCACCACCGTCGGAAAGTTTCTCAACCTTATGGAAAGGAGCTGACTTGAGGGCTTCTTGTCCGAACATTTCCACGTATTCAGGCCCGAGAAAATTGGCCCAGTAGATGTCAGGCAGACCACGCTGGAGATTGATCCCGCGAGACTTTTCTTTTCCCTTATTGTTATAACCCCTTCCCATTTCCGTAGTCCGGATGAAGGCGTATGCAGGCTGGAAGACAGAGTAAAGATCTACCAGCACGTTCAGAAGTTCATTGACTTCGCGAGACGATTGAAAGTAGCTACGTTCCACATCAACCCCTGGTCCCTCAAAAGGGTTCCAAGGTGCATTGGCAAGAGTCACCTCAACCTCAACAGGACTATGTCTCTTCATGTCGCATATGCTCGCCTCGGGAGCCCTCCTCCAATCATTGGAAAGCTGGTTCACGATGCCCGGGCTGAAGGGGACCAAATCGCTCTTGGTTGGTGTTGCAATCTCGACATATTCAGGCACGTAAATCCCGTTATGAGAGAGCAGAATCTCAACGATTTTGGGAAACAGGTCCAAGTATCTTGGGTAAGCGGTAAGCAGTCCAGAATGTACATATGACATTTCTTGGATAGATTGGCGTTTCAAAGATAATCCCAATCGATCAAATGCCTATATAGGAACGCTCTAAACGGCGCTGATGCCCGGCCGTAGAATGCGTATTGCAGCTGGGCTCCATTCGCGCTCGCTACTCTTTGGTAGTCTAACGCCTGTACTTCGAATCGCGTTCCTGAAACATAGCCACTCTTGATCTCAGTTATAGTCTTTTCATTTGAGCCTTCATAGTAATTGTCAACACGAAACTCTTTGCCGGTGGTCTTGTCCTCGAATGTTTTTTGCACCTCTATTCTTGTCGGATCCAGGCCTCGCGAAATTTGTTCGTCGACGTACTTTGCTTCGTAGTAGTTGCCTTTCAAGCCAGACTGGGCGCCGCCCGGTCCTCCGCTGGGCTCGATGGTTGTTGGTTCTATTGTGGGTTCTGGTGGTCCTATGGGTTCTGTTATTGTTCCTGTTTCGCTGGGCGATGGTTCTCCTATGCCGCCCTCGCTCTCGATTTCCTTCCAGAAAGCGTTCAGGTCGACGAGCCCACATTCCTCGCCCTCTATGCAACCCCAGTGGCCCTCTTCCAACAAGCCGGTAGGGTCAACGAGGGTAGCGGGAGCGTTAGCAGCGTAGACGTACGGGTTCAGGCTCTGCGGATACGAAAGATATCCTGGCAGCGGGTCCTGCGAAATGAATCGTCCAGTGGACGGGTCGTACCAGCGCTGGTAATCATAGTACAAACCAGTCGCGGCGCTGTATGGTTTGCCTGTAAACTTGTACGTCTCGCTTCCTGATGTTGCGTTGTCCTGGCCGTAGGGCTGGTAGTTGTCGTAGAATGTGACGGACCCGGTCGGCGATGTAACAAGGCGTGTGCTGCCCAGAGCGTCGGTAATGTAGTAGTTGGCTGTGGGGCTAGGCCGCCATAGCCTTTGACCTTGGTGATTCTCATTCCGGCCGCGTAGACGTAGTCGCTGTCCGCTTCCTGCACAGCAGTGTTCAGATAATGTATCTGTGCCAAGATACGTAGACCACGAAGTCTTCGACCGCCTAGATTCGCTTGGAACTTCAGTCTTTCGGTTTTCCTTGGTGCACTATTCGTAACTCCCGACCTTCTGGCTTGGGCCATGGATACACCAAGGCCGAACCAATACGTGCGACATCGTCCCGACCTATGTCCTCATTCATGGACTTCTTCCCTCGTTTGATCCTCAATATATCCGCATACGAAAAGCCAGACTCAAACGTGAGGTGCAGACTGTGCTCATCCACGTCATAATATTGGAGAATGACATTATGCAGCCTCTGTGGAAATGGAAGAAGCATTAGAGGAGGTGGCTCTAGCGTGACGAGCCAATCCTCTTTTTCGAGGGGTTTCGAATAACGGTATGTTACGGTCCCTTTCCTGGGCGAGAACACAACAGCAGACTTATCCCTGTCCATTTCGACCCAGACCGATTTGCCAATGATGGAGTCTCTCGACATGCCTACTCACATCTATAATGGAACGGCAGCCGTGAAAATACCCGCTGCTGCAACGATAGGGGCCACATAGGCAGGAGCAAGCGAGTATCGTGACATTGAGAGGATGTTAATAGAACCGCTATTTACGAGAAATTGGGAGGCTCCACCCAGCCCTTGAGGTCCAACCACTCCTCGGACATCGGGGGCAAACTGGGCAGTGTAACGGTAGAGATTTCCAGTGAAGGACCTTGTGAGATGGCCGAACTCTTGCTCTGTTGCTCCTATGGTATCGAACGAGACATCTGAATACCAACCTGCCTCCGACGTTCCTATCCGGAATCTCGCGGCGGAAGAACCAAGATTCATTTCCGCGGACACGGGCGGCCTCACTAGGCCCCTGTTCCACAATGATGTCATCCCAGCGCTGCCCCCGGCGAATCCTAACCCGGCTCCTATTCCGCCCCAGAAAAGTGATGCTTTCAGCCCTCCCTCTGATTGTCCTCCTGCGAGTCGGTAGGCGTCTGCGGCCCACACGCTTCCAGCAACACCGGTCAGCGCGCCGATTCCGAGCAGCGCTAATCCAGCGCAAGCGGCGACGACACAACTTGCTCCGATAACCACTCCGATTCCGACCGCGACGCCAACTCCCGTCCAGAAAGCCCACCGGTCGCTGTCACTGGCACCTTGATACCAGTTGTAGGAGTTGACAGCGGCTCCCGCCGTGTTGTCGTAGAGGAAACCACCAGCGCAACCGCCAAAGTCGGACAGACTACTGAGGCAGTCGAGCCCTGACGGGTCAACGCTGTTCGTTGGAGAGTTCTCTACGTAGACGTAGGGGTTGAGGCTCTGTGGGTCCCGACGATAACCGGCAACTCGATCGGCGCTTATGAAGCGGCCAATGGACGGGTCATACCAACGAACATAGTCATAGTACAAACCTGTCGCTGAACTGTAGGGTTTGCCTGTGAACTTGTACGTCTCGGTCCCGGATGCGACGTTGTCCTGGCCGTAGGGCTGGTAGCTGTCGCTGAACAGAACACTCTTGGACGAGCTGACGTAGGGGGAGCTGGTGACGAGGCGGGTGCTCCCTAATGCGTCGTTGTGGTAGTAGTCTACTGCAGGGCTGCCTGTGCTGTATGATGTGATCTTGGCGAGTCGTTGTCCGTTGGCGTAGACGTAGTCGGTGTCGGCTCCGCCTGTGGTGTGCTCCCCCAGCGTCTCCGTTCCCGCGTATGCGTAGAAGAGTATGGAACTGGCCTCCTTCGCCTCGACACGTCGTCCAAGACCATCGTAAGCATAGTAGCCTTGAACTCCCCCATCGTTCGCCGCCTTCAAGAGATCGCCCCGTACGTCCCACGTGTATGTCCAGTGAGTAGTAGTCCCTCCGGACGTGACGTTGTTCGTCCGTAGGTTGCCGTCTGAATCATAGCCGTAACGGGTCGCTGTGCCGGTGTTGGTCGCGTTTGTAAGCTCGTTGTTCGCTGGGTTGTAACCGTAGCTGGTTGTTGTCCACTTGTAGCCGGTTGCCGTACTGTTCAGCCCCTGCCATACTCTGTTCCCGAGGTTGTCGTACTGGTACCAGAGGCTCGTGGTCGAGGCGGTCTTTCCGCTCCCACTAGCGAGGGTTGCGTTGGTCAAGCGTCCGAGAGGGTCGTATCGGTACTGCTCGCTCACTGAAACACTGTTAACCGTCCCTGTCACGCTTGCGACTGTCCCAGTCTTGTTGTACCGGTAGCTCAGACTGAGCAGGGATGGGGTTGACAGTTTGACCCCAGGTCATCATAGAAGTAGTTCGCAGCCATGAAATCGTTGTAGGTGAGGCTTTGGAGGGTCTCGCCACTGTACCGGTAGGCGAAAGTGTAGCCGGCACCGTATACCCCGCCGGGAGTCGACGAAGGAGAGACGAGAGTGGGGCCTGGCTTTGGGCTCTGCGGCGTCTTGGGAGGGTCAAGGTATCCGTTGGCAATATAATCATAGGGCTTGGTGGTGTATATGTCGAACATCATGTGGAGCCCGTTTGGTGCATTCTGGATACTCGTCACTAGGGTCCACTGCTGGTCGAAGGCGTTGAAGAGCGAATCGCCTATCCGTAGCATGGTGACGGAGAGCCAGCTGGTTGTTCCGTCCGCTTGTCGGACCCAGAGTTTCTGGGCAGTAGCATTGTCCACCATCAAGGGCAGCGGGTCCATTGTCTTGATCACGAGCATGTTCGTCGTCTCAACCGCGACGAGGCTTGTAATCGTCGAGACCACATAGGTGCCGGTAGTGATGTTGTAGGAAAGAAGACTGTCACCTACGTGGAGGTTCTGAACCGGAACCTGGGTGCGGTCGGCGAGCGTGATGAGCGTTCCAGCAGCCACGCTTCCCCCACCCCCGCCATTACCACATGGACCGCCTGAGATGGCGGCGCCGTTGATGAAGTAAGTTTCGCAGACCACCCTGTTCCTCGAGTCGTAAGTGTAGGTTAGCGTTGCGTTCTGGCTCTGTAACTGAAGCAGGTTACCATTGTGGTCATAGCTGTACTGGTCAGTAGTTACGGTTGGGCCGTGATAGGTGATCGTGAGGGGTCTGTTGAGAGAATCGTAGGAGTAGGAAGTTTGAACAATATTGCGATCTGTTTTCTGAACAAGGTTGCCGCTGTTATCGTATCCATAGATTTCAGATGTCCCATCCGGATAGCCTGTCCTGGTTAGCCTGTTGAGATTGTCGTAGGAATAGCTGGTGGACTGGGAGAGGCTGAGTACGAAATCGTCGAGAAAGATGCTGTAGCAGGTCGCAACGGGTCGAAAGACTAACACGCCGGTTATCTGCTTCGAGCGGTCGAGGCTGAGGCTGATGAAGGTCCAGGCACTATTGGCGGGTAAAGATGTTTGAGCGTAGGTCCCGTCAGAGTAGAGCACTTTGGCTGCGTCAGGGGTGGGAAAACTTCCACCGTAGTACCAGAACCCCAGAGTCTTAACCTGGCTGGCTGGGATGGGGAAGGGAAAGTTCTGTTGCAGGGTGAACGCATCAGGGGAGCACCCATTGAAATTGTTCGGGGCTTGGGCCGAGAACCGCCCCGAATGTCTCTGACCGGAGTAGAAGGCATCGCTTATCACCAACCCTGTCTCCGTCCAGCCGCTGAAGCTTCCCATCTCAAATCCAGGGTTGGCGAAGTAGTTTGTGTTAGAGGGTACTAGCCTTCGCAGGTTCCCGGACTCGTCGTAGTAATAACTGGTAACAATGCCTCTGCAGAGAAAGTCTGCGTTCTCGACAATACTCACAAGTCTGCCCGCCCTGTCGAATACACTGCACTTGCTGACTCCGTTCTCGTCTGTGGCGCGAACCCACGAATCCAGGTCGTCGTAGGCTAGGGACGTGGTGTTGAGGTCAGGCTTCGTTACAAGCGTAGTTCTGCCTAAGGCGTCGTACTGGTAGTTGACCCGGTTGCCCACCGGGTCAGTTTCGGTGACTGTCTTGTCCTGCAAGTTGTACGTGTAAGTCTCAAAGGAGTACGGCGAGTTGTTCCGAAACCGCTCGACGGCTGAGAGGCGGCCTAGCCCGTCATATCTCTGCTGAGTCCTCCAGCCATTCTCATTGGTCATATTGACAAGATTGGCTGGGTCGTTGTAAGCGTAGGTTGCATAATCACCTGTCTGGTATCTGATACTGGTCATGCGTCCTAGAATGTCGTACGTGTAGCTTGTGTTGTATCCGTTCGGGTCCACGCTGGACAGCATCGTTCCCATTGTCAGGTCGTAACTGTAACGTCTCGAAATCAGCGTTGACCCGGGGACGAGCGTCTGGTCCTCGCTTGTCAGGAAGGCCGACCTGTAATTGGGGGAATACCCGTAGAGGGTCACGTTACCTCTGGCGTCTGTCACTTGGCTGGGGTTTTCATAGGGATCATAGGTTCTGGATGTGACCAGCCATTGTCCCGTCGCGGGGCTGAGCCTCTGAGTTTGGGTCAGGCCTCCCCATGTGTTATAGCTGTAGTATGTCTCGATGGGAGCGGAATTTGTTCCATTCTGGAATTCAGCCGTGCCGGCCAATGCGGTGTGAAGGTTCCCACCGGGAGCTCGGCCTCTTCCAAAGGAGTTGGAGAAGCTGAGAGTCTTCATGAATGGGTTGAGAGTGGTTGCGGTGAAGTTGTCGTACAGCGCATTGTAGCCCAAGGAGTACAGCCCGGACTTGGTTGCCAATGCTGGTCTGGAAGACGAAAACGTACCTCGTACGTTGCAGGGAGAGGTCTGACCGGGAAACGTTGCGGTTCCGTTCGCCGCATATCCACGGGTTGCTAGAGTGAAGTTGTACGGAACACCATAGTTGAGGGGGCAGTAAGCCCTGGCACTGTTCTGAGAATTTCCAAGCCATCCAAGGTCGCTTGGGCCAGCCACGGGATCGTCCAGCAGCTCCAGATAGGGCGTGCTCCCAAAAGAGTGAATGACGAGCGCCCACTTATGCCCTGCAGTCGCGTCGTAGTGGGTGAATAATCCGATTCTTTGGTCCAGGGCCGAGACTGGGCTGGTTAAAACTACGCTTGCCTGGACCGTGACATTTGTGACCCCGATGTCGGACCAGACGAACGAACCAGTTTGAGCTCCCGGGTTACTGGTTTCGTTGTAGACTCCATTCTCGGCCATCCAGTTTCCCTGTCCGATCGCCCATAGATTATCAGGCGAGTTTCCTTGGTTCTGGCTGAACGATTCCTGGAATACGTTGAAGCCGGGCAATACGCCGCCGTTGTAGTAGGCATTGAAGCTCTCGTGGTACGAGTTAGAAGTAATTGTCCTGCGGCTGTAGATCAAGTTGCCCCATAGGTCGTAGCTGTAGTAGTTCGTATAGCTACCTAAGAGCCCTGACCCAGCAACAAGAATTGTTTCCTTGACGACCTGCCCGCCCACTCCAAAGACTTCCTGTGCTCCCCGAACAAGGTGGTGACCTGCGTCTGAGACGTTCCAAGTAACGCCTGCGAAGGAAAAAGCGTAGTCGCTGTAGCTGAATGGCTGTGTTCCGTTGTAGGCTGTGACGGTTGAACTGTTCACCTGGCCGCTTGGAGCGTCATTGTAGACGTACAGGAATTGTTTCACAATTGAGCCCAATGATGTAACTACGGTTTGGTTAGTTATTCGATAGGTTTGGCCATCGGTTCCAACGCTCGTAGGTGAATACGCGTAGCTTGTGTACCACTTTGTAGGATAGGTTGTTCTAGAAATTAGCATCCTAGACGATTGAGTTAGATACTGGTAGCTAGTGGTTCTCCCAGCTGGGTCAGTGACGTTAAAGCCAGATGAAGAGTATACAAAGCCGATCCTTTGCAGTAGAGCTTCGCTGTTGCATCCTCCTGATGCCTGGTCTATTCTCGCGAGTTGATTGTTGGTGTAGCAGAAAAGAAAGGTTCTGCCCACCGTATCGGTAATCGTAGAGATTTGATTGTTTGAGTAGGTGAACGTGATGTTGTTCCCTGAAAGGTCCATGATTCGTGTAAGCGCATGACTGGAGGGGTCGAACCGAAATGATTCGCCGCTCTTTGCATAGAGTACTACGTCTGTAGTGTTCCTTACCATCCGGAACTGCTCTCCTTGATGGGTTTCGAAACTACCCGAGTTGCCGCTCCAGAAGCTGGAGGGTATGCTATAGCCCTCGCCATCCCAGAGGTGGATGTGTCGTGGACCGTTAGTGGCGCTCATCCAGGGAAAGTTGAGTTGCCAACCATTGCCCAAGGGGGCCCAAGGGTAGGGCTCAAAATTGTCGGGTTGTCCGTTAAAAAAGATGTAAGGCTCGGTATACACGAGAGTTATGTCGAGATTCACGCCGCGGCCCGGGAGGCTGAGAGCGGTTTGACGAATCGACAGTAGGCCAGTGCTGGTGGAAACATATTCTCCCAGATTCTGGAAATATTGCGCGTAAGGTGCAATCCCGTATCCATCCCAAGGGTCTGATGGAGACGCGAAGGGGGACCAGACTGTCTGGATGGGAATCGATTCAAAATACAGGTTATATGGAGACTGTGAGTTTGTCCAGATGATAGACACCCAACTGGAGTTTGTTCCGCTGATGGATTGCATGTTGGACCCCAATTCGATGGGGTAGTAAGGCGATGCGGCAGGGACAGCCGAAACGTCGTTCCAGTTTTGGAGGAGGCCCTTGTGCTTCATCAATATTACAGAGGCAGCATTCGCAAATGGCGTCCATACCACGAAAACATAGATATCGTTCGTAGAATAGTCCACGGTTACAGCGGGGTCACTCATAGAGAACGCAAACAGAGTTGGAGTGAAGGCCCATGATGACCCGTCCGCTGGCCGATAGGCATAACTTACGTTGCCATTCGTCCCACTCTGAAAAACTACATGGGCCCCGTAGTTTGCATCTACAGCGACAGAGAACTGTCCTCCCGAATCCTCGTTGGTCTCCAAGACTTCGGGGGGTCCGATGCAACAGACATAGGACGCTGAGAGTTTTGGACTGACGCTGCTGCCTGACTCGCGAGAGTCAAGATTCAGAGTCGGCGGGAGGTATGCTATGCTGGAGCCCATACCAACAAATAGACCGTGGTCAGACCAGCTTCCAAAAGTCACGCCTTTAAGCTGACTCGACACGTCAAGAACGAACTGCTGGTTCTTGGCAAGATTTGTCAGGGTCATGTTTGGAGTTGCAGATACGGACCCACGCAAGACCCCTTGTCCGCTCGCCCAAAAGGTGTTCCACGTGGTGCGGTATTCGTCCCACGGTGAACTAGGCTCAGCCGCGTAGAAATTATCGATGCCCTGTCCCGTCTGGTTCACTGTGAAGATGAGGTTTGCGTTCTTGAGCAGTATGCCTTGGGGGAGAGGCTGGAACTGGACAAGCGCATCCGACTCGAACGAAGTCCCTGGCTCGGGCGCCGCGAGATGCAGATAGCTGAGGGTTCCAAAGTTGTCGTTGTAGGAGGTGGAGGACGCTGTTATGTAAGTGTCGGCTACGGTCGAGAGTTGGTTGGTATCAATTTGAGTCCCTCCTACGGACCTCGTCTTAAGCTGCATTGTTGAGCCGGAATGATCTTGGTAGACTATTCGCAAATCTCCCTGAGAGTCTGCCAGGAAAATCGTCGAGCGGAGGGGCGTTAAATCGCTCTCACAGCCTGCAAATCCAATCCCTCCTTTGTAAGCGACTGCTACATCGCTCTCGATCGACGAGTCTCGTTGACAGATGCCATCTCCTTCTCCGGAAATTATGGGGCCGTTTGCGTAGAAGTTGAAAGAGAAAGCCGGAGTCCCATCGGGGGCTACAGCGAGGGAGACATGCCTTATGCCCAGAGTGAGCGTGCATGAAGCCGCACCGCTGTTGGAACACCATCTTGCAAGGGGGACGGGAGTGAAGACTTGGGTTCCTGTTGCTGGGTTCACTGTCCAGTTTATGTTCGGTCCTATGATGTTTCCCCAAGCGTAGTAGAGCGAGACAGTGCTCAGCCCACGACAGGGCGCGGTGGGGCATGCAGTTGTCGTCTGGATAGTGCTGCCAGCGGCCACTGCAACTATTTGTCCTTGGTTCCATACGAATGGGGAGGATGAAGGCGTGTCGTTGTATGCAGGCCAGCCTTGTGGCATTGGCTGGGGGGCTGACCAACTGTTACTGGTACCGTCGTGTGAGGACCTATAGACTGTTGAAAGGCCGTTGTAGTAGAACACGAAATAGTTGCCCCCTTTAGGTTCGTAGAAGACCTTCCGCTGAAATGTGTAGGAGGTTGCCGTAGGCTGGCCGCTTGATACGACGCTAGGGTCGACTTTCACCTGGGACCCGACGCTCATCGGTCCTAAGTCGATGATCAAGGAGAAACGATCCTGCGTAATGTCTGTAGTGGCGTTCAGAGAAGGTGGAACGTCTCCCCACGACAGCGTATAATTGGAGAGACCATAACCCACTGTAAACCGTTTAGAAGGCGTCGATAGACTATGAATGCCCGTAACGTTCCGCCACGTGTAGGTGAGCCTATAGCGTCCCGCGTCCCCAGCGGTGAAGGCTAGGTCATATTTCAGAGGTCCCGCGGATGTAGCTTTGTAGACAATCCTCAACTCCCCTGAGTACAGGGGATTTGCAACGTTCATCGTTCTCTCAACATAGGTGCCTGTGGTGTTGGTGCCGATAACGGTAAAGTTGTTTGAGACTGGAATCAGACGCGTCCAGTGGCCCGTCTGGTTCGCTTCAATGTCCCAGGAAGAGTAGGAGCTGAGGGCTCTCAGTCCTGGACCTAAGAGTTCGTCATGGGGAAGAACGCCGCCCCTAAGCCTCATTTTGACCGCCAAGTTATAGATTGTAATATTGTCCGGGGAGGTTTGGACAACTCCGCCAGCGCCGATGAGATTGTCGACGCTGGAAAGTATGATGTGGGGTAAGGAGAGATTCGGCACCGCATCTGCGCCCACATGCAAGGGGCGGTCCGATCCCGAACCCGGCAGTGGGCAGCTAGGTGACGGTGGCGTAGCATTTGACAGCGCTAGCAGGCACTGCTGATTCTGGGCTGCAGTCGACGGCGATGACCACGAGGCTAGCGCCTGAACTATTCCGGGCAGCACTGTGCCAAGGGATCCCAGAACTGTAAGGAGAATTAGAGCTGATGCTAGAGCTGTCTTCACGATTCTTCCTGTCTGATGCCCAGGGACCCAGAGAGAGACGTAACCTGCTTCTGGCAAGATAAGACGATGATTGGCTGTTCAGCTATTATTCTTAAGAGGTTTGGAACAGTATCGTGTAGGAAAAGTGAAATCGAGATATGTGTGTGAATGTGTGTTTCTCTAGGACCTGGGAATCTTTCTAACTGGATCCGGGCGTCTTCGTCGCAATACGCATCTTGTTCCCGAAGCGCACAGCGAGTTTGAGTTCGTGGATTGAGTTACATGCTACGCGCGAGAAAAACAGTCAGGCTTTATTGTTTGCAGACATCAAACCAGTCATAGCGGTTGTCCATCATCGGGGCCCTCCAACAGGCAGGGGCAATCAATTTCGGGCGCATCAATACTAATCTGGTTTTCCACGTTTCTCTTTATCACCCACCTTCCTGAGCATAGCAATGACTTTCTCCTGACCCATCTCCCATCTATCAAAGGGAAGATGATCGTCTAGTTCCTCTGGTTCTTTTCGACGTGGATGCTTCAGATAGAGTATGAGAACTATGATTCCTAGAAATATGATGTAGCCCAGTATCTGGAATGTTGCTGTTGCCCAGAAAAGAAACCAGATAAGTATGCCGAAAGCTGGGATTGCGAGGAAAATATTCCACGTGTCAGGGATTTCCAATCGCAAAAACACTGTTAGTGATTTTTAGATATATGTTTTTTGTGACGCTCGGGTAATGAGAATACTAAATTGGTTCTAGCTTTCTTGACCCAAAGTTAACGCCTCTTTCCACTTTACAGGGAGGGCTTGCTGGGAGACGACAGGAGATTTGGAACTCTAGACAAGCTCCGTACCGCTCCTGAACTTTCGTCGATAATCGTTCAGACCTTGCCGAGAAAATCGCGAGTCCTCGCCATAACATCCAAGACCAGACTAAGCCCGGAACGGCCAGACTCGCCCGGAATCAGTGCCAGACAGCGACCGATTCGGCTAAAAGGGGTACGTTTCAAGCATCTGGCAAAGCAGGAGCGGAGTAATCGAACCCCGCCTGGTATGGGTTCTTCGAGAGCCCTTATTCGTAATCATGAGCAATAGAGCATTTTCGTGACGCATAACAGTGTACTTCTGCGAAGTCCGTTTCGTAGCGAAAGCTGTTTTCGCGGACAAATTTGATTTTTCCGAGCACGATCAATCACAAGACAGGAATCAATCCGTGTTTCACGCAGAGCCTCAGATCATCTTGAAATCCGTCTGTGGAATGTCCGCCCGCAGAACTGCTCCCGAGCTTCCGTCCAAGAGTGCGTTGTAGCTTCGGCCCTTGTACTCGTAGGTGCTGAACCAGATCGGTGCGTGAATGTACGTCGGCCTATCAACCTTGAAATTAGTATTGAAGGACGTTACCTGGTCCACCTCCTGTTTAGCCAAGAACCTCTGGTTCGCCTCTACCTCATCCCTAGCGTGCTGAACAGCCTCCTCACTGGTCATCTCGCTGTTGAGGAACTTCGCCCCGGAATCTATTCTCTTGAAATCGAAAGGGATCTTCCCAGTATCCGGGACAGTATAGTCCCGTGTCGGAAACTGCGCTCCTTTTCTTCCCAACACCAGCCAATCATAATCCCTGTCTATCACGCCCTTTCTCGGCGAAGGCGGTGAGACCCTCTCCAGAACTCCCTCGTATGCGCTCGTCGCATCCATCGGGACCAGCCAGAATGGAAGATACCGCAACTCCAAGGTCAAAATCTTGCTCTTCTTCGCGAGGTCTCCGGGTTTCATGAACCCCTCCCTCATCCAGTCGCGAAGAGCGTTCTCGATACTCGCAGCATTGTTATTGTTGAGGACGAGACTGTGTTCTAGTTGAAACGGTTCGTTCGCTCCGACTACCGCAGTGTAGCCGCAGTAGCGGCAAGTCGAGACGATCTCTCCAGGGTTAACGCTCAGAGGCGCGCCGCAGTTCTTGCATTTTATCTCTGAGACAACGTCCGACAATGGTTCTTTCCCCGATTGTTCTAGGATAGAATTAATGAAGGCCGAATTAAGCTCTCTAACGCTAGGGAAGAAGAATTGGCTGGACTCGGTGCTCTCAAGCGTACAATGGGTTTTACCATAATTCTAGTCTTCGCCATATCCCTCGGCCTTTTGTTCGTCATTTCCGCCTTCTTTCTCGACCCTGTCACCGGACTAGTGCTTGGTCTAGTTGGTGCTTTCTTCATAATACTGCTTCAGTACCTGATAGGTCCGTTAATCGTTCGAGCTACGAGTCGTTTGCATTATTTGGCTCCGGGGGAGAATCAATGGCTTGAAGCGAAAGTGAGCCAGCTCGCCTCGAAGTCAGGTATTCCTATGCCTCGGCTCGCCGTCTCCCCAGACCCGACTCCAAATGCGTTCGTGTTCGGTCGCACCCGCAAGAGCGCTACGCTTGCAGTTCACCAGGGCCTGCTTCAACGTCTGGACGAGAATGAGATCGAAGGAGTCATAGGACATGAGCTAGGTCATGTGAAACATCGCGACTTTATCGTAGTAACAATGATAAGTGCCCTTCCTCTGGTCGCGTATATTATCGCCCGGTCGGTTCTCTGGGGCGGCATTGCCAGCGGTTACAGCGGTCGCAGCAACAAGAACAACAGTGCCGGACTCTTGATTATAGTCGCTGTCGCAGCCTATGCCGTCTACATTCTCACCACCCTCCTCGCATTACGATTGACCCGTCTGCGGGAGAGCTATGCAGACGCGTACTCAGCTTTTCTCACCCAGCAACCGAGAGAACTGGAGAGCGCCCTCACAAAGATCGCCTACGGCCTGTCCATCGCGCCAGGCGAACCTCACGGAGCCCGAGCCTTCTTTATCGAAGACCCTGCCCAAGCAAAACAAGACGTCGCAGCAGGATATGAGCTCTGGAAACTTCCAGCAGAACAACGCTTACGATCACGTCTGAGAAAGAGCGACCCGGTCCTCATCTTGGCGATTACAATAGAACTATAAACCGGAACACCAACGCGTTCAACTGGATTAAAGATGATTCGGGTTCCGTGGGCTCCGCTCAACGGCGGAGTGTTCCTGATAGTGTTCGGAATCGTGATGCTTCTTTCCCTCGTCGGGGTTGGCGGCCTTAATCTGTCCACGGGTATACCACTGATCTTCTTGGTGTTCGGGGCTTGGCTTATCGTAGCGGCCTTCGTCGTGCATGGTCCTGATGATCGTTATGCCCCTCCTCGCTCAATGATTCTTGCTTGGGGAGGCATGGTCGCTTTCCTGGGAGCCATATGGTACGTTGCGACTTTGTCCTTGGAGCTTGTCCCTGTCGTCATTCTCATGGTCATTGTGGTTGTGGGTATTGGCGCGGTTGGCTATGCTCTCACTCGAGCTGAGGCCAGGAAAGCGCACCCGACAGTCGCGTAGACCGTGTACGATTCTAAGGCCCGGTACGTCCGTAGCCTATTCTCCAAGGTTCCGCTGGAATATGACTTACTCTTAGGACTCCTCAGCTTCGGCCAGGACAGAAAATGGAGAGCTTACGTGGTTGAACGTGCTATGCCTCGCCCCGACAGCGTAGTACTCGATGTGGCTACCGGTACCGGCCTATTGGCAGCAGATTTTGCGAACGCGGTCTCCAACAATGGCTTGGTAGTCGGTGTCGATTTGACTCTCTCGATGTTGCAAACTGCGAAGGAACGGCTGAGGCGGAAGAGGCTGTCCGGAAGAACTGAGTGGGTTTTGGCGCGCGCTGAGAACTTGCCATTCAGGGACGATTGTTTCAGGTCCGCTTCGATCAGCCTTGCGCTTAGAAACGTCTCCGACGCGCGATCGACATTCAGGGAGATGGCTAGGACGACAATACCCGGCGGTGTTGTAATCTCTCTCGATTTTGCGAGACCGCCGAACAGGGTCTTTCGATTATTCTACTACGATTACCTCCTAGGACTGTTCCCCATTTTCGGAAGAATTGTCTCCCAAGCTTGGGGAAGAACCCTATCATATCTCGGCCGTTCCATACTCAAGTCCCGAACTGGAAATCAGATCGCCACTCTCATGGCCGAGATAGGACTGCCTGACACTAGACCTGTTCCACTAACCCAGGGAATCGTCTATGCAGTCTATGGGAAAAAGCGATAGCGAACCAAATCTAGCGAGTGGAACTTTGAGTCTTGCGACAAAACTAATCCTTCTGTTCTTATTGTCTTGACGGCGAGGATTCTGGCTTATGCCGGAAGCTCAACCAGGCTAGGATTGCAAGGGCGACGAACGATGTTGAGGTTGTGTAGAAAATGCTGATTGGGGTCAGAGTGTACAGTAACCCGCCTAGGTAAGATCCAAGTACAAATCCCAGGCTTTCCATTGTCAGATAGAACCCGTACTGTCCTGCTCTCGACGCTCCTTTCCGCACGGTCGAGAGAATGGAGTAGGCAATGAGGCTCGGGGATCTGGCGCTTCCGATGAGGAAGACCATTGGAAACGCGAGCAAGAGGTTTCTCGTCAGAACAATTCCGATAAGACCTGTTGCAGACAAGAGAAGACCGAGAGCCATGGTTCCGCCCTGGCTTCTTGTATCCGCTCTCCTACCTAGTAGGATGGCGAAAATGGCGGCACCTAGAGACTGCAGCGCACCTAGAAGCAGTATGATCGAGGG
>WNGH01002373.1_pt1 | contig 17798 bp, 13 predicted proteins | sample 5400631 | NCBI WGS metagenome assembly WNGH01 (sample SAMN13153373, study PRJNA577476) | soil metagenome | isolation source: 115 cm soil or saprolite under Garry oak tree replicate 1 | place: USA:California | collected 2016-06-15
CGAATGAGTATGTCATGCTCGATCACCGACCCTTCAACGGTGATCGAGCCAAAGGTGGTCTGATCAATGTGAGGTTTCATCTGCCCTCTCCTCAGTTTGCGCGGAACATGTCTACGGAATTTGATACATGCATCCCCCCTCCATAGTATATAATAAAGAACAAGTATCATAATTCATCAGGATACGTCCATGAACGGATCTCTCCAACCCGGTACCTTGTTGGCCAGGCGCTACCGCATCCTTGCCCAGATTGGAGTAGGCGGTTTCGGCACCGTCTACAAAGCGCGCGACCGGCGCCAGCATGGCAAGCTTGTCGCCATCAAAGAGATCAACATGGCGGCCCTGAGCGTGCAGGAAAAAATCGATGTCACCGACTCCTTCAACCGCGAGATCACCCTGCTCTCCCGGCTGAAGCATAAACACCTCCCCCGCATCCATAACCAGTACACCGATCCCGAACACTGGTACATCGTCATGGACTATATCGAAGGGCAGACGCTCGAAGAACTGCTCGCACGCTCTCCCAAAGGCAGACTCTCCCTGAATCAGGTGGCAAAGATTGGCATTGCGCTGTGTGATGTCCTGTCTTATCTACACAGTCAGATTCCTTCCATTATCTATCGCGATGTGAAGCCTTCCAACATCATGATCACTCCCTGGGGTCGACTCTACCTGATCGACTTCGGCATCGCCCGCCGCAACCGACCTGGCCAACCGCGTGACACCGGCCCGCTCGGCTCGCCTGGCTATGCCGCTCCCGAGCAATACGGCCGCATGCAAACCACTGCCCAGACCGACATCTATGGCCTGGGCGTCACTCTCCAGACCTTGCTCACCGGAAAGGAACCCCTGGACATCCGCCTGCAGGGCATGCCCCCCGATGTGCGTATACCCTGGAAACTGCAGGCGCTACTCCTCCAGATGATGAATCCCGATCCCCTCAAGCGGCCCCAGAGGATGACCGAGGTCAGAACAGGTCTCACGCCTCTTGTGATCTCCTGGCAGCCGGGGCTGTTCACGATATGCTTCGGCTTTAGTAGTGTAACACTAAGCGGTTTCATTGACAGCACCTTTGCGGGTCCATATCTGCTCCTCGCCCTGACCCTCATGATGGGCTCATGCATTTATGCCCTCCTGCGAACCTGGCGCATAGCACGGGCCGGGCTGTCAGCGAAAGCAGCAACGATTGTCATTGGGAAACAGGTGTTCTTTTCGCTGGCCCTGCTATCGACCCTGAATTTAGGTATTTCGCTGCTGTATGTTCTCCTGACGCAGCACCAGTTTTCATTGGGCTATCTGTCACTTCTCTGGCTCTACGGTATATTCTCCATCGTCATGATACTTATGCTCTTGATATCCTGGCTAAAAAGGGTATATTGGATGCGGCGGCCCCAGCGAGCGCCAGCACAGTTGCAAGCACTTCCACTGCAACAACAAAGACGAAAACGGCCATAACCCACCCTATATGCTGATTGGCCCAGCAGTGGCCCCGTGAAATCCATTATTTAAAATATCGGTATCTCATCGTTTGAATGAGTGGAAGTGGACATTGACTGAGTAATAGGTATAGAATCCTTTATCATCAGTGCAACACAGCAGGGGTCTTGCACGCACTCATAAGGAGGGAACCGATGTCACTCGAAGGACAGCAGCTTGGCCGCTATCGTTTTCAACGTCTCCTGGGCAGCGGTGGTATGGGCGAAGTCTATCTGGCAACCGATGCTACTATCAATCGACAAGTCGCCATCAAGGTGATCCGTGCCGAAGCCGCACCCTATCCAGATGCCAATGCCACGCAAGAAGCCGCTCGCCTCTTCCAGCGCGAGATGAAGACCATCGCCGCACTCGATCATCCCCATATTTTGCCACTCTATGACTACGGTGAGAGCCGTGTGAACGAAGGAACCCTCACCTACATGGTGATGCCCTATCGCCCGGAAGGCTCACTCACATCCTGGCTGCAACGGCGTGGTAGGGCTGAGCTGCTCTCCCCCCAGGAGGTCGCTTCCCTGGTGGATCAGGCCGCGAGTGCGCTCCAGCACGCTCATAACCGCCAGGTCATTCACCAGGATGTCAAACCCGCCAACTTCCTGATCCAGAGCTATGAGGAGCGTCTGGGCCGTCCTAACCTGCTGCTGGCTGATTTTGGCGTCGCCAAGTTCAACAGTGCGACCTCCAGCGCCAGCCAGACTGTGCGCGGCACCCCCACCTCCATGGCGCCTGAACAATGGGAAGGTCACCCGGTGCCTGCAACCGACCAGTATGCACTGGCGGTGATGGCCTACGAGCTGCTGACGGGCCGTCCGCCGTTCCAGGGCGGGCTCAGCCAGGTGATGTTCCAGCATTTCAATACTCCGCCGCCTCCCCCGAGCACTTTCAATCCACGTATCCCTGGAGAAATCGATGCGGTGCTGCTACGCGCGCTCGCCAAGAGACCCGACGAGCGTTTCCCTTCTATCTCCGCCTTCGCCCGCGCGTTCCAGGAAGCTGTGCAACATGCATCCGCTGCCAGCGCGCCTGCCACGTGGACCGGCTCTGACATCCGCGCTACCCTGGCTATCAGCACAACAGAGGCGCTTTCCGGCGCCAGCCGCATGTTGACCCTGCCAGGAGGACGGAGCGTGACCGTGCCAGTGCCTGCGGGGGCTTATGATGGCCAGGTCATCCGTTTGGAAGGACAGGGTGAGCCAACCAGCGGCGGTGGCCCGGCTGGCGCGCTGGTCCTGACCCTTGCCATCCGACAGCCTGAGGAGGTAAAAGGGCTGTCTGGCGCCAGTTTTGTGGAAAAGACGGCGCATGCGTCCTACCCGAACCTGCAGCCCACGATCGTCCCGGCGTCGGACCCCCATCTCCAGCAACCACTCACGCCGCCTCCACCACCGGGCTTTGAACCGCTGCCGCCGGCAGTATCGGCCAGGGCACCTTCGGCGTATGAGCAGACGATCCAGTCCAGCAATCCCTACCTGCCGTCGGCGTTCGCCTCTACTACTCCCCCTCCGGGTAGCATAAGGCCAGGGCTCGCTCCTGCGCGCCCCGGAAGTGGCGCCCCTGGGCCATCACGTCCTAAAGGAAGGGTTATCCTGCTGATAGGACTGGCGCTACTCATCATAGCCGGGAGTGTGGGTCTCTACTCGGTCATCCATGCCAACCAGGTCGCCACGGCCACGGCTCACGCCCATGCTACCGCCACTGCTGCTGCCTTTAGCGCCACGGGCACGACTCAGGCCCAATCTATTGCTGCCACTGCCGATGCCTTCAATGCCACAGCCACTCCCCAGGCTCAGGCTACCGGTACTGCCACTGCGTACCAGGACCTGTATAATAGCTCTACCAGTGGAACCCCGGCGCTCAGTGATCCATTACATGATAATAGCATTGGTAACCAATGGTACGAAGGTACCAATACCGCCAACGGTGTTTGCGCATTCTCAGGAGGAGCCTATCACGCCAGTGAATCACAAACAAACACCTTCATTGCCTGTGACTCCGACTCCACGTCTTCCGACTTCAGTAACTTCGCCTACCAGGTGCAGATGAAGATCATCAAAGGCGACGCTGGCGGGGTCGTCTTCCGCGCTAATGATACGAATGGCAAATACTACGTATTCTCTGTCAGTCAAGATGGGTCTTACGAATTCTTTGTCTGTCCTCCAAATGCCTCCAAATGTAACTCGACGTTATTAAGCAGTTCCAGCGGGGTCATCAATCAGGGACTGAACCAGACCAACGTGGTTACCGTAGTAGTAAAAGGCAATACCATCACGCTGTACGTGAACCAGCAGGAAATCGATAGAGTGACTGATAACACCTTCAGCCATGGTCAGATTGGGGTTATCGCCTACGACATCACTCGTCCGACGGAGGTGGTGTATAACAATGCGAAGTTGTGGACGTTGTAGAGGCCAAGAAGACGATGGCGTTGGCGGAAACAGCGGCGGCTATTGCTCCTGTCTCGAGGTCACCTGTCATTGCCGACGCGATGCAGTTTCACAAAGTTTGTGCGCGCTTTGTGCGCGATGGGCAGGCCGCCCATGATCACAACATGCTCGCCGCGTTGGATGAGCTTATCATCTTGCAAGCGTTGATCGACGACCTCGATCAGAGCTTCGGTCGAACCCTGTATCTCGATACAATGGGGCCAGACACCCCACCATAGGGCAAGCTGGCGATAGATGCGCTCGGAGGGTGTATAGGCCAGTATGGGTCGACGCGGGCGATCCTTGGAGATCAAGCGTGCCGAGATCCCAGAACGCGTGAGAACAACGATGGCTTTGACACTGGCCTCCTCTGAGAGCGCACGGGCAGCATGGCTCACCGCGTGCTCCTGCGTGAGGCGCTGGCACTGCGGTTGGCGAGCGGTGCTATCTCCCGCTTCTGCTTCCAGGGCGATACATACCATCATTTGGACAGCTTCGATGGGATAGGCTCCAGTGGCGGTTTCTGCGCTGAGCATCACAGCATCAGTTCCGTCGAGGATAGCATTGAACACGTCATTTACCTCGGCCCTGGTCGGACGGGGATTCGTCACCATGGACTCCAGCATCTGTGTGGCTGTGATGACAGGGAGCCCCAGTTCGTTACACCTGGCGATAACGCGCTTCTGGATCAGTGGCACCTTCTCCGGCGACATTTCGACGCCCAGGTCGCCGCGCGCCACCATCACTCCATCCACAACATCCAGAATTGCGTTGAGCTGCATCACCGCCTCCGGCTTCTCCAACTTGGCGATGAGCGGGATATCGACAAGGGCATGTTTGCCCTCGCCCCCAGTCTCAGCCTGGAATTGACGCACGAGCTTCCTGGCCTCTAACACATCCTCCGGTCTGCGCACAAAGCTGAGTGCCACGTAATCGACGCCATGCATAACCCCAAAGCGCAAGTCATCGCGGTCCTTCTCAGTCAAGGCGGGTGCGCTCACCGCCACTCCCGGCAGGTTGATACCCTTGTGCTCCTTGAGCAGCCCACCATGGACCACCTGGCAGCGTACATCAGTTGCGTCGGCATCGAGGACGCGCAGTTCCATCAGGCCGTCGTCCAGCAGGATGCGGTCGCCAGGCTTCACATCCTGTGGCAGGTGCATGTAAGTCGTAGAGATCGTCTGGGAATCGCCCGCAACCGGGCGGGTGGTGATCGTCACCTGCGCGCCATCGACCAGCCTGATCGGTTGCCCGTCCTGAAGAGAGCCTACTCGAATCTTGGGCCCCTGCAAGTCTTGCAGAATCGCAATCGGACAACCGAGATGGGCCGAAATTCTGCGTATGCGCTCGATCACGGCGGCATGCTCTTCCTGTATTCCATGCGAGAAGTTAAGGCGTGCAACATTCATCCCCGCCCGTATCAATGCTTCGAGCCGTTCCTCGCTATCCGTGGCTGGACCTATCGTGCATACGATCTTTGTGCGTCGCATAGGATAATCCCTCTTAATTGCCTTATTTGGGAATTGTTTCCCTATTCAGTCGCAGTAGTGCCGTACACATTGTAACACGCCCGGACACTGACGCAGCGTGATGTAGATTCAAGGCCGTGTTTTTTCTTGACTCTCACCTTATCTGAGAGTGTATGCTCTCATTGAAGGTCTTCACCGGAGAAACGAGAAATGAGAGAATGCAGTATGCTCAAGATTGGCGAATTCGCCCAGATTGGTCAGGTGTCCATTGCAACACTTCGCCATTACGACCAGTATGGCTTACTTAAACCATCTGCACTGGACCCAAACACCGGCTATCGCTACTACTCGCTCGATCAGCTGCCGCGCCTGCACCGGATCGTCGCCTTCAAGGACCTGGGCTTTCCCCTGGAACAGATTGCCCAACTCCTGGAGGAAAACCTCTCCCTGGAGCAACTGCAAGGGATGTTCCAGCTCAAACAGGCGCAAATCCAACAGATGATCGACATGGAGCAGGCGCGTCTTGCGCGCGTTGCTGCCCGGCTTCGTCAGATTGAACAGGAGGGAAGTATGCCAGCATACGATGTGCGTTTGAAACAGATTGATCCTTTGCTCGCTGCCACTGTACGCGAAATCGTCTCTATCGATGATGATCTCGGACAACAGTATGAAAGAATCTCTACCTACCTCGATCAGCAGGGCGTCCAGCATACACAACCGCATCTGCTTCTGCGGTACTCCAGATATGAGTTGCACGATGATGGGATGTACGCGGATGTGGAACTAGCCATCCCGTTGCGCGCATCTCTGCCGGGCAATGAACTGGTCAGTGTCCGAACGCTGCCAGGCGGATTGATGGCCTGCACCGTTCACACAGGAGATACGCTCTCCCTTGGTCAGGCGTACGTGGCCCTGCACCGCTGGATGGAAGATAATGGGTACCGGTTCACTGGTCCGCCGCGCCAGGTGCATCTCCAGCGTGCGGAGCACATAGACCCGAGCCACTCTGTCACCGAAGTGCAATTCCCGGTTAAGAAGCAAGACATGTGAGAATCTGTCAATGAGGAAGGGGTGCAAGAGATGTAATCCTTCTCTTGCATCCATATCCTCTCGCCAATACTACACCGAAAGACTCTATGGAGGGAGAAATGTCTATAGCCATACAACCACATATAGAAGAACGGCTTCGTTCTAACGAGATGGTCTGGCTGACCACTGTTCGTTCCGATGGACGCCCACACAGCGTACCAGTCTGGTTCCTCTGGGATGGAGCGACGGTTCTGATATGGAGCAAGCCGAACACTCAGAAAATTCGTAATCTCCGTCAGAACCACTATGTCACGCTGGCACTCGATGATACGAAGAAGGGCGTGGTGATCCTCGAAGGGACAGCTGAATTGCTTGGGCGGGGAGATGGAAGTGTGACATTACAAGCCTATGGTGAGAAATACAGTGAGGGGCTTCGAAGGATAGGTAGGACCGCTGAGGAGTTTACCAAGCTGTATTCGCAGCCGATACGCATCACACCTGTCCGCTTGATCACCTGGTAATAAGAGGTCTTTTTCCTCGACAAGGCTTTTCCGTTATGCTAGACTTGTTTTAGAAAGATATGTAGGAGGGCATTTGGCATGGAGAATCGTGCAGAAAAGCCATGGGACGATAGCCTGAGGAGTCTCGTCCGCGCCAGTCCACAAGCGTTTGTCTCGCTGGTACTCGGTGATGCGCACTTCAATCGGGAACTGCCACACAAGCTGAAAACGTGGAAGCAGGAAGTGGACTCACTGCTGGACGTGACTTTTAAAGGTCAGGAGATGCTGGTGCATCTCGAGTTCCAGACCTACAATGACCCTACCATGGCTGAACGGATGCTGCGCTACAATGTATTGGCACGCAGTGAGTACGGTCTCCCGGTCCTTTCCTGCGTGATCTACTTGCTCAGGGATGGGAACGTCCCGGTATCGCCCTTGTCCTGGATGGTTCCCACAGGGCATAAGGTGTTGGATTTCTACTTTGAGAGCATCGAATTAGGAGAATTATCTCCAGAAGAATTGCTCCAAAGAGGTGAACCAGGCTTACTACCATTGTTGCCTTTGACCAGGGGCGGAGCAAGCCGCGAGGTGGCAACAACAATGTTTGCGAGCCTCAAGGCTGCTGGACGTACTGAGTTGATAGTAATTGGGGCTACTTTAGCGTCGTTAGTGTTTAGCAGGGAGAATATAACTGACCTGGAATGGTTACATAGGAGGTTGCGCGAGATGCATAATATACTACGAGAAAGCCCGTTTTATCAGGAAATCTTGCAGGAGGGGCGCGAAGAAGGACTTAAAGAGGGGCGCGAGGAAGGCCGCGAAGAAGGCCGCGAAGCGGGGCGCGAGGAGGAGCGCCGGGAACAAATAGCAGGATTACGTCAGACGGTGATCGATATCGTTTTGGAGCGGTTCCCCAAGCTCGTACGTCTAACCAGGAAACAAGTAACCTTCATTGAAGATCCAGCAGTGCTGCGGTACTTGATCGTCAAGATGGGCATTGCACAAACCATTGAGGAGGCCAGGCAGTATCTCCTGAAAGTAGATGAAGATGCTGATGTTTAATGACACCTGCAGGCATATTGCCATAGTTTGACATCTCCTCCTCCTATGCTATACTGTCGTAAAAGAGTTATCGAGCGAAGCGGCGGGTAACACAATCGTTGTCCGCCGCGCATTTTTGCGACTGTACGCTATTATGAACGCAGCAAGACCTATAAATGAAACCACTATAGATTGAGAGATGCATCCATGACGATCCACGAACGAGAAGCTATCCCTGTTCCACAGGTGGAGCCGCGCGCTCCCATTCCCGAGCAGAACCTGCGCATCCCTGGGCCGACTCCGGTACCCGCAGAGGTGCTGGCAGAGTTGGCGCGTCCTATGATCAACCATCGCGGACCCGAGTTTGCTGCCATCATGCGCCGCGTCACCGCGCGCCTGCAATATTTCTTTCAAACTGCCTCGCCCGTGCTGACCTACGCTGCTTCCGGCACAGGCGGCCAGGAGAGCGCCGTTGCCAATCTCTTCTCCCCGGGAGATCGCGTGGTGGCGATTACCATTGGGGCCTTCGGCAATCGCTTCGCGACCATCGCCGAGGGCTATGGCCTGCAGGTTACGCGCATTGAGTTTCCTTGGGGTCAGGCCGCTGACCCGAACATCGTCGAGGAGCGCCTGAAGAGCACGGCGTCCGCGGGTTCCTACAAAGGTGTGCTGCTGACGCATAACGAGACTTCCACCGGCGTCATGAATGACGTGGAGACGCTGGCAGCAGTGATACGCCGTCTGAACCCGGACGCTTTGATTGCCGTCGACGCGGTGAGTTCACTGGGCTGCGTGCCGCTGGAAATGGATGCCTGGGACCTCGACGTGGTCTTCACCGGCTCTCAGAAGGGCTGGATGAGCCCTCCTGGAGTAATGATGATAGCTCCCGGCCCGCGCGCCTGGGAGGCCAACAAAAGCGCAAAGTCGCCGCGTTTCTACTTTGACTGGGCCAACACGCGCAAGAGCCTGGAACTTGGACAGCACCCCTCGACGCCAGCCGTCTCAGTCTTCTACGCCCTGGACATAGCCCTGGAGATGATGCTGGCCGAGGGTCGACAGGCCATCTTTGAACGGCACCAGCGCATTGGTGACTACGTGCGCTGGCGCATCCAGGAAATGAGACTGAAGCTGCTCGCCGATCACCAGTATGCATCGAACACGGTGACCGCGGTACTCACGCCCGCTGGCCTCGACACGAAAGTGCTGCTGAAAAAACTGCGCGAGCAGGACGGTATAGTGTTCGCCAGTGGCCAGGGACAACTGGAAGGAAAAAGCCTCCGCGTGGGACATCTTGGCTACTTCCAGGAAATCGACCTCGTCGAGGCGATGGACATGCTGGAGAAGCGCCTTCGCGAATCAGGTTTCACCGGCTAGCGCTGCAAGGATAGAGAGGAACGTGGTATGGCAGAGGTACAGAGTAATAGCGAGCAGGCAATCAAAATACTCATCACGGACCGCATCGCCCAGGAAGGTATTGACCTCCTGCACTCCCAGCTTCCTGAAGCGCAGATCGACGAGCGCATTGGACTCAAGGCGGAGCAGCTCAAGCAGGTGATCGGTGACTACACGGCGCTCATCGTACGCAGCGAAACCCAGGTCACCGGCGATATACTGGCTGCGGCAAATCGGCTCAAGATCGTAGGACGCGCCGGTGTAGGCGTCGACAACATCGACACCGAGGCAGCCACACGCCTGGGCATCATGGTCGTCAACTCCCCTACCGGCAACATTGTGGCGGCTGCAGAACACACCATTGCTATGCTGATGGCCCTGGCGCGACACCTTCCTGGCGCCAACAGCAGCATCAAAGCAGGCAAGTGGGAGAAAAACCGCTTCCTGGGTGTCGAGGTACGCAACAAGACACTCGGCATCATTGGCCTGGGAAAGGTCGGCGCGGAAGTTGCTCAACGCGCACAGGGACTGGCAATGCGCGTAATTGCTTTTGATCCCTACGTGGCACCTGAACACGCGAGTAAGCTGGGCGTTACCATGCTGAGCATGGAGGAAGTGTTGCAACAGGCCGATTTCGTGACGCTGCACACGTCCCTCACCAGCAGTACGCGGGGACTCATCGGCGCCCACGAGTTGAACCTGCTCAAACCAGGCGCTCGGCTGATCAACTGCGCGCGGGGCGATTTGATCGATGAGGAGGCATTGCTCAATGCCCTCAACGAGAATAGGCTGTCGGGGGTCGCGCTAGATGTCTTCAGCCACGAGCCAATAGGTGACGATGCTACCATGAAACAACTCTTAGCGCACGAGCGGGTGATTGCTACGCCGCACCTGGGAGCCTCGACGGAAGAGGCGCAGGTAGGGGTAGCCACCGATGTCGCCGAGCAGGTCGTCTCGGTTCTGCGTGGAGGCTTCCCTCGCGCAGCCGTGAATGCGCCTCTCATCCTGCCGGAGACGCTGAAGGTGTTGGCGCCCTATATGCGCCTGGTCGAGCAGATGGGCCGTCTCTATACGCAATTGCAGCCCGGGCCGCTCAATAGAGTCGAGTTATCGTGCAGCGGCGACATCGCCAGCTACGACCTGCGCCCCCTGCAGGCAGCGCTGATTAAGGGACTGCTCGAATCGGTCTCAGACGCGCACGTGAATATGATCAATGCCCAGTTACTGGCAAAGCAGCGGGGGCTGGAGATCCTCGAACAGAAATCCAGCACGTCGACCGAGTTTGCCAACCTGGTGACGCTGCGCGTGCTGAGCGCTAACGGCTACGCCTCGTCTTTCGCTGGCAAGCCCGGTTCCGGCGACGAATACGTGGAGGTGCTTGGCGGCACGGTTATGCACGGCGAGCCGCGCATCGTGCAGGTTGGGCGCTACTGGACAGAATTTGTGCCGGAAGGCTATATCCTCTTCTGCCGCAATCCCGACCAGCCCGGTATGATCGGCCGCGTGGGAACTATCCTGGGCCAGGCGCATGTCAATATTCGCCACATGGACGTGGGACCAATCGTGCGCACACCTCATCCGCGTGACGCGCAGCACAAACCCGAGGCCGCGCTCATGATTATCTCGGTCGATGATCCCATCCCCGATTGGGCGCTGCAGGAGATCGGCGCTTCGGGTGATATCTTCGGCCTGACATTGGTGAAGTTATAGGATGGCAGGAAGCATCTTCCCCCACCCCAGCGCGATGATGAATTTTCACGACCAAGATCGGTCAGGTGGTGTCACCCTGAGCGCAGCGAAGGGTCTCTCCATGGGCAGAGAGATGCTTCGCTACGCTCAGCATGACATGACCGGTTTTGGTTGTTAAACTCCATAATCGCGCAGCTACGCCGTTATTTTGACGCCCACGGGGCACGATACATCGGCCCCACGCCCCTGTGCACGGCAGCAAGCGTTGCCCCAATCACCCATGCCAGGTTTTGCGCAGGACGCGCACCCAATTCTCATGGGCGATTTTGCGCAGCGCCGTGTCATCGTAACCGCGCTCGGCCAGGGCAGCTATAAGCTTGGGCAAGCCTGTCACGTCACCGATGACCTGTGGGATCCTGGTGCCATCGAAATCGGAGCCAAGGCCGACGCAGTCGATGCCCAGGCGCTCCACTAGATAATCGATATGACGCACCATGGTATCGAGCGGGGTATCCGCGTTGTTATCACCATCCTCGCGCAGCATGCTGACGCCAAAATTCAGCCCGACCATGCCATCCGACTCTTTGATCGCGTCCAGTTGCTTATCGGTCAGGTTGCGAGTTACTGGACAGATAGCATGCACATTTGAGTGTGTAGCCACCAGCGGCGCATCGGACAACCTGGCCACGTCCCAGAAGCCCTGTTCATTGAGGTGGGAGAGATCGAGCATGATGCCCAGGCGATTGCACGCCCGCACCAGCTCCTCTCCTGCCTCGGTCAGACCAGGGCCGGTGTCGGGCGAGTGGGGAAACTTGAAGGGCACACCCTGCGCGAAGGCGTTGGGGCGACTCCAGACAATGCCGAGCGAACGCAGCCCGGCCCGGTAGAAGACCTCCAGCGCGTCCAGCCCGGGATCAATCGCTTCGGCTCCTTCAAAGTGCAGGATCGAGGCAAGCACTCCCTCACGCAGGCACGTGACCAGCTCGTCGACTGTGCGCACTACCTTGACCTGCCCGTTCGCCTCTTCCTCCAAGCGGAAAAGAAGCGCCGTTACCGCTATTGCCGTGCGCTGGGCATAGACCGGGTCGACAGCTGGTGCCAGCCGGACCTCGTAACCATTCCCGGTTTTGGTCAAGGCGGGCTCTGCCGGGGCAGGCAGCGCTGGATCTGGTCGGACGAAGACGGCAAAAAAGCCGCCCGCAAAACCGCCCTCGCGCCCTCGCGGCAGGTCGATGTGACCTTTATCGGCGCGGGTAAAGAAGCTGCGCCCGCCCCCACGGTCGGCGTAATACAGGTGCAGCAGCGTGTCATTGTGACCGTCAAAGACTGGCAGCGTGTTTGTCACAGTTATCTCTTTCATTTTCTTGAAGGCTTGTGCCTGCCTCTTCATACTTCAAGCAAGTTCCGGCTGTCCTGTTCGCCTTTGCTGCTCACAGGGTCCGGGGCTTCTTGCAGTCTTGCCCGCAGGTAACGCCTGAATCCATAGGTGATGAGCACGTACAAGACAATTACCAGCGCCAGCGCGCACAGGGTGGGAAGGGTATAGTCCTGTATCAAATGCAGGGCAAAATGCCAACGCCTGCCGAGCGCCAGGCCGGCATATAGCATCACCACGCACCAGGTGGCAGAACCAGCCAGGGCCGCTATGAAGAAACGACCGAAAGGCATGCGCGAAATGCCGGCAGGGAAACAGGCAAAGGGTCGCACATAAGGAGTCAAACGCGAGAAAAAGATCATCCAGGCGCCCGACTGCTGAAACCAGCGTTCAACCGCCTTCACCTTCTGTTCTTCAATGTGAAATACGGACAGCAGGCGCAAGTACAACCTGCGCCCGCCCTGTAGACCTATCCCATAGGCCAGGCAAGCCCCGGCAGTGCTTCCAAAAATGGCAGCGGCTATGAGTATCCAGATATTGAGCAGCCCCAGGGAGGCCAGCGCTCCCATAAAAAGCAACAGCGTCGTATTCACAATAGGAACGCCAGAACTCTCTAAGAGGAGTGTTACTGCTACTAACAGGTACAAGAGCAGTGGACTCGCATGGAAAAAGAGTTGCGTGAGAGCGTACAAACAGCCTGTCCTTCCTCCCGGCTTCACTATACCCGGGAGGTCATCTCGCGATGTGCTTTTTCTCTGTGTATATTGTTTAGACGAATGAGCTATAGGCCGGGTTGCAGAGAAGCGGGCGGCAGCATTCTACAACTTCGTCCCGCCCAAGGCCGTATCAACTATGGAAACATATGGTGTACAATAGCGAGGTGGCATTGCAGCTACCAATATGAAGTTTCATAAAATAACGTAGATATGGGCGTAGGTGCGCGATTAATCGCGCCGGGGGGCGCCATGAATGGTGCAATTACGCATGGAGTGATCTGATTAGTTCGTTAAAGTCTATTATATGCAGTTGTAGCTAAAGAAAGGTAACATGCCGACAGCCACCCCGACCTCAAGCAAGAGCAAAGTTTCGCTCAGACCCAGCAGAGGACAGGCTCGCTTCGCTTTCACTATCCTGTTCGCCATCAATATACTCAACTATGCAGACCGCTATGTACTACCCGCCATATTGCCCAAAGTCCAGGCGGATCTCGGTTTAACGAGCCTGGAAGCAGGTCTACTTGGCTCGTCGTTTTTACTCGTCTATGCATTCGCTACCCTGCCAATTGGTGTCTGGGCGGACCGGGGCGTGCGCAAAAATATTGTGGCCCTCTGCGTCGGTATATGGAGCGTGGCAACCTGCCTGGCAGGCTTTACACGTAATTTCGTGCAGTTGTTCAGCGTGCGTGCCGTGCTGGGCATTGGCGAGGCCGGTTATGCCCCGGCGTCTCTCTCGCTGCTCGGTGACTTCTTCTCGAAGGCACGACGTGGCCGCGTTCTTTCCTACTGGTCGTCGGGGACATTGCTCGGGGCCGCCATCGGCTTCACGCTCGGGGGCGTGGTAGGTGATGCGTTCGGCTGGCGCTGGGCGTTCTACATTGTCGGTATTCCAGGCTTGATCGCCGCATTCCTGGCCTGGCGCATGCTCGAGCCAAGACGCGGGGCCTTCGAGGACGAGGGCAACGACGCTACTGGAGAAGGCACTGCCGGTGAGGCGGAGGCTATCTCTGAACACGGCGGTCTGGGCAAGGGTTTCTTGGACACGGCAAAAAAGCTGTTACAGATCCCAACCTATTGGACACTGCTTGGCGCTTTAACCTTCAGCTTCTTTACCATTGGCGGCACTTCATTCTGGCTGCCTTCGTACTTCGTAGACGCCTTCAAGCTTACTGTGGGCAGTGCTGGCGTCATCTCGGGCGCGGTCCTGGTCAGCACCGGGCTCGTCGGTACCATCGTTGGCGGCTGGCTGGCAGACTATATGCAGCGGAGGCGTCCCGAGGGCCGCCTGCTCGTAGCAACGCTTGGTTTTCTCCTCGGTGCGCCGCTGGTGCTGCTGGCTCTCTTTATTCACAGCCTGCCGCTCTTCATCACCGTCTTCCTCATAGCGGCTATTGCTCTCAACTTCTGTACCGGGCCGCTGAACGCGGTGATCCAGGATGTCATCACACCTACTATGCGCGCTACTGCCGTCGGCCTTTCGCTGCTGATCGCTCACCTGCTGGGCGATGCCGCAGCGCCATCGGTCATCGGCCTTATAGCCGACGCGCACAATCACTCGCTCAACTTCGCGCTCATAACCACCGCTCCGACATTTCTCTTTCTCGCGGGCCTGGTCTGCCTCTTCGGGCTGCGAACGGTTGCACGCGACATGCGACGGATGCAAGCACAGTTGCTTCAGCGCGACCGCAAGAGTCACCCCTACATGTAGGGGCAGGGCTTGCCCCTGCCCTGAAAAGAAGCGACCCCTTATCATAATGATAGGGGTCGCTTCTGGAGCGGGTTACGGGGGTCGAACCCGTGATCTCAACTTTGGGAAAGTTGCATGTTGCCACTACACCAAACCCGCCGGTATTCTGTTGACACAGTGGATTATAGCCGATGCATGGGCGAAAGTCAAGTCTTGCTAACCGGCGGAACTATGGGCGACCGCGTGGGCCGCCCTTCCAACTTTGCCTTATTAGCCTCAGCGGCCGCTGCGAGCCTGGGCCCTGCGCACAACAGCATCGACAGTCACAGCGAGCAACAGCACGGCTCCTTCGATCATTTCCGCAGCAGCCTGGGTCCCATTCAACAGGGCGAGACCATTCAGCAGGCTGCCAATGATGAGTGCTCCCAGGATAATAGACCAGACCGAGCCGCGCCCACCGAAGAGACTGATCCCGCCGATCACAGCCGCCCCAATTGCCTGCAGTAGCAGTAAGGGATTAACCTGGCTCGATACGGCCGTCTCGCGCGAGGCCTCCAGGATACCTCCAACCACAGCCAGCGTTGAACAGAGTGTGAAGGCAATTATACGTATAGCGACTACATTAATACCGGCACGTCGAGCAGCCTCGGCGTTGCCACCGACTGCGTAGATATGGCGCCCAAACGGGGTTTTCGTCAAGATCAGCCAGAAGAGCAAGATCAAGAAAAAGAGGATAGCCGTTGAATAAGGTACACCCAGGTAGTTCTCGAACAGCGCTACTGTGCCCTCAACAATCACGACGACCACCACAATCTGGCCAATGAGCTGCCAGGACGGCTTCGTTCTCAGACCCGCCCGGCGGCGATTCACCTGGTCGAGTAAGACACCGCCAATATAGAGCACCACGGCTAATGTTGGCAGGCCAATGCCCAGATACCAGGGCAGAAAACTGTAGGGACTACCGGCAATGCCGTTAATGGCCGGGTCATTGATGATCAACGTAGCCTGTCCGTTTAGTAAATAGAGTAGGAGCCCTTCATAGCCAATGAAGGCAGCCAGGGTGACGATGAACGAGGGAATGCGCAGAACAGCAATGAATAGTCCATTGATGCAGCCGACTAACGCTCCTGCCGCTAGAGCTATAGTGATAGCTGCCCAGGCAGGATAGCCAAGGCGTGCCGACACTACCCCCATCACCACGGCGCCGAGCGTACCAACCGAGGCCACTGAAAGATCGATTTCACCAAGCAGTAATACCAGGGTAACACCCAGTGAGTCTATAGCTATCGTAGCAATCTGTAGAACCAGGTTCGAGAGATTGCGCGGCAGGAAAAAGAAGCCACCCGAAGCGATTTCGAAATAAATCGCAATCACCACGAGCGTCAGCAGCACAGGAAGGAAGCCGAGATCGCCTCGTAACAATTGCCCTAGCGTCTGGCGTGGCATAGAACTGGGTACCTCTACAGCCGCAGCCGAAACTGCAGTTGCAGATGAGGCAGTCGTCGCTTTTTCGTTGATCATCTCACTCATTGCCCAGCTCCTTCCGCCGTGTCATTACCGTTGGCTTCCATCAATGCGCCAAATTCTGCTCCCGTAATCGCAGATACGACGCGTTCAGGCGTTGTGGATTTAACATCGAATGTAGCAACTCTCTTACCAAGGCGCAGCACAATGACGCGGTCAACGACCTCGAAGACATCGGCCAGGTTGTGCGAAATAACCACTACAGCCAGCCCTTGATCGCGCAGGCGGCGAATCATGTGGAGCACCTGGCGCGTTTGCGCTACACCGAGCGCAGCCGTTGGCTCGTCAAGCAGCACCACGCTGGCATTACGCAAAATGGACTTCGCTACCGCTATAGACTGGCGCTGCCCACCGGAGAGCGACATGACAGGCGTACGCACCGAGGGAATTTTTACGTCAAGGGTACGCAGCACCTGCAAGGTACGTTGTTCCATGTGAATCTCAGACAAAGAGCGGATCGGCGAGCGCTCCTCGCGCCCTAAAAAGAGGTTAGCGACGACATCGAGGTTGTCACAAAGGGCCAGGTCCTGGTAGACCGTCTCGATGCCTAGATGAGTAGAGACCTGCGGTCCGGTGATTTTGACGGGTTGGCCCTCTAAGAAAATCTCGCCACTATCAGGCGGTCCAACACCCGATATTGCTTTGATCAACGTCGATTTGCCCGCGCCGTTGTCACCGACCAGGCCCACGACTTCGCCCGCGTAGACCTCAAAATCTACATCCGTTAGTGCGCGTACTGCGCCAAAGGACTTGTTGATGCCCTTCAGACGCAGGCGTGGTTCGCCGCTGTAAGGCTGCTGCACCTCAGCAACCGGAGAAGTGAAATTATCGGCCATAGGGCCCTCCAGCGAAGAGTTTGTATCAATAAATACACCGGTAAGAGGTGAATACCCCAAGTATACCACCTCTTATCGATGAGATGGTAGTGTCCGGCATACCACACCCTCGTAGGCGGCGTGGTATCGAACCCTGCACGCGGCTCCACGCCCAGGGCCGGGGCCGTAGAGTGCGGATGTATCCAGCACATCCCAGCCCCTACCATGATACGAATCGTCGACCCGCGTATCATGGTAGGGGCGACCGCAAGGGTTCGCCCTGCACGCTGCACGCGGCCCCGTACGAAGGCGGCGTACCGGGTAGGGGCGACCCTTGCGGTCGCCCTGCACGCGGTGCCCATCAAGGATGCCGTACTAACGCTACAGTCAACAGACGCCGTCCGTGCCTGCAGGGATGCCCGTGCAGACGTCAGCCTTCGCCACGAAGCCGTCGGCAATGACCGTTGTGGCGATGTTCGTCTTGTCCACTGCCACCGGCGCTTCCAGGATAGATGGAATAGCAACGCTATTGGCGTTCTTCACCGTCACACCATTGGTTAATGAAGCAAGGCCTGTACCCGCGATCAGTGCCTTGACCGTATCAGCAGTTGCCGAGGCCTCTTTGGCGATGGCCTTGTAGACAG
>WNGH01002374.1_pt1 | contig 17794 bp, 13 predicted proteins | sample 5400631 | NCBI WGS metagenome assembly WNGH01 (sample SAMN13153373, study PRJNA577476) | soil metagenome | isolation source: 115 cm soil or saprolite under Garry oak tree replicate 1 | place: USA:California | collected 2016-06-15
CCCGAAAATGAAGAGCTCGGTCAGGATCGAGAGCTGGTGGCGCGCGCAGAGCCACGGGGCAGCGACGAGGAGACCGCAGATGAGCCAGAGGAGAACGACGAACGCCCGCCGCACTATTCCTCTTCGCCGAACAGCCCCCAGGGCCGGAAGAGCAAGATCGCGCCCATGACGGCATAGATGATCGCCATCGCGGCCTCGGAGATGTAGAACCCGCCCCAGGTCTGCGCTGCCCCCACGATCAGGCTTCCCACCATCGAGCCGACGATCGATCCGAGACCACCGACGACGACGACGACGAACGCGTCGACGATCACGTTGATCCCCATCCCCAGGTAGGCGGTCGTCATCGGCGCGGCACAGGCACCGCCGAACGCCGCGAGCGCGCACGCGAGGCCGAAGACCCCGGTGCGGACGCGGCGCACGTCGCCACCGAGGCATCCGACCATCTCGCTGTTCTGAGCGACGGCGCGCACGAGCAGGCCGGCGCGCGTTCGCGTGAGGAAAAGCCAGAGCGCCAGACCGACGGCACTGCCAGCGGCGATGAGAAAGAGCCGATAGCGCGGATAGACAGCGCCCGCGAGCTCGACCGTGCCCTGGAAGAAGACCGGCGGATCGACCGACCTCGCGGTCACGCCATAGAGGACGCGCACGCTCTCCTCCAGGATCATCGCGAGGCCAAACGTGAGAAGGAGCTGGTAGATCGGTGGCCGGCGGTAGATGAAGCGGAGGGTCGACGACTCGAGCGCCGCACCGATCAGCCCGACGATCGGGGGCGCCAGAATGAGCGTGAGCCAGAAGCTACCCGTGAGGCGAACCAGCGTGGACCCGACGTACGCGCCGAGCATGTAGAAGATGCCGTGAGCGAAGTTGACGACGCGCAGGATGCCGAAGACGAGCGAGAGCCCGACCGAGACGAGGAAGAGGAGCGCGGCGAGCGCGGCAGCGTCGAAGAGCTGCTCCACCAGGATGGAGGACGACACAGGCGCTCTCCGCGCTCCGAGGCGACGCTACGCGAAGTCCTCAGTTCGGCACTTCGGCGTCACCTTGTCTCCGGGATAGGTTGCCAGGATCTTCGGGATCAGGTGCGGGTACTTCGGGTCCTTCGCTGCCTCCACGACGAAGCCGGGCTGCACCGCCTGATGATCGCACTTGCGCATGAAGAATGGACCTTCGAGCCCCTCGTAGGTCGAGTCCTCCCAGGCCTCGATCACCTTCTCGACGTCGTCGGCGGTGCCGGCCTTCTGGATCGTCTGGGCCAGCCACTCCAGACCCTCGTAGGTCTCGCCATCGAACATGTCGGGATAGATGCCGTGCATGGCGTGGAAGCGCTTCACGAAGTCGCGGTTCTTCGGCGTGTCGACCGTGAAGGGGTAGCGACTCGAGCCGATCGTCCCCGTCATGGCCTCGCCCACCGCCTTCAAGTTCTCGAGCTCGAGGATCTCGGTGACGAGCTTCACCTCGCGGGTGAGCCCGAATTGGGACGCCTGCTTGAAAAAGATCGTCGCGTCCTGTCCGGGCAGCGCCATATAGCACGCCTCGGCGCGTGACTGCCTGATCTTGGCGATGTAGCTCGCGAAGTCCTTCGTGCCGACCGGCGGGTAGTCCTTGCCGACGACGTCCTTCTTCGCGGCCGTGATCTGCTTGTCGAAGGAGCCGACGCTGTCGCGGCCCCACGCGTAGTCGCTGCCGAGCGCGAAGAACCGCTTCATCGGCGATTCCGCGAGGTAGAGGCTCACGGCGCGCGCGCCCATGGGCCCGCTCGTGTTCACGCGGAAGAAGTAGCGGTGCCACGCCGTGGTCGTCAGCTGACCCGCCCCGTTGATGGTCGACATGAGGATCACCTTCCACTCGGGGCACTTGGCGGAGACGGCGAGCGCCTCGGAGGAAAGGACCGTACCGGTGAGAAACTTCACGTCGTCCTTCTCGACCAGCTTCTGGGCTTTGCGCACGGCCGTGGCCGGATCGCCGCCGGTGTCCTCGTAGATGAACTGAAGCGGCCGGCCGAGCACGCCGCCCCTGGCGTTGATCTCCTTGCCGAACAGCTCACACGCTCGCTTGGCCTGCGTCCCGTACTGAGCGTTGCTGCCCGACAGCGCCGAGGGGAGGCCAATCTTGATCGGCTCCGCCGCCGCCGCGCGCCGGAGGAAGACAGGCGCGCCCAGAGTCACCCCGATTCCGCCGGCGGCCGCCACTGTCAAGAACTCACGTCGCGTCGTGCTCATCGTCGTCCCTCGCCTGTCGATCGGGTTGATGGCTCCAGTAGCGCGTACATCAGATCGTTCGCGTTATCGTAAGGCGGCGATTATAGGTCGGCACCGAGCGCACGAGCAAGGCGACGGGCGAACCGCGATGCCTTGCGCCGGTACCTGACGCTGTAAGAACCTGACGGTGTGTAGAGGAGCGCCACGGCTCCGCCGAGGCGCTCCGAACGCTGGCCGGGGGAGTCCGAGGGGGGCGTAGCCCCCCTTCGCTTGAATAGTTGGGGGCCATTTCGGGGCCCCCATACTGGAGACATCATGCCGTCGTTCAAGACCCGTCTGAGCCCGGCGCTGATCGACCGCTACACGCGCTCGGGCCACTGGGGCCACGAGACGTTCTATTCGATCCTCGCCTCGCGTGCGAACGCGCACCCCGATCGCGTCGCCGTCATCGATCACCGGGGGCCGGTCACCTACCGGGAGCTTCGCGAGCGCGTCGACCGGGTCGCCGCCGGCCTGCACCAGCTCGGCATCGGCCCGGGCGACGTCGTCACGATCCAGCTCCCGAACTGGACGGAGTTTGCCTACGTGTTCTTCGCGTGCGAGCGAGTCGGCGCCGTCGCCAACCAGATCGGCCCCGACTACCGGAGCCGCGAGGTCGAGTACATCCTGCGCTTCTCCGAGAGCCGTGCCTACGTCGCCCCGGCGTCCTTCAAGGACTTCGATTACGTCGCGATGATCAAGGAGCTCAGGCCCGGGCTCCCCGCGCTCGAGTCGGTGCTCGTGCTCGGCGGCACCGGCCTGCCCGGGACGGTCCCGCTCGACGAGCTCATCGCGGGCAGGCGCGCGTCGGCGGCGTTCAGGCCGCACGCGATGGACGCCAACGACGTCATGCGCATGGCGTTCACGTCGGGCACGACCGGCAATCCCAAGGGCGTCATGCACAGCTTCAACACGACGCTGCCGGCGTGCCGGATCCTCAACGACGCGATGGCCGTTGGCGAGCGCGACGTCTTGCTGGCCTACCTGCCGCTCGGGCTGAACTGGGGCTATCTGACGCTGCTCCAGGCCATCATGGTGGGCGCCCGCTGCGTGCTGCTCGATCGGTTCAGTGCGCGTGCGGCGCTCACCCTGATCGAGCGCGAGCGGGTGACGTTCATCCCGAGCGCGCCGGCGTCGATCATCGCCATGCTCAACGATCCCGAGCTGGATCGCTTCGATCTCGGCTCGCTGCGCGTGGTCATCACCGGCGGCGCCTCCTGCCCGATCGAGACCATTCGCGCGTTCCGCGCGCGCATGCCCGGCCACCTCATCGAGCTGTACGGAATGCTGGAGACCGGCTTTCACACCTTCACGCGGCTCACCGACGATTCCGAGGCGGTCACCGGCACGATCGGCCATGCGGCTGACGGCATGGGGCTGCGTCTCATCGACGAGCACGCGCGTGACGTGCCTCAGGGCGCCGAGGGCGAGATCGCCGCCGAAGGGCCGTCCGTGCATCTCGGCTACTACAAGAACGACGCCGCCAACGCCGAGCTGTTCACGGCCGACGGCTGGTTCCGCACGGGCGATCTCGGCCAGTTCGACGCGGCACGGAACGTCAAGATCGTCGGCCGGCTCAAGGAGATGATCAACCGCGGCGGCAAGAAGTTCTTCCCGCGCGAGATCGAGGAGATCCTCTACACCCATCCCAAGGTCCTGCACGCGGCCATCGTCGGCGTGCCCGACCCGCGGCTGGGCGAGCGCAACTGTCTCTGTGTGATCCCGCGGCCGGGCGCGTCGCTGTCGCTCGACGAGATGGTGAAGTTCCTCGCCGGCGACGTGGCGACCTACAAGCTGCCCGAGGAGATCGAGGTCTTCGACGAGTTCCCCTTCACACCGACGGGGAAAATCCAGCGCCACGCCCTGACCCGGCAGGTCCTCTCGCGGCGGGCGTCACGATGACGGCGTGGCGGCCGGCCCGCATTTTCGACATGCACTCTCACTGGGGAACTCGGCGTGGCTATCCGTTCCAGACGCCGGAGGAGCTGGCCCAGCAGGAGCGCGTGTTCCGCTCCACGCCGAGCTACGTCAGCGAGGCCGACATGGCCGAGCACTTCCGGGCCACCGGTGTCCGCGCCATCCTCGACCTCGGCGTGCGGGCGCCGGCGCCGATCGACGAGGTCCGCGCGCTGCACGACTACGCCTTCGATACGCAGAAGCAGCACGCCGACGTCATCGCCGGCCACTGGCTGCACATCGATCCGAGGCTCGGCAGGCTGGCCGTGAACGAGCTGGCGCGCTGTCTCGGACGCAGGCAGGGCCTCGTGGGACTCGCGGTGTCGGGCGCCGGCTTCAACGTCGCCGCCAGTGATCCGGGCTATGCGCCGCTCTACGAGCTCTGCCTCGAGGCGCGGGCGCCCGTGCTCATCATGGTGGGCACCACGGGGCTCGGCGCGGGCCGGCCGGGCGGCGCCGGCGTCAAGCTGGCGTTCAGCCATCCGCGCCACGTTGACGAAGTTGCCGCGACCTACCCCGAGCTGACCATCGTGGCCTCGCGTCCGGCGTGGCCCTGGCAGACCGACATGATCGCCGTCCTGCTGCACAAGGCCAACGTCTGGTACGAGGTCCACGGCTGGTCGCCGCGCTACTTCACCGCCGATCTCAAGTCGGAGATCGCGCGACGGCTGCACGACCGCGTGATGTTCGGCGCCGACTACCCGATGTTCCGCTACGAGCGCCTCATCGCCGACTGGCAGTCGGAGGGCTACGGCGAGGCCGTGCTCGAGAACGTCTTCTACCGCAACGCCGAGCGGCTCTTCGGCGAGCTCGCGCGCTGACGCGTCGATCAGGCCGGCGCGATCGCGCCCCGCGTGATGTGGCCGTCCTCCTGCTGACGGAACGCCTCGTTGATCTTCTCCAGCGGGAAGGTGTGCGAGATGATCTTCTCGTACGGATACCGCTGGCGCGTGCGCACCATCAGATCGAGCGCGCCCTTGAGGTGCTCGGCCTCGTAGTGCATCACGCCGAGGAAGCGCCGGTTGCCGAAGACGAGCCACGACGGGTCGATCGTCGTCTCCCAGCCCGCGTTGATGTTGCCGATGTCGATGTACGCGCCCTCGGGCGCGACCATGCGCAGCCCCTCGTCCACCACGTGAGGGTTGCCGACCAGCTCGAGGACGTGGTCGGCGCCCCAGTCGTCGGTCAGCGCCTTGACGCGCGCGATGCGTTCGGCCGGCGTCCGGTACTGGCGCATGTCGACGATCTCGTCGGCGCCGAAGGCCCTGGCCAGCTCCAGGCGCTCGTCGATGCCGTCGATCATGATGATCTTCGACGCGCCGAACTCGCGAGCGACGGCGCAGGTGTAGATGCCGAGACCACCGGCGCCCTGGATGGCCACGGTCTGGCCGCCCTTGAAGCCAGCGAACTCGAGGCCCGCGTAGACCTGGGCGAACGCGCAGTTGATGCCGGCCGCCATGGCGTCGGTGATCGCGGCGGGCAGCTTGAAGATCGCGTGATTCGGCCCGAGGTAGAAGTAGTCGCCGTAGCCGCCCTGGAAGTGCGGCCACACGTCGCACGTGACCGACCAGTTGGACTGGCGCGTCGGGCACGACTTGAACTGGCGGCGCAGGCACGCCTTGCAGCGGCCGCACGGGATGAAGTAGCGGTAGATCACCCGATCGCCCTCGCGCAGCGGCTGACCGGAGGAATCCGTGGTGACGCCGGCGCCGAGCTTGAACACGGTGCCCATGTGCTCGTGCCCGGGGTTGATCGGCATGGTGCGTCCCCGCTTCTCCATGTCGAGCTCGCCCTTCCAGTAGTGCATGTCCGACCCGCACACGTTGGCGAGCGCGATCTTGATGACCACGGCGCCGGGCTTGGGGTCCGGCACCGGATACTCGCGGATCTCGAACGTCTTGCCCTTGCCCATCCACGCGGCCAATTTTCCCGTCTGCGCCATGTCGGTTACTCCTCCTGAGCTCGCAACGTTTATCTTCCGGCGACCGCCGAGCGCCGGAGCTCCGGCAGCACGTAGCGGCCGAACAGCTCGACGGCTCGAACCGGATCGGCGGCGAGGCTGACGGTGAACATCAGCCGCTCGACCCCGGCCTCGGCCGCGGCGCGCACCTGCTCGACGCAATCGTCGGGGGTGCCCGCCACCGCCAGCCGCGCACGCAAGTAGTCGAAGAGGCCGAGCCGCTCGACGAGCGCTCCGTCCATGGCCCGCTGCCGCGTGGTGTAGGTGCGGCGCAGCTCGTGCACGGCCGGGATCAGCGCCGCGGGAACGCCGCGCGCCTCGGGATCAGGGCCGAGCACGTACGCGGCGACGAAGCCCAGGATGTTGCCGAGCTTCGCGAAGGCGGTGTCCCGTCGCTCGGCGCAGTCGAGGCACGCGACGTACCACGTCTCGACGTCACCTCGCGAGCGGCCGGCCGCGCTGGCGCCCGCCCTCAGCGCCGCCTCGATCTCCACCACCTGCTCCTTGCCGAGGCCGTAGTTCACGAACGCGCCGTCGGCCACCTCGCCCGCGATTCGCAGCGCCTTCGGCCCCGAGGCTGCGACGTACACCGGGACCGTCCCGCGTCGCCACGGAATCTCGGCCACGCCGCCGGCCCAGGACGCGCGCTCTCCGCGCAGCAGCCGCCGCATGAACGTGACCGCTTCGCCGAGCGCCGCGGCCGGCGCCGGCGCGCTCCCGACGTTGGCGACGCCGCTGTGCCCCGCGCCGACGCCGAGGACGGTGCGGCCGGGCGCGATCAGGTCGATCGACGCCGCCGCCGTCGCCGTGATCGCCGGATGGCGCGTCACGGCGTTGGTGACGCAGGCAGCGACCCGCGCGCGACGCGTGCGCTGAGCGGCGAGGGTGAGCGCGACCCACGGGTCCATGGCGTTGCCCGGCGTATCGGCCACGCCGACCATGTCGAAGCCGAGCTCGTCGGCGAGCGTGGCCATGCGGGCCGTGTACTCCGGCTCGTAGGGCCAGAAGAAGAAGCCGATCTCCACGAGCGAGCTCAGGCCCGCGCGGGCGCGCCGTCGCGCGAGCGGGACGTCACGAGCGGTCCGTGTACCCGGGCGGGCGCCCGCGTTCCCAGCGATGCTTGCGGGCGACATCCTCGTTCAGGTTGGCGCCCCAGCCCGGACGCCTGGGGATGACGACCTCGCCGTGCTCGATCGTCGGCGGCTGATCGACCAGCTCGTCCTTCCACGGGACGTCGTCGATGTCGATCTCCATGATCCGGACGTTCGGCACGCACGCGCAGAGATGGGCCGAGTGCAGCGTCGAGAGGTGGCTGTAGTAGTTGTGGGGCGCGACGTTCAGCTCGTAGCTCTCGGCGAGGTCGGCGATCTTCTTCGACTGGGCGAAGCCGTTCCAGGGCACGTCGATCATCACCACGTCCATCGCGCGCGCCTCGAAGTGGGGCCGGTAGCCGCGCAGGCCATAGAGGTTCTCACCCGAGCAGATCGTCACCGAGGTTCCGTCCTTGATCTGACGCAGCGCCTGAGCGTCGTACATGTCGATCTCGACCCACATCATGTTGAGCGGCTCGAGCGCCTTGCAGATCCGGCGGGCCGCTTCCGGCTTGAAGTTGAAGTTGAGGTCGAGCGCGATCCCGACGTGGGGGCCGACGGCGCGCCGGAACGTCCCGAGCAGGGTCACGATGTGCTCGAGCATCTCGGTCGTGACGTTCTGATCGGTCGTGCCCGGGCCGCCGCCGAAGCCACCGAAGTGCACGTGCGCGGGGTCGCCGGGATAGACGATGTTCGTCTTGAGCGCGCGGAAGCCGCGGCGCACGACTTCCTCGCCGAGGCGGGCGATGTCGTCCATCGAGCGCAGCGGCGGAACGCCGATGAGCGACGCGCTGCGCGCGCGCGACGTCCCGCAGTGCGACCAGTACACGAGCTGGCGCTCGCGCACCGGTCCTCCGAAAAGCTCGTAGACCGGAACCCCGAGGGCCTTGGCCTTGATGTCCCAGAGCGCCAGCTCCACGCCCGCGATCGCCTTGGCCGCGATGCCGCCCGGGCTCTGGCGGGATGCGCGGTAGAGATCCCAGTAGCGCATCTCGACGGGACGAGGATCCTGGCCGAGGAGGACGGCCTCGAAATCGTGGACCGTCGACACCACACCGTAGGGATTCCGTCCGTCCGAGCACTCGCCGTAGCCCGTGATCCCGGCGTCGGTGCGCACGGCGACGAACTGCCAGGGGCGCCACCCGGCGTCGACGACGAAGGTCTCGATCCCGGTGATCTTCATCTCAGAACACCGCCAGCGGATTGGCCGGCGATCCGGTGCCGCCGACCACGCGGAGCGGCGCGATCACGAGCATGAACTCGTCGCGTCCTTCCTCCACGCACGCTTTGGCCGCGGGCTCGAGCAGCGCGTTGTCGACGAGCGCCACTCCGTACGCGAACAGCGCCGCGTGGACGGCCCACGGGATGTCGTAACCGATCGGGAGGTGATCGAGCATGTCCCAGACGAGGAGCGACACGTCGTGGTCGCGCAGGAAGGGCAGGCACGAGACGTGGAGGCCCGGGCGGATGTTGGGGCCGCCGCCGAACGGCCGGCCATAGGGCGTGTCGGGATTGTTGGCCTGCCAGGCGTCACGTCCGCTGTAGACGGCGACGGCGTCGCCGGGCTCGAGACGGATCCCGCGCTTGCTCAGGATCTCGTCGAGCTCCCACCCGTGCACCGGCGCGTCCTGGGTGACCGACGCGACGCCCCGGTGGCGCGGGACGTCGAGCATCACACAGCGCGTGATGATGCCCTCGCTCCAGTGCTCGACCCCGCCGAAGGTGGCGCCCTCGAACGTGACTTCCTTCTTGGGATCGCGCCCGTTCCACATCCCGCCCTCGTCCCAGGTGTGGCAGAGCGCGTCGATGTGGGTCGAGGCGATGCCGTGATAGAAGATGCCGTAGTAGTCAGCGGCGAAACCGCCCTTCCCGCGCGGCACCGTCCGCATGTAGTGCTGGGCCGGGTAGGCGTTGTTTGGCCCCGGCTCCTTGGGGAACGGCCGCGAGAGCGAGACGCTGCGTCCGTTGCGCACGACCCGCGTGGCGGCCACTCGCTTCGCCGGCGTGACGAGGTTCAAGGCGCCGAGCTGATCGTCCTTGCCCCAGCGTCCCCAGTTGCTGCGATCGCGGATCCAGGATCGAACGTCGGCGTCGGACGGCAGCTTGTGATCGGCCATGGGTCTCTCCTCGCTCGATGCGGGGCGAGACTACGGTGCGATCACGCTTGCCGTCAAGGTCCCTGGCGCCCGTGATAACGTGATGCGCCCGGAAGGAGAACACGTGCAGATCGGCGTCGACATCGGTGGCACCTTCACCGACATCGTGGCCCTCGACGGTGAGGGCCGGCTCGCGCTCGCCAAGGTACCCAGCACGCCCAAGGACCTGCTCGACGGCATCGGTGCCGCCGTCGGCAAGGTCCTGGCCCTCGCCGGCGCCCCGCCCGGTGACGTCGAGCGCTTCATCCACGGCACGACCGTCGCCACCAACGCGGTGCTCGAGCAGAAGGGCGCGGTGACCGCGGTCCTCACCACCGAGGGCTTCGAGGACGTGCTCGAGATGGGGCGCCAGAAGCGCTCGCGCATGTACGACCTCGAGATGGACCCGGAGACGCCGAGCTTCCTCGCGCCCGGGCGGCGTCGGGTCGGCATCCGCGAGCGCCTGGACGCGCGCGGCGCCACGCTGGTGCCGCTCGACGAAGGGCAGGTGCGCGCGGCGGTCCAGACGCTGCGGTCTCAGGGCGTGCAGGCCATCGCGGTGTGCTACCTCTTCTCCTTCGTCAATCCCGCGCACGAGCAGCGCACGCGCGAGCTCTGCGCGGAGATCGCGCCGGAGATCAGCGTGTCACTCTCGTCGGAGGTCGACCCGACCTTCCGCGAGTACGAACGCCTGTGCGTCACGGCCTTCGACGCCTATCTCGGCCCGGTGGTGAAGCGCTACCTCGCCGGGCTCGCGGACACGCTGCGCGGCCTCGGCATTCGCGCCGTGCCGCTCATCATGCGGTCGCGCGGCGGCATCGTGTCGGCGGCGCTGGCCGCCCGGCAACCGGTGACGCTGTTCCTGTCGGGTCCGGCCGGTGGGGTGATCGGAGCCGGCTGTGCCGCCGAACGGTCGGGCGTGCGCGACTTCGTATCGCTCGACATGGGCGGGACGAGCAACGACGTCGCCGTGGTGCGGAGCGGTGCGCCGCTGCTGGCCAGCGAAGGATCGATCGGCCCGTACCCCGTGCGCACCCCGATGGTGGACGTGAACACGATCGGCGCCGGCGGCGGCAGCATCGCGTGGATCGACGCCGCCGGGGGGCTGCGTGTCGGGCCGCGCAGCGCGGGAGCCGAGCCGGGGCCCGCGTGCTACGGCCGCGGTGGCGACGCCGCGACGGTGACCGACGCGAGCGTCGTGCTCGGCTATCTGAACCCGGAGCGTTTCGCCGGTGGCGCGTTGACGCTGGATGTCGGCGCCGCCGAGCGCGCGGTCGGCGCCATCGGCCGCCGGCTCGGCGTCGATACCATCACGGCCGCGGCCGGCATTCATCGCGTGATCAACGCGCGCATGGCCGACCAGATCCGCCTGGTGACGATCAAGCGCGGATACGATCCGCGCCAGTTCTCGCTGGTGGTGCTGGGCGGCGCGGGCCCGGTCCACGGCGCGGCGCTCGCGGCCGAGATGGGGATGGCCGAGGTGCTCGTGCCCGAGGCGCCCGGGGTGCTGGCCGCGTTCGGTCTGCTCGCCGCGGCGATCGAGCATCACCACGCTCGGACGCTGCAGGCGCGGACCGACGTCGCCGATCTCGCCGCCGTCAATCGCTGCCTGGCCGAGCTGGACGCCGCCGGCCGCGCGCGCATGCACGAGGAGGGCGTCGCGGCCGCTGACGTGCACGTCGCCTACACGGCCGACATGCGGTACGTCGGCCAGGCGTACGAGCTGGAGGTCCCTATCGCGGCTCCGGTCGCCGCCGAGCGGGTGCCCGACATCGTCGCCGCCTTTCACGCGGTGCACGAGCGCGTGTACGGCTACGCGCGCACGCAGCAGACCGTGGAGTTCGTCAACTTCCGGGCGGTGCACACGTATCGATTGCCGCGGCCGGTGGTGCGTCCGTCCGCGCAGGCGCACGGCCGGCTGGACGATGCGCGCGTCGGCGAGCGGCGCGCGTACTTCGACGGGTTCGTCAGCGCGGCGATCTACGAGCGCGCGCGCCTGCCGCTCGGCGCACGCCTGGCGGGGCCGGCGATCGTCGAGCAGATGGACACGACGACGGTCATCCCGCCGGGCGTGACGGCGGTGGTGGACGACGCCGGCAACCTGCGCCTCCGGAGAGCTTGAATGCCCATCGACCCGATTCTGCTGGAGGTGCTGCGCAATCGCCTCGACGCCATCGCCGACGAGATGGAGCTGACGCTGCTCAAGAGCGCCGCCTCGCCGATCGTGAAGGAGGGACTGGACGCCTCGGCCGCGCTCTTCAACACGCGCGGGGAGACGATCGCGCAGGCGGCGGCCATTCCCATCCACCTCGGGGCGCTCCAGTTCGCGGCGCAACGCCTCGTGCGCGCCTTTCCACCCGAGCGCATGCGGGACGGCGATGCCTTCCTCCTGAACGATCCCTACGACGGCGGCACGCACCTGCCCGACATCACGCTGGCGGTCCCGGTCTTCGCCGATGGCCAGGCGGTGGCGCTGGCCTGCACCATGTGTCACCACCAGGACGTGGGCGGCCGCACGCCGGGCAGCGTGCCCACCGATGCCACCGAGCTCTATCAGGAAGGCGTCATCATCCCGCCCACCCAGCTCTTCCGGGCCGGCGAGCTGGACGAGAACCTCCTGCGCTTCCTCACGCGGAACGTGCGCCTGCCCGACGTGTTCACCAGCGACCTCATGGCCCAGGTGGCGGCGGGGCGTCTGGGTGGCCTGCGGCTCCGCGAGCTCGTCGCCACGCACGGCGCCGAGACCGTCGTCGCCTACGTCGAGGAGCTGCTCACGCGCGCCGAACGTCTCACGCGCGCGCAGATCGAGGCGATCCGCGACGGCGATTATGCCTTCGAGGATCATCTCGACGACGACGGCGTGAACGTGGGGCGGCGCGTGAAGATCGCGGTGACCGTGCGCGTGCGCGGCTCATCGATGACGTTCGACTTCACGGGCAGCGACCGCCAGGTCACCGGGCCGTTCAACTCGGTGCCGGCCTCCACGATGTCGGCGGTGTACTACGCGGTGCGCGCGATCTCGGACGCGTCGATCCCGAACAACGGCGGCTGCTTCCGCGCGGTGGACGCGGTGCTGCCCGAGGGCACCATCGTGAACCCGACGCCGCCAGCGCCGGTGAGCTGCCGGACGGCGACGATCAAGCGCATCGCCGACACGATCCTGGGCGCCCTCGTGCGCGCGTTGCCCGGTCGGATGCCGGCGGCGAGCTCGGGCACGCTGCTCGTCCTGGCCTTCGGCGGTCGCGATCCGGAAAGCGGCCGGCCGTTCGTGGCGAGCGAGCTGGCCGCGGGCGGCATGGGCGCGCGACCCGACAAGGACGGCATCGACGTCATCGAGACCGACGTGTCGAACTGCATGAACATCCCGGTGGAGTCGGTGGAGATGAACTTCCCGTTGCGCATCCCGCGCCTGCGTGTGTGGAGGGACTCGGGAGGCGCCGGGAGGTTCCGCGGCGGTTTGGGCCTCGAGAAGGTCTTCGAGGCCACCACGACGGACGTGCTGATCTCGCACCGTAGCGAGCGCTTCGCGTCGTCTCCGTGGGGCCTCGAAGGCGGCGCGCCAGGCGCCCGGGCGTGCGCGTTCGTGCTGCGCAAGGACGGCACGCGCGAAGCGTTGCCGTCCAAGAAGATGATCGTGCTCCACCCGGGCGATCAGCTCTGGGAGTACGTCGCCGGCGGCGCCGGGTATGGCGACCCGCTCGACCGCAATTCCATGTCGGTGCTGGCGGACGTGCTGGACGGCAAGATCTCCGCGACGGTCGCGCGTGGGGCCTATGGCGTCGTGCTGACGTCGGAGGGAACCGCGATCGACGAGATCGCGACGAAGGAGTGTCGCGAGGCGCTACGCGGTGACCGCGGACCGCTCACGTGGACCTTCGACCGGGGGACCGACCACCGCCACGACTGATCGACGCGCCCCCGTCCGGACGCTAGCCTGCGCCGGGGTCTCCCAGCAGGTGATGTTTCTCGAGTCGGTAGCGAAGCGTGTCACGAGAGATGCCGAGCAGCTTGGCGGCCTGCGTGCGGTTGGCGCCGGACGCCCGGAGCGCTTCGACGATGAGCTGGCGCTCCACGTCCTCGAGCACGATGCCGCCCACCGAGAAATCGATCTGCACCCGACCATCCGCCGCCACCAGCACCGGCGCCGCCGGCTTCGTGGCTTTGAGGCCGAGGTCGTCGACGTCCACGGTGTCCTTCGACCGGCCCAGGAGCGCGCGCTCCATGACGTGAGCAAGCTCTCGGACATTGCCGGGCCACGCGTGCGCGAGCAGCGCCGCTTCCGCTTCCGCCGTGAGCGTCTTGACGGGTCGGCCGTAGCGACGGCTCAGATCGGCGAGGAAGTGTTGGGCCAGGAGGAGCACGTCGTTGCCGCGCGCCCGCAAAGGTGGTAGCTCGAGCGTCAGGACCTTGATGCGGAAATAGAGGTCCTGGCGGAACGCATCCTCGGCCACCGCCGCTTCCAGATCGCGATTGGTGGCGGTCACGATGCGAGCCTTGACCGTCTTGGGCCTCAGGCTTCCCAGTCGCCGGACCGTCCGGTCTTCGATGACCTTGAGCAGCTTGATCTGGAGCGCCGGGTCCATGTGACCGATCTCGTCGAGAAAGATGGTGCCACCCTCGGCCGCTTCGAACAGGCCCGGCTTGGCGCTCTTGGCATCGGTATACGCGCCGCGCTCGTAGCCGAAGAGCTCGGCCTCGAGCAACGCGGGCGGAATGGCCGCGCAGTTGATGTCGACGAACGGACCGGAGGCGCGCGGACTCTGATGGTGGAGCGCGCGCGCCACGAGTCCCTTGCCGGTTCCCGTCTCACCGAGGAGCAGGACCGTCGGCGCGATACCCTCGGCCGCCTCCAGGGTGGCGATGCGCGCCACGTCGGCGCGCAGCGCGCGAACCGGCGCGGATTCGCCGACGATCTCAGCCCCGGTGGCCGCCCCGTCGCGCGCCTTCAGGTACGAAAGCTCGCGGCGCAGTCGCAGGTGAGTCAGGGCCTTGTCCACCACGACGCGCAGCTCGTCGAAGTCGACGGGTTTGCTCAGATAGTCGAACGCGCCCCGCCGCATCGCCTCCACAGCGGAGCCGACGGTCCCGTGCGCGGTCAGCATGATGACCTCGCTGCCCGGCGTGATCTCACGCAACCGACTGAGCACATCGAGGCCGCCCATGCCCGGAAGGCGCAGGTCGACGATGGCCACGTCCGGACTGGCCTCCTCGGCGCGACGCAGGCCCTCCTCCCCGGACAGGGCAAAAACGGAGCTGTAGCCCTGGCGGTCCAGGTAGATGGACATGGATTCGGCCTGGATCTTTTCGTCCTCGACGATCAGGACGAGTGCCGCCATCGCTCAGGCCTTCACGCGCAGCGGGAGCGTGACGACGAAGGTCCCACCGCCGGCGAGGCCGCTGGCCACGCTGACGTAGCCCCCCTGGGATTCGGCGAACTTCCTGGCGATGGCGAGCCCGAGGCCGCTGCCCTGAGCCTTCGTCGTGTAGAACAAGTCGAAGATCTTCGATACTTCCTCGGCGGGCACGCCGAGCCCGGTGTCATGGACCTCGACGACCGCCTCGGGCACGCCCTCGGTGGCGACGTGCGTGTACGACGTGAGCGTGATCGCCCCTCCTTTGGCCGTGGCCTCGATGGCGTTGCCGATGAGGTTCACGAAGACCTGCTCGAGCAGCGCCGGGTCTCCGATGAGGATGGGCAGCGCCGGGGCCAGCGCCTCGTTGACGGCGAGGCCCGCCTCGTCGATGCGGCCGGACGAGGCCCGCAGAGCGCTGCGCACCACGCTGTTGACGTCGAACGGCATGGTCTGCCGCTCCGTGGGTCGAACCGATCGAAGCAGGTCCTTCAACCGCCCTTCCAGGCGATCCACCTCGCCGATGATCTGGATCAGGTTTCCGTTACCGTGCGACGACCCGGCCGCCGGCCCGTGGTCGAGCAAGGCGATTTGCGCGGACGCACGAATGTTGGCGAGCGGGTTGCGAATACCGTGGGCGACCGCGGCCACCACCTCTCCAATGGCCGCCATGCGCTCGCTGGCCACGAGCTGATGCTGGACGGCCCACAACTCTTCGTTCGCCGCCGCCAGCTCCTTCGTATGGCTCTCCAGCGAACGGCGCTGGCTGGCGATGCGCCGGGCGGCTCGGCGGACGATCCAGAACAGGCACAGGTAGAGCGTGGCACCGCCCACGACCGCCGTGGTGAGCACGGTCATCTGTCCCCGTCGGATGTTGGCGAAGACACGAATCGGCTGCTTGTACGTCTCCACGACCCCGACGGGGGGGCCGTCACCGAAGACGATGGGGACGTAGACCTCCACCAGCCCCCCGTCCTCCGGCTCGTACTTGTTCTCACCTTTCTTGTGTAGCTCCACGTTGACCGTGGTGAGGCCGGCCAGCGCGGCGTTGAGCTCGGGGTTGTCGGCGAAGACCTCGCCGAGGAGGCGTGGCTCGTCGGACCACACGACACGCTTCCCGGCGTCGTAGATCTTCACGCGTACGATTTCCGGCATGACGACCGTGCGCAGGTAGAACTCGAGAAACCGCGCCTGGGACGCCGGGTGCTCGGGCTCCGCGAAGTCGGAGGGCGTCAGGTTGTGGATCGCCTCCGTCCGGATGAAGTCTGCCGTCGTGCTCCACTCCCGCTCGAGCAGGTCCTGCTTGAGCGAATGCGAGATGACCAGGCAGAACGTCGTGGTGATCAGCCCGACGACGACCAGGCTCAGGAGCCCGAACTGGCGCGTCAGCGAAACGTCCCGGCCCCACCCGCTCAACCAAGCCATGGGGGGAATTCATCGCAGACCTGAGCCCCGGAGTCAACTGGCCGCCGTCAGACACGTCCTCCTTCATCGTTCGGTGCTGCTCTGTTGCACCATGTCCCTGACGCAGGCAAGGCAGATGCCAGGCCTGATGTCGCGAGTGATACGCACGCAGATTCGCACGCTGCGACGTCGTGAATTCGAGCGCTGAAGCCGCTGGTCGATCGTCAACGATCGAAATCGGGGCGCGAGAGGTGGGGCAAAGAGCACGGAGTGGCAAATGACACATGGTGAGATCCCCCAGTTCGCCGAGCGCGTCGCACAACGTGCTCGCACTCACCTGGTGGGTCGGTCGTTAACGCGCGTGCTCGCAAGGAATTGCGCCCGCACCAATGATCGTCGACTGATCTCGCAGCTCTGGCACGAACTATGCGACTTGCGCTCAGCGCTGTCGGCATAGCGCAGCGACAGACAAACAAACCAAAACGATGAAGGAGGAATCATGCGAGGCAAGGTTGGTACTGCAGTGACAGCGGGCGTGGCTCTGCTTCTGGGAATGTTCGTGACCGCTGATGCGGCGAGCGTTCGGGTGCGATGCGAGAAGAGGGCGGACCGCTCGAAGATCTCGGTCGATGGCAACGACCTCGCGGCCGGCTCGTACACGGCGACGGCGACGTCGGGGGCGAGTTCGGTGACGGCTGCGGCGAAGAACGCGGTCGGCGATGAGGTCGAATTCGACTTCGACAGCAATGCCAACGACGTGGCTGCCGGCGCCACGAGTATCCCGGCATCATTCATCCTGGGTAACGCTGTCACCGGGTCGATCATCAACGCGAGCGGACAGACCGTTGCCAGCTCCACCGTCGGCTGCCGGGTCAAGAATTGAAGTGACGAACGCCGAGCGAGGGTGCAGTACGCGGGTCGCCCTCAGAAATGAGGGCGACCCACCTCGTTCTCGTGGAGGAATTTCAGTGAACGCGCATCGGCTGCGAATGCTCGTTGTCGTCCTGATCCTGCAGGCCGCCCTGCCCGGCGCCGAGGCGCTGGCGCTCGCCGCTCGGGGCGCGCAGCCGATCGAAGTCCGCGAGGGCCGCGTCACAGCGGTGATCGTTGAAACAGCTCTTCCCGCGCTCGTGCAGACGATCGCCCGCCAGGGTGGGATCGCCGTCTTTCTTCACGCTTCACTCGAGGGAACCGTCAGCGTGACGTTTCGTGACGTTCCGCTGGAGGAGGCGCTGAGGCGCATTCTCAGGACGACGAACGCCGTGTTCATCTACTCGCAACGCTCGTCGGCGCGCGCGGGAGCGCCGCAGGCGAGATTGAGCGAGATCCACGTGTATCCAGGTTCCCCGAGCGCCGCAACGGCAGCGCCGGGCGCGGCGGGCGACCTGGGGCCGACGACAGCGTCCACGACCACGAAGAAGCGGCTCATCGCCGAGGCCACGAAGGATCTACTCGGTGACCGGAGCAGGATTTCACAAAAACGCGCCGCCACGACCCTGGGGCAGACGTACGACGTGAAGAACGTGGGGCCGCTGGCTCAGGCTCTGGCGGAGAACGAGGACCCGAGCGTGCGTCTGAGCGCGGTCAAGGCGCTGGGCAAGCTCAGAAGTGAGCAGGCCGTGGGTCCATTAGGCGACGTCGTCCTTTCGGACCCTGA
>WNGH01003723.1_pt1 | contig 17783 bp, 15 predicted proteins | sample 5400631 | NCBI WGS metagenome assembly WNGH01 (sample SAMN13153373, study PRJNA577476) | soil metagenome | isolation source: 115 cm soil or saprolite under Garry oak tree replicate 1 | place: USA:California | collected 2016-06-15
CGACGCGAACGCGCAACCCGCCGGGAGCCGTGTCAGGTCGGGCGGCTGACCCTCGATGGCCGTGAGCCAATCGCGCCTGACGCCGAGGCGGGGGACGGACTCGAGGAGCGCCTGCGTGTAGGGATGCGCCGGCGCGCGGAAGATGCGGCGTACCGGCCCCATCTCCACGATGCGCCCCGCGTACATCACCGCGACTTGGTCGCACATGCGCGCCACGATACCGAGGTTGTGGGTCACGAAGATCATCGCGAGCCGATGACGCTGCTGGAGCTCCTTCAGGAGACCGAGGTACTGCGCCTGGATCGTCAGGTCGAGGCTCGTCGTCGGCTCGTCGGCGATCAGGAGACGCGGCGGCGCCGCGATCGCCATGGCGCCGACGACGCGCTGGCGCATGCCACCGGACATCTGGTGCGGAAAGGCGCGCAGTCGCTCCGACGGCGACGGGATCCGCACCGAGGCGAGCAGCTCCGCCGCGCGCTCGGTGAGGGACCGACCCCGGAGCCCGTGGTACGCCGCGACCGGCTCGCGCACCTGCATCCCGACGGAAAACACCGGGTTCAGCGACGACATCGGGTCCTGCAGGATCATCGCGACCTTCCGGCCGCGGATCCGCTGCATCTCCGCCTCGCTCTTCGCCAGGAGATCCTCCCCGTCGAGAAGCACCCGGCCGCCGAGGATGCGTCCGGCGGGCCGCGGCACGAGGCGGACGAGGCTGAGGCACGTCATCGTCTTGCCCGAGCCGGACTCCCCGACGAGACCGAGCGTCTCCCCGGCGCCGACGGCGAAGGAGACGCCGTCGACCGCCTTGATCGTGCCCCAGCGCGTGACCAGGTGCGTCCGGAGGTCCTCGACCTCGACGACGGGCGGCGTCATCGACCGGGCGCGCTCAGAGCTGGCGCAGCTTCGGGTCCAGGGTGTCGCGCAGCCAGTCCCCGAGCAGGTTGAACGCCAGGACGACGAGGAGGATCGCGATACCGGGCAGGAACGACACCCACCAGGCGCTCGTCACCACGTCGCGCCCCTCGGCGATCATCGAGCCCCACGCGGGCGTGGGCGGCGGGATCCCCGCGCCGAGGAACGAGAGCGACGCCTCGACGATGATGACGTAGCCGATCTGGAGCGTGACGAGCACGACGAGGGTGTTGAGCGTGTTGGGCAGGAGGTGCCGGGTGATGATGCGCCACGCACCGGCGCCGGCGATCCGCGCCTGCGCGATGAAGTCGAGCTCCATCAGCGTCAGCACCTGTCCGCGCATGACGCGCGCGTAGCGCGCCCACAGGATCACGGCGATGGCGACGACCACGTTCGTGAAGCTCGGGCCCACCGTCACCGCGAGGATGAGCGCGAGGAGGATCACGGGGAACGACAGCGTCGCGTCGGTCACGCGCATCAGCGCCGCGTCCACGCGGCCCCCGTAGTAGCCGGCCGTCAGCCCCACCGCGGCGCCGAACGCGCTCGCCAGCAGCACGGTCAGCACACCGGCGGTGAGCGAGACGCGCGAGCCCCAGACGATGCGCGCCAGCATGTCGCGTCCGAGCCGGTCGGTGCCGAGCGGATGCTCCCACGTCCCGCGCTCTTCCCAGACCGGCGGCCGGAATCGAAGCCGCAGCGATTGCGCGTAGGGATCCGCCGGGCTGAGGAGCGGCGCGAGGAGCGCGACGAGCACGAAGACCGCGATGATGCCGATCGAGACGACGGGCAGCCGGCGCCAGTGCGCCGACGCCTGCGCGGGCGTTCTCGGCTCGGGCAGGACCATCGCACCGCTGCCAGACCCGGTGCTCATTCGATGACCTGGTCCGCGCGCACCAGGAGCGACCGCGGAATCGTCAGCCCGAGCGCCTTCGCGGTCTTGAGATTGATGACGAGCTCGAATTTCGTCGGCTGCTGGATCGGCAGATCGGCCGGATGCGCGCCTCTCAACACCTGGTTGACGAAGCCGGCGGCGCGTCGGTAGTTCTCCGTACGCGCGGGTCCGTAGGATAGCAGGCCTCCGACCTCCGCGGTCTCGCGCACACCGAAGATCGCCGGAAGCCGGTGCTTGAGCGCCAGCTCCGCTACGCGCCTGCCGTAGGTGGTGGTGATTGAGTTCGGGAACACGAAGACTCCGTTCGCCCTGTCCCGGACCATGCCTGCGAACGCGGGCTCGAGGTCCTCGGCGCGCTTCACCACGGAGGAGAGCACGACGACGCCCAGCGTCGGGGCGACGGATTCCGCCTCCTTGAAGCCGTGCCGCTCATGCACGATCGCCGGGTCCCAGATGATGGCGACACGGGAGACCCGCGGCACCGTCTCCTTCAGGAGCTGCAGCCGCTTGGCGCTCAGTTCGGGCGACTGCACGGTGACGCCAGTGATGTTGCCGCCGGGCTTGGCGAGGCTCTTGACGAATCCCTCGGCAACCGGATCGCCGACCGCTGACATGATGATGGGCGTCTTCGGCGCCGCCGCGCGGACCGCCTTGATTGCCGGCGTGCCGGCCGCGACGATGACATCCGGCTGGAGCTCGGCGAGCTGTGCCGCCAGCGCAGGGAGACGCTCGAGCTTGCCCTCCGCGAATCGCATCTCGATGACGAGATTGCGTCCCTCCTCCCAACCGGCCTCCCGCAAGCCCTGCCGGAAGGCGTCGATCAGATGCGCGCCAACGACCGGGTCGAACGGCTCGAGGAGTCCGACCCGCGAGACCTTGCCCGCGGATTGCCCCGCGGCGGTCGCGGACGCGAGCACGATGACGACGACGCCGGCGGCGAAGATCCGTCGATACATCACCGCGCGTACCGGATTCGCGGGTCGATGATGGCGTAGACGCAATCCACGCAGAGGTTGACGGCGGCCACGATGACGGCGGTGACGAGCACGACGGCCTGGATCACCGGAAAGTCGCGCGACGTGATGCCGTCGTAGGCCAGGCGTCCGAGCCCCGGCCACGCGAAGACCGTCTCGACGACGATGGCCGTCGTCACCAGGATCGCGAAATAGATGCCGGCGAACGTGACGACGGGAATGAGCGCGTTTTTGAGCGCGTGGACCCACACGACCTTGCGCTCGTCGACACCCTTGAGCCGGGCGAGCTTCACGTACTCGGAGTCGAGCACCTCGAGCATCCCCGAGCGCAGCAGGCGCATCATCCCGGCCACGACGAACCAGCCGAGCGTGAAGCCCGGCAGCACGTAGGAGGTGACGCCGGCGATGCCGCCGGCAGGCAGCCACTGCCACCGCCCGGACACGAACTCCACGAGCACGATCGCGACCCAGAACGTCGGCAGCGACTGCCCGAGCACGGAGACGATCTGCGCCGCGCGGTCGATGCGCCGCGCGGTCGATGCCCGTGCCCTTGTGCACGGCCGCTAGCACGCCGAGCGGAAAGGCGATGGCCAGCGACACACCCATGGCGAAGGCGGCGAGCTTCAGGGAGTTCGGCAGGCGCTCTCTGATCAGCTCGAGCACGGGTCGTCGTGCGCGGATGGAGTTGCCGAGGTCTCCGGTGACGGCGCGCCCCACGAATGAGAGGTACTGCTCGACATACGGCCGGTCCAGCCCGAGGTAGGCGCGGGCGTTCGCGTAGTCCTCCTCACTCGCATTCATCGGCAGGATCATGTGGAGCGGGTCGCCCGTCGCCCGGGCCAGCGCGAAGACGACGACGGACAGGATGACCAGGGCGATCAGCGACTGCAGCAGCCGAAAGAAGACGAACCGGAGCACTAGTCAGCGTCGGGGGGAGCGACGCCCGGCCCGATTACGCGAAGGGGGCAACGCCCCCCTCGGACTCCCCCGCCCGACACCCCCCACGCGGCCGAAGATACGGTCACCGGTTTCCGGTTACTTGCGCGCCAGCTCGTCGATGAAGAGGTCGTACATCACGGCCCCCGGGTTCCACTTGCCGAGCGTCTTCGACGCCGCGTACGGCGAATGCACGTAGACGACCGGCACGCCGTGGTGCTCGCTGCGCAGGCGCGTGAAGATGTTCCGCATGAGCGCGTTGATCTTCTCCCGATCCGTCTGGCGCAGGATCTGCGCGATCATGCCGTCGATCTCGGGGTCGTTGACGGTGTCGTTCAGCTTGGACGGTGTGTACGCCTGCTTCTCCAGCAGGGCAAAGGTCCCGATCCAGTCGCGGTTGGCGATGTTGTAGTAGCCGACCACGCCGGGCGCCTTGCGGTCCACCCACAGCTTGCGGAAGGCCGGATAGTCCACCGGGATGAGCTTGCTCTTCACGCCGATCTTCTCCCAGTAACCGGCGATCGCCTCCGCGAACGACTTGCCCTCGGCGAACCCGGGGAGCTGGAACGCGTAGACGTCGAGCGTGAAGCCCCCGCCGAGGCCCGCGTCGGCGAGCAGCTTTTTGGCGCGCGCGGGATCGTACGGGTAGGCCATTTCGGGCGTCACCTTGAAGCCGATCTCCTTGAACGACCACGACAGCCCCATCGGAATCGCCGCCGGCTCCGCGTAGCCGCCGAAGATCGACTGCGCGACCTCGTTGCGGTCGATGGCGAGGTTGAGCGCCTCGCGCACGCGCTTGTCCTTGGTCGGCGGTGTCCGGCCGTCGGGGCCCAGCACCCACCACATGTGGATGACGGCCTCTTCCTTCCGCATGTGCACCGGGAAGCCTTCCTTCTCCAGCTCCTTCACGCGCTCGCGGCTCACGTCGGCCACGTCGACCTCGCCCCGCCGGAGCAACGCGATCCGGGTCGTCTCTTCGGGCACGAGCTTGAACGTCACGTTCTTATACTTCGGTGTCCCGATGCGCCAGTGATTGTCCACCGCGGTCAGCTTGATGTGCGAGCCGACCACCTGCTCGACGAACTTGTACGGCCCGGTGCCGACGGGCTTCCGGGCGAAGGCGTCGTCGCCGTTGGTCTCGAGGTACTTTTTCGGCAGGACCATGCCTTCAGTCGACAGCGAGCGCGACAGCCACGTCGGAATGATCAGCGTCGGCTCCTTCGTCACGATGACGACGCGATCGGGCGCCGGCGTCTCGATGGCCCCGATGAGCGTGCGGAGCGGGCCGGCGTAACCCGTCGTCGAGCGCTTGCCCACGGCGCGCTCGAGGCTGAACTTCACGTCCTCCGACGTCATCTCGCTGCCGTCGTGGAACTTCACGCCCTTCCGGAGATGGAACGTCCAGCGCTTGTGGTCGGCCGAGCTCTCCCACTTGCTGGCGAGCCCGCCTGCCTGCGACGGCTGGCCATCGGGCGTGACGCCGACCAGATAGTCGAACATGAGCGAGAGGTAGTACTTCACGTTGTGGCCCTGCAGCGCCGGGTCGAGCGTCTCGGCGGAGAAGCTCGCCAACGCGATCGTCAGCTCGGGCTTCGCCTGGGCCCACGCGTCCCCGGCCGACACGAGGGCGAGGAGGGCGACGGAGCACAGGGACACGCCGACCAGCCGACTGGCCCGCTTCATGACGACTCCTCCGGTTGAACCCGTGATGACGCGCGGCCGTCCGCGCCGCCCCGACCGTATCACAGATCGGCGGCGCCGGCGTCCCCGTGCAGGTGGATCACGCGCGTCGCGAGCGCCCGGCCCTTCACCTGGACGAGCCGGAAGCCGGGCGGCCCCGGCAGCGTTTTCCGCACCTGGGAAAGCTTCGAAACCTGGAAGCACGTGGACGGCGTCGTGAGCATCGTGAGGCCGTCGCGCTGGATCTGCTGGTCCATGTGAACGTGACCGCAGACGATCCAGCGCGTCGTCGGGTGTCGCCCGAGGATCCCGACGAGGTCGTCGCCGTTGCGCAACGGCATCGAGTCCATCCACGCGAGCCCGAGCGGCCACGGATGGTGGTGGACGAAGACCACGGTCGGCTCGCCGGCGTGCGCACGGAGGTCCCCGTCGAGCCACGCGAGCTGCCTCGCGTCCACCTCGCCCCACGCCTGGCCCGGCACGTGCGAATCCAGCCCGACGAAGCGGTGTCCCGCGTGCTCGAAGACCCAGTGATGCGGAGCGTCGGGCGACGGCGCGGCTGTTTCCATCACGCGATGGAACGCCGCGCGATCATCGTGGTTCCCGAGGATGAAGTGCACCGGATACGGCAGCACACCGATGATCTCGCGCAGCAGGCGATAGGACGCGTCGTACTCCTCGGAGGCGAGGACGCGTGTGCGGTCGATGAGGTCGGGGCTCACGAGGTCGCCGCCGACGACCGCGAAGGCCGGCGCGGGCTCGAGCGCCAGGATGACGCCCATCACGCGGCCGAGCGTGACGGCCGTGTCCAGCCCGCGAAACGTGCCGCCCGCCATGATGTGGGTGTCGGTGAAGTGGACGAAGGAAAAGTCGGCCCCGGCGTGGGGCGGCATACGTCGGTCTACTCGATGCCCGCGACGCCGAGCAGACGGCGCGTGCGCGCGGCCGCGAGCTCCGGGTCGCGGAGCAGCCCCGCCCGGTCCATCAGGACGAACTGCTCGGCGAGGTGCGTGACCGAGCGCGCGCTCTCCATCCCGCCGACCATGCGGAAATGCGACTGGTGGCCGTTGAGCCACGCGGCGAAGACGACGCCCGTCTTGTAGAAGCGCGTGGGAGCGCCGAAGACGTGACGCGAGAGCGGCAGCGTCGGCGCCAGGATCCGGTCGAACGCGGCGCGGTCGCCCCGATCGAGCGCGTGGAGGGCCGCCGAGGCGGCCGGCGCGATCACGTCGAAGATCCCGAGGAGGGCGTCGGAGTGGCGCTCGCCGTCACCGCCGATCGTCGTCGGGTAGTCGAAGTCGTCGCCCGTGTACATCCGAACGCCCCTCGGGAACCGGGCGCGCATCGCGATCTCGCGCTTCTGGTCGAGGAGCGAGATCTTCACGCCGTCGATCTTCGCCGCGTGGTCTGAGACGATTCCGAGCAGTGTCTCGGTCGAGCTGTCCAGGTCGGGCGAGCCCCAGTAGCCGGCGAGCGCCGGATCGAACATGTCGCCGAGCCAGTGGATGATCACGGGCTCGCGGACTCGCGCGAGGATTCTGCCGTACACCTTCGCGTAGTCGTCCGGGCTCTTGGCGCACGCGGCCAGCGCGCGGCTCGCCATCAGGATGATCCGGCCACCGACGGACTCGATGTGGGCGCACGACTCCTCGTACGCGTCGTCGACGTCGGCGATGCTCACGCCCGGTCCGGGCTGGAGATCGTCGGTGCCGGCGCCGGAGAAGACCACCGCGCCCGGCGTCGCCTTCGCCTCCGCCACCGTCCGCCTGATCAGCTCCTTCGCCGTCTTCCAGTCGAAGCCCATCCCGCGCTGGGATGTGTCCATCGCCTCGGCGACCGCGAGGCCGAGCGACCAGCAGTAGCGGCGGTAGGCGAGCGTCGCCTCCCAGTCGAGCGCGACGTCGAGCGTCGGGTTGATCGGAGCGAGCGGATCGGCCACGACGTGCACCGCGGCCATGCCGACGCGGCTCTTGATCGGGCCGCCCGGCACCGCGACCGGCGCGGCTCCGGAGAGCGTGTAGGTCGAAAGCGTTCCGTCGGCGCGGGGCAGCCGAAGCGTCGGCATGCCCGCATTCTAGCGCAGCCGAGCCGGACCTAGCGCAGCAGGTGCGGGACGATCGGTGGCACTTGCACTGTGCCACCACCGACGCCGCCGAGCGCGCCGCCGACGCCGCCGACTGCACCACCGACGCCGCCGAGCGTACCACCCACGGCCCCGCCCACGCCGCTCACGGCGCCACCGACACCTGCCACGGTCCCGATGACCACGGGTCCGGCGCCGCCGGCCTGCAGACGCTGGCTGCCTGGAGCGCTGTCGCCCGTGGTGAGCGACAAGAGATTCGTGGCGTCCTGGAGCGACTGCTCGACCATCGCGTCGGTCGCCGAGACCGCGTGCTGCGCGCGCGCCGGCATGACGCTGAAGCCGTCGGAGAGCGCGTGTGCGGTCTCTGGCGTCAGGGTGCGGGGCGCGGGAACGGGCTCGTCGCTCGTGACGATCACCTGCTGGAGGTCGGCCACGGGAACCGGGGGTCCGACCGTGACGGCGGCGCCCGCGTCGTACCGTGTGACGTCGATGAGGCCGTGGAGCACGGTGACCGTCGAGCGCACGCCCGCGGCCACCGTCGTTACCTCGACGACGATGGCGGTGCCCCGGATCGCCGCGACGAGGTTGGGCGTGACGACCTCGACCTTCTCGCCGGGCTTCATGAGCGACCTGGCGACGCCGATCATCACGCGCCCCGAGGGCACGTTGATCGTGGCGGCGGCGGGCGCCTCGGTGAGCGTGACGGCGGTGCGCTCGCGGAGCGTGACCATCGCCCTGCCGCCGAGCATCATGCGGACGAGCGAGTCGTCGCCCGTCGTGATCCGGTCCCGGACGAAGACGCTGTCTCGAAACTTGAGCGGCTCCGGCTCCGGGAGCGATACGCGCGCGACCGTCGCGGTGCCCCGGAGGGTCGACACGACGCCGGCGCGGGCGGCTTGCGCCCACGCGGGAGCGGCCGTCGCAAGCGTGGCGAGAGCGAGCGCGAGTGCGATCGTGAGCTTCCGGCCGAGGGTCCTCATGGCCGCTCTCCTGAGCAACACGAGTGCCAGCGCGCGTTTCTGGAACCCGATGGCGCCAACACCGCGAATTCCGCGCGGTTCCGACAAGGCCGACGCCGCACGGCGCATCCCGGGTGGCCAGTCCCTGACCGCGCGCGGTCAGGGAGGGCACGTTGACAGCCCCCGTCCGCGGCCGTATCGTTAGCCCACTTTTTCGCCGGGTCCCGCCGCAACGAGATCTGAAGGAGGCCCAGCATGGCGAGCAAGACGACAAGCAAGGCGTCCGACAAGAACCGCACGAAGTTCCTCCTCGACGAGAAGGACATCCCGTCGAGGTGGTACAACATCCAGGCCGACCTGAAGACGCCGCTGCCGCCGCCGCTCCACCCGGGCACGAAGCAGCCGATCGGGCCCCAGGACCTGGCGCCGCTCTTCCCGATGGAGCTGATCAAGCAGGAGGTCAGCCAGCAGCGCTGGATCGAGATCCCGGACGCCATCCGGGACGTGTACCGCGTGTGGCGGCCGACGCCGCTCTATCGGGCCCACCGGCTCGAGAAAGCGCTCGGGACCCCGGCGCGCATCTATTACAAGTACGAGGGCGTCAGCCCGGCCGGCAGTCACAAACCCAACACCGCCGTCGCCCAGGCGTACTACAACAAGAAGGAGGGCGTCGCGCGCCTCGCCACCGAGACGGGGGCGGGCCAGTGGGGCTCGGCCCTCTCCTTCGCGTGCCAGATGTTCGGCCTGCAGTGCAAGGTCTACATGGTGAAGGTCTCGTTCCAGCAGAAGCCGTATAGACGCGTGATGATGGAGTCCTGGGGCGCGCAGGTCGTGCCGAGCCCGAGCCCCGACACGCGGGCCGGCAAGTCGGTCCTCGAGAAGGATCCGAACTCGCCGGGCTCCCTCGGCATCGCGATCAGCGAGGCGGTCGAGGACGCGGCGACGCGCGAGGACACCAAGTACTCGCTCGGCAGCGTGCTGAACCACGTGCTCATGCACCAGACGATCATCGGGCTCGAGACGAAGAAGCAGCTCGAGAAGGCCGACGCGGAGCCCGACGTGCTCGTCGGCTGCATCGGCGGCGGCTCGAATTTCGCCGGCTTCGCCTTCCCATTCGTCGCCGACAAGCTCGCGGGCACACGCAAGAAGCTCCGCGTCGTCGCCGTCGAGCCCTCCGCGTGCCCGTCGCTGACGAAGGGCAAGTACGTCTACGACTTCGGCGACACCGTCGGTCTGACGCCGCTGGTGAAGATGCACACGCTCGGCCACACGTTCATTCCACCCTCGCTCCACGCCGGCGGGCTCCGCTATCACGGCATGGCGCCGCTCATCTGCAAGCTCTACGACGAGAAGATGATCGAGGCCGTGGCGGTCCCCCAGGTCGCCACCTTCCAGGCGGCGATGGCGTTCGCGAAGGCCGAGGGCATCCTGCCCGCGCCCGAGGCGGCGCACGCCGTTCGCGGCGCCATCGACGAGGCGCTCCTGGCCAAGAAGGAAGGCCGGCGCAAGACGATCGTGTTCAACCTCTGCGGCCACGGCTTCCTCGATCTGAGCGCGTACGAAGCGTTCCTCGCTGGCAAGCTCCAGGACTACGAGTACCCGGCGGAGAAGGTCGAGGAGGCGCTGCGGCAGGTTCCTCGGGTCTGAGGAGGTCCCGTGATGCGGATCGGACGGCGCGAATTCCTCGTGGCGGGAGCCGCCGCGGCGGCGGTGGCGGCGCGCCCCGCGATCCTGCGCGCGCAGGGTAAGGGCCACGTGCGCCTCGCGTACCTCCAGCTCGGCTGGGCGGGAACCGAGATCATCCACAAGGAGGACCTCCTCGGCAAGCGCGGCTGGCACGCCGAGTACTCCATCGTGCCCGGCGCCCCCGGGCCGCTGCTCGCGCAGCTCAACAGCAAGAACGTCGACGCGATCGACATGTCGTTCGCGCTCGCGGCGAAGTCCTTCGAGGACGGCGCCCCGTTCAAGGTGACGGGCGTCGCGACGGCGGTGCTCGGGGCGATCGTCGCGCGCAAGGGTGCCGGGCTCTCGAGGGTGGAGGACCTCAAGGGGCGGAAGATCGCGGCGATCGTCGGCACCTCGACCTTCTTCGACATCCGCGCGCTCACGCTGAAGGGCTACGGCTTCGACCTCCAGAAGGAAACACAGATCGTCACGGCGACGGCGCCGCCCGACATGGTGACGCTCCTGTCCAAGGGCGACGTCGACGCGATCATCGCCTGGCAGCCGATCAGCGACTCGGTCGTCTTCCGGGGCGAGGGCGTCTACCTCACCAAACAGATCGACCTCTGGCGCAGGGCGACGGGACGCGCCACGGGCTTTCCCGTCCACGTCTGCTATCTCGTCCACAATGACTTCCTCGCGAAGAACCCCGGCTTCGCCAAGGACCTCAACGACGCGCAGAAGGACGCCGTGGAGATCTGGTACGGCAAGCCCGAGCGCGCGATGGAGATCGTCGGCGAGGTCACGAAGCTGCCGAAGGACGTGATCCAGGTCGCCTACAAAGAGACCGTGCGCATGCTCGCGGGGTTGCCAGACGAGCAGGTCGACACGCTCGTCGCGCAGCTCAAGATCAACAAGGAGTTCGGCTTCCTGAAGTCCGACCTCTGGGATAACCCGGACCGGATCAGGAAGGAGTTCTTCCTGCGCGCTTGAGCTGGCGCGACCGGGCGGTCCGGCTCCACCTGCCCACCCTCGCCGTTGTCACGCTCCTCCTCGCGGCGTGGGCGGTGCTCTCGTGGCGCTACGGCGCCTACGTGCTCCCCTCGCCGCTCGCCGTCCTCGCCGGCTTCCGCGAGATCGTGTGGACCGGCGAGATCTGGCGTCACACGGGCGCCTCGCTCGCGCGCATCGTGGTCGGCTTCGGGGGCGCCGTGGTCGCGGCGCTCCTCATGGGCCTCGGCTCGTTCCTCTCGCGGACGGCGCGCGGGATCATCCACGACTTCCTGGCGGTGCTGAACTCGACCTCGGTCTTCGTCTGGATCGTGCTGGCGATCATCTGGTTCGGCATCAGCAACTGGGCGCCGATCTTCACGACCTTCATGATCACCCTGCCGGTCGTCGCCTCGAACATCGTGGAGGGCGTGGCCAGCGTGGACCGGAGACTCCTCGAGATGGGCGACGTCTATCGCCTCGGCGGCCGCGAGAAGTTCCGCTCGATCGTCGTGCCGTCCACGCTCCCCTACCTCGTCGCCGGCATGAAGGTCGGCTTCGGGCTCGCGCTCAAGGTCTCGGTCGTCGCGGAGATCTTCGGCGTCACCACCGGCATCGGTTACGCGATGAACTACAGCCGCGAGATCCTCGCGACCCAGATGGTCTTCGTCTGGGCGCTCGTGATGATCCTGGTCATGGCCGCCACCGACGCCCTCGTCTTCGACGCGGTCTCGCGCCGGCTCACGCGCTGGCGATGACGCTCGTCGTCGCCGGAGTCGGCAAGGACTATCTGATCCCGGTGCTCGATTCGGTGTCGTTCGAGGCCGTGGCGGGCGAGTTCGTCTGCCTGCTCGGCCCGAACGGCTGCGGGAAGACCACGCTGCTGCGGATCATCGGCGGGCTCGAGCCCGCGACGCGCGGCGCGGTGACCCTCGACGGCCAGCCGATCGTCGCCGGCGCAGACCACGGACGCAGAATCGGCGTGGTCTTCCAGGAGGATCGCCTCCTGCCCTGGCTCACGCTCCGCGCCAACGTCGCGCTCGTGCTGAAGCCGCTGGGCGTCTCCCCGGCAGAGGGTGTCGCGACGGCAGACCGCCACCTGCGTCTGGCCGGCCTCGCGGGATTCGAGGACTACTACCCGAGCCGCGTCAGCGGCGGCATGCGCCAGCGGGCGGCGATCGCGCGCGCGCTCGCGATCGAGCCCGACGTGCTGCTCATGGACGAGCCCTTCGGCGCGCTCGACGCCCAGAATCGAAGGATCATGCAGCAGGAGGTGCGGCGCATCTGGCGGGAGACGGGACGGACGATCCTCTTCGTCACCCACTCGATCGAGGAGGCGGTCGCGATCGGCACGACCCTCGTCATGCTGTCGGCCAGGCCGGCGCGTATCCGCGAGCGCGTCAGGAACGACGGCGCCTCCGATCGCGCCGCGCTGGTGGACCGGCTCAACACGATGATCATGGAAGAAGTCGAGCGCCAGCAGGGAGCCTCATGAGCACCCGCGCCGTCCACACGCTGCGCCTCACCTGTGGCCTCATCCTCCTCACGTATCTCACGACGCACTTCCTGAACCACGCCCTCGGTCTCGTCTCGCTCGACGCGATGGAGGCCGGGCTCCGCTGGTTCCTCGTCCTCTGGCGTAACCCGGTCGCGACCGGCGCGCTCTACGGCGCCCTGATCACTCACGCGCTGCTGGCGCTCTGGGCGCTTTATCGGAAGCGTACGCTCAGGATGCCGGGCTGGGAGGCGCTTCAGCTCGTGCTGGGGCTGACGATCCCCCCGCTCCTCACCGCCCACATCGTCGGCAATCGGCTCGCCCAGGAGATGTTCGGCGTCACGGTCTCGTACGCCCGTATCCTCACCGTGTTCTGGGTGGCGTCGCCGTGGCGCGGCGCTCTGCAGACGGCGCTCCTCGTGATCGCGTGGACCCACGGCTGCATGGGGGTCCACTTCTGGCTCCGCTTCCGCCCCTGGTACGCGCGCGCGGCCCGCCCGCTCGCCGTCGTGGCCGCCCTCGTCCCCGCGCTCGCGCTCGGCGGCTTCGTCGTCGCGGGGATCGAAGTGACCGAGCTCGCGCGCGTGCCCGGCTGGACGCGCTCGGTGTTCCAGGCCGACATCGCCCTGACGCGCGCCGCGCTGAGCCGGATGACCGACACGATTCTCTCCGTCTGGGGGGCTCTCCTCGTGCTCACCCTCTCCGCCCGTGCCGCGCGCGCCGCCTACAAGCGCCGCTTCGCCTCGGTCGCCGTGACGTACCCGGGCGGACGCGCCGTGACGGTGCCGATCGGCTTCAGCGTGCTCGAGGCGAGCCGCTACGCCGGGATCCCCCACGTCTCGGTATGCGGCGGGCGCGGGCGCTGCTCGACGTGCCGCGTTCGGGTGCCGCGCGGCCTCGAGGCGCAGCCGCCCCCGAGCGAGGCCGAGCGCCGGGTGCTGCTCCGCGTCGGCGCGCCGCCAGGCGTGCGCCTGGCGTGCCAGCTCAGGCCCGTGGGCGACCTCGAGGTGGCGCCGGTCCTCGCCGCGTCCGGCGTCGCGGCCGGGGCCATGCTCCAGCGCCAGGGCGTCGAGCGCGAGATCGTCGTGCTCTTCGCCGACCTGCGAGGCTTCACGCGGCTGGCCGAGCACCAGCTCCCGTACGACGTCGTCTTCTTCCTCAACCGCTACTTCGAGGCGGTCGGCTCGGCGATCGAGGGCGCGGGGGGCATCGCCAACCAGTTCACCGGTGACGGCGTCATGGCTCTCTTTGGCGCCGAGGCCGGGCCCGAGGTCGGCTGCCGGCAGGCGCTCGCCGCCGCGCGCACGATGGTCGACGGCGTCGAGGCGCTGAGCCTGGAGCTGGCCGCCGAGCTGGCGCAGCCGCTCCGCATCGGTATCGGCATCCACGTCGGCCACGCCGTCGTCGGCCACATGGGCTACCGCGGCAGCACCTACTTCACGGCGGTCGGTGACACGGTGCACGTGGCGGCACGCTTCGAGCAGGCGACGAAGGACTTCGACTGCGAGCTGGTGGTCTCGGAGACCGTGATGCGCCGCGCCGGAGTGGACGCGTCGGGATTTCCGCGCCACGAGCTGACGCTGCGCAACCGCGTCGAGCCCGTCGCGGTGCGCGTGATCGAGCGGGTCGCCGAACTGCCCGCGGTCTAGCGCTCGCTCGCGCGGGGCGGGCCGCCGACCCCCCCGGGCCCGAGGATCCGCTCGTAGCGGCCGTACTCGCGCGCGGCGTCCATGAACCACCGGACGCAGTCGGGGTTCGCGCGCGGCGGCAGCTCGCAGGACGTCGAGAGCACGAAGCGCGAGCGCGTGCCCACGGTGTCGATGCAGCGTCGCACCTCGGCCTCGATCTCGGCCCGGGTCGCCCGCTCGAAGATCGTGACGTCGACGTTGCCGATCCCGACGACGCCGCGCTGGTTGCCGAGCGTGACGAGCCGGTCGAGCTGGTCCACCTGCAGCGCCGGGTCCGCCTGCTGGTCGAGGTCGATCGTGATCGCGACGAAGCCGACGTCCACGAGGTCCTCGTGGATCTGGTGGGTCGTGCCGCAGATGTGGACCGTCGTGCCGACCTTCTTGGCCTTGAAGTAGTTCACCAGGTCTTGGTGGTAGGGCTTGATGAACTCGCGGTACGTGTCGGGACCGACGAGCGAGCACGACGCCGTCGGGTCGCTGTACGAGAGACCGATCCTGGTCGCCAGCACGGCGTCGCCGAAGCGCTTGGCGTATTCCGTGCAGAACCGCATGAGGTCGTGGACGAACGCCGGATCGTCGATCGTGTCGAGGCACATGAGCTCCGGGTTCCGGAGCAGCATCGCGATCGTCCACGGGCCGACGAGCACCGCGCCGAGCCCGCTCGGCAGCTTCGCCTGCGAGAGCACCGTGCACTGCTCGAGGAACCCCGGCAGCCGTCCGTCCTTGAGCGGGTCGGGGATCTCGAGCTTCGCGAGCCGACCCTTGTCGTCCTGGAGGACGTGCTGGTCGATCGAGGGCACGACGTAGTCGGAGTACTTGACGCGACAGCCGAGGGCCTCCGCCTCCTTGGCGAGGTCATTGAACGCGACCATGATGTCCGGCTGGTAACGCTCGTAGTAGTTGAGCATCGCCTTCGCGGCCTTCGTCGGGTTGGTGCAGTACTCCTCGATCGACAGACCGTCGAGGCAGCCCGCGAAGGAGCCGGCGATGGGATACGCGGGGACGCGGTCGGCGTAGCCGCCCTTGTAGGCGGCGACGACACGATCGCGTCCCGTGATCCGCGCGTCAGCCATGCGAGGATTCTAGCATCGGCCGAAACGCGTCGAGCGTGTACTCGATCTCCTCGCGCGGGAGGTTGGGACGCAGCAGCAGCCCCGGCTGCGCGGCGCCCGCGTCGTACCAGCGTGCGAGCCGGGCACGCGCCTCCGCCGGCGCTCCCCAGACGGTGAGCTGCTCGAGCAGCGGCTCGGCCGCGGCGGGCACGGTGCCCGCGAACTTCGGCTGATTCGCGGCGAGCACCGCGTCGACTTCCCGCGCGAATCCCCGGCGCGCGAGGGACTCGCGGTAGAACGCACCCATCGTGGTGAGGTAGAACGCGACGAACCACGCCGCCCCCTCCCGCGCCTTGGCGGGATCGTCGGCGACGACGGCCGGCACCGACGGGCTCACCACCGGCGCGGACGCGCCGTCGCCACGCCGCGCGGCTCCCTCCCCGAGCAGCGCGATTCCCGCGGCGAGATGATCGCGCGGGTAGAGGAACGGCAGCCAGCCGTCGGCAACCTCCCCCGCGAGGCGGACCGATGCGTCGCCGAGCGCCGCCAGATAGACGGGCAGATCCGGCGCGGGCGCCAGGTTGAGCTTGAGCGGGCGCGCGCCGGTCGAGACGGCGAGGGGGATGCGCTCGCCGCGGAGGAGCGCCTTGACCTGAATCACCGTGCGCCGCATGCGGGCGAGCGGCGCCGCATATGCCACGTCGTGGAGCCCCTCGGTGAGCTGCGCCGTGGAGGCGCCGAGGCCGAGGACGAACCGGCCACCCGAGAGCGCCCAGAGCGTGGACGCCGCCATCGCGAGCTGGCCGGCGCTGCGTCCCCAGACGCCGAGGATTCCGGTGCCGAGCGTGATGCGCGACGTCTTCACCGCGGCCTCGGCGAGGAGCACGGTCACGTCGAAGGCCCACGTCTCCGGCAGGAAGAAGCCGTCGTAGCCGAGCCGGTCCGCGCTGACGGCCGCGCCGACGAGCGCGTCGCGACGATTGTCGAGCGGCATGATCGAGACGGCGAGTCGGCGGCGGGCCATGGCCCTTCCTTATACCAGAGGCGTGTGCTACTTGTGCTCGACCCCGACCCCTCGTCAAGGAGAGCGCCCGATGATCAAGCCCTACACCGCCGTCGGCCTCATCCCCACCGTCCGCGGCATCCGCAAGCGCCGCGACATCAAGCTCAACCTCGAGCACCTCTCGCACCTCGTGAAGGCGGCCTCCTGGCTCTCGGCCCTCGACATTCCCGTGCGGCTCATCGCCTTCCCGGAGGGCGCGCTCCAGGCGTTCAACGACGAGGTGCTCGACCTCGACCATGCGACGTTCGCGCGCGAGTGCGCGATCGACATCCCCGGCGAGGAGACCGAGTTCCTCGGCGGCATCGCCCGCGAGTACGACGCCTTCATCATGGCGCAGGCGAAGGCGCGCCATCCGGACTGGAAGGACCGCTTCTTCAACGTCGGCTTCGTCCTGGACCCGAAGGGCAAGGTCATCCTGAAGCATTACAAGGTCTCGCCGCTCTTCCCCGTCGAGCACTCCGTCTGCCCGCACGACATCTACGACTGGTGGGTGCGGAAGTACGGCCGTAACCTCGACGCGTTCTGGCCCGTCGTCGACACCGAGATCGGTCGGCTCGGCATCATGATGGCGAACGAGGGCTCCTACCCCGAGAACGCGCGGGCGCTGGCGCTCAACGGCGCCGAGGTCGTCTACCGCGCGTCGTACCCGCACCCGGCGACGGGCAACGAGTTCTTCGAGATCCAGAGCCGCGCCCGCGCGCTCGACAACAACATGTACGTCGTCGCGCCCAACATGGGGACATACTTCCTCTTCCCGGAGGAGAAGACGCCGATCGATACCTTCGGCGGGCGCTCGTACATCATCAACTATCGCGGTCAGATCGTCGGGCGCCAGGACTACGGCGCCGGCTCGACGTACGTCGCGGGTCCCATCGACATCGAGGCGCTCCGCGACCATCGGGCACGCGCCCAGTGGGACAACTACATGAAGGATCTCCGCACGGAGCTCTACCAGCTCCTCTACGAGCAGCCGATCTATCCGAAGAACCTCTACCTGAAGCGCGCGCCGATGAAGCACGCCGAGTACCGCGAGAAGGTTATCAAGCGTCAGATCAAGCTGATGCACGATCGCGGGATCTGGAAGAAGCCCGCCCGCTGACGCCGCACGACGAGGTTCACGGACGCACTGCGTCAAGGCAGAATTCCCGGAACCCTCGGGCACCGACGGCCCACCCGCGCCCGGCTCCGTTGCGCAAACCTGCGATTTCGCGTCCCATCGCCCGTGGCACGCGCCCTGCTCTATAGCGACCTGACAGGTGGATCGCCCAGTCGGGTCGTGAACCGATTCGGACAGCGCCACCCGGGCGCGGTAGGGGGATGCGATGCAGATGGACCTCTGGTATCGGCTGGCGATGCGCGAGTTCTCGGACGTGAGCGAGCACGCGAGCGAGCTGCTC
>WNGH01002828.1_pt1 | contig 17780 bp, 16 predicted proteins | sample 5400631 | NCBI WGS metagenome assembly WNGH01 (sample SAMN13153373, study PRJNA577476) | soil metagenome | isolation source: 115 cm soil or saprolite under Garry oak tree replicate 1 | place: USA:California | collected 2016-06-15
TTAGTAAGTCGACGCTATGCCGGTCCGGTCCAGCGGTCAATCGGAATGGCGGGATCCGCGCCATTCCGGAATGGCGTCCCGCACCACGCTCACCCCGCGATGATCATGGCGTTTGGTCACGCTGAACTGCGTCTGGGTATCGCTGCTGCTGCTCGGCCTGGCCGCCGCCGCGGTCGCGGCGGACCGGCGGCTGCCGGAGCCGGCCGTATAGTGGCGCCCATGCCGGACGGCCCGCAGGTTCCACGGGAACCGGTCACCTCGGTCGCCGGGGCGATAGCGCGGATGGAGGCGATCGGCGCCGCGCTGCCCGCCCGGGACGGCCTGGCCTGTTTCAATCGCATGTACCTCGCGGTGACCCAGGCCGTGGGCGCGGACCTGGGCCACGGGTTCTTCGCCGACCCGGCGTTCATGACCAGGCTCGACGTGACGTTCGCCAACCTGTACTTCGACGCGGTGCAGGCCGCGGGCACCCCGGCGGCGGTGCCGGTGGCCTGGCGCCCGCTGGCGGAGCTGCGCGGCGCGGCCGGGATCGAGCCGATCCAGTTCGCCCTGGCCGGCATGAACACGCACATCAATCACGACCTGCCGGTGGCGGTGGTCACCACCTGCGCCGAGCTGGGCACCGCGCCGGGCGATGGCTCGCACCTCGCGGACTTCCAGAAGATGGACGCGCTGCTCGACGCGGCGGAGGAGGACATCAGGAGGTCCTTCGAGTCGGCACCGGAGCTTGCCGTGGACGACCACCTGCGCGCCGTGGACAACCTGGTCGCGTGCTGGGCCATCAACTCGGCCCGGGACCTGGCCTGGCGCAACGCCCTGGTGCTGTGGGAGCTGCGCGGTAACGCCGCGGCCCGCGGGCTGTTCCTCGACGGCCTGGCCGGGGTCACCGCGCTGGCCGGCCGGCTGCTGCTGACCGCCGTCTAAGGTCGGCAGGTGGACGAACTGCACTACGACCTGGAGCGGGACGCGGTGCGCGTGGTGCTCACCGACGGCGGCGGTCGGGTCCTGCTGTTCCACGTGCTGACCCCGGATCAGGCACCGGATGGCTGGTGGGAGCTGCCCGGCGGGGGCATCGATCCCGGCGAGTCCTACCTGCAGGCCGCGGTCAGGGAGATCCGCGAGGAAACCGGGCTGACCCTCGACCCGGCCCAGGTGGGCCCGCCGTCATGGCGGCGCGACACCACCTGGCTGTCTCGGGGCGTCCGGCGGCTCCAGCACGAGGTGGTGGTGCGCGCCCGGGTCGCGGCGGACCGGCCGGTGGTCGTGGACGGCGGCCGGACCCCCCAAGAGGTGGAGGACATGGTTACGTTCCGCTGGTGGCCGGTGCCCGAGATCACCGGGAGCCGGGCGCGGTTCTACCCGGGCCGCCTGCCCGAACTGCTGCCGGCCTTCCTGGCCGGGGAGACCATCGACGAGCCCTTCGAGCGCTGGAACTAAGCGCTCGAAGATCGTCCAGGAGAAGGTGGCCGACCCGTGCGCACCGGTCCCGTCGGTTGCCGTCACCGTCACCGAGGTGGTGCCCAACGTGGTGGGCGTGCCGCTGATGGTGCAGGTGGAGGCGTTGATGGACAGCCCGGCCGGGAGCCCGGTCGCGCCGCACGTGATCGCTCCCGGCGTGACGACGGCCGTGTCGCTCGTGCCGATCACCAGCGGGGTGATCGCACCGGCGGAGCGGACGCTGGTCTGGCTGCCGGGGTTGGTGACGGTCACCGTGTTCGGCGACGTGACGGTGAACGTGAAGGTCACCGCGTTCGAGGCCGTGGTGCTGTCGGTGGCGGTCACGGTCACCGAGAACGGGCTGCCGGCCTGCGTGGTAGGCGTGCCGCTGATCACGCCGGTGGCGGTGTTGATGGTCAGCCCCGGCGGCAGGCCGGTGGCCGACCACGTGAACGTGGTGATGCCCGTGTCGGAGTCGGTGGCCGACATCGCGTGGCTGTAGGCCGTGCCGACGGTCCCGGACTGGCTGCCGGGGTTGGTGACGGTCACCACGTTGTGGATCGTCCAGGTGAAGGTGGCCGACCCGGACGCGCCGCTGGTGTCGGTGGCGGTCACGGTCACCGAGAACGGGCTGCCGGTTGCCGTGGTGGGCGTGCCGCTGATCACGCCCGTGGTGGCGTTGATGGTCAGCCCCGGCGGCAGGCCGGTGGCGGAGTAGGTCAGCACCTGGCTGGTGTCGGTGTCGGTCGCGACGATCTGCAGCGGCGTGATCGCGGTGCCCGAGCTGTTCGTCTTGCTACCAGGGTTGGTGACCGAGATCGTGTTCGAGGACGAGCTGGCGTTGCAGACCGTCACCGCGATGTACAGGTCCTGGGCCGGGCTGGTGCCGGTGAAGTGGATGTGGACGGCCTGGTCCTCGACGCCTCCGCCGGTGGCCGAGATCTGGTTGTTCAGCGTCACCGTGCCCGCGGAGGACGTGAACGACTGGCCCACCGTGGGGTGCGAGGGCAGGGCGAAGGATGTGCCGTCCACCGTCAGCACCGGACTGATGAGGTTCGCGCTCGCGGTCGACGTGCCGGAATTGCAGGTCGACGCGACCTGGCTGGCAACCAGGCCGATCGAGTGCCCGCTGCCCGACATCTGGGCATTGACCGAGGTGACGCGCGAGTACGCGGCCACGGTACTGGCCGTGTCGAGCGTCAGGCCCGTGGTGAGCAGCCCGGCGATGTTGACGTTGGGCTGGAACACCAGGGCCGGGCCGGTCGAGAGGGCGAGGCCTTGCGGGGAGGCGGTGGTGAGCCCGGCCGGCGCCGAGGCGCCATAGGAGGAGCTGCCGCCGCTCGGGGTGGCCGCCGCGGGCGCCGCGGCCAGCACAACGACGGTGCCCGCGAGGGCCAGCGACCCAGCGGCCGCGGTGACTCTGGTGAGTAGCCGGTTCATGAACGCCCCTCCGCTTCGCCCCACGGCGTCAACGATAAGTTACTTTTAGCAAGGATACAGTAACAAAGAGTTACTTAGGGTGGCGGCAGCGGACTCAGGCACGCTCCCACACGCCAAACGCGTCGTTGTTGCGTGCCGCGCCGTTGGCGACGGCCCCGTCGGTCCACAGGTAACTGGGCGAGGCCTCCACGGTGCCTTGCGGGAAGGGCAGCCCGTTGCTGGTGGCCTCGATCCGGCTGGTGACCCAGGGCCCGGTCCAGGAGCCCTTGTTGCCCGCGTCGGTGGTCACCGCGCCCTGCTGGAACTGGGTGATCCGGAACTGCTGGGTGGAAGAGGGCAGCGGGATGGGGGTCCCGCCGTTGTTGGTGTAGTCCGCCAGGCCCGCGGCGTGGTCGAAGACCGGGCCGGACAAGGGGGCCTGGAAGTGGAGAACGCACTGGCTCGCCGCGGTGAGGCGGCCGGTACTGCAGGAGGGCGCGGTGATGGTGAAATACACCGCGGTGCCCTGCTGGGGGTAGTAGATGCTGAACTCGATCCCGTCGCCCTGGTTCGCGTCGAGCGGCACGAAGTGAGCGAACTGCGGGGTGGTGGAGTTGACGAACGTCTCGACGAACGCCACCCACTGCACTCCCGTGGGGCAGATGAAGCCCGGGTCGAGGTTCTCCGCCACGAGACAGGTCTCGATGCCGGTCCTGGCATAGGTGTCGCCGCTGCCCTGCGAGCCGTTGGAGAGCTGGATGTAGGCCTGCGGGTACAGGAAGTCGTCCGGCACGTCAGCTGACGGGCGGCCGGCTGGCCGGCCGGGTGGCGCGGAAACCACTGGCTGGTTAGGTACCGAGATCACGGCATGGATGAACCTGAAGTCGCGGTTACTGGCCTCATAGCCCGCGTAGCTGACGGTGGCGGTCACCGGCAGAGACTGCGCCGCGTGCGCCTTCCCCGGCGGGGCGAGCCTTGTGCCGGCGTGCGCAGGCGCCGCGAAGCCGGCCATGGCCATGACCGCGCTTGTCACGGCCGTGGCTGAGAGCATGGTGACGATGCCTCTGCGCATCGGTGGATTCCCTCCCCTATGTCGCCGGGCCGGGCCCCCCGGAGGCGATCTGTGGCTCTGATCCGGGAGCACCTTACCATGAGTAGCCATCCAATTACCTGGTGTAAGGATTCGGCGGCTGGGCAGGCGGCGGATCGGGCCGGCCCCCGGGGCCCTGGCCGGCGAGGATGGCCTGCGTGGCTGAACTGCGCATGGCACATACCGCCGACCTGGGCCCGGCCGACCTCGAGGCGGCCCGCGCCCTGCTGGACGAGGTGTTCCTCGGGGAGATGACCGATACCGACTGGGAGCACGGCCTGGGCGGGATGCACGCCCTCGTCTGGGACGGGCCGGCGCTGATCGGGCACGGGTCGGTGATCCAGCGCCGCCTGCTGCACCGGGGGCGGGCGCTGCGGGCCGGGTACGTCGAGGCGGTCGCGGTGCGCCCGGACCGCCAGGGGCAGGGGCACGGCGCGGCCCTGATGGCCGCGCTGGAACGGGTCCTGCACGGTGCCTACGACCTGGGCGCGCTCGGGTCCACCGACGAGGGCGCGGGCTTCTACGCGGCGCGCGGCTGGAAGCTGTGGCGGGGACCGTCCTCGGCGCTCACCCCGGCCGGCGTCCGGCGCACCCCGGATGACGACGGCTGCCTGTACGTGTTCGAGCTGGACGTCCCGCTGGACCTGACCGGCGAGCTGACCTGCGACTGGCGCGACGGGGACGTCTGGTAGCTCAGGCCCGCAGCCGCTCGGCGAAGAAGGCCATGACCCGGTCCAGGGCGGCCCGGGTCGGGTGACCGGGCGTGTCCACCAGGTCCCCGGTGAGCACCGAGTGGGCGCCCTTCCTGATGCCGTAGGGGTTGCCCGGCGACGAGTCGATCTCGATGGCCTCGAAATTCTCGCCCAGTTCCCGGCGGAGCGTGGCGAACCGCTCCGGCGGGCAGCCCCTGTCCGCCGAGAAGCGCAGCCCAAGCACGCACAGCCCGTCGCTGGTGCGACCCTTGACGGTGGCCAGGTCGGCCGGGTCCAGACCGAGTGCGGCGCGCTTGCGCGCGGTGACCGGCGCGGGTGCCCCTGGCTGGCTGAGCACCGGCGCGAGCACGGCCGGCTCGACCGCCATCGCCAGGGCGAACCCGCCGGTGAAGCACATGCCGACCGCGCCCACCCCGGGCCCGCCGCACTCGGCGTGCGCCTGGGCGGCCAGCGCCCGCAGCCACGTGACGGCCGGCGGAGTCCGGTCGGCGAGCAGGTGGAACTCCCGGGACACGCACACCTGCCGCAGGGACCTGCGCATGTCGCTGCCGCCGAACGGCGCGCCCGGCCGCCCGAAAAGGGACGGCAGGTAGGCCCGGTACCCGGCGTCGACGAGCCGCTGCCCGAAGGCGGTCACGCCCGGGTGCAGCCCGGGCATCTCGTGCACCACGATCACCGCCGGGCCACTGCCGCCCCGGTACACCTCGTGCGTGCGCCCCTCGTGCGTGAACGTGGTGACGTCGAACCCTGGCACCGCATCGGTCATGGGACGCTCCCGCGGTCGTAGTTGCGGGGCACGGCACTCGGCGCGAGCGGGGCCCCGGCCCTACTCTGCCAGAAGCGCCCCCGCCGGCCGAGGGCGAAAGGTCATCAGAAAGGATGCTCGGATTGCCAGCCATCGAGACGGCTTATAAAGCTTTCACTGCCAGGCAAAAAGGGCCATAATTGCGGCACTAACGGGGACCGGGCGGCCAGGGAAGGCCGCCGGGTGATCAAGGGGAGCCATCATGCCAGAGAATTCCTTCGTGCCATTGCCCGGCAGCGAGCGAGCGCCGCTGGCCGGCGCCCAGCCGGCCGGTGATCTGAACGACTCCGCGCGGATCGAGGTGACGCTGGTCACCCGCCGCCGGGAAGCACTGCCGGCCGAGGTCGTGACCGGCCCGGCAACGCTCAGCCGCGCCGAACTCGAAGCGCGGCACGGCGCGGATCCGTCGGACGTGGCGCTGATCGGCGACGTGCTCGGCCGGTTCGGTATCGAGGTAACCGGCACCGACGCCGGGGCCAGGCGGGTCACGGTGGCCGGCCCGATCTCCGCCTTCTCGCAGGCCTTCGGGGCGTCGCTGCGCCTGGTCAGCGCCCCGCACCCGACGGCGAACGGTGGCACGGCGGAGCACCGCTACCGGGTCGGCGGCCTGCACGTCCCCGCCGAACTGGACGGCGTGGTGCTCGCCGTGCTCGGCCTGGACGACCGGCCACAGGCCACGCCGCAGATCAGGCGGCTGCCGGGCATCGCGGCCGCGGCGGCCGGCGCGGCCGCCCCGACCTCCTACACGCCCGTCCAGGTGGCGCAGGCCTACAACTTCCCGGCGGGCACCGACGGCGCCGGGCACACCATCGCCATCATCGAACTGGGCGGCGGCTTCGGCACCGGCGAGCTGCAGACCTACTTCTCCGGCCTGGGCATCGCGGCGCCGTCGGTGACGGCGGTCGGGGTCGACGGCGGATCGAACCTGGCCGGCCAGGACCCGCAGGGCGCCGACGGTGAGGTGCTGCTGGACATCCAGGTGGCCGGCGCGGCCGCACCCGGCGCGCGGCAGGTCGTCTACTTCGCGCCCAACAGTGACCGCGGCTTCGTGGACGCGGTCAGCACGGCCGTGCACGCGAGCCCGACCCCGACGGCGGTGAGCATCAGCTGGGGCCAGTCCGAGGATTCCTGGACCGGCCAGGCCCGCGCCGCGCTTGACCAGGCGTTCTCCGATGCCGCCGCGCTCGGCGTGACGGTGACCGCGGCCGCCGGTGACAACGGCAGCGGCGACCGGGTGGGCGACGGTAAGGCGCACGCCGACTTCCCCGCGTCCAGCCCGCACGCGCTCGCCTGCGGCGGTACCAGCCTGCGGGTGAACACGGCGACCGGCGCGGTGTCCGCGGAGACCGTGTGGAACGACGGGCCCGGCGGCGGTGCCACCGGCGGCGGGGTCAGCGACACCTTCGGCCTGCCCGCGTGGCAGGCGCCGGCCGGGGTGCCCGGCCGGGCCGGGGGCAGCCATCCGGGGCGGGGCGTGCCCGACGTCGCGGGCAACGCCGACCCCGAGACGGGTTACCAGGTACTCGTGGACGGGCAGCCCCAGGTGGTCGGCGGGACCAGTGCGGTAGCCCCGCTGTGGGCCGCGCTCATCTGCCGGCTGGCACAGGCCACGGGCAAATCGTTCGGCCTGCTGCAGCCCTTGCTGTACGCGGGGGTCAGCGCCGGGGCTACCACGGCCGGGTTCCGCGACATCACCGAGGGCAACAACGGGGCCTACCGGGCCGGGCCGGGCTGGGACGCCTGCACCGGCCTCGGCGTGCCCGACGGTGCGGCGCTGGCGGCCAGGCTCGGCGGCCACTGACGCTGCGGCGCTGGCGGCCAGGCTCGGCGGCCACTGACGCTGCGGCGGCCGCGGCCGCCTCAGCCGAGGTGGCCGCGGCCGGGCCGTGAGTCCCAGTCGGCCAGCCGGGGCTCGACCTTGATCCGCCACGGCGCGTCGTTCAGGAACGTCGGCTTCGGCCCGCGGACCAGGCCGCCGAACGCGGAGAAGTCGGTGGTCTCCCGGAACGCGGGCAGCCGGTACAGGTCGCGGGCGTAGCCCCAGAGGTTGCCGAAGTCGGTGAGCCGCCGCTCGGTGACGCCGGCCAGCGGGTTGTACCCGGTGTCGAAGCGCGCCAGGGTCGGCCACAGCCGCACGTCGGCCTCGGTGACCTCGGCACCGAACAGGTACCTGCGGCCGGCCAGGCGCTGGTCGAGTTCCTCCAGCATCGCGATCATCGCCTGCCTGAGGCTCTCGTAGTCCTCCTGGGCGGTGGCCCCGGCGACCCGGTACGGCGCGTTGTTCACGCCGGTGTACACGCGCTCGTTCAGCGCGTCGATCTCGGCGCGCAGCGGCCGCGGATACAGGTCGGGCGACGGCGCGGCCTGCGCGCCGAACTGGGTACCGAGATCGATCGTGATGTCAGGGAAGTTGTTGCTGACCAGCTTCCCGGTCTCCCGGTCCCAGAGCGCGGGCACGGAGACGTGGCCGTCGTAGCCGGGCTCGGTCGCCTCGTAGGCCTCGGCGAGCAGGGTGAAGCCGTTGACCGGGTCGGGGCCGCGGTGCTCGCGGAACGCCCAGCCGCGGCCGTCGCGCACGTCGTCCACGTAGGACAGCGAGACCACGTCCTCCAGGCCCTTCAGCTTGCGCACGATCGCGGTGCGCTGGGCCCACGGGCAGCCCCACGAGATGTACAGGTGATACCGGCCGGTAACGGCCGGGAAGCCGGTTGAGCCATCCGCACTGATCCGGCCCTGGAACCGGTACACCGGGCGGTTGAAGGCTTTGCCCTTGCTGAACCCGCGCCCCGGCCCGTACAGCCCGTAGGTGTCGTAGTCGACCGGGCTGGCATAGGACGGGGCGGTGGGGTTAGAACTAGCAGAGCGCGGTGCCGAGCCGGTGCTGGCTGTCTGGGTCACTGTGGCCTCCTGATCCGGCCCTGGTGTTCAGTCCGCGTCGCGTCCCAGGGTGGCTGTCGCCCCGAAGGGACGGAGCACCTCGGGCACCGCGACCGTGCCCCCCTCGTCCTGGAAGTTCTCCATGATCGCCAGCAGCGCCCTGGCGGTCGCCCCGGTCCCGTTCAGCGTGTGCACGAAGTCCAGGCCGCCCTCGCGCCGGAACCGGATGTTCAACCGCCGTGCCTGGTAGTCCGTGGTGTTCGAGCAGGAGGTGATCTCCCGGTAGCGCTGCTGCGCGGGGAACCAGGCCTCGATGTCGTACTTCTTCGCGGCGGGTGCGCCCAGGTCACCCGCGGAGATGTTCATGACCCGGTAGGGCAGGCCGAGTGCCTGGGCGATCTCCTCCTCGTAGCCGAGCAGCCGCTCGTGCCATTCACCGGACTGCCCGGGCAGGCAGTAGACGAACATCTCCACCTTGTCGAACTGGTGCACCCGGAACATGCCCTTGGTGTCCTTGCCAGCGGCGCCCGCCTCGCGGCGGAAGTTCGTGGTGTACCCCGCGTACAGGGCGGGCAGGTCGGCCTCGTCCAGCCGCTCCTCGGCGTGGATCCCGGCCAGCGCGACCTCGGAGGTGCCGGTCAGGTACAGGTCGTCCTTTTCCAGGCGGTAGAGGTTGGACTCCTCGGTGGGCAGGTACCCGGTGCCGTACATGGCCCGCTCCCCGGCCAGCACCGGCGGCAGCACCGGCAGGAAGCCCAGGCCCACCAGCCGGTCCAGGACGAACCGGTACAGCGCCAGCTCGGCCAGGGCGACGTCGCCGATCCGGTAGGCGAACCGGGAGCCGGCCAGCCGGGCACCCCTGGCCATGTCGATCCAGCCGCGGGCGGAGCCGAGTTCGGTCGCCTCGCGCGGGGTGAAGCCGAACGACGGCCGCTCGCCGACCTCGCGCAGCAGTTGCGCGTCCTCCTCGGCCATGCCGTCGGCAGCGGCGGGGTCGGGCAGGTTAGGGATGCGGGCGAGCAGCGCGTTCCGCTCGTGGTCGGCGAGCGCCAGCTCGGCCTGGGCCCGGCTCAGCTCGTCGGCGAGCCGTTTCAGCTCGGCGAGCTGCCCGGGCCCGGGCGGCCCGGCCTTCGAGGACCTCTTCTGCTCGGCGCGCAGGGACTCGGCCCGCTCGGTCAGCTCACGCCAGCGGACATCCACGGTGAGCAGCGCGTCGAAGTCGGCCGCGGCGCCGCGACGGCCCAGCGCGGCCCGGTAGCGGTCCGGATCCTGCCGGGCAGCCTTGAGATCAATCACTCAGGTGAGTCTAGCCGCGCGCGCTCGGTGAGAACCGCCCAGCGGCGCCGACGCGGACAGTGTCACGATCCTGGATCCGGCTGCGGCCTAGCCTCCCTTACCGCGGGCGCGTGCGGGTTATCCGTGGCGAGCCGCGGTCTTGGCCGGCCGGACCTGGTGGCCAGCACCGAGCCGGACAGGATCAGCACGAAGGCGGCTGCGATCGCCGGGGTGAGCGGCTCACCGAGCACGCCCACGCCCAGGGCCACCGCGACGGCCGGGTTCACGTAGGTGATCACCGTTGCCCTGGCCGGGCCCACCTCGGCGATGAGCTGGAAGAACAGCACGAACGCGAGGGCCGTGCAGAGCACACCGAGCCCGGCCAGCGAGCCGAGCACCGCCGCCGACGGCGGCCGGGCCGGCCAGCTCAGCGCCGCGGCCGGGGCGTACACCAGCGCGGTGGCGGCCAGGCAGGCCGCGGTCATGCCGAGGCCGGGCAGGTCGCCGAGCTTCCTGTTGGCGATCAGCGGCCCGGTGGCGTAGCACAGCGCGACGAGTATCACCTCGGTGACCGGCCACGCACCGCCGCCGGTCAGGTGCGGGCCGGCCAGCAGCGCGACGCCGCCGAGGCCCGCCAGCAGCCCGGACCAGCGGGCCGCGGTGAGCCGCTCCGGGCCGCCGGTCGCCCGGGCCAGCACCAGCCCGATGATCGGCACCACCGCGATCAGCAGGCCGGTCAGCGAACTGGACAGGCGCCGCTCCGCGTCGGAGAGCAGCGCCCAGGGCAGCATGATCTCGACCACGGCGAACAGCGCGAGCCACCGCCAGCGGCTGGCCAGCACGCGGATCTGGCCGCGCCGGATCGCGAGGGGCAGCAGCACGGCCGAGCCGATCGCCACCCGGGCGAACACCAGGACGGGAACAGAAACGCCGGTGTCCGCCACCTTGATGAGCAGGTAGGGCACGCCCCAGATGACGCTCATCATCGCGAACAGCACCCAGCCACGCCGGCTCACCCGCGATCCCCTTTCCCTGTTCCCGCTGCAGGCTACCGGGGCGGCGCGGGGCGCCAGGCCAGCCCCCGGCGCTATCCGCAGCCGCCGACCGGGCCCACGGTGACGCAGACGGTGGGGCTGAGCAAGGGTGCCGGGGTGGCCGTCGGCGACGGGGACGGGGACGGCTGTGCGGCCGGGCCCGGGCCGGGCCCGGGCCGGTGGGCCGTGGCACGGGGCGCGGCCCGGCGGGCGTTCCGGTCCTCCGTGCCCTGGCGCCGCGGCGGGCGGCCGGCCGGGCCGTGGGGCGTGACGGCGCCCCGGGCGGGCGGCCCGGTGGAGGGCACGACCCGCGCCGGCAGCGGGGTCCGCAGCGTGGCCGGCGGCTGGCCCGGATCCAGCATCAGCCGGACGGATACCGTGACCACCAGGGCATACCAGATCACCAGGCCCGCGAATCCGGCGGATAGCAGCAGGAACCCGATAGGGTGCCGGCGCACCGCCGCGCCCAGGTTCCGCAGCGTCCCGCCGGTGACGTGGCGGGCCACGGCGAGCGCCACGCCGGGCCCGGGCAGCCGGGGCCCGTAGCCCATCCTGGCGGATTGCCTGGCCCGGCGCAGGCTCAGCCGCCGCTGCTCGGCGGTCAGCCCGGGGCGCAGGTAGATGACCGTGCGCCTGCCGCGCGCCTCCGCCCGCGCGTGTAAGCCCTCCGGCAGGTCCGCGTACCGAATGGTGATCATGTCCGTCCCTGTGCGGATGCCGCCAGCACCGGCATCCCTTCCCCAGATGAATACGGAAGGTGACGACATTATCACGGACGATCACATCATGCGGGGCGAAACCGGTGCCGGGGCGGCCGGCGTTACCGGGCGGGCCACCGCCCGCCCGGCCGGTATCGCGGGCCCGCGACGTGGTGACGCGCAGGGCGGCGCGGCTACGCTCAAGGTTGTCGCGGCCGCCGCACGGCAGGCGGGAGGGTGATCACGCTGACCGGCCCGGAGAGTACCCCCGCTGGCCCGCCCACGGCCGCGCCGGCCACGGCCACACCGGTCACGGCCGCACCAGTCACGGTCGCACCAGTCACGGCCGCGCATGCTCCGGCCGCGCCGGCAGGCACCGGGCCGGCGCCCGCCGGCGCGGCCGTCCCCGCACGCCGTTCGCCCGGTGAGCGCGGGGTCCCCGGCGAGCCCGGGCAGCGCGGTGAGCGGGGGCTCCCCGGCGAGCCCGGGCAGCGCGGTGAGCGGGGGCTCCCCGGCGAGCCGCGCCTCGCACTCGGCTGGGCGCTGCTGGCCGCGGTGGCCGGCGGGCTGGCCCTGACCGCCGCCTTCCCGCCGGTGGGGGCCTGGCCGCTGGCCCCGGCCGGCCCGGCACTGCTGGTGCTGGCGCTGCAGGGCCGGAGCCTGCGGGCCAGCTACGCGGCCGGGCTGCTGTTCGGGCTCGCGCTGTTCGTCCCGCTGATCTCCTGGCTGATCAACCTGGCCTGGTACGCCTGGGCCGCGCTGGCCATCGCCGAGGCGGTGATCTTCGCGTTGCTCGCCGTGGGCCAGCGGGTGCTGCTGTCGCTGCGGGCCTGGCCGGTGGCCGTCGCGGGCTGGTGGGTCGCCGCCGAGGCGCTGCGGGACCGGTGGCCGTACGCGTTCCCATGGGGCAGGCTGGCCATGAGCCAGGCCGGTGCGCCGGCCGCGCCGTGGACCGCCATCGGCGGGGCGCCGCTGCTGTCCCTCCTGCTCGCGCTGGCGGGCAGCACGCTCGCCTGGGTGCTGCTCGCGCCCGGCACCGCGGGCGGGTCCATCCGCCGCCGCCTGGTCCCCGCGCTGGCCTTCGCCGGGGCGGCGGGACTGGCGCTGGCCGGCGGCCTGCTGCCGGTGGACCCGGTGCCGGCCGGCACTCCTACGGCCACGGTCGCCGCCATCCAGGGCGGCGTGCCGCACGCCAGGAACCTGCCCGACCTGCTCCGGGCCACCACCGTGACCGCCAACCACGCGGCGGCGACCGAGCGGCTGGCCGCGCAGGTCAGGTCCGGCGCCAGGCCCGCGCCGGACCTGGTGATCTGGCCGGAGAACTCCACCGACCTGGACCCGCGCTTCTACCCGGACGTGGCCGCGACGATCACCGGGGCGGTGCGCACCATCGGCCGGCCGGTGCTGGTCGGCGAGGTGCTCCAGGACCCGCAGCGCAACGTCGGGCAGCTGTGGACCCCGGGCGGCGGCCCCGGACCGCTCTACGTCAAGCGGCGGCTCGTCCCGTTCGGGGAGTACATACCGTTCCGCGGCCTGCTGTCACACGTCACCTCCCTGGTGGCGTTGCAGCCGCAGAATTTCACCGCCGGGCGCCGCGCCGTGGTCTTCGGTGCCGGGAAGATCCGCCTCGGCGACGTCATCTGCTACGAGGTCGGCTTCGACGGGCTGGTCTCCTCCGAGGTCAAGGCCGGGGCGAACCTGCTGGCCGTGCAGACCAACGACGCGACCTTCGAGGTGGACGGGCAGCTCGGCGAGAGCCTGCAGCAACTGGCCATGGCACGGATCCGGGCGGTGGAATCCGACCGGGCCGTGGTGGTCGCCTCGACGACGGGGGTGAGCGCGATCATCGCGCCGGACGGCTCCCTGGTGGCCCGCACCGGCACCTGGCGGCAGGCCATCCTCGAGGCGCGGGTGCCGCTGCTGCGCACGAGCACGCTGGCCGACCGGGCCGGTGCCGGGCCGGAGTACCTGATCACCGCGCTCACCATCGGGGCGTTCGGCTGGGCGGCGCTCGGCTGGGCCACGGCACGGCGGCGGCGGCCGGCGGCCGGCGAGGCCGGCGCCTAATCGCTATGCACGCGTGACCTGGCGCGAGCCCGCTTCCGCCGCAACCGCAGCAGAATGGGGATATGTCGTTCTGGCGGCGGCTGGGCAGTGGCCTGGCGCAGCCGGCCCGCTATGGCGCGCTCCTGGCCGGTGCCTTCCCCGTGCTCGCGTTCCCCTCGGCCGGCCTGGGTTTCCTGGCGTGGTTCGCCCTGGTGCCCGGCCTGCTGCTGATGCGCGGCGCCCCGTCGGCGCGCGAGGCCGCGGTCCGCGCCTGGTGGTTCGGCGCCGGGTTCATCATGGCCGCGCACTACTGGCTGCTCCCGAACATCGGCCCGGCGCTGCTGCTGGTGGCCATCGTCCTCGGCGCCTGCTGGGCCGGGGCCGGGGTGAGCGCCTGGGCGCTGCTGCGGCCGCCGATGACCGCCGGGCGCAGCCTGGCCGCGCTGGTGGTGGTGCCCAGCTTCTGGCTGCTTGTCGAGTGGATCCGGTCCTGGCAGGCGCTGGGCGGCCCGTGGGCGCTGCTCGGCGCCAGCCAGTGGCAGCACCCGGCGATGCTCGCGCTGGCGTCGGTGGGCGGCGTGTGGCTGGTCAGCTTCGCCCTGGTGGCGGCCAATACCGGCCTGGTGATCCTGATCACCGCGCCGCGGGCCGCGCTGCGGGCGCTGGGCGCCGCGGCGGCGGCGATCGCCGCCGGGGCGGGCCCGCTCGCGTTCGCGCTCACGCCGCCGGTGCACCCGGCGGGGCAGGTGACCGTGGCCCTGGTCCAGCCGGGCTTCCAGCAGCACCCCTCGCCGCTGGGCACGGCCAGTCAGCGGCTGACCGCCCGGCTGGGGCCGCGGCACCCGGACCTGGTCGTGTGGGGGGAAAGCAGCATCGGCTACGACCTGCGGTTCCACCACGCGCTCCTGGACCAGCTCCGGCGCCTGTCCGGCACCGTCGGCGCCCCGATCCTGGTGGACCAGGACTCCTACACCCCGGCCGGGAAATCCAAGGTCGCGGTGCTGATCGACGGCGGCGGGGCCGTGGCCACCTACACCAAGACCCGGCTTGTCCCGTTCGGGGAGTACATCCCGTTCCGTCAGCAGCTCGGCTGGCTGACGAGGATCAGCAAGGCCGCGCCGAGCAACATGATCCCCGGGGACGGGGCACGGGTGATGACCGCGACGCTGCCCGGCGGGCGGCCGCTGCGGCTCGGCGTGCTGATCTGCTTCGAGGCCGCCTTCCCCGACATGTCCCGTGCCGACACGGTGCACGGCGCTCAGCTCATCGTGTACCAGACCTCGGATTCCACGTTCCAGGACAGCTGGGCGCTGGCCCAGCACGCCTCACTGTCGGCGGTACGGGCGGCCGAGACCGGCCGCCCGGCGGTCCAGGCGGCGCTGACCGGGGTCAGCGCCGCGTTCGACGCCCAGGGACGGCAGCTCACCTGGATGGGGACGACCCAGCGAGGGGTGGCCTTTACCCGGCTCAGCCTGGTTCCACGGTCGCGTTTGACCCTGTTCGACCGTGTTGGTGATACCGTCCCGTGGGCGGCAATCGTGATCTGTGTCCTTGCTGCCCTCGTTGCGTTGAACCGGATGCATCGCCCGCAACGTCTGATTGGCATAATGGTGGATGGCAACCGCCGGCCCGTCTCGTCCGTCTCCATATCGGAGGCTATCGACCGGGATCGGGTTCCGCGTTCCCCAGCACCCGGGGAGGGCGGCAGCGATTTGCCCGCTGGCGGCCCAGCACACCGCATTGACGAGCGGCCGTAGCCGTGGGCGTGGCCCCATGGCTGCATTGGTACCACGGGAGGACCAGAGTGCGGGATAACGAGCGGACACCAATGGGCCGGCACCTGCTCGGGAGCCGGCGGGCTGGGCTGGCCGTTACCGGGGTCGTTGGTGCGATGTGCCTGCTCGCGACAGCCTGCTCGGGCTCGTCATCGCCGGGCACGGCCACAGGCCAGCGCGGGTCGGCCGGGGGGACGAAAACGGTGGTCAACAGCGGGGCGGCGGTATCCATCAGCCCGGCGAACGGCAGCACGGGCGTGAAGACCGGCCGCGGCGTCTCGGTCACCGTGACACACGGCAAGATCCAGAACGTCAGCGTGACCGCCGGCCACGTCACCGCCGCGGGCACGCTGCAGGGCCAGACGGCCTGGCACACCGTGTGGCCGCTGCACGCCGGTGCCAGGTACACGGTGACCGTGACCGCGGTCGGCACGGACGGCAAGACCACGACCACCACGAGCACGTTCAGGACCAAGCACCCGGCCGGGACGTTCACCGCCAGCACCATCTTGGGCCACCAGACCTACGGCGTCGGCATCCCCATCATGATCAACTTCAGCCAGGCGGTGGACCCCAGGTTCCGGGCCGGCATCGAGAAGGCGATCAACATCAAGAGCTCCAAGCCCGTGGTGGGCGCCTGGTACTGGGACGGCGCGCAGACGCTCGACTTCCGGACCAGGAACTACTGGCCGCAGCACACCCAGGTGAGCTTCGACGCGCACTTCAACGGGGCGCAGATCGCGCCCGGCGTGTTCGGTGCCAGCAACCTGAGCCAGTCGTTCACCATCGGCAAGTCCCTCATCGGCGTGACCAGCACCCGCACTCACCAGACCAGGATCTACTGGGGCCACAAGCTGTACCAGACGTGGGCCGACAGCAGCGGCGCCCCGGGCCGCGACACGGCCAACGGGACCTACCTGACCATCGAGAAGGGCAACCCGGTGAAGATGAGCGGGCCCGGCTACAAGAACGTGCCGGTGTTCGATTCGGTCCGGTTCACCTGGAGTGGCAACTACTACCACTCCGCGCCGTGGTCGCTGGGCGAGCAGGGGTTCGTCAACGTCAGCCACGGCTGCGTGAACCTGTCCCCGGAGCACGCCGCGTGGTACTACGCCAGGGCCAACCCCGGTGACCCGATCACGATCACCGGCAGCCCGGTCGCGGGCACGTGGGACGACGGGTGGACCGAGTGGTTCCTGACCTGGAATCACCTGCTGAAAGGCAGCGCGACCCACGAGGCCGTGGAGGCAGGCCCGACCGGCAGCACGTTCGTCAGCCCGGACACGCTGTCCTCGACATCCGACTCCAGGCTGCACGGTTCCAAGCCGCACAACTACCGGGCCGGCTGAGCCAGCAAGTCCCCGGCCAGCGGGGGTTCCGGGGGGCGTCCCCCGGGCTAGCACGGCCCAAGGCGACGTGACGGAGTCACGGGGCCTTGCGGCCAGCGGGGGTTCCGGGGGTCGTCCCCCGGGCTAGCACGGCCCAAGGCGACGTGACGAAGTCACGGGGCCTTGCGGCCAGCGGGGGTTCCGGGGGTCGTCCCCCGGGCTAGCAGCGTCGCCGTCGTCTCCAGCCCACGGGCGGCCCACGCGGCGGGGCGCGGGCTGGCGCCGTCGGCCAGCCCGTTCCAGTAGATCGACCAGGTGCTGGCCACCAGGCGGCGCACGCCCGGGGCGGTGACCAGGCGCATGCTGGCCGACGCCGCCCACGGCCGCCGCAGCAGCGCGCGCTGCAGCGCGCTGGCGCCGGGCAGGTAGCGCCCGAACGTCTCCGCCATGGCGCGGGCGTAGGCCGGGCCCGCGCGGCACGGGTCCGCCAGCACCGCCTCCGCCGCCAGCCGGCCGCTGATCATGGCGGGCGCGATGCCCTCCCCCTGCAACGGGTTGATCAGGCCCGCCGCGTCCCCGGCCAGCAGGACGTTGCCCGCCGCCGCGGGGGTTCCCGTCCCGCCCATGCGCAGCCAGCCGCCGATGACCGGCCCCGGCTCGGCGGCCGGCCGCAGGTCGCCGCGCGAGCGCAGCAGCGCGGTGAAGCGGTCCAGGTCGCCCCGGAGCGGCGCGGAGTGCCTGGTGCCGCCCATGCCGATGCCGATGCCGACGTTGGCCTGCCCGTCCGCGCCGGGGAACAGCCAGCCGTAGCCGGGGTAGATCCGCCACGGCGCCGACTCCAGCAGGACCAGCAGCGGCAGCGGGACCTCGCCGGGGATGTAGGCGCGGACCGCGAACCCCCACAGCGCCGCCCCGGGGTCCAGCATCCCGGCCAGCCGGGCGACCGGGCTCAGCGCCCCGTCGGCGCCGATGATCACATCCCCCGCCAGGCGCTGGCCGTCGCTGGCCAGCACCGCGCGCACCGTCCCGTCCGGGTCCTGCTCCACGGCGGTGACCCGGGCCCGCACGCCGACCGCCCCGGCCGCGAGCGCGGCCTCGCGCAGCGCGTGGTCGAACGCCGTCCGGGGCACCACGATCCCGTGGCCCGGGTAGCTGCGCCCGGTGAAGGCCGGCAGCCGGCTCCGCCGGCCGGAGGGGCCGACCGCGAGCAGGTCGGAGCCGTGGCCCGCGTCCGGCACGGCCACCCCCAGGTCGGCAAGCACCTGCACGCCCCGCGGCCCGAT
>WNGH01005643.1_pt1 | contig 17770 bp, 17 predicted proteins | sample 5400631 | NCBI WGS metagenome assembly WNGH01 (sample SAMN13153373, study PRJNA577476) | soil metagenome | isolation source: 115 cm soil or saprolite under Garry oak tree replicate 1 | place: USA:California | collected 2016-06-15
GCCGGATCGCGCGCCGTCGTTCCGCTGAGGAACGCCAGCGCATCATCGACCGGGCTGACGGTGGCCGAGCACCCGATCCGCTGCGGCCGCGCTCCCGGCTCGTGGGCCTCGACCAACGCCTGCAGTCGCTCGAGCGACAGCGCCAGATGGGCGCCGCGCTTGCTGCCCATCATCGCGTGGATCTCGTCGACGATCACGAAGCGTGTCTGCGCCAGAGCCGGGCGGAAGCGCTCGGCGGTGAGGAGGATGAAGAGCGATTCCGGCGTGGTGATCAGGATGTGGGGCGGCCGGCGGGTCATGGCCTGACGAGCGGCGGCGAGCGTGTCTCCCGTCCTCACAGCCACGCGGACCTCGGGCAGGCGGAGTCCCGCTTCGGCCGCGGCGGTGCGGATGCCGTGGAGCGGCTCGCGCAGGTTCTTCTCGATGTCGTTGTTGAGGGCCCGGAGCGGCGAGACGTAGACGACGTAGACGCGGTCTTCCAGTCGACCATCGGCGGCGAGGCGGTGCAGGTGATCGAGCGTCCAGAGGAACGCGGCCAGCGTCTTCCCGGAGCCGGTGGGCGCGACGATCAGCGTATCGCGGCCGGACGCGATGGCGTCCCAGCCCTCGCGCTGGGGACGGGTGGCCTCGGTAAATGTTGCATCGAACCAGCGTCGCACGAACGGCAAAAACGACGGCATCGACTCATTGTACGCGCCGGTGATTTCTTGACCACTGGTCGGCGGGAATCCGAAGAGCCGCCGACCGATCAGCAGAACGAGAACGGCGACCGTGGGGACGTCTCTCTGCGTCAGTGCGTCCCGAGGCCGCTCCGTACGTCACGTAGCTCGGCCGCCGTCGAGCTCTTCGTCAGCGAGGACGTCGAAAAGCCGAACGTGAGGCCGAAGGTGAACTGCCAGTCGGGGACGCCGCTCGTGAACCCCCGCCGGACGCCCGCGTCGAACCACACGTTCTTCGCGGACCAGGGCTGCCAGATGACACCGAGGAGCGCGGAATCGCGCTGGTCCTCACGCCGAGGTTTCTCTCCGTTCACCTCGCCGACGAGGCGCACGCCCTTGGCGACCGGAAGCTCACCGATCACTCCCCAGATCCCGACCACGTCACCGGTCGACCGGTCGATACCGGCCCCGCCATTGAGGTGGAACGTGAAGGGCCCGAGCTTGTCGCTCAGGATGCCGATGGCCTCGAACCCGAACTTCCGGTCGCCCTTTTCGGTGGCCGGCAAAAGCGGCCCGGCTTCGATCGCGAAGCCAAAGCCGTCTTTGTCCTGGAGAACACCTTCCTTCAGCACACCCTTCAGGAAGATCCCGGGGTCGATGACGTTCACCTCGGCATCGGGTGCCCGCCGGATGGCGAACTCGGCCACCAGCTCCCAGTCCTTGAACCATCCGTAGTTGAAGACGACCCGAGGGATGATGAAGGCGTTCTCGTCTTTCGTGCGCTCGAGGGTGAAGTAGCCGATCTCGATCTCGACCTCTTTGAGATCGGCGACGGCGGCGTCTGTCGAGATGAACGGCCGATAGGCCCACGACGGAGACGGTGTGACGAAGGAGAAAAGGAGCAGGCCGGCCGCGGTCGCGCACACCGACATTCGCGACCAGTGCATCGAGAGTGTCCTCCGGCGCGTCGTCGCCTGCCTTCTCGACGTTCGCGGCAGCCCGATCAGAAGGGACGCGTGAGCGCGGTGACCGGGAGCTGGCTCCTCAGGATCCCGAGAACGGCGCCACCCATCATGAGCTTGAAGGCGCCGACGCGCAACGCCATCGCCGCGACGACCGTGCCGACGAGGATCGCGAGCGCCAGGAGATCCGGCACCGCCGCCGGTGAGAGCCTGACCAGAGAGACGACCAGCACCCCGATGACCGCGGGCCCCATGCCCTTCATGACGGCCTTCACCCAGGCCAGCTGTCTCACGCGGTCGAGCACGGGAAGAAGGGACAGCATGATCACGAACGAAGGAAGGAACGCCGCCGTGGCGGCGACGGCGGCTCCCGCGACGCCAGCCAACTTGTAGCCGACGTAGGCGGCGATCATGAGGACCGGCCCGGGGGTGAGCTGTCCGAGGGCCAATCCGTCGACGAACTCGCGCGGCGTCATCCACCCGAACTGACCCACGACCTGGTCCTGGATGAAGGCGATCATCGTCAGCCCGCCGCCGATCGTGAACGCGCCGACCTTGAGGAAGTACAGGCCCACGTCGAGGAGGCTCTTCGGATTCGGCGTCCATCCGGCGCCAGCCGAGACCGATACGGCGGTCGATGCCCACCAGGCGAGCGACAGCACGGCGAGGAAGACGAGCGCGGCCATCGTCCGCACGCGTGCTCGGGCCTTCCCGCGGTAGAAGACCCCAAGCCCGGCGACACCGGCGAGGACCAGGATCGCCACGATCCCGAGGCGTGTCGTGGCCGATGCCACCGCGGCGACGATGCCGACGATCGCTTCGGGCACGCTGCTCGCCGCCGTCTTGCCGAGACGATAGAGAGCGATCGCGAACAGCCCGATCACCACCGGGCCGAGCCCGTAGAGCGCACTGCGCGCGAGCGGCGTCACGCCCAGCGTCGCGTAGGCGATCGTCAGCGCGAGCATGATCACGAACGCGGGAACCACGAAGGCGAGTCCGCCGAGCAGCCCGCCCCACCAACCGCCGCGCGCGTAGGCGAGAAAGATCCCGAGCTGCGTGGCCGTCGCGCCGGGGACCATGTTGGCCACCGCGAGTCCCTCGAGGAAGCGCTCCTTCGACACCCACTTCCGTCTCTCCTGCAGCTCGGCCTGCATGAAACCCATGATGGCGGGTCCGCCATACGAGGTGGCGCCGAGCCTGAACAGCGTGGTGGCGATGTCGTTCGAGGCGCTCGCGCTCGTGGCGTCCATCGTTGGCGTGGCCATGGTCATCTCCTCGTGACGAGGGAGTGTAACCACGGACGAGGCTCGGGATCCTGACGTTTTTGTCAGGAAGCCGATCTCGGCGGCGCGATGCGGAACCGGCTCCCGTCGGGCAGTTCGGGCGCCGTGCCGTCAGCGAGCATTTCGTCTCATGCCCGCAACGATCAACGCCATCAGAAACCACGAGAACACCATCGAGAGAAAGAAGAAGGCGATGGCGCTGCGGCCCTTCTGCTTCGCCGACAGCGCAACACCGGCGCTGCCCGCCATCCAAAGAACAACCAGGCAGGCGAGCATGAGAATTCTCGGGTCGACCACGATGTTCGCCGAGTAGAGTCCCCAGCCGACGATCAGCATGGAGACACACCCGAGAAGCGTGATGAGGGGCAGGATGCTGGCCGGCTTCGGTCGGGGTGGTCGTAGAATTCCCGGCGGAACGGCATCAAACGGCTTGATGCTGACGCGGCGTTTGGCGAACGGTGACCGTGTCTCCATGATGACTCGAGTGGTTGTTGAATCTGAGCTGGTGCAGCCGCCGCGTCAATTGGTCGGTGGATATATGCACAGCGATCTGCTCGTGAGGACGTGTGTGTCAGGAACGCCGTGGCAGCACGATGCGAAAGACGCTGCCGTGGCCCTCGTCGCTCTGGACCTCGATGCGGCCGCCGTTGGCTTCGACGGCCCAGCGGGCGATGGCCAGGCCGAGCCCGGTGCCGCCCGACTCTCGCGAGCGGGCGTCGTCCACGCGATAGAAGCGCTCGAAGATCCGCTCGCGATGCGCAGCGGCAATGCCGGGTCCCGTGTCGCGCACGTCGATCGAGACGCCGCCGGACTCGCTCGGTGTGACCACGACGCGGATCTCGCCCTTGTTCGGCGTGTACTTGATCGCGTTGTACAGCAAGTTCGTGACGCCCTGCCGCAGGACGCCAGCATCACACTCCGCCATGACGCGTGGGGCGACGTCAATGGTCAGCCGCTGATCCTTCTCGTCGGCGAGCACGCGGAGGCTATCGACCACGCCCGCGACCAGCTCGCGCAGGTCCACGAGGGTCCGCGTCAGGGGAATTCGGCCGGCATCGGCCCGCGTGAGCAGCAGGAGGTTTTCCACGAGCCGCGTGAGCCGATCGACGTCCTCCAGCATGCTGCCGATGACCTCGCGATACCCCTGGGCCGTGAGTGACCGCTGAAGGGCCACCTCGCCGACGCTGCGCATGCCGGTGAGCGGCGAGCGAAGCTCGTGGGAGGCGTCGGCCGTGAAGCGGCGCAACTGCTCGAACGCCGCCTCGAGGCGAGCCAGCGTCTCGTTGAATACGGTGGCGAGCCGGCCGAATTCGTCTCGGGTGTTCTCCACCGGGAGTCGAGCACTCAAGGATGCCGCCGTGATCCGGCGTGCGGTTTCCGCCATCGCGTCGACGGGCGCCAGCACGCGTCCGGCGAGGAAATATCCGCCGGCGATGGCCAGGCCGATGGCGCAGGGGATCCCGGTCGCCAGAATGACGGCGAGGGTCCAGAGCGTCTGGCGCAGGGGGGTCTCGTCGCGCGCCACGGTGATGCGGTGGGTGGCGTCGGCGGCCGTCCTGATGCGATAGGGCGCTCGTCCGGCTGGTGGCCAGCCCGCGGTGCGATAGATCACGGTCTGACCCTCGACCACCTCGAACAGCGTGGTACGCATCCGATGCGCAAGCTCGCCGAGGTCTCCGGTTTCTTCCCGATACACCTTCTCGATCGTCGCGAGGTCCTGGCTGATCTGCTCCTCGAACAGACGATCGAAACGCGCCCTCACCACGAGGAGGGCGCCGGCGGAGAAGAGACAGATGACGAGCGCGAGCACGCCGGCGTGCCAGAGCGTGAGGCGCGCCCGCACGCTCGGAGCCCGACGTCTCATCCGTGCGCGCCACGCAGGGCGAATCCGACGCCGCGGACGGTCTGTAACAGCTTCGTCTGGAACGGGTCGTCGATCTTCCGACGCAGCCGTGCGATCGTCACGTCGATGACATTGTCGAGGGGAGTCGCACGGGCGGCAATGCGCCAGACGTCACGGGTGAGCATCTCCCGGGAGACGACGTGGCCGACATGCCGCAGCAGGTACTCGAGGACCTCGAACTCCTTCACCGTCAGCTCGAGTGTCTGGCCCGCGCGGACCACCTTGCGCGTCACGAGATCCATCTCGAGGTCGTCCTGCCGCAATTTCAAGATTTGATCCGTCCGGCCGCGCCGCAAGAGCGCGCGGATGCGCGCGAGGAGCTCCGGGAGGGCGAACGGCTTCACGAGGTAATCGTCGGCGCCGCTGTCGAGGCCGCGGACCCGATCGTGGACCGTGTCCCTGGCGGTGAGGATGAGGACGGGGGTCTGCAGCCCGCGCTTGCGCAGTGTCGTCAGGACCTCGATGCCATCGCGATGGGGAAGCATGAGATCGAGCACGACGCAATCGAACGTCTCGTGGTTGACGAGAAAGAAGCCTTCCTCGCCCGAGGACGCGAGGCGGACGTCGTAATGCTCGGCTTCGAGGCCTTCACGCAGGGCCTTCGCCACCTTCTTTTCGTCTTCGACGACCAGCACGCGCATCGTGCGCAGCACTATATCGGTGCGTCGATGGCTTCGCATCTGACATGAATGTCAGGAACTCTTCAGTAGCGGGGGATCGACGACGCCGTGATGATCACGCCGACGCCACTCATGTCGCGGACGAGGAGGCCGGGATGAGACGCCACACGGCGATCGTGATCATCGGATTCATGGTGCTCGCCACCGGGAGGTTGCCGGCCCAGGCCGAGCCGGGCTCGATCGACGCCAGGCGCGAGCTCGCGCGTGCCCTCGTGGGTGCGTGGCTCCCGCTCGAGAGCGGCCTGGCTGTGAGCGCGCGCGAGGGCACGCCGCTGTCGGCCAAGTACGAGATCGAGGACGGCGCGTTCCAGCTCTCGGTGTACACGTGGAAGGCGGACACGGTCTCCGGGGACTCCTTCACGGAGGTCATCGTCGATTTCAGCACGGGGCTCGTGGCCAGAGTGGACACGATCACGGGTGGCAACGATCTCGCGGCGGCGCAAGGCCAGAAGGCGACCATGGCTCGCGCGAAGCGGTCGCTCGGGGAGGCCGAAGCGGTCGCTCGGGGAGGCCACGGCCGACGCGGTCAGGGCCAACGCCGGCTACCGCGCCGTCAGCGCGATGCCGGGCCTCGATGGCAGCCGGCCGCTCGCCGAGGTGACGCTGGTCCGCGGTGACGAGTGGAAGATCATCACGGTGCGCCTGGACTGAGACAGCGCAGGAGGAGGAAGGCCCATGAAGGCCGTGCTCGCGGTAGTGTTACTCGTCGGGATCACGACGTTCGCCATGGCGGCGGGGGAGAAGATCACGATGACATACGATCTGGGCGCTGAGAATCCCAAGTGGAAGTTCGCGGCCGGCCAGTGGGTTCGCCGAGCGTCGGGCGGTCGCCAGGTCCTGGCCCAGACCGCCGCGACCCAGCCGTGGGCGGTCGCCGTGCTCGAGGACCAGAAGTTTGAAGACGTCGACGTCTCCGTCCGCTTTCGGCCAGTCTCGGGCAAAGAGGACGCGAGCGGCGGGATCATCTTCCGGGCGAAGGACGGCCGGAACTACTTCCTGGTGCGGGCCAACGCGCTCGAGAACAACTTCCGTCTCTATGCGATCGTGAACGGCAAGCGCAGCACGATCGCCTCGGCGAGGGTGGAGGAGCCCAAGCTCGGGACGTGGCACACGATCCGCGTGGTCGCCACGGGACCCAGGGTTCAAGCCTACCTGGACAACGCGCCCCTGCTCGACCATCAGGACAAGACCTTCACGGAAGGCTGGGTCGGGCTGTGGACCAAGGCCGATTCCGTCACCGAGTTCGCCGACCTCGAGGTCAGCGGCACGCCGGCGAAATGATCAGACGAGGGGAATGGGACATGCGGCATGGACTTCGCCAGACCTCGTGGTGCATGGCTATCGGAGCCGTCATCGTCGTGGCCGGAGCCGGTGTGTGGGTGGGAGGCGAGAGGGGCACGGCCCGGGCCGCGGCGGATCGGCCGGCACTGCGACAGGTCGCTGCGTTCGAGCTGCCGGGGCCGCCGGGCAAGCGCTTCGATTATCTGACGATCGACGACGACGACAACTACCTGCTGTCGGCTCATCTGGGCGCGGGACTCCTCCATGTGATCGACCTTCGGACCAACGCCGTGGTCAAGACGGTGCGGGACGTGCCGGGCGTCGAAGGCGTCGCGTACATCGCGGACGGCAAGAAGGTCTACACGGCGAACTGGGGGGACAACACGATCGGCGTTGTCGACCTCGCTCGCATGGCCGTCATCAAGAAGCTTCCGACCGAAACGAAGCCCGACGGAATCGCCTATGCCGCTCCGTTCCGGAAAGCGTACGTGTCGAACGAGCGAGCGAAGGCCGAGAGTGTCATCGACGTCACCACGGATACGATCGTGAAGGTGCTGCGGTTCGACAGTGAGACCGGTGTCCCGCAGTACGACCCGGTGGCTCGCAAAATCTACGTCAACCTTCAAGACCAGAACACGCTGGCGGTGATCGATCCCGCCACGGACACGGTCGTCGCCCGATATCGCGTCGAGGGGTGCCAGCAGAACCACGGCATGGCGATCGACGCCGAGCACCGTCGCGCCTTCCTCTCCTGTGAGGGCAACGATACGCTCACCGTCTTCGACCTCGACGCGCACAGGGCGATCGCCCACCTGCCGATGGCGAAGGGCGCTGACGTCGTCATGTTCGATCCGGGTCTCGGCCGGATCTACGTCGCCTGCGCCAGCGGCGCGATCTCCGTGTTCCAGATGGACGACCCGGCGCGTTTTCGGAGACTTTCGGATGTCCCGGTGGAGCCGAAGATCCATAGCCTCGTCGTCGACCCGCGGACCCACCGTGTCTACGCGCCTGCTGAACACGCAGGCGGTCGCCCCGCGTCGAAGATGTTCGTGTTCGAGGCGGTGACCCATTAGGGGTATCCTGAGCGCCATTCGTTTTCCGTATGGACGAGGGGAGGCTCATGAGTCGTGTGATCCGGACGATCGTCGTACTCCTCGGGACGACGCTGCTCATCGCCCTGCCGGCGGCCGCCCAGCCGCGCGGCACGATGACGTTCGGCGTCCACGTCACGCTCGCCACGAGGTGGCTCGACCCGGCGGACACCGATTCCGAGATCACCCCGTTCATGATCCTGTACGCGCTCCACGACGCGCTCGTGAAGCCGATGCCCGGCAGTCTGAACGCGCCATGCCTCGCCGAGTCGTGGACCATGTCGAAGGACGGGCGCACCTGGGAGTTCGTCATCCGCAAGGGCGCCCGGTTCCACAACGGTGATCCCGTCACCGCCGAGGACGTGAAGTTCTCGTTCGAGCGCTACAAGGGGGCGGCGGCTCCGCTCTTCAAGGATCGCGTGCGCGAGGTGCAGGTGGTGGACGCGACGCACGTGCGCTTTCAGCTCAAGGAGCCGTGGCCGGACTTCATGACCTTCTACGGCACCAGCGCCTCCGGCGCGGCCTACGTCGTGCCCAAGAAATACGTCGAGAAAGTTGGCGAGGACGCGTACCGCAAGGCGCCGATCGGCGCCGGGCCGTACAAGTTCGTGAGCTTCCAGCCGGGCGTGGAGCTCGTGCTGGAGGCCTTCGACGGCTACTGGAGGAAGACGCCGAGCGTCAGACGCCTCGTGCTGCGCTCGATCCCCGACGAGTCGACGCGGGCGGCGGCGCTCAAGCGTGGCGAGGTCGACGTCGCCTACTACTTCAATGGGCCGATCGCCGACGACATCCGCCGCACACCGGGGCTCACGCTCAGCCCGACGCGCACCAACGGCGTCCTCTGGGTGATGTTCCCGGAGCAGTGGACTCCGGGCTCGCCGTGGATGGACAGGCGCGTGAGGATGGCGGCCAGCCTCGCCATCGACCGGCAGGCGATCAACGAGGCCGAATCGCTGGGATTCTCGGGGCCCACCGGCAACATCGTCCCCCGTCATCAGGAGTTCGCGCTGCCGATCGATCCCGATCCCTACGATCCCAAGCGCGCGAAGGCGTTGCTGGCCGAAGCCGGCTACCCGAATGGATTCGACGCCGGCGAGTTCACGCCGTACCCCCCGTACACCTCGATGGGCGAGGCGATCGCGAACTATCTTGCCGCCGTCGGCATCAAGACGCGCGTGCGGACGATGGAGCGCGCGGCCTTCCTCACGGCCTGGCGCGAGAAGAAGCTCCGGGGCGTCTTCGTCGGAGCCACCGGCTCGGCCGGCAACGCCTCGACCCGCATCGAGCCGTTCGCCACCGCCAGGGGCGTCTCCTCCTACGGGCCGATCCCCGACGTGGACGGCCTCTTCCAGCGCCAGCTCCAGGAGATGGACCGCAAGAAGCGCGAGGAGATGCTGCACCAGATCCAGCGCCTGCTCCACGAGCGCATGGTGTTCGCGCCGATCTGGGAGAACGGCTTCATCCGCGCCTCGGGGCCGCGCGTGGAGGAATCCGGGCTCACGCTGATCCCGGCGTTTCCGTACTCGGGGCCGCTCGAGGACGTCCGGTTGAAGAAAGAGGCCGGCCCGCGCTAGACTCCGCCCACTTCGCGAGCAGCGAGGAGGGCGCCCATGGCACAGCCGACTTCACGACGTCAGTTCCTCACGACCACGGCGGCGGGTGCCGTCCTCCTCGGTCGCGCTCCGGCCGCGCTCGGCCAGCAGGTGCGCGAGATCCAGGTCTGGCACACCGAGGTCGAGCCGCAGACCGTGAAGACGATCCAGGACACCTCGATCGCGGAGTTCGAGAAGAAGTTCCCCGGCTTCAAGGTCAAGCAGCAGGCGCTCGGCTGGGGCGATCTCAACACCAAGCTGCTCGCCGCGCTGGCCGCCGGCAGTCCGCCCGACCTCACGCACCTCAATCCGTTCATGACGGCGTCGCTCTACCGAAAGAACCTGCTGCGCCCGATGGACGAGCTGATCCGCGCCCTCGGCGAGAAGGACATCCACGAGGCGACGCTGAAGCTCCAGTACTTCGACGGCAAGTACTACGGCGTCACCCACGCGATGGGCGCCACCTACATCGCCGAGCGCCGCGACCTGCGCGAGGGCAAGGGCCTGAAGCCGCCCGAGACCTACGACGACTTCCTGAAGCTGACCGCGGCGCTCACCGAGGACGGCAAGCGCTTCGGGCTGCAGATGCCGGGCGAGAAGCTCTACATCGGCTTCGTGCACCCGGCCGAGTGGCTGGCCGCCAACGGCGGGAGCTGGGTCGATCCCAAGACGTGGCGGCCTCAGCTCAACAGCACCGCGATGGTCAGCACGCTCGAGTATCTGCAGAAGCTCAACAAGTACATGCCGGGCGGCTGGTCCGGGCAGAAGTACCTCGACACGCTGGCGGCGCTCGCCACCGGCAAGGTGTCGATGGTGTACCTCTCGGGCGCCCGCACCATCGGCTACATCGAGCGCTACGCGCCGGAGAACATGCGCGACCCCGATCACTTCCAGCCGATGTTCAAGCCGCACGGGCCGCAGGGCAAGAAGGGCGTCTCGGCGCTCGACGGCGAGAACTGGGCCGTCTTCACCCAGTCCAAGTATCCGAACGAAGCCTTCGAATTCCTCAAGCTGTTCTACAAGCGCGAGCACTACATGAAGTACTGCCACTCGGTGCCGATCCACCTGACGCCGATCTTCAAGTCGATGATCAACGACCCGGAGTACCTGGCCAACCCGCGCATCCAGAAGTGGAAGTCGTGGCACGACTTCATGGTGAAGGGACTGAACGACAACCGGTTCCTGCCGATCGGCTTCAGCCGGCCCGACGACAACGTGCTGCCCTTCCTGGCCGAGCTGGACGGCTCGGGCATCGTGGCCGACCTCATCATCGAGGTGATGGTGGGCGAGAAGAATCCCAAGACCGAGGCCGACCGCGCCCAGAAGCGCGCGGAGGAGCTGCTCACCCAGCTCAACTACAAGCGCTGGTCGTGATCGCCCCGTGAACCAACGGCGCCAGGCCGTGGCCGGCTGGCTGCTCCTGGCGCCGTCGCTGCTCCTGATGGGCGGACTGGTCGTCTACCCGATCGCCTACAACCTGTGGCTCTCGCTCTTCGACAAGCACGCGTTCCTGCCCGCCCAGGCCTTCGTCGGGCTGCGCCACTACGAGTACTTCGCCGGCGACCCCGAGTTCTGGTCGAGCGTCCGGTACGGCGTCGTCTACGCTGGCGTGACCATCGTGCTGCAGATCGTCCTCGGCGTGCTGGCCGCCTTGCTCCTGAACGAGGCGTTTCGCGGCCGCGGCGTGCTGCGGGGCGTCGTGCTCTTTCCGTACATGATTCCGACGATCGTTGCCGTGATCCTCTGGAAGTGGCTGCTCAACGATTCGTACGGCCTCGTCAACCATCTTCTGGTCGCCGGGGGCATCACGCGGGCGCCCGTGCCCTGGCTCGGCAAGGACTGGATCATGACGTCGCTGATCATGACCAGTGTCTGGCAGTTCTTCCCCTTCGTCGTGGTGACGTACCTCGCCCGCCTGCAGACCATCCCGCCCGAGCTGTACGAGGCGGCCACCGTCGATGGCGCCGGTGCGGTGCGGCGCTTCCTCTACGTCACGCTGCCCCACACGCGCAGCGTGCTCTTCGTCATCGTGCTGCTGCGCTCCATCTGGATGTTCACCAAGTTTGACACGGTCTGGCTGATGGCGGGGGAGGGCGGGGTGAGCCGCTACGTGCGGACGCTGCCCGTGTACGCCTACGCGCGCACGTTCACGTATCTGCAGGCGGGGATGGGCGCGGCCCTGGCCGTCATCATGTTCGTGATGCTGCTGGTGGCCACGGTGTTCTACTTCCGCGTGCTGCGCGACGAGGAAGCCTCGGCGTGAGCGGGCGGCGCCTGGGACGGGCCGCCGGGCTCTACGGGGCGGGGAGCGTGCTCCTGCTGCTGGGCGCGTTTCCGCTGTTCTGGATGCTGTCGACCTCGCTCAAGCCCTCGGGCGAGATCTTCGCGACCCCCACGCTGGTGCCGCGCCACGCCACGCTCGGCAACTTCGTCCAGCTCCTGGCCGAGACGAACTTCGCGGTCTACTTCAAGAACTCGGTGATCGTGTCGCTGACCACGGTGGTGGTGACGCTGGCCGCCTCGGCGGCGGGCGCCTACGCGCTCACGCGCTTCGCGTTCCGCGGCCGCGACACCGTCATCCGATTGATCCTCGCCACCTACATGTTCGCGCCGATCATGATCATCATCCCGTTCTACATCCTGGTCCGCCAGCTCGGCCTGGTGAACACACGCCTGGCCCTGGTGCTGTCCTACACGACGTTCTGTTTGCCCTTCTGCCTGTGGCTGCTCCGGGCATTCTTCGCGGGCGTGCCGCTCGAGCTTGAAGAGGCGGCCATGGTGGACGGCGCCAATCGCGCCCGGGCCGCCTGGTACGTGACGTTGCCGCTCGCGTTGCCCGGGCTCATCGCCGCCGGCATCTTCACGTTCATCCTGGCCTGGAACGACTTCCTCTTCGCGCTCGTTCTCATCACGTCGGACGAGCTGAAGACGCTGCCCGTCGGCGTCAACGACCTCTTCAACGCGACGATCGTGGACTGGGGCATGATCATGGCGGCCGGCGTGGTCATCACGGTCCCGACGATCGGTTTCTTCGTCGCCGTCCAGCGCTACCTGATCCAGGGATGGGGCGCCGGCGGCCTCAAGGGCTAGGCGTGTCGGTGATGCGGCGCGGACTGTTCGCCACGCTGCTGCTGGGCGGCTGCGCGACGGCGGGGTCTCACGAGCACGCGGCGCACATGGACGTGTACTGGAGCGCGGCGCGGGAGTGCGAGCGGCGAAATCTCACGGTTCACGTCGAGCGCGTTTTCCCGACCGGCGACGTGGCGATCTTCACCGATCAGGACACGCGGATCGAAGTCTCTCGCTTCGTCACCTGCTCCCACGAGACGATCCAGCGGAACGTGGAGGCGTTTCGTCGAGCCGGCCGGCCCCTGCCGGAGCCGCTCAACCTCCACCCCGAGGTCGACCTGGACTAGCGGGCCGCCTTCAGCGTCGGCGCCGCCGGGCTGACCTGGCGCTTCGCCTGCCACGCATACGTGTCGGCCACGCCGATGAGCACGCTCAGATCTTCGCCGTCGAGCGTCGTCTTCGGCTCCGTCGTCGTCGGGATCGCTTGCCTCGCCCGAGCGTACGCTTGCCGGGCGCGATCGAACTGCCTGAGCGCGGAGAACGTCTCTCCCAGCTCGAAGTGGGCCAGCGCCCAGTCGGGCCGGTCCTGGGTCACCTGCTCGAGCATCCGGACCGATTCTGCCAGGTTACCCGTCGCCCGGTACTTGGCGGCCGTCGTCAACCGTGACACCGCACGCTTCGGGATGCGCTGGGCTGCGCCATGAAGGAGCGGGAGCGCCGCGTCGATCTTGCCCTGGTCGAGCCTCACGATGCCGAGGAGGATCTGGCCGGGTTGCCAGTTCGGTTCGCTGCGCACGATGTCGCCCGCGAGCTGCTCGGCCTCGGCGGACTGCCGCATCTCGAGGTAGAGGCTGGCCAGGACGTACTTGGTCATGCGATCGGTGCCCTTCGAGGCCTTGATGCCTTCGCGGAGCTCGGCGACGGCCTGCTCCGGCCGTCCCTGGCGAATCGCGATGGTCGCGAGCTTTCGCTGGGCGCTGCCCTTGCCGGGCGAGATCGTCAGCGCCTTCCTGAGCATCTGCGACGCCTCACTCACCCGGTTCATGGCGAGCAGCGTGCTCCCGAGCTTCGTCAACGCGGTGGAGCTGCGGGGGTTCAAGCGGAGCGCTTCGCTCAGCTCGCGTTCGGCTTCGCGCCAGTCCTTCCGGATCATCGCGACCGATCCGAGGATCTCGTGGGCGGCCGCCATGCCGGGATCCTCGCGGAGCACCGCATGCGCTTGGGACGCGGCCCGGATCGTGTCGCCGCGCTGAAGCGACGCCACGGCGCCACGCAGTTTCTCACTGGTCTTGTCCGGATCGCCGAGCTGAAGCTCGATCGCGGGTGACGCCTCGAAGGGAACCGGGGCGGCGAAAGCGGTCGGCGTCGACGCCGACGTCATCAGCATCAGGAGCGCACTGACGAAAGGCTCTGTACTCATGGCCGAGGATGGTGGCAGGAACCGTGCCACGAAAATCCGACGCGCGTCGTGTTCCCTATCCCTCTGATACATCCGAAAAAAGTTTCGCTCGCGGAGTGACCACGGCGTGCGCTGAGGCGGAGCGCAGTGAGAACCATAAAGGTTTCCGACGTGGAACGCGCGCGGTGATGGCTGATCGCGGCGAGTGCGAGCGAGCGCGAGCGCTGCACAATCGACGACTTGATGTCGAGATCCGGCGCGGGGACGGGAGCGCGCTGACGCAAAATCTAACTGACGAACGATGGCCGCATCGACGTCGTCGCGCTTTTCAGTAGGTTGCGGTGAGGCACGAGGATTGCTCTTGTGACGAGCGGGGCGAAATCGTAGACGGAGGAAAGAATGATGAGTGATTTCGTCCTATGGGTTCGACGTATGTCCGTCACTCTCGCCGTGGTCGTCCTCGCGGCTGGCGTTAGCTGGGCCGACGAGCCGAACAATCAAGGCGCTGACGACCCGCTCGAGGCGCCGCAGATGGAAGACCAGCACGATGGCGACGACAATCCGGCTCCCAATCCTGGGCCAGGCCAGGACACGGACTGGATCTCCATCGGCAACCCGCCGGCGGGCAATCCGCCAGCGGGGAATCCGCCCGCAAATCCGCCCGGTCCGGGGACCATCACGGTCGACGACCAGGGCAATCCGCTGGTGACCCCGGAGCCTGCCACGCTCGTGCTTCTCACGACGGGCGCCGCGGGCACCGTGATCGCTCGGTGGCGTAAGCGCAGTCGCTAATAGCACCGTCGTCGTTGTAAGGGTAGAAGGCGCCTGGCGGCGTCGTTGCCAGGCGCCTCTCGACCATTCGAGACGACCAGGTTGTCGCGCGAGTCGTCCGCGCCGATCTCATCGAGCCTGCCCGCACGTCGGTGATCGACTCTGGAGTCGATGGTGTCCGCGACGCCGTAGCGCTCGGTCTCACGCGCGGCGCCATCAGGACCGAACTCACCACGCCGCCATCCGCCTGTTCTCATCACCCGAGTCACATCGCAGGAACCGTGCCACGGTTGCCCACGAACGCCAGCGCGGCCTATCCCTTTGATAGAGGCGACGAAATTCTCGCGCTCGTGCCGGCGAAGTCAGGGCCGGATCCTACGGAGCGCGAAACCATAAGCGTTTCCGACGCCCGATTCGAGCGGCCACGATCGACCCGGAAGCGTGCCGTCAGCCGTGAAGCCTGGTCTGGCGCGGACTTGACGTCGGCGCGCCGCGATCGAGCTGCGGAGCCGTGACGCAAAATCTAACGAACGGACGAGCCCGCGAACGCGTCACCGGTGTTGTCAGGAATGTTCGGGAGAGGCACGGCGATGGCGCTCGGCACCGGGCAGGGACCTCCCACCGGCCAGCAATCCGCCGGCTCCCGACCCGGGCCCGGTCCTCGATCCGAATCCTCCGGCCCCGGATGCGGCGACGCCAGAGCCGGCGACCCTCATCCTTCTCACGACGGGTGCGGCCGGCACCGTGATCACGCGTTGGCGCAAGCCTGGCGGGAACATCGCCAGGCGCCTCTTGACCTTTCGAGGCCTCTGCCCGATAAGTCTCGGGAGTGACCTCGCAGATCGCGACCTACGACGCCGACGTCCTCGTCGTCGGCGGTGGGCCGGCCGGTTCCATGGCGGGCCTGACGCTCGCTCGACGGGGGGTGTCGACCGTCCTCCTCGACAAGAAAGTGTTCCCCCGCGACAAACCGTGCGGTGGCGGCATCCGACACGGTGTCCGTCGTCGCTTTCCGGACGTGATGAGCGAGCTCCAGCGCCGCGTTCCGATCCACGAGATCTCCAGGGTCGTGATGGAAGCGCCGTCCGGCGCGTCGGTCCGGGCGTCGCTCGATGAGCCGCTCTATCTCACGTTCCGTCGCATCGAATTCGACGACGCGCTGCTCCGCTGCGCTCAGGACGCCGGCGTCCAGGTGATCGAAGGCGCTCGCATCGTGAGCATCGAGCGCGATGAGCGCGGGGTGACCGTCGGCGGTGTCGACGGCCGCCGGCTCACGGCGCGCGCGCTCGTCGGCGCCGACGGGGTCAACAGCATCGTCGGCCGCGCCGCCGGCCTCACGAGCGGCTTCACCAACGCCGAGCTCGCCATCGACACGATGGAAGAAACGCCGCTCGAAGAGCTGCGGACGGCCGACGCCGAGGCCATGTATGTCGCCTACGGTTACAAGGGCTGGCCGGGTTACGGCTACGTCTTTCCCAAGCGCGGCTGCGTCGACGCCGGCGTCGGCTTCCTGCTGCCGTTCTTCAAGGAGACGCTCGGGGGAGCCGCCTACGAGCACCACGCGCGCTTCCTCGGAGAGATGTCGGCGAAGGGCGTGGTGCACGGCCGCTCGAACCCCGACAACTTCAAGGCCTACCGGCTGCCGCTGTGCGGCCCGCTCCCGCGCACCGTCGCCGATCGCGTTGTCGTCTGCGGTGACGCCGGCGGCTTCGTCAACGCCTACACGGGCGAGGGCATCTATTACGCGATGGTGACCGGGGAGCACGCCGGCCTGACGCTGGCCGAGGCGCTGAAGGACGACGATGTCTCGGCGCGCCGGCTCGCCGCGTACGAGGCGCGCTGGCGGCGGGAGATCGGCGAGGAGCTGAACGACGCCGTCCGGATCCAGCGCCGCATCTTCGCCAACCCGGCGCTCGTGGACCGGATCATCCGCGCGGCCGCCGCCGACGCGCGATTGTGTCGGCTGCTGGCGAGGGTCGCCCTGGGTGAAGAGAGCCTCCGCCGACGGAAGCTCGAGATGACGTGGCGTTTTGTCATCGCTGCGCTGCGCGCCCGGCTCACCGCCTGGAGGGGGCGGCGGCCCCGAGGCCGTCTGCGACATCAATAATCTGCGACATTAATAGGGAGCCGCTCATAGGGAGCCGCTCAGGAGTCGCTCAGCTCGGGTCGAAAGGAGACATCGTGGAGATCGATCCGCAATCGTTCGGCCAGACCGCGGTCTACAAGCTGCTCATCGGCTGCGTGGTGCCGCGGCCCATCGCCTGGGTGTCGAGCGTCGATGCCGACGGGGTCCGCAACCTGGCTCCGTTCAGCTACTTCATGGCGATCACCGACGACCCGCCGACGATCGCGTTCTCGTCGTCCCTCCGGGGCGAGCGGGGCGCCGAGCGCACCAAGAAGGACACGCTGCGCAACGTGGAGGCGACGCGCGAGTTCGTTGTCAACGTGGTCGACGATGCGCTGGCCGAGCCGATGAACCTGACGTCGGGGGATTATCCACCCGAGGTGGACGAGTTCGCGGTCACCGGGCTGACGCCGGCGCCGAGCGCGAAGGTGAAGCCCCCGCGCGTAGCGGACGCGCCCATCAGCATGGAGTGCCGGCTGGTCCGGATCATCCCGGTTGGCAACGCGCCGGCCAACCTCGTGATCGGTGAGATCGTCCACTTCCACGTCCGCGACGGCCTCTACGACGCCTCCACCGGCCGCATCGATCTCCACCGGCTCCACCCGGTCGGCCGCCTGGCCGGAAATCTTTACACCCACGTGCACGACATCTTCGAGATGAAGCGGCCCTCGGCACACTATCGTGGCTGAGGCGCCCACCGCGCCCCTTGGCTCCGCCCGCAAGTGGGCCATCACGTTCTCGGTGATGATGGTCACGGTGATGCAGGTGCTCGACACCAGCATCACCAACGTGGCCCTGCCGCACATGCAGGGCTCGTTCTCGGCCAGCATCGACGAGATGTCGTGGGTCATCACCTCGTTCCTGGCCGCCAACGCCGTCGTGATCCCGGCCACGGGATGGCTGACGTCGGTGTTCGGGCGCCGGCGCTTCTACCTGATCTGCACGGTCGTGTTCA
>WNGH01009546.1_pt1 | contig 17759 bp, 11 predicted proteins | sample 5400631 | NCBI WGS metagenome assembly WNGH01 (sample SAMN13153373, study PRJNA577476) | soil metagenome | isolation source: 115 cm soil or saprolite under Garry oak tree replicate 1 | place: USA:California | collected 2016-06-15
GGCAAAAACGTCAGGCAGCGTGCGAGCATCGTGGCACTTCCCACTTGTTCTCCCACACGCATAGCAGCACACAATTGTTCCTCCGCCTCATCGAGATGACCAGACCACAAGAGGCAGGTTCCAAGAGCAAAGTGAGCAAATCCTATCAAGCCCTTGTTTCCTGTTTGCTGGATCGCAGCCAGTGCATTGCGGCAATGCGAAACCGTTTTTTCCGATGCTATGTAGCGATCACGAGCGAGGTCTCGCACTGCCACCGCCAGAAAGAATTGGCCGCGCTGCTCTGCTGTGCCATGCTGCTCTACGATGGGTTGAGCTTTCTCGATCACGGCAGTCAATTCGTCCACAGAAGTTCGCAGCGGCAATAATTGGGCAAGTTGAAGATAGATCCACTCTTGCAGCCACTCTGTACTCGACTTGGCTGGCGCTTGCTCCAGGAAGTGTTCAGCTTCTTCATATCCCTGAAGGGCATTTGCATGAGGGGGACCTTGAGTGTCGGCAGGTGCCTCCTGCCATGTGACGGCGTTCTTCCGTTGCAGGCGTGCCCGCCAGATATACTCCTGTGCTGGGATGTAGGTCATTGCACGTTGATAGGCTTGCCTCGCCTCCTGAAGCTGTCCCGTGATTTCGAAGACATCCCCCATGTCCTCATACAGGAGCGCTACTTCCTGCCACTGTTGCTCTTGCAGTACATGCTCCAGTGGGCTGGCTTCGAGGAGTGTTATGGCTTGCTGAAATGCTGTAATGGCTTCTGTGTGCGCATAGATCCGCATAGCGACCTCACCAGCACGTCGATAGTAGGGGGTGGCCAGTTCTGGAAGCCTCGCACGCTCATAGTGTGCGGCAATCTGTCCACCGACCGCACCCAGGTCTTCCGCATACACCACCTCGAACGCCTCTGCGACACGACGATGCAAAAGGCTCCGGTGTGCGGGACTCAAGGAATTATAGGCCTGCTCTCGCAGCTTGTCGTGGCTAAAGTCATAGGTCTCAGCCGCTCCTTCACGCACAATGCGCCTCTGCCATAGTTCATCCAGCCCTTGCACCACTGTATCTTCGCTCTGCCCACTGGCTCGTGCAAGCACGGAGAACGTAAACTCGCGCCCGATGACGGCAGCCACGTCTGCAACTTCACGGGCCAGCGGGGGGAGTTGCGCGAGCCGTGTAGCGAGCACTGTTTGCACCGTTGGCGGAAGTGTTGAGGCAGGTTGTGTGAGCAGAGGGAGTGGACTGCCGGCAACAGGTTGTGCTCTTTCGTGTTGTTCCAACGTTCCCGCCCGCACCATCTCAACCACGAACAGCGGGTTGCCTTCTGTCTCGTGATAGAGCGTGTCGCTCATGGCTGGATCAAGCTGGCTTCCCGCGACGTGTTCTGCCAGGGATGTCGTCTCAAGAGTAGTGAGCGGCCCAAGCGCGACTTCTGTCACCAGGCCATCTCGCTGCAATGCTCCCAGGAACGCTACCAGGGGATGCCCAGGAAGTGTCTCCTCCGCGCGCACCGTCCCGATGAGGAGCAAGCGCGCCCCTGGCTCAAAACGCAACAGGTAATGCACAAATTCGAGGGTCTCGTTGTCGCACCATTGCAGGTCATCGAGCAGCAGCAGCAGCGGTTGACTGTAGGGACTGTGGCTTGTCCCTGCCCGCAGCAGTGCACGTGACAGGGCCTCAAAAAAGTGTTGGCGTTGCCATCCCTCTGTCATGGGAGCGGGACGAGACAGTTTTGGTCGTTTGACAAGCACCTCCGGTACCAGCCGTGCGATCTCCGTGAGCCAAACCGGATCGAGGGCTGAGAGGCCTGTTTGGAACGCCTCCGTGCGCAGCCAGGTGGTCACAGGAGCATAGACCAGTTGTCCCAGAGCGGCATAACAGCGGGCGCTCGCAGTCGTCATCCCTTGTCGGCTGACCCACGCCTCCATCTCCTCCGCCAGCCGCGTCTTGCCGATGCCCGCCTCCCCGGTGAGAAGCACGATGTGCGGGTGCCCACCTGCAGCCTGGCGCCAGGCCTCCTGGAGTTGCCGCCACTCCGCTTTGCGGCCGAGCAGTGGTGCTGCTGTCCCTCGTGAGGTGAGCGGGCCGGTCAGAGCCCTGGGGGAGGTAGCCGACTGCACGAGCGATTCGTAGACTGCCCGCGTGGCCTCGCTCGGCTCCGTCCCTAGTTCGCGCTCCAGGAGCTTGGCGCAGGTGTGGTAGACGCGCAGCGCCGCGACTCGGTCACCACGCAGGGCAGACAAGCGCATGAGCTGCCGGTAGGTCGCCTCGTGCAATGCGTCCTGGCGGAGGAGTCGCTTCGCTGCCGTGATGGCGGCGTCATAGTCCCGCTCCGCTTCCAGAAGCGCGATCAAGCGTTCCGCAGCCTGGAGAAACAGCTGGCGCAAGCGGTCTCGTTCAGGCAAGATCCACTCCTCGTAGCAACTGGGCAAGAGGTCCCCACGGTACAGGTGCAGCACCTGCTCCAGGGTCTGCCGCATCACGGTTGTGTCCTGGACGCGTTGCGCTTGCTCGGCCTGGACCAGGGCCTGTTCCATATCCTGGATATCCAGGGTGAAGGCGCCATCGGCGTGTGCTGGCAACCACTGCAGGCTGTGTTTGTCTGCGTGGAGGAACTGGTCGGCATCCGGGAGGGAGTGTCGCAAGTGATACAGCAGCTGGCGCAGATTGGTATGGGCTTGCGCTTCGGTCGAATCAGGCCATAGGAGAAAGGCCAGATGAGAGCGATCCTGGGGTGCGGTGCGGTGCAGCACGAGGTAGGCGAGCAAGGATTGTACACGGGGAACAGTGACCGTTGTCACCGGTGTGTCGCCCGATACCAGCCGGAAGTCACCCAGGAGATGGATGTGCAGGGTTGGAATCACCAGAAGCTTCCCTTCTCAGATACAGGCAATCTGCTCAACGGCGTGTTACAAATCCTCTTTCGTTCCTTTAAGGTATCTTAGCGGCAGTATACCACGTCCATTGATGGACGTATAAAGATGCTATCGTAGAGGGCAGGGTTTGCAGAGATCAAACACCCGGCCTGGAAGTTTGATATGACCCGCTATTGAGATTGCTCCTCCGTCGATTCTGCAGCAACCTCTCTATTCCCTGTCACTTCCTGCGCCAGCGATTGAGCCACAACGCGCAGGCGACGGATCTCGGCCACTGTTCCATAGACTTTCTCGAAGAGTGGTCTGTTCGCTTCAATGCCTGCGTGTATAAGCCATGCCGCTGCGTCGCTTCGTGTCGAGCGAATGCCGGCTTCGATCAGCGCGTCGACGGCATCCAGGTCGCGCCCATCAATGCGGCAAGTCACAACGTTGCTCTTGGGCGGGGACTGCTCTGCTGCCTTCCCGCCGCTTGCCAGGGCAATGGCCTGGAAGGTCTGAGCCCGCACTTTCTCCAGGGTCGTTCCGAATGCCCTCAATAGCCCTACCGCGATACCCTCTCCCTCGCGTGTAAGCCCCAGCAACAGATGTTCAGGAGCTATTTTCTCCTGCCGTAGATGCCCTGCCTCGTTAAACGCCAGGGTCGTCGCTGCCACCGCGCGTGGGGTAAGGCCGATTTCTCCAATCACCGCTTCTTTACCAGGCCCAACAATAAACGTTACAGCCTTGCGCACGGCCTCAAGTTCGATGCCCAGGCTATGCAGGACGTTATAAGCGATGCTTTCGCCCTCACGCAACAGGCCTAGCATCAGGTGTTCAGTGCCAACATAATTATGGTGCAGCTCTCGTGCTTCCTCCTGCGCCAGGTCCAGCACAAGGCGCGTCTTTTCGGTGAACTTCTCCGCAGGTATGGTTAGAGTTACTGATCCTTGCTCGCCTTGTGTCTGAGCATGCTCGCTCATAGGTTCCTCCTGATCTCCTGGCTTTTATTAGAAAACAGCCGGTAGTTTGTAAATAATTTACAATCTACGTGCAATTGTAGCTATTTATACCAGTTCTGTCAAGGGTCTCTCACTAGAAAAGCAGGGCAATCGCATCTAAAGAAACAATACTCAAGGACAGCAAAAGATGGTAGAATAGAGAGACCCATTGAAGCGAACCCATTTAGTCCAGCGGATAGAATTTTTTGGTAACTGCTCTCTACCCCGGCTGCCACACTTGCACCGTCTCATCCCCACCTCCAGAGGCAATGAGCTTCCCATCAGGCGACCATGCCACTGCAATTATCGAAGTCCCAGCGAAATCTTTACCATGACCAGTATAGATGTAGATGTTACTTCCAGCGGTGGCATCCCACACTTGTACCGTCCCATCAGCGCTCGCGGAGGCAATGCGCTTGCCATCGGGCGACCATGCTGCGGCATTTACTGCTGAGGTATGACCCCGATAGGTAAAAACATGGCTCCCAGTGAGGGTATCCCACACCTGTACCGTTCCATCAAAACTCGCGGAGGCGACGCGCTTGCCATTAGGAGACCATGCTACAGCATTCACTGCTGAGGTATGTCCAGTGTAGGTATAAATGTTATCTCCTGTAGTCGCGTCCCATTGTTGCACAGTATCACCATTCCCCGCAGAGGCAAGCTGTGTCCCATCGGGTGACCATGCTACAGCCTTGATAGATCCAGCATCACCACGATAGGTGAGCAGTGGTCTCCCTGTGGTAGCGATCCACATCTGCACGGTGGCATCGTCACCCGCTGAAGCGATGCGTATGCTATCGGGCGACCAGGCCATCGCTTTCACCGGCCCTGTATGCCCGCGATAGGTCAAGAGGCGCTCGCCGGTTGCAGCCATCCACACCTGCACACTCCCATCGCTACTTGCCGAGGCGATGCGCTTGCCATTGGGCGACCATGCTGCGGCATTCACTGCTAAGGTATGACCCCGATAGGTAAAAACATGACCCCCAGTGAGGGCATCCCACACCTGTACCGTTCCATCAAAACTCGCGGAGGCGATGCGCTTGCCATTGGGCGACCATGCTACAGAATACACCCAGTTAGAATGACCGCTATATGTGTAGAGCGTCAATGATTTTTGAGAGAGGGTGTTATGTATCCAGGTGATACCGCCTCCCACCACAACCAGCCCCACCATACCTATCACGAACTTGCGACGGGATAGGGAAAAACCACGATTGCCTACAACTATTTCATACACCCGTTTCGTCTTGCCACGCTTACCTGGCGCTGGTCGACGCTGAAGAGCTATTTGTTTTGCCACTATACCAGGTGCAGGAGGAATCTGCCCTGGGGAGGTGGTTGGCCTATGAACTGTTGGGGACGGTAAAGCTTGTAAAACGCCGGGGAGAGCCATTTCTATCTGCTCGTCAGCGGTGATGCGTTGCAAGGCTTGCTTGATAGCAGCTAGATTGGCCGGCCTCTTGCTCTCATCCATGTCTACCATCTGCATGATCAGCGTCTCCAGGCCAGCAGGACATGATTGGAGTGGCGCAAAGCAAAATGGCGTCTCTGAGGGGTCGTTCCCCGAGAGCAAATGGTGAAGCGTAGCTCCAAGGCTATAGATATCAGAGCCAGGAGTTGGCGGCGTACTGCCATATTGCTCCGGTGCGGCATAGCCAGGCGTACCGAACGCCACATCAGCTTTCGCCTGCCCCCTTCTAAAGTGATGGGCAATGCTAAAATCGATCAGATAGAGATCGTTCGCCGGAGTGAGCATAATATTGGCGGGCTTGAGGTCACGAAAGACGAGAGGTGGCTGACGTGTATGCAGATAGTCAAGCACCGTACACAGTTGGATACCGATCTGGAGTACCTGCTCAAGCAGGAGGTGTCCATCCCTGGCATCGTGCAGGTGCTCTTCTAACGTTTTGCCGTCAATGAAGTCCATGACAATATACCAGCACCTGTCTTCAGTAAACTGGTCGTAGATGCGAGGAAGATTAGGATGGACAAGACCCGCTAGCCTATGTACATCATGAGTAAACGCCTCGGTCGCTTCAGCCAGTTCTTGGCCAGTGAGATTCCCCTGCGAGATTTCCTTAATGGCAACCACACGACCATCAAACTGGTTGTCGGCAGCTTTGTAGATCGCGCTAAAGCCCCCCTTACCGATCCGGCTAATGATGCGATAGCGCTGCTTGAGCAAGTGATTCTGTTCAAATTGGCCAGTGATGCGAGATTTTGTTTGCAAGGACTGCTCATCCTCAGGGGCTGCTCCTGCCTGTAAGTCCTTGTCCCTTATTGATTGCCCGCACTGGAGACAAGATGTCGCTTGTGCCTGGTTGATCGCGCCACATGTAGGGCAATGAACAGATGTAGCAGCCATAGTACCGCTCCTTACACTACCTGCCAGACCCGCACTGTCTTGTCCCACGAGCCAGAGGCAATGCGTGTCCCGTCCGGTGACCAGGTCACCGCTGTCACCGTGGATGCATGCCCAGTGTAGGTATACATGGCCTCTCCTGTAATTGCATCCCATATTTGTATCGTCTGGTCGAAACCTGCTGATGCAACATATGGGCCTGACCAGGCCACGGCTTTCACCGGCTTTTCATGACCATTATAGACACAGACGGTATCGCCTCTAGCAGCATCCCATACATGCACCGATGTATCACGCGAGCCTGAAACGATACACTTGCTATCGGGTGACCATGCCAGCGTTTGTACAGCATCGGCATGACTGCGATAGGTCACTCTACTCAAAACACCCATTCTCCTCTTTACAGAATCCCATATATGTACCGTGTCACCACTGGCAGAGGCAATATGTGCCCCATCGGGCGACCATGCCACAACATATACCAGGTCGAAATGGCCCCGGTAAGTGAAAAGGTTCTCCCCTGTCTTTGCATCCCATATCCTCACCTTATCATCGCTTGCCGAGGCAATGTACATTCCATCCGGGGACCACGCTAGAGTTGTGACAACAGTATTACTGCGATAGGTGGTGACCCTTTGTCCAGTCGCAGCGTCCCACACTCCCACGCTGTTCCCCCAGCAACCAGAGGCAATGTATCTGCTATCCGGCGACCAGGCGACTACGTGCGCCTGCCTGGGGTGACCGCGAGAGGTAAAGAGTGTCTTTCCACTCGTGGCATTCCATATCTGTATCGTTTCATCCTCGCTCGCTGAGGCAATGCGAGTTCCGTCAGGTGACCAGGCGACCGCAGTCACGCATCCAGAATGGCCGGTGTATGTGTAGAGTATCTTTCTTGCAGATTGCACCCTCACTACTATATGTGATGGAGATTGATCAGCGACGGTGAGGGCTTTCGCCGCAGTCTGCTGAGCTGCTATTCGTTGGAGTTCCTGCCTGACCATTGCCATGCTCGCTGGTCTTTTGCGCTCATCTACTTCAACCATCTGCATAATCAGAGTATCAAGCCCTGCAGTAGCAAGCTGACCATTCAATTGAAAAGGCGCAAAGCGAAATGGCGTCAGTGAGGGATCATCCCCTGTGAGCAAATGGTGAAGTGTGGCACCCAGACTGTAGATATCCGCCTGGGGAGTCGTTTGCCTTCTCCCGTATTGCTCCGGTGCAGCATATCCCGGTGAGCCAAAAGCCATGGTGTCCCTGGCCTGCCCTGGTTTAAAGTGGCGAGCAATACCAAAGTCGATCAGATAGTAGTTCCCCTCGGCAGTCCGCATAATATTGGCAGGTTTAAGATCGCGGAAGATAATAGGCGGCTGGCATGCATGCAGGTAGCCAAGCACGGAGCACAGTTGCATGCCGATATCGAGCGCTTCCTCCACAGCAAGATATCCACCCGGCGCTTTTTGCAGGTACTCTTCCAGCGTTTCGCCCTCGATGAAATCCATCACGAGATACCAGCGCCCAGTATCGGAAAAATGGTCATAGATACGCGGCAGATTGGGGTGAGTGAGATTCGCCAGTAGGAGCGCTTCATGTTTGAAGGCTTCGGTAGCTTCGGCAATCTCCTGTGCTGAAAGGTTAACCGGGTTCATTTCCTTTATAGCCACGGCCCGGTTGCCAAATTGGATATCCTCAGCCTGGTAGACCGCGCCAAAGCCACCTCGACCAAGCTGTCCGAGAATACGATAGCGCTGTATAAGCAGGTGAGAGCTGACAAGAGGTGCTGTGGAGATACCGATCTGCTCCCCAGCTGTTGGTTGTAGAGGTTGATTACAGGCGAAGCAAAGCGTGGCCTCCGCTCGATTTGCAGCACCGCAGTTGTCGCAGTACACATATATGGAAACCATGTGCTCGCTCCCTAACATTGTTACGCTATTCTACCTGACACTAAGAACATCTGAACACTAACCACCTCGACCAATGAACCAGGCCCATGTAAGAACCGAGCAGCTTAAAAATAATAGCTTAGATGCAAGTAATATAGCATATTGTTATTCTTTAATCAAGAGATTGAGGCACCTGTGGCAGGATTGAGCTACCCCTTAAACCATAGTACCATCTGGCTGTATTTTTATCGTTTACCCAGTGTTTTATCTATTACCGCGCTATACTATCGTTTAAGAAGCTATTGATGAGATGTCGTTCTGGATAGCGAGGTAATATTTTATGGTGTCTGTCGCAGTCATTGTATTGTCGCTGGTAATCATACTTTTGATGGTAAGCAACCTTTTCGTTAGTGCATCCCGCACATATCGGCAGCAGAAGAAAGTAGAAGTCACAGAGACACACACAGCAGATACGCAAGGATTGGTGCTTGTCCACACACAACTTGGCATGCTGGTCAGCACCCGCAAATCTCTGGCTAGCCCTGGCTTTACACTCCCCCCCCATTGGTATTCCCGCCTGCGTACATATGTCTCGCTTATCCTGTTATTGATGGTACTGATAACGTTTTGTATCCAGCGCGGCCTGGCCGATGGAACGCTGCAAAATTTAAGCCGTGGGCTGACATACTTTGGTTCCACTCAATTCAGTACCAACGATATTCGAGCCGCCGCTCATGTGACTGCGTTGAATGCCTCACAACAGCTTGTGCGTATCTCGCAGCTTGACCCCGCACAATATAGCTCTAACGCGGAATGGAATACCTGGGCCTATTCCGCCTGCTCAACCGCAGCAATGATCGAGGTCTTTGATGCCTACGGTCGCCACTATCGCATTACCGACGTATTGAAAGTGGAGGCACAGATCGGCGCAATTACTCCGCAGCTGGGATTGCTGGACCCTTCAGGTATACAGCAAACTGCCGCGCAGTTTGGCTTTAAGACGAACTGGGGCAACTCGTGGACACTCGACCAGGTCATCAATACCGCGAACTCGGGGAAGCCGGTGATCGTCGGCTTCCCGCCGGACAGGTACGCTGGACAAAACAAGGGGACAACCAACTTCGTCGATTGCCCCCTTGTTTTGTCTCTATGAATAAACACTACCCGCCAGCCGGCCCCCCTTCTAAGCCAGGTCTGGTCATGCTGGCCGGGTCGAGGATGCGGTCAAGTTCTTCCTCCGAAAGATTCGTTTTTTCACGTGCCACCTCGCGCACCGTTCTCCCCGTTTTATAGGCCACCTTGGAGATATCGGCGGCTGCGTCATAGCCAATGATGGGAGCAAGTGAGGTGCAGATAGCCAGGCCGCGCTCAACCATCTCGGGCCCTCTGCCGGTCGCCTGCAATCCCTTGATACACTGCTCGGTAAAGTTGAGCGCGGCAGACGCGAGCAAACTGATCGATTGCAGCAAATTGTAAGCCGTGACAGGCATCATGACATTGATCTCGAAATTGCCGGATTGCCCCGCGATGGTGATGGTGGTATGATTGCCCATAACCTGGGCACAGACCATACACACCGATTCGGCGATAACCGGGTTGACCTTGCCTGGCATGATCGAGCTACCAGGCTGCACAGCTGGCAAATCAATCTCACCGATGCCGGCGCGCGGACCAGAACCAAGCCAGCGAATATCATTGGCAATCTTCATGAGGCTGACCGCCAGCGTATTGAGCGCGCCGCTGGCCTCGACGATATTGTCGAGCGTGCTCTGCGCCTGGAAGTGATTGCTCGTCTCCCGCACCGTGACGCCGTTCATCTCCGAGAGAATGCGGCAGACGCGAACCGAAAACTCCGGGTGGGTATTGACCCCTGTACCAACCGCTGTACCGCCGAGGGCCACCTCCGACAGTTCTTCCTGGGCATGGCGCATCCGGCTAATGCCGCGCTCGATCTGCCCGGCATAGCCCAGAAACTCCTGCCCCAGCCGGATGGGCGTGGCGTCCTGCAAGTGCGTACGACCCGTTTTGATGACCGGCATGAACTCGTCCGCCTTCTGCTGCAAGGCCGCCTGTAACTGCTTCAAAGCCGGCGCCAGTTCGTCCTCAATGCTCACCAGCGCGGAGAGATGCATCGCCGTAGGAATCACGTCGTTGGAGGACTGTCCAAAGTTGACATGGTCGTTAGGGTGTACCTTGCGGGAGCCGCGCGAGCCACCCAGCAGTTCGCTGGCACGGTTGGCGATCACCTCATTGGCATTCATGTTGGTCGAAGTGCCTGAGCCGGTCTGAAAAATATCAAGGACGAAGTGTTTGTCGAGCTTACCATCGATAACTTCCTGCGCGGCGCTGACAATCGCTTCCGCTACCTGCACATCCACCGTCCCCAACGCTGCATTCGCCTGGGCGGCAGCCTGCTTTATCTGGCCTAAGGCGCGAATGAATTGGCGCGGGAAGCGCAGATCGCTAATAGGAAAATTAAGGACGGCTCGCTGGGTACTGGCGCCAAAATAGGCATCAGCAGGCACCTGCATCTCACCCATCGAGTCGCGCTCAGTACGCGTTTCTCCTTTTTCACTCATATATCTTCTCCCGAAAGCTTTTTTTCATAGGGGAAAATGTTCCACACCGTAAGAACTTGAGGGATGTATCCCTAGAAAATATTATACCACTCCGCTCCCTGTGAAGTTTCAGGTGTGGCAGCAGTTGCAGACTACCTCGCCCATTAGCGGGTTGTATCTTTTGGCTTGACGCGTGACGCAACCGGTTCATGCCGGTCCGCGTGAAGCGCACGGATTCCCGGAAGCGCGTGGAGTTCGCTGATGACACGCGTCAGCGCCGGTGCGTCAGATGCGCGGCAGAGCAGTCCAATAGACTCAACCTCTTGCCCGCTCAGCAATTGGAGTTGCTTTACTGTGACCTCGTTGCGTACGCAGGTGTCATAGACGCTGGCGATAAATTGGGGTGTTACTGCTGTAGCCTCTATGTGCAGGTGATGTATGCTTGATGCAGGACGAGGCACGATGGCACGTTCTACGTAGTAGAGCATGTGCAGGACGAAAAGCGCGAGAGCCGTTGTTACCACGGCCTCGACAATAAAACCTGCTCCACAGGCCATGCCGATAGCAGCTACCACCCAGATGGCGGCTGCGGTGGTGAGTCCTTGCACTTTCTCCTTTTCGCGGCTCAAGAAGATGGTGCCTGCACCCAGGAAGCCGATACCAGCCACGATATTGGAGGCGATACGTGTGGGATCAGGCGATACGTGAAGGGAGCGAGCGATGTCTATAAAACCATATGCCGAGATGGTGGTAAAGAGGGCAGAACCGAGCGAGACGAGAGCAAGCGTGCGCATGCCCGCTGACCGCTCATGGATTTCGCGCTCCAATCCTATGAACGCGCCAATGAGTAACGCCACCATCAGGTGCAGCAGGATTACTGGGAACGAGATCATGTCATTTTACCCTCGGTTGTTGCAGTATCGCTTTGAACAAGTGGGTCCATCGTAAGAGACGACGAGAATGGAGTCGATTCGCTCACGCTACTAGTATAGCACCTACGTCCAGGGATTAGCGAGGGGTGCCAGGGCTTTGGGTGTATGAATTGGTTGTAGGCAATCAAGCGGCATATTCCTCTTCCCAGAACGAATCGTAGGCTCCATTGAGGACAGCCGTGCGCAAAGGTAAGAGCGCATCAAGGCCCTCAGGAGTCCAGCGCATGCCGCAGCGTTTGGCACGCGTGCTGACGATGGTTTTGCAGGCGGCCTCAGCGATGCCACTGCCGATGTGCATGCCTTGGGCGCGGAAGAGCGGATAGCGCATGCGCTGGGCGTTGGTGGTAAAGTAGTCCACGGCCCGCTCTGGGATACTGCGCGCTTGCCCTGGCTCCGGTGCAATAGGCGGCAAGGCCTGGATCGCGGAGACGAGCGCTTCACTCTGCCCCTGTTCGAGGAGTGAGCAGGCCTGGGTGGCCCAGGCCGTTCCCACCGCTGTGCCGCGTCCAAAGACGGCGTGAGCCACGTCCCACACGTGTTCTTTGGCATGATAGAGATCCACGATCTGCACCGCCCCTGGAAAGTGTTCGGCGACCAGGTTCCAAATCCAGGGGGCACCGTCACCCAGAACCACCACCTGCTGGGCTTGCTCCAGTCCACATTGCATGGCCAGGTGGTAGAGCAACCAAGCAAAGCCGCCCGTGGCGGTGCGGCGCGCCACATAACGCACACTATCTGGCGCTGGCGTATCCACATATATGCCAGGAGCTAACTCTGAGCGCTTGGGGCCGCACTCTGCACGAAACACTGCTCCGGCTTTGATCTCTCGGTAGACGTCGCCTTGGCGATGGAGTTCCTCTTTCTCCATCGGCACGCTGCCCCGTCGCATCCGGGCCAACACGCCATCCAGTTCGATGTAGAGCCGCTCAATCTCCTTCTGTGGCTGCCGCTGCGGGCATGGCTGGCTCTGCGCTTGCTTGGCCTGGACCTGTAAGGCGCTGACTTGGCGGTCTTCTTCCGCAGCCAAGGCTTCTCCCACCGGACGCATCAACTTCAGGGCTTGCCGCCCTGACATGCCAATTGGCACCGAGCGGCACATGGTCTGGGCCGCTTCCTCGAACGTGAGGCGCGCGCTCAAATAACTGATGTGCCCTTGCACCCCAGGGGTCGTCCGCTGCTTGTCCACGCCCCACAGCACATCAGCAGGCGCTTCTCCATGGGTACAGTCTTGCTCCTCTTGCGCTTCTCCTGCATGCAGGCATTGATAGTACGGACGCACAAAGCGAACCGGGCCGACCAGCGTAATCAGTTCCTTGGGACGTTCTCCCACCAACCGTTGCACATGCCCACAACTCCCTTGGCGTCGCGCCGCCGGACGTTGCTCGTGCAGCCGACTGTTGAGGACTCCTTCCATCAGCTTTCTGCCTATGGCCTGACTGCTCTTGACCACCTGCTCTTCCAATTGCTTCAGTTCTCCCTCGGTCATCTGGCTCACCTGCGCGAGAAAGGTGTCCAACTCCTCTTCCAACGCTTTGCTCAGTACCCTTCGTATCTGCTCATTCGTTTCCATTCGTGAGTCTCCTCTCTGGTTAATGAGTTTTTTTGTCCAGATGAGGATACTCCTTTTTTCCTTGCTTGCCTACAACCAATTCATACACCCCAGGGCTTTTCAAGAGTCAATCTGCATGCAAAGAGCGAAATCATTCATTGTAATGGTATACTAACAATTGACAAGTTCGACCAAATGACAAGTTCGACAAGTCGAAAGGAGAAACACTATGCAACTTGCATGGAAGGTCGCTGAAGGCAGCAAAGTCAGGTTGAAAGATTACGATCCCAACTTTGTGGATAAGTTTACGGATCGCGCACTGGCCTCAGCAGAGTTAGAAAAGCTCAGTGAAGAACTTGGCGTGTTACAGCAGTTGTTGGCGGCGGCGCAGCATCACAGCGTGCTCATCGTACTACAGGGGATGGATACGAGCGGCAAAGATGGCACGATTCGCCAGGTCATGGCGCAAGTCAATCCGCTGGGATGCGAGGTGCGTTCATTTAAGGGACCTTCGTCCAGGGAACAGGTGCATGATTACCTCTGGCGCATCCACCGGGTCGTTCCAGGCAGAGGCATGATCAGCATTTTCAATCGTTCCCATTATGAAGATGTGCTGGTGGTGCGTGTGCATAACCTGGTGCCAGAAACGGTGTGGCGGCAACGGTACGCAGCCATTAACAACTTTGAGCAAATGCTGGCCCAGAATGACATGATTATTCTGAAGTTCTATTTGCATATTAGCTTCGAGGAGCAGGAACAACGCCTACTGGCTCGTCAGGAGGATAGGACGAAAGCCTGGAAACTCTCGTCGGCCGATTGGGTGGAGCGCAAATACTGGAACGATTATCAACAAGCCTATGGGGATGCGCTCTCCAGGTGCAGTACGGATGAAGCGCCCTGGTATGTCGTGCCTGCTAATCGTAAATGGTATCGCAATCTGCTCGTGGCACGCACACTCGTTTCTACCTTGCGTCCCTATAGGAAGGAGTGGCAAGCCAAATTAGTGAAGCGGGGAGAGCAGGAACTTGCGCGGATAGAGAAGGTGCAGCAGGCGGGAGAACGTCCCGTTGAAGCAAGCACGACAATACATAGCTAGTCGTCACTTGCTACAGCATGGCACTTCCGGTTTGAGAAGGAGTGGCTGGAAACGTACAGCAAGATAACGCGCTAACCGCCTACTTGACACAGCAAGCAGAGGAAGGCAGACTGAGGCCCATCCGGGCCAGGCGGCACAAGAAGACGCCATCGAGAAAGGAGAAAGATGATGCAACTGGCATGGAAAGTTGAAGCAGGGAGCAACGTCAAGTTGCAGGACTATGATCCCAGTTATGTTGATGAGCATACGGATCCCGCATTAGGGAGGGCAGAACTGGAACAACTCGGCACAGAACTGGGTGAGTTACAGGAGTTGTTGGCAGCGGCCCACCATCAGAGCTTACTCGTCGTGTTACAGGGGATGGATACCAGTGGCAAGGCTGATACGATTTTCCAGGTCCTCTCCCGAGTCAATCCGCAGGGATGCGAGGTGCGTTCGTTTAAGGTCCCCACATCTCGGGAACTGGACCATGACTTCCTCTGGCGGGTGCATCGAGTCACTCCAGGTAGAGGGGTCATCGGTATTTTCAATCGCTCCCACTATGAGGATGTGCTGGTCGTGCGCGTGCATAACCTGGTGCCACAAGAAGCCTGGAGTCGCCGCTACGCCGCCATTAACGACTTTGAGCGCTTGCTGGCTCAGCATGACATGATTATTCTGAAGCTCTACTTGCATATGAGCTACGACGAGCAGGAAAGACGCCTCCTGGCCCAACAGAAGAATCAAACGGACGCATGGAAAGTCACGACTGCTGATTGGGCTGAGCGCAAATACTGGGACGATTATCTAGAGGCCTATGAGGAGGCGCTCTCCAAGTGCAGTACGGATGAAGCGCCCTGGTATATCGTGCCTGCTAATCAGAAGTGGTATCGCAATTTGCTCGTGGCCCGCACACTCGTTCATACCTTGCGCCAGTATAGGGATGAGTGGGAGGCGCAATTAGTGGAGCGTGGAGAACGGGAGCTTGCGCTTCTAGCGCAGCTCGGACATCTAGAGCAGACTGGAAATCGTGAGAATAAACGATCAAAGAAAGCTCAGAAAGCTCACAGTGCTACTTAGCTCGCTCATCCCTTTACTGTGAGCTAGCCCCTCTTTCGTAGAGTGGGGAAAGAGGTAGTTCGACCATTGGCGATGTGATAGAACGCGAAGAGCAGGGCCATCATGAGTGTCGAGAGCCAGAGTGGCAGGCCTGCGCCCAGTTTCGGAACGTGTAGCCGCGAAACCGCATCTCTTCTCGTAAGCCGACCGCTCCAAAGACAATAAGATTACTGAAAAAAATTACCAAAATGCTGTAAATTACTCTATGAGTAATTTACAGCATTTATACGTGACGGAACCGGCGGGCAACGGGTCCGCGTTTGCAAAGCCCTTAAAAAATGAGGATCTACCGACTACTCGCCAGCGCCACCTCCTACTTCACCCATCCCCGCCTGCGGATGCCCCTCTTTGAAAAGAGGGGGAGGAAGCAGGCGTTCCTTCTCAGGGGCAGGGGTAGGGAAAAGCCGTCTGCGCTTCGGCTAGGCCCACGCGTACTCATAGCCGTCCGCTCTCTGTACGAGGAGACAATAGCGAGCGTTGATGCCGTCCACGTTGCCCACGCGGAACGAGCCAGAAGCCCGCACGGCCACTCGTCCTCGGTGGATGCCTGCCGTCTTGAGTGGCGCTGGCACCACAGCTCGCACCCAGGTCGCCGGTCTTGAAGCCTCGCACCTGCTTCCACCGCATCCGGTAGCCTCGCGGGAAGCCTGCTGCTGTCCAGTTGGTGCGACAATGCTCTCCTCGGCCGGTGGCCTTGATCCGCAGCGTCTTCAGTTTCCCTGGCCTGACGCCTGCCATCACTCCCACACACAACGCGTCGTTGGTATGCGTTTTCTCGATGCCCAGGCGCGCTCGGTTCCAGCGGGTTCGTCCTCCCGTCCAGGTGCCGACAGGCAACCCAAAGCGGCGCAGGGCCTCGACCAGCGCCAGGCGGGTCGCATTGACCGCGGCGGCATCCCGCAATGGTCGCCTGGCGCTGTCCTGCACCTCGGGATGGCCAAATTCGCGAGCCGTCTGGTTGCCTTTGGCCGCGTTGCAGCCATGACAGGCGAGCGCCAGATTGCTGAGGCGATGGGAACCGCCCCGCGAGCGAGGGTGGATGTGATCGATCTCAAAAGGAATATCGGTCTTGCCACAGTACGCGCAGCGATACGCGTACTTGAGCAGTAGATAGGCCCGCATCTCCCACCCGGCCAGTTCCCCGTACTGGTACTCGACGCCGGAGATCTCCGGGTGCTCAAGCAGTTGGGTGTCGAAGCGGACGTGCTCGACCTCGATGCGGCTGATAGGAGCCCATCGGCCATAGCGGCTGGTCCAGGCGAGGATGTTGCCCAGACGGGAGCGCAACGAGGGCGGCAGCCACCCTTTGGGGGTGGCCCGGTTGGCGAAGCGGGGCGCTCGGTGGCGCAGATTGGCACTGCGTCTGCGCCGCCGGGCATGGCGTTGGGTCAGCTTGCCGCGATGGACGGCCTCCCCGCGATGCTGCACTTCGGAGAGAAAGAGCGCATGATGCACCTCTCCCTGCGGCGTTGCTTCTCCCCGCACCAGGGTCATGCCGCTGGTTCTACTGCCCGGGTCAATTTTGAGCACACTCTCTTGCAGCACGCTCTCCTGGGCGCGCCGGTCGCGCAAGCGGATGACAAAGGGCTTGACCCGATGCACCACTGCCCGCCCCCGTGCGAGCAAGAGTCGCGCCCGCTTGGGGCTACACGGCATCAAGGGCTTCTTGTGTCGGTCTAACACGAACACCATGACGGTGGTCTCCTTTCTGTTCCCTTGCGGGACCCCTTACGGGGCGGTCTGACGCGCCTGGGACGGCCTTCCCAGACAGCTCCTCTCGCCAAGGTTCCTCCAGCTTGTTGGGTCCAGCACACCGCCCGACACCCCGAACGGGCTTTTAACGCTGAACGACAGGGCCAGGAATTGAGGAGGCGTTCCTGGGTGTCCTGACCGGACGAACGGAGTTCCCTCGTCTCCCTGCCTGCGGGATCAGGAACTGGGGCTGGACAACGACGGGCCTGGGGGAAGATCCCCCAAGCCCCGCGCTTCAGCGCTGGGGTCGTTGACTAACCTCTGATTCACCAGTAACTAGTTCAACGACCACATCCTGATTACGCTTATCATTGTGCCCCATGATGTAGAAGACGATGGTGAGCAAGACAATGATAATCAAAGGGATAAACTGGGTCAGTTCATAGGTGACTTTAATGGCCAGAGGATGAAGACAACGGCGATCAGCGCATATGCGAACGGCAGCACCGTTACAATCCATGCAACAGGCATCCCTCCAGGAACCCTGTAGACGCGGGGCACATTGGGATATTTGTAACGCAGGATCAGGAACGACGGGAAGATGAACAGGTAAGCGATCGTTGCCGTGGAGATGACAAAACCAAGCACCAGGGCGAAAAGGGTGGTAATGTTCCCGGAGGCAAATTTGGTGACTAAAACCGCCGCCACCATCGCGATTGTCGCCATGATGCCAGACATGAGGTTGACA
>WNGH01002387.1_pt1 | contig 17753 bp, 16 predicted proteins | sample 5400631 | NCBI WGS metagenome assembly WNGH01 (sample SAMN13153373, study PRJNA577476) | soil metagenome | isolation source: 115 cm soil or saprolite under Garry oak tree replicate 1 | place: USA:California | collected 2016-06-15
TTTCCATGCATCCGTTTGATTCTTCTGTTGGGCCAGCAGGCGTCTTTCCTGCTCGGCGTTGCTCATATGCAAGTAGAGCTTCAGAATAATCATGTCATGCTGAACCAGCAAGCGCTCAAAGTCGTTAATGGCGGCATAGCGGCGACTCCAGGCCTCTTGTGGTACCAGGTTATGCACGCGCACGACCAGCACGTCCTCATAGTGGGAACGATTGAAAATGCCAATGACACCTTTGCCTGGAGTGACCCGATGCACACGCCAGAGGAAGTCATGGTCCAGTTCCCGAGATGTAGGGACTTTAAACGAACGCACTTCGCATCCCTGCGGATTGACTCGGGAGAGGACCTGGTGAATCGTATCAGCCTTGCCACTGGTATCCATCCCCTGCAACACGACGAGTAAGCTATGGTGGTGCGCCGCTGCCAACAACTCCTGTAACTCACCCAGTTCCTTGCCGAGTTGTTCCAGTTCTGCCCTCGCCAATGCGGGATCCGTATGCTCATCAACATAGTCGGGATCATAGTCCTGCAGCTTGACGTTGCTACCTGCTTCAACTTTCCATGCACCTTGCATCATCCTTCTCCTTTCTCGATGTCGTCTTCTTGGAGAAACCTAGCTACGTAGTAGAGGCGTTGCTTCGACGGGATTATCTCCCGCCTGCTGCAATTTCTCTATACGCGCAAGTTCACGCTCTCCCCGCTTCACTAATTTGGCTTGCCACTCCTTTTTATATGGACGCAAGGTAGAAACGAGGGTGCGTGCCACGAGCAAATTGCGATACCATTTACGATTAGCTGGCACGATATACCAGGGAGCTTCATCCATACTGCACCTGGAGAGCGCATCCCCATAGGCTTGTTGATAATCGTTCCAGTATTTGCGCTCGGCCCAATCAGCCGACGAGAGTTTCCAGGCTTTGGTTCTATCCTCCTGACGAGCCAGTAAGCGTTTTTCCTGCTCCTCGTAGCTAATATGCAAATAGAACTTCAGAATAATCATGTCATTCTGGGCCAGCAAGCGCTCAAAGTCGTTAATGGCGGCGTACCGTCGCCGCCACACCTTTTCTGGCAGCAGGCCATGCACACGCACCACCAGAACATCTTCATAATGGGAACGATTGAAAATGCTGATCATGCCTCTGCCTGGAACGACCCGATGGATTCGCCAGAGGAAATCACGCGCCTGTTCCCTGGACGTAGGTCCCTTAAACGAACGCACCTCACATCCCAGCGGATTGACTTGTGCCATGACATGGCGAATCGTGCCATCTTTGCCGCTGGTATCCATCCCCTGGAGGACGATGAGCAGGCTGTGATGCTGCGCCGCCGCCAATAACTGCTGTAACTCGCCGAGTTCCTTGCCGAGTTGTTCCAGTTCTGCCATTGCTAATGCGCGATCCGTGTGCTTATCTATAAAGTCTGGATCGTAATCATTCAGTTTGACTTTGCTGCCTTCAGCAACCTTCCATGCAAGTTGCATAGTGTTTCTCCTTTCGCATTGTCGAACTCGTCATAACTTTTGAAATGAAACAACAGCGGAGGTGGGCTTACCTCCTCGGTTCACCGCTCCAAAGGTGGAATAGAGCTGCGAACATAGGTGGCTTATTATCAGCAATTTTAACACAGATAACAATTATTGGCCGGTGTAGCGTTGAGACGTAATCGGCACGACATCGGCGATCCTATGCTCGCTGATCGAGAAGAGCAGGGTGATGTACTCGCCCATAGCCCAGTTGAGCGGATTCATCGATTTTGTGAGCGTTCCCGGCATATATCCTGCCGGGGCGTCATTGCTCCAGATTTGCTCAGGGATCATGCCTGAACTGTTGGCTGCGGCCATCATTGCTGTCAAGTACTGATCGGCATCCTGACCGGCAGCGACTTCGTAGATGCCGCGCTCTCCCGATAGGAGGGGCCAGAGCTGGCCTATGCCCGAACCGTCATAGTCGGAACCGTTCGCGTGTTCGCCGTAGCCGTCGTGGTTGTAGCGGTGCCAGTAGTGATTGCCGTTGATTGTTTCCTCGATGGTGGCATCGACGACCGGCAGAGACGACGTGATATACGGTGAGTTCGCCGGGTAGATGCCCTGGCGCACCAGTTCGAGGAAACCCATGTCTACGATGGAGCGCTCGTCATATGAGCCGCCGCTGTTGGTGATCTGGATCATAGCGGCATCGTTGGGATTGCCGTTGCTGTCGATGCGCTCAAAATAGCGGCTGTTGCCCAGAGGGCCGGTGGTCGTATACGTCCACGCGATCACCATCTTCCGGTAGTAGTCGGCTGTGCTGAGATAGCGTTGCTGGCTGGCGGCATCGTCGTTGACGCGGGCGATAGCTGCGGCACAGACCAGCCCGCTGATCATGGCCGCGAGAGTTGACGGGCTGTGGCCTCCATTCTCTTCCCATCGTTCCTGTCCCGTCACGCCGCCCGATTTGACGAGGAGATCCGCTGTTGGTTTGATATGTTGAAGGTAGTCCTGTTTGTCGGTGATGCCCAGTTTCCAGGCCAGCATGATAGGAAATGCCTGCTCATCCATCTGTATGCCACTGAAGTAGGGTGTGCCATCAACGTAGCTGTTTTGCGGGAAAAGACCTCCTGTCTGCTGCTGTTTGGTAAATGCCCAGAGCAGCACCCGTTTCGGATCGACTGTATCGCCGGCTATGATCAGCGCGCTGGAGAACTCGTACATATCGCGTTCCCAGACGAGATGATAGCCGCCGGAGTCCTGGTCGCCGTTGCTCTCGCCCCAGGGCGTCCCTAGTCCGGCGACGAACGCGCCCGTTTGCTTATCCTGCGAGGTCTTCAACACGTTCGCCGCCAGGTAGTATTCTTGCTGCCGCGCTTGCTGGATGGCCGGTGTACTGCCTACTGTCGGTGGTGTTCGCAGGCTGTCATCATAGCCGTTCCACTGCGTGACATACGTTGCCAGCATCGTTTTGCCTTGATATGTTTTCGTGTAACTGTTGTTGTTGTCGCCTTTGTTGTGGATGGCCGGATCGTAGTAGACGTAGAGCAGGTAATCGGCGAGATGTCCTTGTAAAGCCTTGAACGTGACCTGCTGAACGACAGAGTTGCGCGCCGGGTCGGTGTAGATGATCTTTGTGAGCTGGTAATCCCCGTTTTTGGCCGTGTTCGTCACGATCCACGCCAGCGAGTGGTTGTTGTACAGCCGGACTTTTGGGATTGTGCCGGTTTTCTCCTGGTTGACCCAGGTATGGCTGCTATCTCCGATGAGAAATTGCAGGGCTGTTGTATTGGGAGTGTCAGCCGTTGGGTAAAATATTTCGCCGATGATGCCGTTGCTGCCGGTGAACCAGACATCGCTGGCGGCATTTTGCGCCGTTCCCAGGATGGTATTGTTAGATGGAGCCCAGGTCGAGTTCGTCCACCGGTCGTTGTTTGGAGCTGTGCCGCCAATCGTGTGAACGGCGTACGCCTGGAAGAAGCGCGGTAACGCGAGAACCAGGACGACAATGATCGCGGCAATGATCACGAATGCCGAAAAGAGCAGCGAACTGCGATTACGTAAGAATGTCGTCAGGATCGTTCCTCCCAAAGGGTACTGCCAATTACCTTGATGGGTCCAGCACGCAGGCGCCAGCATGAGCGCACCCCGTTGTGCCTGCTTGCTGCCTGGCCAATACTGGCGCGCTCATGCTGTCAACTGTCGCTAACCCTTGACACTGCCAATGGTCAAGCCGGACTGGAAGAAGCGTTGGGCGTATAGGAACAAAAGGATCAAGGGAACCGAGATAACCACCGAAGACGCCGCAAAGTAGCCCCACGGTGTGCGGAAGTCGCCCTGCAGGGCAAAGAGACCCAGCACGAACGTCAGGTTGGAACCGGTCGCGTTCGAGTTGAGCACTAAGTTTGCCAGCGCGTACTCGTTCCAGCCGCCAATGAACATGAACAGCGCCGAGGCCGCCAGCGCAGGGGCAGCCAGCGGCAGCGTCACGCGCAGGAATGCCTGGGTGGTAGTTGCCCCATCGATCAGCGCTGCCTGTTCTAGCTCAACCGGCAAGGTATCGAAGTAGCCTTTCATGTTCCAAGTGCCAAAGACGAGCGATCCTCCTGCATAGATCACCACCAGTCCAACCAGACTGTTGAGCAGGCCAAGTTTGTTCAATAGGACGTAGTAGGCGGTAAGCGCCAGCAGTCCGGGGAATGCCTGGATCGCCAGCAACAGATTCAAACCGATCTCACGCCCTCTCAGGCGGAAACGTGAGAGGGCATAAGCGCCGCTCACTGAGAAGACGAGGCCAATAATAGTCGTCATACTACAGATGAAGAACGTGTTGGCTATCCAGTTCAACAACGGCAGTTGCGTAAGAACGTAGATGTAGTTATCAATGGTCGGATTGGCGGGAAGCAGTTTCAGGTCGGTCGTGTAGAGGTTTTGACCTCCGGCCAGTGACGCCTGGATCACATAGTAAATGGGAAACAGGGCAAAGATCGTCATGACGGCGAGGAAGAGGTAGATGAGCCCGGTCATTGACGACGACAAGAAACGCCGCCACAGAGTAATAGCTACCACCTTTTCGCGCTCGGCTGCCCTCCCGGCCACCTGTACCTGAGCAGACACTGCCTCTCCGCTTGTGCTCGCTTTCATGATCTGGTCACTCATGCCAGCGCCTCCTTCCTTCTCGACCTCTGCTGTCCTAACGAGCGTGCAAAGAACGTCAGGGCCCCAAGGATGATGAATACCATGATGGCAAATGCCGCTATAGCCCCGTAGTGCGGGTTGGCGACGGTAGCTCCCAGGATGCGGTTGTACATGTAGATCATCACAAATTCGGTGAAGCCAGGCTTGGCAGGATTGGGCGTCGGGCCGCCGCTGGTGATGAGGAAGACCGTATTGAACATCTGGAAGGTTGTGATAGCGCTCAAGATTGTCGCCGGTGTGATAGCAGGGCGCACCAGTGGCAGGGTGACGTTCAGGAAACGCTGCCACGCGTTCGCGCCATCTACGGCGGCTGCCTCATTTAACTCCGCTGGCACGCTTTGCAGCGCCCCCAGAATCACGACGGTGAAGAACGGGTAGGTGAGCCAGACATTGACGATCACCACCGCTGTAAACGCCCACCAGGGACTGGTGACCCAGGGAACACCGAAATTGTGGCCGAAGAACACGCGCCCTATCTGGTTAATCGGGCCGAAGTCGTAATTGAAAAGGAACTTCCAGATCAGCGCGGTGATGGCCGATGGTGCTGCCCAGGGCACAAGCAATGCGACACGCCAGAACGCCAGTCCTTTAATCTTGCGGTTATTCAGAGCCAGCGCGGTGAGCATGCCCACAACAAGGAACAGGCCGACACAAATAACCACGTACAGCACTGTTTGCCCTAAGACGTAGAGCAGGTCGCTATCGGCAGCGAAGAATAGCTTCTGATAGTTCCCCAACCCTCTCAGGGTATAGTCGTCATTGAAAAACGTCAGGTTGGTGAGTGAGAGGTACAAGGTGTACAGGATGGGAGTACCACTGACGAGCGCAATCGTGATAATCATGGGGGCGAGATAGGCAGTGATAGTCCAGCGACTCACCTTCAGCATGTATCACCTCTCTTTCCTGCAACATCAAGGACAGGTAACATCTTGACTAATGCCCTTTCTTTATAGACGGACTGGTGACAAGAAGAGAGGTGGAGAACCTGGAATATTTCGGCCTCCACCCCTCATGGATGCCCGTGTAGGGGCGGCTACTCGCAAGGAGCTTACTCGTCCGACCGCCTGAGCGAAGCTAGCTGCGTGTAGCCCCCCGATTTATCGAGGTGGCGTTGGCGGTCGGAATAGCAAAGAACATGTTCTACATCTACCTGTACGGTACCGCCCTTCTCTGCTTGACGTACCTACGAAGTGATCTGTGAGATGTTCTTCTGGGCGGCGGTCTCAGCCTCATTCAGTGCCGTTTGGACAGGCGTGCTCCCGGCCCAGATAGCTGCCAGGGCACTGTCCATCGGGGTCCAGACGCCTGACATGAAAGGTGTGTTCGGCAGGGCCACTCCCAATTGCGCCTGGGCAGCAAAGCCTGATATCGCCGGGTTCGAGGTCACTGAGGGATCGTTGTCGGCGGCCAGGTTAGCTGGAACCTCGCCATCGACCTTCGACATCGCGACCTGGTTTGATGCATTAGTATAGAACTTCAGCAGATCCGCAGCCAGGGCAGGATCCTTGGCATTCTTCGTGATCCACAGCGACTTCACGCCCACAAACGGCTTGCCCGGCGTATTGGTAGAGGTGATGACAGGAATCTTGGCGAAGCCAACGTCGATACCGGCCTTAGTTGCGTAGTCAGCGTAGGCCCAGGGGCCGTTGATGATGGCGGCCGCTTTGCCCTCGGTGAAGAGCGAAGAGGTGGCATCATAGGTAGGCTGCTTCGGCAGGTAGGGCCTGAATTGGGCGATGTAATTCGCCGCCGCTACTGCCTCTGGCGTGTTCAGGTGAGCCTGACCGTCAGGGGTCACAAACTGGGCGCCAAAACCGTAGAAGAAGGCGGCATCGTCATACGTGGTCGTCGAGGGCCATACAATGCTGTACTGCCCCGGGTGTGCCTTCGCGTAGGTCTGCTCGAAGGTCAGCATGTCATCGGTGTTCTGCGGTAGCTGGGCGGCCGTCACCAGCTTCTTGTTGTACATGATCGTGACCGCCTCAACCGCTTCGGGGACGCCATAGACGTGCCCGTTGAAGGTGACCGCCTCGGCTGCTGCCTTGTTATAAGTTGAATTGACGTAGTCCGGACTGATGTACTGATCAGCGGGTATAACGATGTGACCCAGTACCAGCTTGCCCAGGGTATCATCTACCCAGGCGATGATATCGGGGCCGGTACCGGTTTTCACGGCGGTGCTTGACTTGTCAACAACGTTATCCTGGTGGACGAGATTGATGTGTACACCGGGATGCAGCTTCATGTAGGCGTTAAAGATGGCCACCTTCGCTTGCAGGTAGCTCCCCTGCCAGCCGTGCCAGATGGTGATGGTGCCACTGAAACTGGTCGACGGGGGAGTGGACGGTTGAGACCCCCCGCAAGCCGCCAGGAGCATTGCGCTCAACACTGCAAGCGGCAGGAAGTATTTGAGGACGCGCTTGAATGACATGGTGTAATCCTCCATGGTCATAAAATAGCGGGAATAATTTCCTCGCCTGTTAGCTTACTTGCTTCACTTTACGCCCAACAGCAAGGCTGGACGTAACTCCACGCGCACGCGGCGTCGAGATAACATACCATGTAAGGGAAGTGTTCGTGTAGCACCGCAGCGGAGCCCACCCGCCAGGTACATTGATGAGGTCCGTATGCATATCGCCCCCTTTGGGACGGACATACATAGAGAAGCGAGACATTTAAGAGGCTCCATCCTCCTCCTATGCGCTCGATCGCATCCTGCGAACTTATCGTATCGAAGATTTTACAAATAGGCTCTACGGTTGACAGGTGTTCAATTGCCCTCCGAAATCAGGCCACCGAAGTGTTGCCTGGCGTCCCCTCTTGCCCCAGGTAGGCCTCCAGGCTATAGATAATCGCGCTCAGGTGATCCAGGAGTACATGCAAACCGTCGTTGCTCACAACACTCATCAGTGTACGAATACGGGCCTCGTGCTCCTCGTTGACAGAATCGCGCAGGCGGCGGCCATGAGGCGTGAGCTTGATCAAGATAACGCGGCGGTCATGGGAAGCAGGAATACGCACAGCCAGATTGAGGCGTTCCAGGCGATCCACTATGCCGGTCATGTTACTTTTATCGGTGAACAGGACACGGCTCAGATCGACCATCGAGCGACCACTCTCTTCGTCCAGGTGTTTGAGCGCCCAGAACTGGCGAATACTCAAACCATGTTGAGCGAAGAATTGGCGATCGCAGTCATCTAGCAAATAGAAGATCTTAGTGAGCAAATTGTAAGCGTTCTGCTCGAGATCCGCATCCTGGTCGATTTCACTCATGTAGACTGCCCCTTTGCAATCGCGTGACTACCAACTGCACGAGTGTCCAAATGTCTGCTTATCTATAGTATAGGAAAAAACTGTTGATTTGTCAAGCATTTCGGTCAACGCCTGAGAAATTCCGCTGCTTCATAGCACTTGATCGATGGCAGCGCCCGGCCGTCGCGATCAAAAAGGGTCATGTTCCCCCAGGTGTCGCCTGCGCCGGGCTGCCAACCCACACCGGGAATCCAGGCCGATTCCCAGTAGACGATGCCTCGGCCACGCTGATTAGGAAGCTGGCCTAGCATCGAGAAGATTTCACGAATGAAGGCAAGTTGGCCTTCAGGTGTGGATGGATAGCCAGGTAAGAGCACTGGGTACGAACCACCGACGTTGCGTTCGCCATCTTCGTTCGTTAGTGCCCAGGGATATGCCGTTTCCACAATCACGATGTCCTTGTTATAACGTGGAGCCAGGTCGTTGAGGTTTGCTTGCAGAGCCGATAACGGGCCATGCCACCAGGGATAATAGGAGAGGCCAATGACATCAAAATCCACTCCTTGCTCCAGAATGGCATCATAAAAGTACCGGCTGCCAGCGTTATCGCCACCGCGATCAATATGCACCATGATACGCACATCGTAGTGAGAGCCATCGCGTACACCGGCTATGGCCGCCTTGAGCAGCGTGGTGAACTCAAGCCAGCGCTCACTGCCGTCGACATAGATTGCTCCTTGCGGCCACAGCATCCCGTTGGTAACTTCATTGCCGGTCTGTACCATTTCGACGGGCGTACCTTGCCTGGCGAGACGTTTAACCACGTCCCGTGTGTAGCTGTATACGGTATTGGCAAGGGTGGAGAGGTCCTGGCCTTGCCAGCCCTGCGGCGTGGGCTGCTTGCCTGGATCAGCCCAGAAATCGGAGTAGTGGAAGTCGAGCAGGAACTTGAGACCGGCTGCCTTGATGCGCCTGGCCATCGTTAAAATGTGAGGGAGATCGTTATATGCTATCGGCGGATTTACCCATAACCGTTCGCGGATGTACGTTGCGCCATGATGTGCTACAATCCGTTCCACCGGTTGCGCCCATCCCTCGTCTGAGAAGGTCCGTCCGACATCCTCAAGTTGTTGCAGAGTGGAGAGATCATGACCCAGCACCAGCTTTTGGTCGGCTTCACTTCGGTTCATCAAGGCCTCCGCTTTGTGGTCGCTGGTACAATTCGTTCGCGAGAATAACGATAAGATGGAACGGTTCGCACGCATAGAGTATACTTATTGGACCGGTCCAAGTCAAGTAGCACCAGAAAGGCGCTTTCAGTGTGATCGAAGTATTCCACCTTATCGAAATAGATGGAAAGGAGTTAATTTATGGTAACAATTTATGATATTGCAAAAGAGGCGGGTGTCGCCAAGAGTACTGTTGCCAATGCTCTGACAGGAAAAGGCAAAGTAAGTGAAACGACGCGCCAGCGTGTGTTACAATGCGCCAGGGAGATGGGCTATCGCCCCAACGTGCTTGCCCGCAATCTCTCTCAACATAAGACACTCACCATCGCTCTTATCCTTCCCAACATTGCCAATCCATTCTATCCGGAAATTATTGAAGCTGTCGAGAACATTGTTCGCGAGCACGAATATCAGACATTGTTCTGTAACACCCATGGCGATTTTGCCTTAGGGCGGCAACAGATGGAACGGCTGATGAGCCGTTGGGTGGATGGGTACATTATCATGGGATCGAGCATGGATATTGCTGATATTACCCGGTATTTTCAGCAAAGGGTCCCCATAGTTCTTTGCGATTGGCAAGAAAATGAATCCCCTGTTGGGATAACTCAGGTCAGTGTTGACTTTTACCACGCGGGGCAACTTGCAGCAGAGCATCTGCTCGCACTTGGGCATCGACATATCGCTGTTATCGTTGACGAACCGCAGCAAACGTTGCGCCTGGCGGGGTTCCGGTCCGTTTTAAAAACATCCGGCGTTCCCTTGCCTCCTGAGTTGATACAACGAGGGGACTCAACATTAGAGAGTGGGTACGCCGCGGCGCAGAACCTGCTTGCTCGTCTAGAGCATCCAACGGCTATATTTGCGACCACTGACTGGATGGCCCTGGGTGCTATGGAAGTCATATTGGATGAGGGGCTGCGTGTTCCTCAAGATATTTCTATTATTGGGTTGGACGATATTGTTGTTTCGGCGCATTTGCGCCCTCCGTTGACTACTATTGCCGTTCCTAAGTCTCAACTCGCAAAGGAAGCGACTGAGCTGCTGTTTGGTCAGATCAATGGAAACAAGGATATGGCAGTTTTACGTCTGGTGGAGCCTTATCTTGTCTTACGTCAATCAACTACCTTTCCTCTCATACAGGAAATGTAACACAGCAAGACTCGTTCATAACATCAGGATGGCTTTTGTAATTGCCGGGGGATGTACCATTCCTGCCCGATAATCCCGCTTGAGTGCCTCTCGCCTCTTACTTGAGGTGGAGGAACCTGGCTTAACTTGACGCCTATAGGGACGCACTCAAGCTGGCCCTACGCGCGGACGCGTCCAGGTAATTGGTTAAAGTTCATACAATCCGGGCCCGGTACAGCGCCACACCTGCATTCCTGCGCCAGGCAGGTTGGAGAGGGACAGCATTCCCTGCTCTACCACTGTTTCCGCGCCGGAAATCACTTCTTGCAAGACAAGGCCGTCGGGCAGGCCGCCGTGTCGTACTGGCAGCACCATCAGACCATCAGGCGCGCGGCGCGCTACGACGATCAGGCGTTCTTCGGGAGCCTCGCGCAGGAAGGCCAGTGTCTCACCCGCCGCGTAGAGAATCTGAAAACCACCGCGACACAAGGCGGGAGATGAGCGACGCAGGTGGATACACTGTTGATAGAATGCGCGCCGCCCGCTATTCCATGCTCGTTCATCCCAGATTATGCAGCGACGATTATCAGGGTCCTCGCCACCTGTCATGCCGATCTCGTCGCCGTAATAGACGTTGGGCGTGCCGGGAAAGGTGAACAGCAGTGCTGCGGCAATACGCGCCAGCGTTTCGTCTTCGCCGACCACCGTTTGAATGCGGGGCGTATCGTGGCTGCCAAGCAAGTTGAATTGCTGCGCAGCGATCTGCCAGGGGATAGCAGCGATAAACGTGCGCCACTGGTCTGCCAGCGCCTCTGTCGGCAGCATATCCGGGTCTTGCAAACCCGGCCTCCACGCCAGCGACACATCAAAGCCGACCAGCCACTGCTGGAGTGGGATGCTGAAGTCACGGTAATTCATTGTGGCATCAAACTCGTCTCCCTGCAACTGCGGCGTGCCGTCGTACATATTCTCGCCAATGAAATAGGCGTTGGGTGCTAGTGATTTGATGGCCCTACGCAGGCCGCGCCCAACCTTATGTCCTAGCTGGCTCTCCCCCTGCCGCGCCAGCGTATTCGCTACATCGATACGCCAGCCATCGATACGGAATGGGGGCTTTAGCCAGTAACGCGCGATGGAATCATCTGCGGCGTACATTTCTTCGCGCAAGCGCAAACTGCGATAGTTGAGTTTGGGGAGGCTCTGTATCCCCATCCAGGTCTCATACTCATCTGGCCACTGATGGAACGTGAAAAATTCGGCGCTGGGAGCGTTCAGATCGGCCTGGGCAGCCAGGAACCACGGGTGTTCAGTGCTACAATGGTTCGGAACGAGATCGAGCATAAGCCTCATGCCTCGCTCATCCAGTGCATTGCGCAGGGCAATCAACGCTTCGTCGCCACCAAAGTGGGCATCGACATGCTTATAATCTACCGTGTCATATTTATGATTGCTGGGCGAAGTGAAAATCGGTGTGAGATAGAGCGCATTGATGCCCAGATCTTGCAGGTAGTCTAAATGCTGGATAATCCCCCACAGGTCACCGCCGAAGAATTCGACCGCGCCCGACTCGCGAAGTGAGCGCGGGATCTCGCCCCAGGGCCGCGCAACGACCGACTTCCCATAACTTACATATGCGCCATCTCGAACATTGTTGGAAGGATCGCCATCGGCGAAACGGTCAGGAAAAATCTGGTAAAAGACAGCATCACGCACCCAGGTTGGGGCATCATAATGGGCCAGGATACGAAAATCCGTTGCGTCCGTCGGCGTATATCGCGTCATTCCGGCAGCAGTAAGCCACCAGTTGCCCTCGATTGTCAGGAGAAGAAAGCGGTAGTTGTTTCTCACCATACTGATTTGCATATCCCCTTCCCACCAGCACGCGGCAGGGTCTTTCGTGATCAACCGCAGCGGAGCCATGTGCTGCTCGCCGTCCGGGTTGGTGCGAACGAAGATGCTTTCAACCGGCGCATCCAGGCCAGTACGCACGCGGAGCTTTACAGTTGAGCCGAGAGAGATGGTCCCATTCACGACAGTGTAGCATGAAGAGCCATCGTGGTGAACGCTGTGGGACCAGTGGTGATCAGGCATGAATGATCCTTGCAATACTGTTGATAATTCAACTATCGAACAATGAGTAGTATATCATGCTATTGTTGGGAAGTCAATGGCTAAGCGAGTCTCTCCAACTATACGTAGTCACCATACACTAGCCAAACGACTATCGTCGAGGATATCAGCAAAAGTAGTTAAAGAGAAAAGAACAGGAGAGATAATAACCAGAGTACCGACTGCTGTTCAAGGAATCGATACCCTGGTTGTGTTTTCCCTCAGTTCCTAACTATCACGAGTGTCAAATGGACGCAGGAAGGTGGTTGGCTCGAAGGTGAGGAACGCAGGGGGGACCGGGTTGAAGGTCGAGCCGAGCGCTGCCGCTTCCTGATTCAGGAGATCGGGATTGGTGGAATCGTCCCACTTGCCCGTATCCAGGCGATGGATGAGCGTCTGGAATGCCGTCAGGGTCTCTGCAGGGGTGAAGGAGCAGTGATTGGCACGGTGGACGAAGATTTCACGCAGCAGCGGGTTGTTGCCTGCAGCGCGAACCACGCTCGCATACGCTTGCTCATCCTGGTTGGCTACAAGTCCGTCGCCAGTGGTGTGCATGGTGAGGACAGGCATAGTCACATCCCCATTGAAGATGATGTATCTACTGAGGTACTGCAGGGCTCCCGGGTCGGCTGCGATACGTGGAGCTGCGTCGAGGGTCTTCAGGTCCCCGTCCAGGCTCAGTCCGGCTTGCTGGTAGAGGGCTTCGACTTCGCTGTGGTCGATTGAATGTTCCAGTTGCCGGCGATAGTTGACACCAGTGTTCCAGGAGGGGTTGCCCCCGGCACGAGCCTCGAGTTCGGCCCGGGCAAAGAAGGCGAAGGCGAAGTCAACCTGGTTTTCCCAGAGGAATTGATTCTGCTCCTGTGCCGTGAAATCCTTGCTGGCGGGTTCAGGTGAGGCAGGGTTAAACCAGCCGGGAATATCTGACAGGGCCGCCGCCAGTGCGATGCGCGCTCTACCCTGAGCGGTCTGCTGCGCAGAGGCAAGGATGGCTTTGGCCTGCTTGAAAGCACTCGTGGGATCAGTGATATGGACGATGGAAAGTGCGCTCCCCGCCAGCAGGACGTTAAAGGCAAAGGCACCATCGAGTCCCTGGTTCCAGGTCCCGACGCCGCCGGCAAGCACACCACACATCGGCAGGGCACCCGCAAAACGATCAGGGTACAGCTGGATCAGGCCGGCAGTGATGATACCACCGAGCGAGTGGCCCCAGGCGATCGTGCGGGTGGGAGGGCCGCAGGTGGTAGTGAAGAAATCAAGTAAGGCGACCTGGTCGTTAAAGGCCTGCTGGAGCGCCCAACCGTTCTGGCTGTAAGACGAGCCAGCAAGCGCATAGCCCTGCTGCAAGAGTGCCGCTCCAGTCAGCGCATCACCAGCATCGACGCCATCCCGAGTTCTGTGTAAAGGCGGGAGGTAAATAAGCAAGCAGAGATATGAGACTGACCAGCCAATCAACAAGGTTTGACAAAACGAACACAAGGGCTACAAACGCACCATCAGTCATCACCAGAAAAGGCTGTGCGCTCCTCGGGAAAAAATGTTGGGAGACCTGATACGCACGCGAAACCAAGAAATGGATCTCAGGACGACTTGGCCAACAGGATCACCTATGATCGGAACCCTCGTTGATGGACATGGTGCATGCTGCCGCACGCTCCCTCTCAACAGGCATTCCTTCCTCATGCAGAGGGAGATCAAGCGGCAGCACCCAGGCTCTCAGCAAACTGTCAGTCTCAGTCCGTGCGCAGCGCATTCACGATGGCTTGCCCCAGCACATCGCGCCCCGTATCGGCATGCGACTCGAGGCCGTTGTCACTAGGATACGACGGATGGATGTTACAGGTAAGAGGGGAGGACGACACCTCGATGAGTAATCTTGCCGTGCAGGAGTCGAAGCCAAAAGCGGCGGTGGCGATAGCGGCGAACGCGCCGTACCCGTCGGCAACTTTCCCTCCCACGGCCAGGGTCACTTGAGCAACCACATTATTCAGCGCCATAATGATGGAATTAGCGGTGGAGTTGGCTGAACTATAGTTGAGCGAGTAGTAGGTCAGCGCGACGAGTTGATGGTGATAGCCATCCAAGGTGCGGATGTGGTAGTAGATGGTGTTGAGGTTTGCTGCGAGCGTGTTCAACATGCCAGGCAAGCCATTCTCAATGCAGGTGATGTTCCCCGAGCACGTTCTTTGCAGGACGAAGAGGTCGTTGGCACCGATGTTGATGCTGACCAGTTGGGTAGTGGGATGAGACGTGAGGAAACTGTCAGCAAAAGCGAGTTGGGTGCCGCTGTACGCCGCGTGGAGGGGGTACTTGGCGCGGAAAGCTCCACAGCCGTTGTCCGAGCCAGTGAGGTCGATGAAGTGACTGCTCGTCTCACCAGGGCAGGAAGCGTTAGTAAGGCTCTCCTTGAGCGCCCGTGCCGCTGGGGTCGGGTATCCACTGAAGTTGTGAGGGTCAGACGGGTCGACCAGCGGGCTATAGCCGAAGGCGACGGAGTCGCCCAGGGCCAGATAGGGCGGTGGCGGGTTCGAGGCGGCTAGGGTACTGCGTAAGGCTGGCCCAGCCAGCAGGGTCGTAGCCAGCGTCGCGACGAGAGCAACTGCCACAATCAACCAGCGCATGCGCGTGTGTAGCATGAAAATCCTCCCTTGCAGCGTGCAACCTGATGCTCAATACAAAGGCGCCAGGTTAAGCCGTAGCATCCTTGTCACATTGCGCTGCTTTGTGGTAGTTTGTTGAATTGTTGCCAAATATTTGGACCTTCCATTGATAGAAAAGCTAAAATACTAACCGATACTAGTATGGGGGCAATCCAGAGGATGAGGAAGAGCGAAACGGTAAAGATGAGGTGAAGGTTCAGTTGAGATTACAGGCTGAAGGTTAACATTTTGATATGATAAGCTCTCTCGGATCAGAAAGAAGTTGGATCCGTGTTGAGAAAAGTCTAGACAAGGCACAAAAGGATACCTCCCTCTGAACCACCCATTGCGGCTGGTTGCTTACTTTACCAGAGTGATGCGTTTTGAAGCTTCACACGAGCGTGATTTTGTGCAAGCGGATATCCTGGATCGTAGCCCAAACAATGGTGAGGCAACTGGTCTCCAAAGTACAATACATCAATCTGATCGGTGCGCTGTCTCACGTTGCTGAAGAGGCTTTCGATCGCATTGGTCGTCTGGATATGTCGGTGCATGCTAGCAGGGAACTCGTAAAACGTCAACAGGTGCGCCTCATCCTCAATCAGACTGCGGATCGCTTCTGGATAGCGCTGAGCATACTTGGCTTTGAAAGCTGCCAGATGAGTTAATGCCTCAGACTTTGTCGGTTGCTCCCAGATGCCCACGAGTTCAGCTTGCACATCACCGCGCTCTCGTCGTGGGATGGCATTAAGCACGTTGCGCTGTTTATGTACCAGACAGCGAGGACTGGGCGTGGCCGAAAACAGCTCCGCGACCGCAGCCAACAGCCCATCATGCCCGTCACTGACAATCAGATCGATCTGAATAGCTCCTCTTGAACGCAGATCTTGCAGCAGGCACGCCCATCTTTGTCAAGTACCCGGTTTACTAGACACTAAAACAGGGTGATAGAAGGGAGACTATCTAATTGCTGATCTTTGGCATATTGATCAGGTGAGCGATAGCCCAGACTCTGATGCGGGCGCGTCGTGTTATAAAAGTTGACCCAAGGCTTGGCTGCTCGCAAAAAGTCGCCCAAGGTGCGATAGGGCTGACGTTCGGCGACGGCCAGCTTAAAGAGCCCCACAAAGCGCTCGGCGTAGCCGTTATCGGTCGGCGTGCCTGCTCGGCTCATCGAGCGGATAAAGCCCTTCTCCAGCAAGAGCATTCTGGTCTGTTCGGCCCCCTATTGCTTGCCCTGGTCAGAATGAAAGATGGCTCCTGGGATCTTAAAGGATACCATCTTGATCGCCGTCACCACCAGCTCGGCTTGCATGCGATCATCAAAAGCCAGTGCTAAGATATGCCGCGTGCGCCTCCAGAGCGCAAAGCAGCCACGCACGCGCGTCCCGTCAGCCAAGCGCACTTCAAAGATGTCAGAGAAGACCACCTCCGTGGGACTGCTCTGCTCCAGCTCTCTCACCCGATTCGGAGCCACCTGATCCGTTTTGCCAGGATACACATACCGCCTCTTCTTGCGCCGAGCTGTGATGCCATACTTGTGCATGATGCGATTGACCCGGTTGTGGCCCATGCCCAAGAGCACGGCCAGCTTGCGATGCCCTAGGGTATCATCCAGTTCATGCCACTGCTCGATAGCCACTGCCACCTGCTTATCTTTGAGAGCCCGCTTGGACACCAGATACAAAGTGCTGCGGGCAAATGAGAGCGCTCGAACCATCTGGCTCTTGCTGTAGGGACCGTTGGGAACCATCAACTGGTGGGCCAGTTCCACCTTCTGTGCGGTTTTTAGCGAGCCAACAGCCCCTGGACTTTTTTTAGAATCTCGTTTTGCACCGTCAGCTCGCCAATGATTTTTTTCAGGTCGTCAGGCGACTCGCCTGGCGCATAGCCCTGCGCTTGTGCTTTCTGCTTCGGGTTGCGTTTGTCCACGAAGATATCTACCGCCCTGGTTTGAACTTCTTCTCGCCATCGATAGATCATGGAGTTCGACACCCCGAACTTCTTGCGCACTTCTTCTAAGGTCGTCTCCCGTTGCAAGCTTTCTAGCACTACTTTCAGTTTGAACTCCGGGGTGTGCTGCTTTCGTTGCTTCTCCATCTGTTCCAATACCTTTCTCGTTCCCTTCTTCCCTTCTTCTCCTGTTTATTATACCAGGTATCGGACACTCAAAACGTGGCGAGCAAATTATTATTCCACGCGGAATACCCTTCCAGCAGTGACTTTACCCTTCGCCCTTGGTGATCGAGCCGAAGAGACCATCTGCCTCATCGTTGATGCCCGCTGTGAAGAAGAGCGTGTCAGTAGGACCCGCCAGGGCACCATTGCCAAAGCCCAATGCCCACAGGCCGTTGATAGCAATTGGATTGCCTTTTTGGTCTTTGAGCTGGCCGCGGAAGCTACCAGTGTCAAGTTCGTAGGCATTGATGCGGCCGTCACCGAAATTGCCAACCAGCAGGTCCTTGCCGAAGCGACCGAAACCCTCGGGGGCAAGGGCCAGGCCCCAGGGAGAGTTGAGTGTACCATGCGAAACGAGACGCTGGAGCAAGTTCCCACTGGTGTCGAAGACATCGACAAAGCCATTACCTGGCCCTGCCTGGTCATCATGCTTGCCCGGTTTCTGGAGGGCATAGGTGACATAGAGATTGCCGTTAATGTTTTGGATGCCGAAAGGAGCGAAACATTGGCCTGTGAAGGGACAATCGTTCGATAAGGTTGAGTCAGTGAAGGA
>WNGH01003106.1_pt1 | contig 17751 bp, 16 predicted proteins | sample 5400631 | NCBI WGS metagenome assembly WNGH01 (sample SAMN13153373, study PRJNA577476) | soil metagenome | isolation source: 115 cm soil or saprolite under Garry oak tree replicate 1 | place: USA:California | collected 2016-06-15
GACGAGCCGGAGGAAGCACCGCGGCGGAAGGCTCCCGCACGCAAGAAGAAGAAGGCGGCGAAGCGCCCCAAGGCAAAGAAGGCCGCCAAGAAGCGCCCGAAGGGTAAGGCCAAGCGGGGCGCGAAGCGGAAGAAATCGGTGAAGCGGCGTCGCCGCTAAGCCCACCGCATCACCACACCGCGGGAGCGCCTGTTGGATGGCTCGAGCCATCCTCTCGAGGCGCTCCCGCGGTACGTTTTCGAGTCACCCCGAAACGGAGCGAGACGGCCATGAGCGTGGGGCGTTGGGCCTACGGCGTGGGGGGGACCGGCCTGTTCATCCTCATCGGCTGTGCGGCACCGCAGGTCCGGCTGGGCGACCCGCAGGCGGAGGTTGCGGCGATGCTGGGGCGCAGCGCCGCGGACTGGAACGCGGGCGATCTGGGCGGGTTCATGAGCGACTACGCGCGCGACTCGCTGACGAGCTACGTCACGGGCGGCCACGTGCAATACGGGTGGCAGCCGCTGTACGATCACTACCAGGCCACGTATTTCGCTCCGGGGAAGACGCGTGACTCCCTGACCTTCGAGGAAGTGCGTGTCCGACCGCTGACGCTCGACCTCGCCCTGTGCACGGCGCGGTTCGCGCTGCACTCGGGCGGCGCGGTCGTCGCGAGCGGGCCATTCACCTTGATCCTCCAGAAGCGGGGCGACCGCTGGCAGATCCTCCACGACCACACGTCGAGCGACCCGAAGTGAAGCACGTCAGGGGACGGCTGCCGACCGCCCGACCGCTGATTCTCTTTACCGCCGCCGTGGTCCTGATGTCGGCCGCCTGCACGCCGGCGGGAGAAGGTGTCATCGCGCTCGAAGGCGCCACGCTGATCGACGGCTCGGGGAGCCAGCCGGTGAAGGACGCGCTGATCCTGATCAAGGACGGCCACATCGAGGCGGTCGCGCGGGTCAACGAGGTCGCCGTGCCGCGCGGAGCGCGCGAGATCAACCTGATCGGCAAGACCGTAATCCCGGGACTGATCGACGCGCACGCGCACGTGGAGCGCTGGGCGCTGGAGCGTTACGTGGCATGGGGCGTGACCACGGTGCGGGACCTGGGAGCGATGATCACCGATTCGGCGATCGCGCTCAAGAACGACTGCAATCTCGGTTCGGTGCTCGGGCCGCGGCTGTTCACGTCCGGGGCGATGATCGACGGCGTGCCTCCGACCTATCCCACGGCGACGGGGGTCGCCGAGGCCGGTGCCGCCCGCAGGGCGGTCGATCAGCGCGCCGTCGTGGGCACCGATCTGCTCAAGATCTACACGAAGATCACGCCGTCGCTGCTCAAGCCCCTGCTGGACGAGGCGTCCACGCTCCGGCTCCCCGTCGCGGCCCACCTCGGCAAGACCGATGCGATCACGGCGGCGCGGGCCGGGGTCGCATCGCTCGAGCACATGGCGGGCGTGGTCCAGGCCGCGGTACACGACCCCGCGCCGTACATCCAGGCGCACGACCGGTTCCTCGCCGGATGGACGCTGGAAGAAGCCGGCTGGGCGTCGCTCGATTCGGGCTCCGTCCAGCGCGTCGCCCGCGCGGTCGCAGCGACCCGTACGGCCGTGGTGCCCACCCTGGTGCTGCACGAAATGCTGGCGCGGCTCGACAACCCCACGCTGCTGCTGCGCCCGGGGATGGACGACGTACCGGCCGGCGCCGCCAGCGTGCGCGACGTTCCCGGGCTGCTCAAGCGCACCGGCTGGCGCGCCGCCGACCTTCAGGCGTTCCGTCGCGGGCGGGCGCGCCAGGATCAATTCGTGCGGGAGTTCAAGCGCGCCGGCGGCTTGATCGCCGCCGGTTCGGATGCGGCGAACCAGCTCCTCGTGCCGGGGCTGTCACTCCACGAAGAGGTCGCCTTGCTGGTGACCGCTGGGCTCAGCCCGGTCGAGGCGATCACCGCCGCCACACGCAAGGGCGCTCAGCTGCTGCGCGCTGATTCGCTCGGCCTCGTGGGGGCGGGCAAGGTCGCGGATGACGCGGGCGTTGGTCTTCCTGTCCTGCCTCCTGGCGTGCGGGAAAGGAGAAACGGGAAACGGGAAACGCTCTTACGACCTGCTGCTGCGGGGCGGCTGGATCGTGGACGGCAGCGGCAATCCGCGCCACCGGGGCGACGTGGCGATCGCCGGGGACCGGATCGCGCGGCTCGGCTTCCTGCCGGGCGCCGAGGCCCGCGAGACGCTCGACGTCGCCGGTCTCGTCGTGGCGCCGGGATTCATCGACATGATGGGGCAGTCGGAGATCAACGTGCTGATCGACAACCGCGTGCTGTCGAAGGTCACGCAGGGTGTCACGACGGAGGTGACGGGCGAGGGCGGCTCCGTCGCGCCGCTCACCGACCAGCTGGTACGCGACGACTCCGATGCCATGAAGAAGTGGCACTACCGCGAGGACTGGCGCGATCTGGACGGCTACATCGCCCAGCTCGAGCGGCACGGCTCCACCGTGAACATCGCGACGTTCGTGGGCGCGACCCAGGTGCGCCTCGCCGTGATCGGCAATGCGAACCGGCAGCCGACGGCGCTCGAGCTCGCCCACATGGCGGCGTTGGTGGACACCCTGATGGAGCAAGGCGCGCTGGGCGTGTGGACCGCGCTCGAATACGCGCCGGCGAGCTATTCGACGACCAACGAGATCATCGCGCTCGCGCGGGCGGCGCGGCGCCACGGCGGCATCTATGCCTCGCACATGCGGAACGAGGGAATCCAGATCGACCAGGCGCTGAACGAGCTGTTCCGCATCGCACGGGAGGCGGAGATCCCGGCCGAGGTGTCGCACCTCAAGGTCTCGGGACGCAACAGCTGGGGGCGGATGCGCCGGGTGCTCGCGCGCATCGACTCGGCGCGTGCCAGCGGGCTCGATGTCACGGCGGACCAGTATCCCTACGTTGCGGCGGCAACGGCGCTCGACGCCTCGATTCCTACGTGGGCGGAGAGCGGCGGTTGGGACTCGCTGCTGGTGCGGCTGCGCGACGCCAAGACGCGGGCGCGCCTGCACGACGAGATGGCGCACCCCACAGGAGGAGCCGAGAGCTTCTTCTACGAGGCGGGGGGCGGCGCGGGGGTGTTGATCACCGGGACGTTTCAGGACTCGCTGCGCTATCTCCAGGGCAAGCGGATCAGCGAGATCGCCGCGGCGCGGCACCGGGATCCGGTGGAAACGGTGTTCGACATCGTGCTCGCTGAGGGCGGCCACCGCACCGACGCCGTCTATTTCGTGATGAGCGAGCCCGATGTGCAGGCCGCGCTGCAAACGTGGTGGGTGGCCGTGAACACGGACTTCGGCGGCGTCGCGCCCGACGGGCCGCTCGGCACCCAGTCCGCTCACCCCCGCGCCTACGGCACGTTCGCGCGCATCCTCGGCCACTACGTGCGCGAGCTCAAGCTGTTCCCGCTCGAGTTCGCCGTACGGAAGATGACTTCGCTCGCCGCGCAGCGGGTCGGGCTCAAGGACCGCGGCCTGCTCGCGCCCGGCATGGCCGCCGACCTCACGATCTTCGACCCCAACACCGTGGCCGACCGCGCCACCTTCGAGCGGCCGCATCAGCCGTCCGTGGGGTTTGCGTATGTGTTCGTGAACGGGCAGAAGGTGCTGGACCACGGCGCGCTCACCGCGGCCCGGCCCGGGCGCGGGTTGCGGGGCCCCGGCTACGTACCGCCCGAGCGCCGCGGGCGGTGACCCTCGGCCGACTCGTCGGTGCCTGGCTGCCGCTGGCCATCCTGTTCGCCGTCGCGCCCCCGATCGGATACCGCTGGGATCAGGCGATCGACCGGCACTCCGTCGTCTGGTCGTTCAACCGCTGGGAGATCGGGTGGCGCGTCGCCGAGGCCGCAGTGGTCACGCTGTTCGCCGCGCTGTGGTTCGACTCCCTGGGTGCGGGGGGTTGGTGGCTGCTGTTCTTCCTGGTTGGCCTGCTCGTCGGCTTCCCGCGGCGTCTCGTGATGTGGCAGTACGTGGAGCCCCAGCGCCGGCGCGCGCTGCTGGCCCACGCGTCGCTCGACGTGGCGCGGTACGTAGCCGCGGGTGGCATTCTCGCCTGGAGACTCGGATAGAGTATCTTCGGTAGCTCCATGTCTGCCGAACTCATGACCGCCATCCGGCTGACGCGCTACTCGCACGGCGCGGGCTGAGCCTGCAAGCTCGGCCCCGCCGAGTTGGCGCAGGTCTTGCGCCACGTGCCGGTCGCGACGGATCCCCGGATCCTCGTCGACGCCGCCACCCGCGACGACGCCGCCGTGTTTCGCCTGACGGCCGACCGCGCGATCGTGGCGACGGTGGACTTCTTCACGCCGATCGTGGACGATCCGTACGACTTCGGGCGCATCGCCGCCGCGAACGCCTTCTCCGACGTCTACGCCATGGGCGGCACGCCGCTGCTCGCTCTCAACCTCGTGGGCTGGCCCCGCGACACGCTGCCATACGAGCTGCTGGGCGAAGTACTGCGCGGCGGCGGGGACGTGGCGCGCGCCGCCGGCGCGTTCGTACTGGGCGGCCATTCCATCGACGACCCGGAGCCGAAATACGGCATGGCGGTGGTCGGCGAGGTGCATCCCGACCGCATCACGACCAACGCGGGCGCTCGACCGGGCGACGCGCTGGTGTTGACCAAGCCGATCGGCACGGGTGTCCTGACGACGGCGCTCAAGCGCGACCTGCTCTCCGAGGCGGAGCTCGCCCCCGCGGTGGCGGCGATGACCACCCTCAACGCCGCCGCGGCCCGCGCGATGCTGGCGGTCGGCGTCCACGCCGCGACCGACGTGACCGGGTTCGGGCTGCTGGGCCACCTGCACAGTCTGCTCGAGGCGAGCGGTGCGGCGGCGGAGGTCACGGCACAGGCAGTGCCGCTGTTGCCGCACGCCCATGACATGGCGGCGCGAGGGGCCGTCCCCGGCGGCACGCAGCGAAACCTGACGAGCCTCGCCGACGCGGTGAGCTTCGCCGTGGGCGTGGAAGAGACCACCCGCGTGCTGCTGTGCGACGCGCAGACGTCGGGCGGGCTGCTGATCGCCGTGCCGCCCGACAAAACCGAGGCCCTCGTCACCGCGCTCGCGCGGGAGCAGGCGCCCGCCGCGGCGGTCATCGGGCGCGTGGTCGCCGGGCCGCCCGGGCGGGTGGCGGTCGGGTAGCGCGGGCCCGTGGCGACGATCCGCGAGTTCACGAGGCTCACCCCGGACGCGCTCGACGCCTTGGAACGGGCGGTGCGGGACCGGCGCCGGGTGGCGCTGCGGCGGCGCGGCACCGAATATGTCGTCGTGGCCGAGCGGCTCGACACCGGGGAGCGTGAGGAAGCGCTGCAGGGGAGGCTGCCGATGACGGGGGAAATCCTGGACTTCCCGCTGCGCGAGCTCGAGTCGTTCGCCGTGCTGCCGTAGCCGTGTTCACTCGACTGCTGGTGGGGCTGGACGGCAGCCCGCGCGCCGACTCGGCGTTCGAGCAGGCGGTGGTGCTGGCCCAGCGGTTCGGCAGCACGGTGGTGGTCGCCTACGTGCGGGAGCACAATGGGCGCTCCGCCAATGGTGCGGGGATGCTGGACCGCGCCAGCGAGCGGCTCGCCACGGCGGGGCTGCGCGCCGAGCTCGTCGAACGCGAGGGCGAGCCCGACGTGGAGCTGGCCGAGCTGGCGAAGGCGGCCGACGCGGTGCTCGTCGGCCGCCGCGGCGTCACCACTAAAGGCGCCGCACTCGGACCCACGGTCGCCTCGCTCATTCGGATCGCCGAGCGTTGTGTGCTCGTGTGCGGCGGGCTGCCCTCACCCATGACCTCTTGCGCGCTCGCGTTCGACGGACGCGACACGAGCCAGCGCGCGCTCGAGCTGGCCGCGCGCTTCGCCACCGTGGTCGGGAGCACGATCCACCTGATCCACGCCGCCGAAGACCGCGACGCCGGTGTGCAGGTCGTGGGGGTCGCGGAAGCACTGCTCTCGATGCAGCGCGTACCCTTCGTGACGCACGTCGAGCCCGGCACCCCGGGCGAAGTGGTGGCCCGCGTGATCAAGCGGACCCGGTGCGACGCCCTGTTCGCCGGGGCCCACCTGAGCCACCAGCACGGCCGCCCCAGCGCCGTCGTCGTGTCGCACGCAGAAGAGATTCTGCGCCACACCGATATCCCGGTGGTGATCCAGCCCTGAGATGACCGACAAGACGCCGCCGATCCACGTCCTCGTCCACGCCGACGAGAGCTGCCTCGGCAACGGCACCGAGCCGCCCAACCCCGGCGGCAACGCCGCGCTGATCGAGGCCCCCGCCGGCGATAGCGTCGCGCGCTGGGACTTCTACGAATGCGCCCCCGATACGACCAACAATCGCATGGCGCTCGCGGGTGCCATCGCCACGCTCGAGTGGCTGCACCGCCAGTGGCGCAACGCCCGCGTCACCTACGTGTCCGATTCCGAGTACTTGATCAAGGGGATGAACGACTGGGTCCCCGGCTGGGTGGCGCGCGGCTGGCGCCGCAAGGGCGGCGCGGTCGAGAATCTGCCGCTGTGGCAGAAGCTGGTGCAGGCGGCCGCCGGGCACACGATCGAGTGGCGCTGGGTCCGCGGCCACAACGACAACCCCAAGAACGAGTACGCCAACGACCTCGCCATCCGCGCCGCCGAGCGCCAGGAGCGCTCCAACGGGCTCGTACCGTCCGGCTTCGATACCTGGCTGGCACAGCGGCGGGCGCGGGGGCAATACACCGACTACGATCCCGATCTAGACCTGCATGAGCGTGCCTAAAGACGGCGTCGCCGCCAATACGCATTTCTTGAACCTGGTACCCAACGGTGCGTCGGTCCCACCCGTTGACCGCATACCGCTGTACGAGGTGTATATGCGGATGGCCGAGGAGCTCGCCAAACGCTCCACCTGCGCGCGGCTGCGCGTGGGCACCGTGGTCACCGACCAGCTGCTCGAGAACGTGCTCGCCATCGGCTACAACGGGAACGCCCGCGGCCTCCCCAACCGCTGCGATTCTTCCGTGCCGGGGAGCTGCGGGTGCATTCATTCAGAGATGAATGCGCTCGTCAAGGCACCGGGGAGCGTGCGCGACAAAGTGGTGTTCATCAGCGCCTCCCCGTGCGTGATGTGCGCCAAGCTGATCATCAATTCGGGCGTCACGCACGTGTTCTATCGCAAGGCCTACCGCGACCCGTCGGGGATCGAGGTGCTCGAGCAGGGCCGCGTCGTCCCGGTGCTGTACGACCGGTGGGTGGGGGAATGGCGGTGAGGCCCATGCGGAATGTGGACTGCGGAATGCGGAATCGAAGTGAAGGTTCGTGCTAAACACCTCACGTCCGGGAGAGTCCGTCATGAAGCGTGTATCGTTGGCTCTGCTCGTACTCGCCGCGCCACCGGTGGCGACGCCGCTCGCCGCACAGTCACTGCTGTACAGGCCGCCGAACCTCGGTGGCACGTGGGTGCCTGATGGGGGAGTCGTGCAGTTCAACTTCCTCCACCGGTTCTATGTGTTCCCGGGCCCGTCGCACTTCGTGGAGAATCACCCGACCTTCACTCTTGTAGCAGGCTTCGGTCACAACATCGCCTTTGGAGGACGGTTCGCTACGAAGTCGATCACCGGCGGAGGGGGAGAGCAATCGAGCAATGAGACCGAACTGTACGCTCGGTGGCGAGCATACGGGGCCGAGGGCCGGCCCGGCTTTTCGGTCGCGGTGACGCCAGCGTACAACCTGCTCGCGAAGAGCCTGGACGGTGAACTCGGTGTGGACTGGACCCAGGGACCGGTCACGCTTCATGGTGCAGCGCGCGCCGTCTCGCGCCGCCTTGGCGACCCGGCAACTGGTGCTGGGGCGTTCGCAGGCGGTTTCGACGTGCGTCTGACTCGCTACATCGGCCTCAGCGCCGATATCGGCTCGTTCGTGAGTCCCGCAGGCCGCGCCGCGTGGAGTGCCGCGATCGATCTCCTGATCCCCGGGTCCCCGCACACTTTCTCGCTGCAAGTGAGCAACGCCCAGAGCGCTACGATTCAGGGGGCCTCGATCGGGTACGCTGCGGTCGGAGCGGGCCACGTCCTCTACGGCTTCGAGTTCACGATCCCGCTGCACCTGAAGCGCTTCAGCCCGTGGTTCCACGGGACCGGCAGGCCGAAGCTGGTCGTTCCGGAGGGGGCCGCCGTCGTGAAAATCGCGCAGTACAAGTTCGCCACGGACACGGTGCGAATCGCCGCCGGCACGACGGTGGTCTGGGCGAACGACGACGTCGCCGAGCACACGGTGACCTTCGACGGCACCGAGCCGGGCTCGCCGACGATCGCCCCCGGTGGCACGTTCAGCCACCGGTTCGACCGTCCCGGCACGTATCCCTACCACTGCACCCCCCACCCATTCATGAAGGGCGTGGTGATCGTCCGGTGAACGGCCGGGGAAGGGGGAAAGGGGAAGGGTAGATGCCGGACGACCTTGATCGGCTGTTCGAGCGGCTAGTGCGAGTGCTGGCGGACGAGGCACCGGGGCGGCTCGCCGTGCCGTTCCCCGCCGCGGAGGTGTACGAGCGGCTGGTGCCGTACCGCTCCAACCGCTCGGCGCTCAAGGTCGCGACCCACCAGGACTACGAGATGGCCGTGCTGCGGTTGCTGTCGGGAGAGCGCGGCTACGTCGCGCTCGACCCGGCGGAGGTTCAGGAGGCGCTGCGGCGCGAGGCGGCAGAGGGGAATCCGGATCCGGCCCTGTTCCGCCAGTTCCCCGACGCGGTCCTGAGCCTCAACCGTCTGGCCGCCGAGCGCTTCCTGCGTGGCGACCGTGTCTACGCCCCACCATCGCTCGTCCCGACGGATGCCCATCCCTCCCCGCCACTGCGCGACGCGCAAGATGTCGGGGCGCCGGAAGAGGAAGCGGCGGGGGATGCTCCGGGATCGGCGTTCGAGCTGGCGGAGCAGAGCGAGTCTCCCCGGCAGTGCCCGTATTGCGGGGAGACGCTGCCGGGGGGCCGCAAGGTGAACTTTTGCCCGCAGTGCGGCCAGCCGCCATCGGGCGAACTGCGCTGTCCTGCCTGCGGCAGCGAAGTGGACGTCGGGTGGCGCTACTGCGCCGGCTGCGGACGCGCCACCGGCTTCGAGTGAAGCGTCATCGCATCGCGGTAATCGCCGGCGACGGGATCGGACCGGAGGTGATCGGCGCGGCGCTGCCGGTGCTGGAGCGCGCAGCGGCGCGCCATGGCTTCGGGCTCGACCTCGAGCGTCTGCCGTATTCGGCCGACCACTACCTCAAGACCAAGGAGACCCTCCCGGATGGCGCGTTCCGTCACCTGCGCGACGACGTGGACGCAATCTTCCTGGGCGCCCTGGGCGATCCGCGCGTGCCCGGGAACGAGCACGCCCGGGATATACTGCTGGGACTGCGGTTCCGGCTCGATCTCTACATCAACTTCCGACCCGTGCAGCTGCTCCACCCCGATCTTGCCGCGCTGCGGGGCGACCGCCGGACGATCGACTTCGTCATCTTTCGGGAAAACACGGAGGGAGTTTATCTCGGGAAGGGCCGCGTCGACGGCGAACGGTACGTCGCGGAGGAGATCAACACCCTCAAGGGTGTCGAGCGGATCATCCGAGCCGCGTTCGAGTGGGCGGCGGCGCGTGGCAAGACGCGCGTCACGATGAGCGACAAGGCCAACGCCGTGCCGGCACACAAGGTGTGGCAGGAGACGTTCAAGCGAATCGCGGCGGCGTTCCCCGGCATCGGCGCCGAGCACCGCTACGTGGACGCCCTTGCGCTGGAGCTGGTGCGCGAACCCGAGCGCTTTCAGGTCATCGTCACGAACAACCTGTACGGCGACATCCTCTCCGACCTGGGCGCGGGACTCGTGGGTGGCCTCGGCCTCGCGGCGAGCGCGAACCTGCACCCCGGCCGTGGGGGGCTGTTCGAGCCGGTGCACGGCTCCGCTCCACCGCTCGCAGGGAAAGGCGTCGCCAACCCGATGGCGGCGGTGCTCACCGGCGCGTTGATGTTCGAGCAGCTGGGCCACGCCCCCGCCGCGCGGGACCTGGAGCGCGCCGTCAAAGAGACGCTGGCGGCGGGAATACGGACCCCGGATCTCGGCGGCAGCGCGCGCACCGGCGACGTGGCGGACGCGATCGCCCAGCGCCTCTCTTAGGACCCGAGCATGACCATGACCCGTACGCGCCACCTGACGCTGGTCACCCTGCTCCTTACCATGACAAGAGCGGCCGATTCGCAGCAGCCTCCCCGTCCCACCACGCTGGCGCACCGCTCGACGGTGTACGCACCGCACGGCATGATCGCCACGAGCCAGCCGCTCGCCACCGCCGCCGGCCTCGCCGTGCTGGAGCGCGGCGGCAACGCCGTCGACGCGGCGGTCACGGCCGCCGCGGTGCTGAACGTGGTGGAGCCGCCGATGACCGGCATCGGCGGAGACATGTTCGCCATCGTGTGGTCTGCCAAGGACCGCAAGCTGTACGGACTCAATGCCAGCGGTCGCGCGGGGAGCCTCATGACGCGCGACGCGCTGCTCGCGAAGGGGCACGCCACGATGCCGCAGCAAAGCGTCGAGGACGTGACAGTCCCGGGAGCGCTGTCGGGATGGGACGCGCTGCTCAGTCGCTTCGGGACCGTCACGCTGGCGCAGGCCCTCGCCCCGGCCATCGGTTACGCCGAGCAGGGCTTTCCGGTCACCCCGATCATCAGCGCCGAGTGGGGCGCCGAGGTCGCCCGGCTGCGGCAGGACGAGGGTGCGCGCGCGACCTATCTCGTGGAAGGGGACCGGGCCCCGCGGCCCGGCGAATGGTTCCGTAACCCCGACCTCGCGGGCACCCTGCGGCTCATCGCCAGGCAGGGGATCGGCGCGTTGTACGGCGGTGAGCTCGGCCGCCGCATCGCGGAGCGCGTGCGCGCGCTGGGCGGCTACCTCACGCTCGACGACTTCCAGAAGCACCGGCCGGAATGGGTCGAGCCGATCGCCGTGACGTTCAAGGGTTATCGCGTGTGGGAGCTCCCGCCCAACAGCCAGGGCGTCGCGGCGCTCGAGATGCTCAAGATCCTGGAGCCGTTCGACCTGAAGGGGTTGGGTCACAACAGCGCCGCGTACCTTCACCTCCTGATCGAGGCGAAGCAGCTGGCATACGCCGACATCGCGCGCTATGCAGGAGAGCCCGCGGCGATGACCGTGCCGCCGGGAAGCCTGCTCACCGATGCGTACGCCGCGTCGCGTCGCGCGCTCATCGATCCCGCCCGCGCCACAGACCGCCCCGCCCCTGGGAAGCCATTGACCGCGAGCGAGACAATCTACCTCACCGTCGCCGACTCGAGCGGCAACATCGTGTCGTTCATCAACTCGCTGTACGATGCGTTCGGCTCCAGTGTGGTCGTGCCGGGCACTGGGTTCGCGCTGCAGGACCGCGGCGCGGGATTCACGCTCGAGCCGGGGCTGCCGAATACGGTCGCCCCGGGGAAGCGGCCGTTCCACACCATCATCCCCGCGTTCGTCACGCAGCCCGACGGCGCGGGCGGAGACGCCCCGTGGCTCAGCTTCGGGGTCATGGGCGGCTCGATGCAGCCGCAGGGCCACGTGCAGCTGCTGCTCAACCTCATCGTGTTCGGAATGGACCTTCAGGACGCGATCGATGCCCCCCGCTTCCGGCACCTAGAGGGGCGGCGCGTCGCGCTGGAGGCGCCGATCACCGATGCAGTGCGACGTGCGCTCGCCGCGCTGGGCCACGAGGTGACGTCCGAGGCCGCCGCCTTCGGCGGAGCCCAGGCGATCATGCGGCTGCCGCGGGGTTACGCCGGCGGCTCGGATCCCCGAAAGGACGGCATGGCCGCCGGGTACTGAGCGCGGTCCGGCGCCCCCGCTTCGTGCCGCCCCCTTGCCGGCCGGCACATTTCGGTGCACTTCTTGCAGCCGGGTCCGATCGATGCCACCGCTGCGCCTCGCCAACGTGCTCCAGACAGCGCTCCCGCCGCTCTCGGCCACCAGCCGAGCCGTCGTCAGCGCTCTCGCGTGCTGCAACGGACATGCGTCATCGGCGGGCGAGATCGCTGCCTGGGTCGGGCTGCGGGACCGCCATCAGCTCGCCCGCGGCTTGCGGCGCGACGGCCTGCCCCCGCTCGAGCAGCTGGCCGGATGGGCCCGGGTGCTGTACTGGGTGCTCGAGGCGGAATCGGGCGACCGCTCCCTGCTCGAGCTGGCGCGGCGCGAGCAGCTCGATCCGGCGGTGGCATACCGCCTGGTGCACCGCGTGACCGGATTGCGCTGGTCCCAGGTCCGGCACGCCGGGCTCGCGGCGATGCTGGCGCGATTTCGGGAACGCTGCCGGGATCGCTTTTTGAGCCCCCGGCCGCGCGCCGCGACGCCGACCCGCCCAGTCGCCGATGCGGCAGGGGCGCGCGAACGGCTGAGCTGGGCGCGGTACGAGCCCGGCTGGGCAGAACCCCGGCGCTCGAGCACCGGACATCCCGCTGCCGTTCTCTCGGAGCGGCTGCCCGTCGCCGGCAGCCCGTTCGACGTGGCCATCGCGGCGGACGGCACGGCCTATCTCACGCGCGTGCGCGCGGCCGCAGTCGAGTGCCTCGCGCTCACACCGTTCCGCGTCACCGGCTCCATCGCCACCGGGAGCGCTCCCACGGTAATCGTCTTGAGCTCGTCCAGCCCCCGAGCGTACGTGACCAATCAGTTCACGGAAGAGGTCGCGCTCATTGACCTCTCCCGGCTGCAGCAGACCGGGACCATTCCCGTCCGAGGACACCCGCTCGGCGCGGTGCTTTCGCCCGACGGCCGCAAGCTGTACGTGGTGACCAACCTGGACCGGCTGTGCGCGATCTCGATCGATGCGGGTCGCGTCGTCGCGTCAATCCCGGTCGCGCAGGTGTGCACCGGGCTCGCCGTGCATCCCTCCGGTCGCTGGGTGTACGTCTCCACATGGAAGGTGGGGCTCATCCTGGAGCTGGACACGCGGACGCTGCAGATTACCCGTCGCTTCACAGTAGGTGGGGTCGTACAGGACGTGGTCGTGTCCGCCGACGGCCTGATGCTGTACGCCGCGAATGAGGCGGGATGGCTCGATGCCATCCACCTGCCCACGGGTCGCCAACTGGCTAAGGTGCAGTTCGGCACCGCCGCGCTCAGCCTCGCGGTCAGCCCCGACGAGGCCGTGATCTACGTGGGCTTGCTGTTTGCGGGGCGGGTCGTGCAGCTCGACCGTCCCACCCTGCGCGTCTTCGGCAGTCTGGACACGGGAGGCAAGCCACGGCGCATCGCCTTCGATGCCACCGGGCGGACCGCGGTGATTGCCAACGAGGCCGGCTGGGTGGACCTTGTCCGGTAAGGGGCCTCACATGCTACGTCGTCTTGCCTTGGTGGGTGTGCCTTCCCTTGTCTTCGCCGCCTGCAACTCCCCGACGGCGAACGATCAGCTCAGCTCGTTGCTCGCGTCCTCGTCGCGCTGCGAGCGGCCGCCCGTGGGCGCCGCGCCGAGCGGCCGCGGCCACCCCGCTCTCAGCGGCCACACGACGATGCCCCTTGCGGGCATGCCCTTCGCGGTCGCGGTATCAGGGAAGGGCGTCGTCTACATCACGCAAGGCCTCGCGGGATCTGCGGTACGCGCCGACCTTCCGTCCACTCTGCTCTCGGCATCGTTCGCCGTCGGGGACCTCCCGTCGCAGGTTCGCATCCATCCCAACGGCAGGACGGCGTACGTCAGCAACCAGGACGCCCGGACGGTCACCTACGTCGACGTGGCGTCCAACCAGGCCTTCGCCACGGTCGCTGTGCCCGCCGGGAGCATCCTCAGCACCGGACTGTCGCTGGAGGGCGACCGCCTCTACGCGCTGACCGATTACTTCGGGATCTACGTCATCAACACCGACACGCGCCAGCTGATCGACTCGATCCCCGCCAGCGCCACGGGACGCCTGCTCACCGGCGTGGCGTTCCATCCCTTCGCACCCTGCATGTACATCGCGGCCCGGGACGAAGGGACCATCAGCACGGTGGATCTGCGCAACGACAGCATCATCCACACCGACACCGTGACTGGCGCGCGGATCCAGAACGTCGCCGTGTCTTTGGACGGCGGCCAGCTGTTCGCGACGGACATCCAGCGCAGCAAGCTGCTGGTGCGCGACCTCGAGACCGAGGGCTCGAACTTCCTCGAGTACGCGATCGGGAGCGGGCGGGTCCGTAACGCGTTCGACGTCGCCGTCACACCCGATAACACGCAGGTGTACGTGAGCACGCTGGCCGACGGCAAGGTGTACGTGCTCGACCGGGTGACGCGCGCGGTGCTCGATTCGATCGTGACGGGAGGGAGCGCCCGGTACATCGGCTTCAACCGGACGGGGACGCACGCGGTCATCGCCAACGAGATGGGGTGGGTGGACTTCGTGTATGACGATCCGTACGCGGCGTCGCCCGTGTGTCTCAAGCCTCCGGTCGGCCCGGCCCCTAGAGGGCTCGGTCATCCCGGCCTCGCCTCGGTGGACTCGGTGGCGCTGGACGGCACGCCGTTCGCCGTCGCCGTCTCCCCTTCGGGTGTGGTGTATGTCACCCAGTCGCTGGCCGCCTCTGCGGTGCGCGCGGACCTCCCCTCGGCCACGTTCTCGGCGCCGTTCCCGGTAGGGTACCTGCCGTCGCAGGTCCGCATGAGCCCCGACGGTCGGACGGCGTACGTGAGCAACCAGGACGACGGCACCGTCACGTTCATCAACGTGGCGACCAATCAGGCATTCGGCACCGCCACCGTGCCCGGAGGCAGCATCCTCACGACCGGCCTGTCGCCGGACGGCAGCCGGCTGTACGCGCTCACCGACTACTATGGCGTGTACGTGATCGAGACGGGCACCCGCCAGGTCGTGGCACAGATCCCGGCCGCCGGCACGATCCTCGCGGGTGTGGCATTCCATCCGTTTGCGCCGTGTATGTACGTCGCGGCGCGAGACGAGGGAACGATCCGCACCGTGGACCTGCGCAACAACAGGATCGTCCGCACGGATGCCGTGAGGGGCGCCCGCATCCAGAACGTCGCCGTTTCACGCGACGGCTCCGTTCTGTTCGCCACCGACATCGAGCGCAGCAAGCTTCTGGTGCGGGACCTGCCGACGGGCGGCGCGACGTTCCTCGAGTACTCGGTCGGCACTCCGCAGCGCCGCAACGCCTTCGATGTCGCCGTCACACCGGACAACGCCCAGGTGTACGTGAGCACCCTGGCGGACGGCAAGGTGTACGTGTTCGACCGTACGACGCGCGTGCTGCGCGATTCCGTTCGGACCGGAGGCAACGCCCGCTACATCGGGTTCAGCGCGAGCGGCACGCTCGCCATTGTCGCGAACGAGATGGGCTGGGTCAGCTTCATCCACTGAGCCGTTGAGCGCTCGGCGCAGCGGGAGGGACGGCGCATATCCGTCTCTCCCGCTTCGTGTTACCGGCCTACCGCGTAGCGGCCCTGGCGCCCATATTCCGCGGTCTGAGAGTACTCACGCGGAGCTTCCCCCATGAAAACCCAGGGTTCCCATAAAGACGTCGTCTTCCTCTCCGGCGTCCGCACGGGCTTCGGCTCGTTCGGCGGCTCGCTCAAGGACCTCTCGGCGATCGAGCTTGGCGCGGTGGCGGCGAAGCATGCATTGGAGCGCTCTGCCGTGCCGGCGGCCGAGGTGGGCCACACCGTCTTCGGCAACGCGCTCCAGACCTCGGCGGATGCGATCTACTGCGCCCGCCACATCGGTCTCAAGGCGGGCCTCCCGATCGAGGTGCCCGCCGTGACGGTCAACCGGCTGTGCGGCTCGGGCTTCGAGGCGATCACGCAGGGCGCGCAGCTCATCCTGTTGGGCGAGGCCAACGCGGTGCTCGCGGGCGGCACGGAGTCCATGAGCCAGGCCCCCCATGTCGTGCGCGGCGCCCGGTGGGGGTTGCGGCTCGGCCCCGCCGCTCCCCTCGAAGACCTCTTGTGGGAGGCGCTCAAGGACCCACAGTGCGGACTCTCCATGGCCGAGACGGCGGAAAACCTGGCCGAGCGCTACAAGCTCACCCGCCAGGAAGTGGACGAGGTCGCGCTCGCATCGCAGCAGCGCGCCAAGCAAGCGTGGGATGCCTGTGTCTTCCAGGACGAGGTGGTCGGGGTCCCCATCAAGCAGAAGGGGCAGACCGTCGAGTACCGCAAGGACGAGCACATGCGACCGGACACCACGCTGCAGGTATTGCTCGGCCTCAAGCCCTACTTCAAGAAGGATGGGCTCGTCACCGCCGGCAACGCGTCCGGGATCGTGGACGGCGCGGCGGCCACGGTGATCGCGGGCGAGGATTTCGCGCGGACCCACGGCTTGAAGCCCCTGGGCCGGCTGGTGGCGTGGGCCGTGGCGGGGGTCGAGCCCAAGTACATGGGCATCGGCCCGGCGCCCGCGGCCCGCAAAGCGCTCCAGAAGGCTGGGATGAAGCTCGAGCAGCTCGATCTCGTCGAGGTGAACGAGGCGTTTGCGCCGCAGTACCTCGCCGTCGAGAAGGAGTTGGGGCTCGACCGCGCCAAGACCAACGTGGACGGCGGTGCCGTCGCGATCGGCCACCCGCTCGCTGCAACCGGCACGCGCATCACGATCCACCTGCTCCACGCCCTGCGGCGCCGGCGGCAGCGTTTCGGCCTGGGCTCCGCCTGCATTGGAGGCGGCCAGGGAGCGGCGGTGATCGTGGAAGCCTTCCCGGCCTGAGGAGGAGCTCTCGATGGACATGATCGTGACCGCCGTCCTCGGCGGGCTGGCGCTGTACCTGTTCGGAGGCCTCAAGGTGCTTCGCGAGTACGAGCGCGCGGTGTACTTCTTTCTGGGCCGCTCGTGGGGCGCGAAGGGGCCGGGCCTCATCTACGTGCCGCCCTTGTTCGCGAAAACGCAGACCGTCAGCCTGCGCGTCGTCGCGATGGACATCCCGCCGCAGGACGTGATCACGCGCGACAACATCTCCATCAAGGTGAACGCGGTCCTGTACATGCTCGTGCGCGATCCCGTCAAGGCCGTGATCGGCGTCGAGAATTACCTGTACGCGACGAGCCAACTCGCCCAGACGACGCTGCGCTCGGTGCTGGGCGAGACTGAGCTCGACGAGCTGCTGATGAGCCGCGAGAAGATCAACAACATCCTCAAGAACATCATCGACAAACGCACCGAGAATTGGGGGATCGAGGTCACGGCGGTAGAGGTGAAGGACGTGGATTTGCCCCCGGAGATGAAGCGCGCCATGGCGCGGCAGGCCGAAGCGGAGCGGGAGCGCCGGGCGAAGATCATCAACGCCGAAGGGGAGCTGCAGGCCTCCGAGAAGCTCGCGCAGGCGGCGCGCATCATCGGCTCGGAGCCCGCCGCCATCCAGCTGCGCTACCTGCAGACCGTGACGGAGATCTCGTCGGAAAACAACTCGACGACGTTCTTCCCGATCCCGATCGACTTGTTGAAAGGATTCTTCGACTTGGTGACCAAGCGGGCGACGCCCCCGGCGCTGCCGGAGCGGACCTCGGGCGAGTCCGTCTCCGCCGCGCCGGCGAAGACCAAGGTCCAGGCCTAGCGATGCCCGCCGAGCTCATCAGCCGCGCGGCGCTCGAGCGGATCATCCAGCGCGCCGCCGAGCTCCAGGCGGCCGAGCGCGACATCGGCGACGGGCTGACGAAGGACGAGGTGCTCGCGCTGGGACAGGACGTCGGTATCCCCCCGCGGTACCTGCAGCAGGCGCTGCTCGAAGAGCAGACGCGCAGCGTCGTGGAGGAGGGGCGGGGCGCCCTCCCCTGGCTGGCGGGACCGACC
>WNGH01010589.1_pt1 | contig 17723 bp, 11 predicted proteins | sample 5400631 | NCBI WGS metagenome assembly WNGH01 (sample SAMN13153373, study PRJNA577476) | soil metagenome | isolation source: 115 cm soil or saprolite under Garry oak tree replicate 1 | place: USA:California | collected 2016-06-15
CTAACCAGCCGATGATTCTTCCACGAACTACCAGTTCTTGCCATTTGTCCTCTCGAAGCTCATGTTGTTCGTCGCTTATTGGAACTACTAAGAGGTCTGCGCCAACTCTATTCGCCAACTTTTCAAGAGCGGGTATGATCTCGCCCGGTGGATTGAGGGAATACATGAGAGATGCACCGCGGTATACGTTGAGGTTTGGAAGCAGGATATCATCTGCCACAGCCCTGATCCGTCCAGTCTTGCGCGAGCGCACCCATGACTCATCCTTGTCGGTCACGAGTATCTCTGCGCGTGGGAGAGCCTCGGATATTCGCTCTGCCACGTCTATCCGGTGACCTACTCCAACTTCTATGATTTTTTCTGCGTCGCTGTAGTTCTGTTTGATCCAGTCTATGAGCTGCTCGAACAAGTTCCTGGATAGTTCTCGGGGTTACTTGGGCCAGCGCGGCTGCATAGCTCCCTGGTCTCCGTTGGCCTGACGCATCTTCCTCATCCCTTCAAGGATTAGTTTCTGCTCGATAGCAGCCACCAAGAATTTTGTCTCGATGACCTTGTCGGGGTTTACGCTCATACTGACGGCTCCCTCTCGGACCAGGAACTCGACCACTTCAGGATAGTTCGATGGCGCTTGCCCACAAATCGATGTCGTCACACCTTTCTCGCTGCAGATCCTAATGACATGGCTCATTGCCCGCAGTACCGCAAGATTGCGTTCGTCGTAGATTTCCTGAATTGACGCGTCGTCCCGATCGATGCCGAGAATTAGCATTGTCAGGTCGTTGGTGCCGAAGGATATGCCGTCGATTCCCTCGTCGACGAACTTGTCGATTAACAATACCGTTGCGGGAACTTCTACCATAATCCAGAGCTTGAAGTCGGGGCCCCTTTTCAATCCCTCTTCTTCGAGAATCTTCTTGGCGTTCCTGAAGTCCTCTAGCGTTCGGACGAACGGCAGCATCACGTGGACGTTGGTGAGCTTGTATTCCTCTCTGACCTTCTTGATTGCGCGGCATTCTAATCGGAAAATGTCGGGCTCCTTGACGTATCGGAAGGTGCCCCGAAATCCAAGGAGCGGATTGGGCCCAACGTGTCCAGCTTCCCGTTCGTATTTTTCACCGCCTGGAAGGCCGAGGAACTCGTCAGGCTTGAAGTCGAGACATCTGTATACGACGGGTCTCGGAGCAAAGGGCGTCGCGACCTTTCGCACTCCCTCTGCGAAGGCATCGACCATTTTCTCGCCGCCTCCCTCTTCTATCAGCATTCGAGGATGTTTCCCGACTGAGAGCATCATGTGCTCTGCGCGCAGGAGACCTACACCATCCGCGTGCGTCTCACGTGCGACCTTCTCGGCAAGCTCTGGGAGTGAGATGTTCACGTAGATCTTTGTCGAGGTTATCGGGATAACTGTAGGAATCTCATGCTGAGGCTGGGTTGCCTTGAGAATTTCCTCGACGAGACCGTTGTAGACAACTCCTGATTTCGCATCAACAGTGTATTCCTGTCCTGTCTGCATCAATTTCGTCGCGTTCCTTGCGCCGACGATGCATGGGATACCCATCTCTCGCGAGACGATGGCCGCGTGGCAAGTCGTTCCCCCGTCTTCTGTAACGATCGCTCCGGCGACCTTCATGTAAGGAACCCAGTCGGGGTTCGTCATTCGAGTGACGAGAATGTCCTTGTTTTTCATCAAGCGTCCCGCTTCAAGTGTGGTCGGGACGATCTTGGCTCTTCCTGCGTGCATTCCTGGGCTCGCGGGCAGACCGTGTACGACTGGCGCTCTGTGAACGATGTGGGAATCCGTTTCTCCGTTTGGACTCTTCATTTTGCTCCAGAATGTCTCGGGCCTGGTCTGGACAATGAAGAGTGAGCTTCCGGTGGCTCCGTGCTCAACAGCAAATTCGATGTCCTGGGCGGTGTGGTAGTGATCCTCAATGTCCACTGCAACCTTTGCAATTTCGATAACTTGTTCATCGGTTAGGCTCGAAACATTTCGGCGCTCAACCGGGACATCGGCCTGCATGGTCAGCCCGGCCTTATCGTTCGGGATATGTTCGATCATCTTCGGGACGATCTCTTTGTGGATTAACTGCATTGTGCCTTTGTCGACGATGAACCTGTCAGGCCGGACGATTCCAGCGACTATAGCTTCTCCAAGCCCCCAAGTCGATTCAATGACGATCTTAGATGGGTCACCGTTGATCGGGTCAAGTGTAAAGGCAACGCCTGAGGATTCTGACTTTACCATCTTTTGGACTCCAACGCTGATGAGTACTTTGTCGTGTGGGAAGCCTTTCTCTTCCCGGTAGAATATTGCGCGTGGGGTGTAGAGGCTGCCCCAGCATTTCTGGACGTAATGTACGAGCTGGTCCTCGCCCTGGACGTTTAGGTATGTGTCTTGTTGCCCGGCGAATGATGCGTCAGGCAGATCCTCGCTGGTGGCAGATGATCTGACTGCGACAGTCACATTCTTGTCGCCTGTTTTCTCGCACAGCTCTCGATATGCAGTTCGGACCTTGCCGGCGATATCCTCGGGCATTGGTGCCGATTCTAGAATCTTTCGAATCTCCTCGGATGCTTCCTCGTACTGTTTCGGATCCCTTGAACCGTTAGAGATTCCAAGAGTCTTGTGAATGATCTCGCCGATCTTTGTCTCTTCCAGAAATCGTCGAAATGCTTCTGCGGTGACTGCGAATCCTGGGGGGACGTGAACTCCTTTTGCGGTTAACTCGCCGAGGTTTGCGCATTTTCCACCGACTAGTGGAATGTCGTCTTTTCTTACATCTTCAAGCCGGACCACTATAGCGTCAGGCCTGGGCAAACGGTTAGGCTCCTGCTGGCATTTGTGGTGCGACTGGTTCTTCGACTATGATTCTGGTTTTCATCGGCATCTTTGTTCCGGCGACTTCCAATGCTTTCTTCGCAGTGTCAACACCGTCATCGGGTACGTAGATAATGAAGAGGTCCTGACCGTTTTCGACTCTGGCTGCTCTGCCGGTTGGTTTGCCGAAGGCTCGCCGCATTCCTTCCTGTAGTCGATCAGCGCCCGCGGTGGCGATCATTTTGTTTTCTCGGAGAATAATGTGCGGGTACACGCACAGTTGCAATCGATATCCTGTTTCTCCCCATCTGTCGGTTAGAACCTTGTTCGCGGATACACGGGCAGACTCCAGCGCGTTATGACGGATCTGCACGTGCTCTCTAGCTACCAAGTGGACTTTTCGGGCGAACTGCATGGATAGGTCTCCCATGTTGAACTTGGAAACCTTCGGCGCAGGTGACCCGTGGATGTATTTCATCCGGGTGAAAGCCTGGCCTGATGGGGAACGATAGTTACGACCCTTCATTGAGCAAATACCATACGGGCATTAGCTGAGGGTGCTAATGAGGGTTGTTGCGAGAAGAGGACTAGAAGGATTCCGGAGATTCACTATTATGCCATTTTGTTCAGGGTTATCCATCCTCGAAAAAACCGTTATCCCAACTCGTTCATTTTCCAAGGCTAGACTCGCACCCCAGATTTCGGCCCTTGGCCAATTAGGCGCTAAGGAAAATCGCCCATTATCTGCCCTGATATCGAATCTGGAAGGTGGTCTCTAGACTGCCCGAGAAATCGTTCGTGAATCATCGAAGATCTCTCGACTTTTTGCCATCCCACCAAAGCCGGGACCGTGCCCTGAATCCCCGGACTCGCCCGGAATCGTTACCAGACAGGAAATCTTCTCGTCAAAAGGGGGCTGTGTCAAGCATCCCGCGACGCGTGAGTGGTACCGGTGGACCTACCGAAAGTAAGCCGAACAATCCTTCTCTTGACAAACATCTGATTCGTAACATTTCTTTTTCTGCTTACCATTTTGTACCTTTTCTTTTCGCCTAACAATTCTTCTCCGCCAACTAATCTGTGACCCCCCGGGAGGCTGGTTTTCCCGCGCCCTGCCCTTCATGAAGCCTTGATTCTATGCTTCCCGGCTCTTGGTCCTCAGCTGATCAAACAGGCCTGGTTCTAGGTCCTTTATCGTCGGAATGAACGCCCTCGCCCGTGAAACCTCGTTCAGGTCCACCTTGCATATCTGAAACTCCTCCACATCATACTTGCACTGGGCTAGAACGGAACCATTGGGCGCGATGACTCTACTTCCGCCCCAGAACTGCAAGCCCTCCTCAATGCCAACTCGGTTTACATAGGCTAGATAGACAGCGTTCTCCATCGCCCGGCTCAAACAGAACCCCTCGAAAAACCTCCGCCGCAAACCAGGGCTCGCGGAAATACAGACGACTAGCTGCGCGCCCTTCAGAGCCTGCAGACGAGTCAGCTCGGGAAAGTAGAGATCATAACAGATGTTCAAACCGATCGTTCCGATATCAGTCTTGAACACCGGCGCTTCTTGTCCCGGACGGTAATACCGACGTTCCTCGAAAACAGAATGCGTTGGAAGATGGATCTTCCGGTACCTCCCAATCAAGCCCTTCGGGCCAACAAACACTGCTGTGTTGTGTATTACTCCCTTGACCTCGCTTTCCTCGGGCATGCCGAAGATAACGTGAACACTGTGCTCCTTCGCCACTTTCTCGACCTTCCGCGTGCTGGGACCCGGAATCGACTCTGCCGAATGGGAAACCTCATCCCGCATAGTATATCCTGTCAGATGCAGCTCAGGAAAGATCAGCAGGTCAACGTTCTTCTTACGGGCCCTTGCTGCCTGTTCTGAGATCTGCTTCAGGTTCCGCTCCTTGTTCCCAAGTCTGGGACCAGTTTGGGCTAGTAGCAGACTTATCGGCTTCATCCACGCTCGCCTACGCTAGATTCTGGCTCAGTTTCGCCATATAGACATGCTCAACGCCCCGGATTAGCCTCGGCTCAGAGTTCAGGGTTACAGCACGGCTTTATGACGCTCAGCCCGTTCCCCGCTCGTTTCACACCCTCAGAGAGGGAATAGATTGCTCTTCACAAGGCTAGCCCGTACTATCATCAAGCACAACCGGGCAGTCTTCATCATCTGGCTAGTGGCCCTCGCGCTGAGCGTCCCAGCTATTCTCCAGGTCCAGAGCGTTATCGTTTACACGGAGACAGCGTACAACCCCAAGACCTCGGAGTCCAGCATCGCTCAATCCATCGTCAGCAAAGAGTTCAGCATTAGCCAGGGCAGCAGCGTCGTAGTGGTAATCACATCAGCCGATGTGAGAGGCAACGACGTTCGCGATTTCACTCTAACGTTCAACAAGACGCTGCGTAATGACCGGACGATCACAAACCTTAGCAACGTCACAAGCATCTATGACGTCTTCTACCAGCTACTCGTCGGCTACACGAGTGAGGTTCATCTCCAGCTCTACCAAGAGAAGAACCTGACCAGTGTTGCCACGTTTCTTGAATTCGGCATCCCCGCAATCTACGTAAACCAGTGGACGACCCTGGTAAACTCCGGGCCCTTCAACATAACACAGGCGCAGGTCGCTGCTTACAACCAGAAAGCCAATCAGTCCACATGGTTGACCGTATCATCCCAAACGCCCCAAGCCTACCTTCCTCTCGCTCTTGCCTATCAGACCCGGTTCTACCAGTCTTGGAACATGACCTTCACCGCGGCTTCGTATACCCAGACACAGCTTGCGACAGTCGCACCTCCGCTAGCCCGGGCTCAAAACGTGACCAAGGGAAACCCTCTGCTGGTAAATCAGCCAGCGTACTACAATATCACTCTGCCATTCTTCCAGTCCAGCGTAACAGACCCTGCATCCCGCGCGCTCTTTGTCGATTCCACGGGATTCTTCAACCTCTATAACTTCTGCCCGAATACATGTCCAAACAATTACTGGAACGACCCTACGGTCCTTCAGGCATTCGTTGTCGACGCCTTCTCGGAAGCGGTCAACGCAACTCCGACTCAGACTTTCATCATCGGTGAGATCTATTCTCTGGGTTCCTCGGCGAGTTTCGGGGATTTTACAAGTCTAGCGGGCACGCTCCTTCGAAATTATAACATCAACACCTACCCAGTCCAGCCGAGTAGGGACGTCTACACTCAATTCGTCTCTGGCTCCAACGACACCATGCTCGTCATACTTGACTTCAAGACAACCGGACCGGACCCAAAGAACAGTATCGCGAGCATAAGGACAGACGTTCAACACGCGAATGTCTTCAGCAACACAAACCTCCTAGTCTACGTTACAGGCGCTCCCGCGTTCAACTATGATATTGAAACAGAATCGATCAGGGACGTTGAACGGATTGACCCCATCACCGTCCTCCTAATCATCGTCATCGTTGGCATATTCTTCGCTTCCCTCGCAGCCCCGCTAATCCCGGTATCCGCTATCGGAATATCTGTAGGAATAGCCTTCGGCCTCGTCTACGTAATCGGCAGTTGGTTCACCAGCGTGCACTTCCTGATTCTGACGCTCTTGCCTGTCGCCATGTTCGGGGCAGGGTCGGACTACTGCATATTTCTCGTTAGCAGATACGCTGAGGAGAGGCGGATGGGAAGGGGAAAGAAGGATGCGGTTGAGCGAGCAGTGACATGGGCAGGCGAGAGCATTGCCACGAGTGGAGCAACCGTTGTCATAGCATTCGGAAGCCTAGCTATTGCTGGCTTTGGAATGCTGCGCTCTATCGGGATTGCTGTGATGATGGGTATATCCGTAGCGCTACTAGTCGCCCTCACTCTCGTGCCAGCGATTCTGTCCATGTTCGGGGACAAGATCTTCTGGCCTGGGGGGCTAGGTCTTTGGAGAAAGAAGAAGGCTAAAGGAAGCAGCTACTACGCCCGTGCCGCAAGATTCACGGCAAAGCACTCGAAGCTAATCCTCATCGTCGCCTTGGCCGTTAGTCTACCAGCTACGAGTACGGTGCTTTCCAGCCAGACAAGCCACGACCTCATATCCCAAGTTCCCAACTCTCTTGAGAGCAGGGCCGGCTACAACAGCATGGTCCAAGGTTTCGGACCTGGCACCATAACTCCAACATACACGATTGTGCAAACGCCAGTCCTGCTCGCAACCGATTACTGGATTAACGTTACCGCCTTGCGATCCCTGTCCTATGCGGAGAACTCCACACGGTCGATCTCCGGCGTGTCGAAAGTCTATGGGCTTACACATCCTTCAGGCGACCCGATCCCGTATTCATCGTTCAATCAGTTGAACACAGCTCAACAGCAGGCAATGATCAGGAGCATGAAGCCCTTCCTCGGGAGCGATGGGAAATCGGCAATGGTCTGGGCTAACCTGTCCAACGAGCCCTACACAGACCAGGCCATCACTACGCTCACGAAAATCCGGCAGAACATCGACAGTCTTCAGAGCAACGACAAGCTACTCGCTGGATCCACAATACTTGTCGGGGGAGAAACCGCTTCCGTCGCAGACCTTGCCAACTCAAGCGCCGCCGACTACTTCAATATGACAGCGCTCGTCCTCGTTGGAGTCTTTGTAGTTCTGATGATCGCCCTAGGCTCGATCTTCACTCCCTTACGACTCATCTTCACGATACTTCTCAGCATTTCCTGGGCGATGGCCGCAGTGATCTATATCTTCCACACGTACATTGGGATGGAACTGATCTGGATACTACCGATCATGCTGCTTGTGATCATGCTCGGACTGGGACTTGACTACGACATATTCCTAGTGACTAGGATCAGGGAATACGTGGTCGGCGGCGCGAAAGATGATGAGGCCATTGAGACCGCAGTTGAGCGCACCGGTGGCATAATCACAGCTACCGGTCTAGTGACAGCAGGTGCCTTCGGAACCATGATGCTGTCGCAGATACCGATGCTGCAACAGCTCGGACTCGCGTTTTTCATCGTCGTCATTCTCGACGCGACTCTAACCCGAGTCTATCTTGTACCGTCGATAATGAGGCACATGAAGCGTCTCAATTGGTGGGCTCCAGGACGGATAAGAAGGGTGCCAATTACTCCAGAAGAGAAGCTCATACCTCCAGTCCCAGTGATAACAAAACTCGTCGTAACAATCGAAACGTTTGCGATCCTAGGGCTCGGACTCATACTCTATCTCGACTACATCAATAACCAGTATCTTCAAGGATTCGTCAACCAGACGAGCCTTAGGCTTCTGGCAGGGATCAACGTCTGGACGGGAGTAATACTTGGAGTGACATCATTCCTGACCACCTACATACTTCTTCGTGGCAAACCCAAGCCGAGCGGATCAGACCAACCGGCCTTGCTTCGCAAGGTGGGATGGCAGTTGGGCAAACTTCGTCCGAGACGTGCGAAAATTCTGTTAATCACCACCACTTCCCATCCATCACCGAGCCTACCTTCACTGGAGTCTTCAGCTACAACGGAGACACATCTCAAGCCAGCAGCCCAAAACCAAGATCAGCCTTCGGCAACGACTGCGAATTCAAGCGAAGAGAAGAAGTAGGCAGCCTAGGATGCTATTCGATACAAGTCGATTTGGACACTCTCCCACTTCTTGTGATGAAACGGGAACAGATGGGGAATGTTCAACCTCATGCTCCGCAATCCATCAACCTTCCGATTTCTCTTCGCGATAAAGCTCTTGAGAAACTTTCTAGTCGAACTCTTGTGAATAGAATACGAAACGGGAGCAAGCTCGAAGGCGCGCTCAAGAAACCGGACATCAAGATGGGGAGACCGCGTCCCATATGGAGGGTTCATTATCACAGTGTCATATTTTCCTTCAACCTCATCGATATCAGATACAAGCCATTCGACCTGAACCCCGGCCGCCACTGCGTTCATCGATATCGACGCCGACAACTTTCCTGGACCTCATCATGGCTGCGCCAATCGCTAGACGTCCAGTGCCGGTTCCAAGGTCGATTGTCTCACCTTGCAGATCGCGATACTCGAACCCGGCCATGTATAGCAGTTCAGCCGCTACGTCAGGAGAAACGGGGTATTGTTCGAGTCCTAGTTTTGGGTTCTGAAGAATCTTCAGCTTGGCTAGGTGAATTTCCAGTTGGCGTTTAGAAACTATTCGTTCTTTTTCCAATTATAGGCGGACCAGTCCGCGCTCCAAAAGCTGCTCCCAAGTCCAGGCCCCGATAGCGACCAAAATTTCGTCTCTCGTGATGATCGGCTTCGGAAACCTTTCAGGGTCGTCGAGTGCAAGGCGAGGACAGGCAGTGTCAACGAACGCATCGATATCTGTGAAGTCGAGTAGTTTCTGGGGCACTATTTCATCCGCGTAGAGGATAACGGCCTTCTTGCCTGCTTCCTCGATTTGCCTGAGAATTGAGAGAGCAATCTGTGGGTTGCTCTGTCCCGGCTTAGTTGAAACGATTATTCCAAAATTGTTGGCTCTCCTGGCTTTCTCCACCATTGCATATCTCTGCCTGATAATCCGGTCCCTATCCTGATCTAGAACTTTGACTGTTCCATCGTAGGGGTCCGCAAGAACTGTCGGTGTACCGACAGAAAGAGCTGCCCCGAGACCGTGGAAGTAGCTGCCTACGATCAGAAATGAGTCGACCTGAGATTGAATCCTCTTGAGTCCAAAATAGTCGCAACCGAGGATCTGGCCTGTCTCGTGGGCCCATGGGCCTCGTCCAGGAATTTGAACATTGAATCCCTTCGCTTCTAGAAGTCTTTCTGCCTCTGGCAGCTTGTGCAGATGCTGAATTGTAGTGGCTAGTCCTATGTTTCTGCCTTGGAGAATGGAAACCGCCTTCTCTACCACTGGAATGATCTCATGATTGCTCTTCGCGGGAATGTACACTACCGGGACGCCGTGGGAAGTGTCCCGCAGGAATTCATTATGCCCGTAGTGCACTAGCAGGTCGGCTTTCAGGCGAGCCGCAGCATCTAAGGAAAGGTCACATGCTCCCCAGGCAGGCACCGCGGAAACAAAGACGTCCGCGCCCGTCTGACATCGAACTAGACCAGCCAGCCGGGTTCCTTCGTTCTTGAGACCATCGGGTAGCTGGATCAGTATCCTTCGGGCACCTCTCCCCGTTATCTCAGCTAGGAGCTTGTCTTCGTCAAGGTCAAACATAGACATGTCAAATTCGCCGGGGAGACGCTATCAAAAGAGTGTAGCCCAATATAAACACCGGAGAAACCTGAGGAATTTCCTTCGTGGCAGTCTGCTAGGTAACACGATTGTTAAGCCAGATACGGAGGCTGGGCTGAACCTATGACAGAGAACCAGAAGCCGCAATCCAGACTCGACACGGGTCTCGCAGATCCAAGGTCTCTAGCTACAATGGTCGACGCTTCCTTGAAGCGCGGTTCTAGCCTGTCAATCGCTCTCTCTGATGCAACTGTCGGGGTCAACCTTGACAATCTAGGCGACTGGACGATCACCGTTGGTCTCTCATCAAGATCGGACCGCTTCCACCAAATAACATCCTCCCTGGAAAGTCTGGGATTCTTTCAAGCAACTGAGAACGAGGGTACCAAATACTTGCTTTGGACATCTCTACTCTCAGAAGTTGGAGACGTCAGGATCAATGCTGAACAGATTCTCTTACTGGCTTTGAAGGTCTTGCAATCGCCGAGCATTCCGGTGTATATCAGATAGTCAAACGATCTTAAGAGATCTCAAGCAGGGACCACGACTGATGAGGAAGATTTGTTTGAAGTTCTGTGAGAGCTCTTGGTGGAGTAGTGTAAGAATTCCTTCGCGGCGGACTTTATCAGAGCTGCCTAGAGGTTCGTCGAGGAATAGGAATTCTGGATTATGGCCCTTAGCTTGCGGTATCAAGGCGAGGGCGAAGGCTAACCTCATTGCCAGTAAGAGCTGGTCTTCGGTGCCTCCTGAGAAAACTTCCTTGGGCTTGAACTCTCCAGCCTCTGGATCAAAGACTCTGACAGTGTAGTCTTCGTCGAGTTGCACTGCTTTGTATCTTCCGGAGGTTATTACGGGGAGAATGAGCCCCATGTAGCGTTCGACCTGGGGCTTGACACGATTCCGTAGGGACTCCGAAGTTTGCTCAAGTCCTTTGACGGAGAGCTTGACGACCGCGCAGTCTTTCTCGAGAAGCATCACTTTCTTCACTTGCGTCTGAACTTGATCATCGAGGCCGCTGTTCTCCTCTAGTAACTGGTGTAGTTCGAGCTGTTGGGAAATTGAATCTTCGATCTGAGCCTTATTTCTCGAAACGGATTCCTTTAGCGCATCTCTCGCATTAGCAGTCTCTTCAAGGAGCGTCTCGGAGAAGGATAGGCCTTCTGGAAGATCTGGCAAGCGAGCCGCGCCGAATTTCTCTTCAACCTGTTTGATCTCGCTCTGGATAAGGTCGAGGCGTTCTTTGATCTGGGGTTCCTCTCTCAATTGCTGGCCGAGTAATTTGACCTTAGCTTCGAGAGACTGACGGGTTTGCCTATCGTTGTCGAATAGTGAGGATACGGTCTCGAATGCGGTCTTAGGGTCCTTTGACGATTTGACCTTGGCAGAGTATCGTGTGATTGAGGACAGTGTTCCCAGAAGCTTCTCGGATCTTTCAGCAATGTACTGCTGGATTTTCGTCAGGCTTTCTTGGTTCTCCGCAAGCTCGTTCTCCCATGAGCGGACGAGTTGCATGCTGGCTAACTGTTCCTGCTCGTATCTCGAGCTGTTGGCTTGTTGGGAAAGCGAGACGATCTGTCTAGACAGTAAGAGAAGGGAGACGATAGCTAGAGAGCCGAAGGCAACCGCCACTTGAGGGAGGCCAAGAAAGAAAGAAAGAATGGCTCCGGCGCCGAGTGCTGAGGTCGAGATGAGGTATGTCCAGACCCTTCTTGGCTTAGAGTCTAACGGTTTAGGATTTCCAAGACTTGAGACGTCCCTTGTCTTCTCTGCAATTTTGGCTTGTAGACTATCTCCGGACTCCTCTAGCTGGGCTCTGCGCATTTCGGCAGATTGAAATTCTTCGAGCATATTCGATGCTTGGGTGAGTTGGGACTCTATTTCGGAAAGTCCAGAGAACTGTTCAAGTTCTAATCGAGCTTTTTCCAGCTCCTCTCGTTGGGATGAAATTCCCGATAGTTGGCGCTGGAGGTTCTCCGCAAGACGAGTCTTGTCTTGAATCTCTTGTCGAAGAGATTTCTGGAGCTTCACTGCTTCATCGTATTTGTTAAGGGTCTTGTAGAGAGAATCCGTGGTTGCGAACTGTTTCTCTGAATCTGCGAGTTCCGACCTAAGCTTCTCGGTTTTCCCTGCAAGCATTGAGAGTTGGGTCTCGGCTTCCTTGTACCTCTTCATTTGTTCTTGAAGCGATTGGAGACGCTCACGTTCAACTGCTAGCTGTCCCGGGTTTCGGGTCGTGCCTTCGATTCGAGCTCTCTCCACGTCAAATTGGTCCTGCACTCTGTTGAAACTGTCGAGGTTTAGGAAAACGTTAACAACTTTCCTTCGGTCGTCGAGCCTTTGCTTGATTAGTCGCTCGAGATCTTTCTGAGCGACTACACTGCTTGCGACAATTTCATTGTAGGTAATGCCTCCCAGAAGACGTTCGACCTCACTAGTTGTGTCGTTCACGGTTGTTGCGATTGTCTTTTGTCGACCATTCGGCCCAAGCTCAAAGAGCTGTGCGCGGTTTGGTCTGGTCTTGTGAATCTCTCTTACTACTCTGTACTTGAGGTCGCCGATGGCGAATTCGAGTCTTACCTGGGCTTCGCCGGTTCCATACGTGAGAATTTCTTCGTTGCTCGGCTTCTGACTAGGCCGGATCATGCGGCCGAAGAGGGCGAAGAGGATCGCGTCGAGGATGGTGGATTTTCCGCTCTCGTTCAATCCTGTGATTAGGGAAATACCCTCCGAGAACGGTACTGGTTGGGAAAATTTCAGTTTCTTGAAGTTGTGAGCATAGAGGCTTAGTAGTTTCAGTCGACTCCCTCCTCCTGAAGCTTTGCAACAGTAAGCTTCCATGCCTCTTGGACGAGTGGCCTATCCTGTTCGCCTGCCCTTGTTAGCAGGTTCTGGAATGTCCGGTCTAGCTCCTGGAGCGGGGTAGTCTTTGGGAGCGACTCCAATGGGGCCATCGTGAGTACGTTGAGATGTTCTTCGTCGAATTCGATGTGGAAGAACTTGTTCTCTGCGTAGGTGTAGAGTGAGGATCGTTTGTAGGTTGAGAGCTGATTCAAGGTAACTTTTCCTGAAACTTTTACGCGAAGTATCTTCTCGTCATCTATTCTCTTCTCCAGAGCTTCTTCGATTTGTCGTGTGAGGCTTCCCTCGCCAGCGACTCGGAACTCAAGAGTTTCCATGGGCCGAGCAGGTGTTGGATGGAACTCTTGCTGGAGTATTCCTGACTTGTCAAGTTCGAGCCAGACGAACCCTTTCGTCTCTCCTTCTTCGTTGAACGAGGCTCTCTCGGTGCTTCCAGGATAGATGACTGGTGTCCCGTTGATGGTTTTTCTTTGATGATTGTGCAGATGGCCTGAGGCGAAGAGTTGGAGGTCTCTCGGGATCGATGATTTCTGGATGTGGACCTCTTGTCCAAAGTAGCCGTCGAAGCCTTCGATCGGATAGTGTGTCAGGAAAATAGTGACGTCGCCGTCTCGCTTGATCTCATGACCGGCAAGGGGATCAGCGTCCGCTGGTAGGGATGGATTGAGGCTCATCCCCATCACGTTGACAGTTTCGCTTCCGAGACTGAACTTCTTATTAGTTGGATGTTGTTCTTGTATGAAGTACACGTGTCCGGATCTCGCGTGAACAGCGAGAGGAGATGCGCCTTGCTCTGCGCTGCGTGGAGTGTCGTGATGACCGCTTACAAGAACGGTTTTGATGCTCTTCTCATGTAGACGCTTGAACTGTTCTGCCACAAACGCTCTTGTAGGGTTGCCGGGCAGAATGCCATCATAGAAATCTCCGCCGATTAAGAGAATATCGGGCTTGTTCTCTAAGGCGAAGTTGACTAGAATTTCGAAGCAACGCTGGAAGTCGCGCTTGCGTTCGAACCTCTTGGGACCGTACTGGACTGCGGATGGATCTAGATGGTTGTCAGCCGTTAGGAGAACGTGAATTGTCATGGTAATCTAGCTACTGAATGGAACCGGCGTCTTCGGTTGAACTGGAACGATATTAAGAGTTGGAGATAGCCGAACGTGACCCATCGAATCCCGGACGTTGGGGGACGAGTATGAGATTCGTTTGGGGTGCGGAAAGGAAATAGTTGGAAGAAATATGATCAGGGTAGGAATTGACATTGGTGGGACCTTTACTGATCTCGTGGCTACCGACGGGAGACGTAGGGTCTGGAAAATCAAAGTCCTGACCACGCCGACGGATCCATCGGTAGGAGCGCTTGATGCTGTTCGAAGATTGTTGGAAAAAGAGAAGCTTGACGCTAGTCTTGTTAGAGTCGTTATTCATGCGACAACGCTCGCGTCGAACGCGCTTCTGACGGGAAACATCCCTAGAGCCGCTCTAGTCACCACCGCAGGTTTTCGAGACATTCTGGAGATAGGGCGCCAGAACAGGCCTGAACTGTACAATCTTCAGGTGGAGCGCCTGCCTCCACTAGTTCCGAGACGGTACCGATTCGAGGTTCGGGAGAGAATCACATACGAAGGGAAGGTTCTCGAGCCCCTTGATGCATCACAGGCCACTCTAGTTGCGAGAAGGATACGAAAACTCGGCATTGGAACAGTTGCTGTCTGTTTTGTTCACTCCTACGCCAACCCCAAACATGAGAGGAAACTTGGGGAGATGCTCAGGAGAGAACATCCTAACGCGAAACTTTCGTTGTCGTCGGAGCTTCTTCCCGAGTTTCGAGAGTACGAGAGAACTAGCACTACAGTCGTTAACGCGTGTCTGCAACCGTTATTCTCAGACTATCTGGAAAAACTCGAACAGGGATTGGAAGAGCTCGGAATTCGTGCACCACTCTTTGTAATGCAATCGAATAGTGGAACTGTGCTTTCTCGCCAAGCATCCCTTGAACCAGCTCGTCTCATAGAATCAGGACCTGTTGCAGGGGCGGTGGCGTCCAAGTTCTACTCGCGGGGATCTGAAAGCTTTGTCTCTCTCGACGTGGGCGGGACCACTTCGAAGGCAGGAGTCTGGTCTGGCCATGGGTTCGAGGTGACTAACGAGTATGAGGTCGGTGGACGTTTGCATGGAACGAGGAGGGTTGAAGGATCAGGCTATCCTGTCAGATTTCCAGTCGTAGACCTTGTCGAAGTTGGTATCGGTGGTGGGAGCATTGCCTGGGTCGACGATGCTCGTGTTCTCCACGTTGGGCCTCAGAGCGCTGGAGCGCTACCGGGTCCGGCTTGTTATGGAAAAGGCGGGAAGTTGCCGACGCTTACGGATGCGTCTCTTGTACTTGGCCGGTTGAGTTCTAACTTCTTGCTTGGCGGGGATCTGCGGTTGAGCCCACAGCTTGCTTACACGGCCGTTGCCGAGTTGGTTGCGAAGCCACTCCGAATGAATGTGACGAACGGGGCCATTGGTGTTCTGAGAATCGCTGTCGCGAGGATTGCGGAAGCGTTGCGGGCGGCGACGGTGGAAAAGGGTCTCGACCCACGCGAAATGATACTGGTGGCGTTTGGCGGGGCGGGGCCGATGTTTGCCTGTGAAGTTGCTGAACAACTAGAGATAGAGAGGATTGTTGTGCCTCCTGCTGCGGGGCTGCTGTCAAGCGTGGGTCTCCTTCTAGCGGAACCATTGCATGACTCTGTCCGGACCGTACTGAGAGACGCAGAAAATCCGAGGACCAAGGAGCTTGAGAAGATCTTTCGTGGAATGGAAAAGAGAGCGAGAGGTCAGCTACGAATAGAAGGAGTAGAAGAGAAGGATGCCAGCTATCAGAGATTCTTGGACATGCGGTATCAAGGACAATCCTACGAACTATCAGTTCCTCCGCGGAACGGGATTATTACTAGGAACGTGGTTAGAGCTGCTGTTCGAGACTTTCACCAGAGACACCAAAGACAGTATGGTTACTCTCAACAAGACAAGGCTGTTGAGATAGTCAATGTTCGCAGCTATTGCAGAGGAAAGGCCGGGAATATTGCTGGGGCAACTAGTACCTTTGCACGAGAGAAGGTCTCGCTGAAGAAGAGAAGAGTCTGGTTCATGGATGGACATGGTATCGAGTGTCGGGTCGTTCAGCGGAACAGCATGCCTCCTGGTGCTAAGGGAAAGGGACCGTGTGTGATCGAGGATTACGATTCAACCTTGGTAATTCCACCTCGAGCGAAGTTCGTGGTGGATCGGAAGGGGTCGGTTTCTATTGCGTTGTGAACGGGGGATGAACAAGGCTGTTACTCGAATCTGGTAGTGTTGGTTTCAACAGGGCAATATCTGGTAGCCTATCGTAGGTTGCTCTAACAGTGAAGAAAATATGACCAATACATCAAGCGGCTCGAACAGCACGTGGGGAGCATTTACTCCAGTCATGCCAGCGTTCATTCGTTTGGTCGCGGGCGTCATTGTACTGGTGATTATCGAGGCGGTTGTTCTCGGCTTTCCAGGGATCAGCCAGAACATCTCAGGCAGCACCATATCCATCGCGAACATCGTAGTGTTCATGATCGGGCTTGTCGTGGCTTTCATCGTCTTCAAGTTCGGTACACAGCTCTCGAAAGCGGTCTCGGACGCGTACAAGAACTACCAGACATGGGTGCCCTTACTAGCGTACATCTTCCAGATCATAGCCATCGTCATACTCTACAGCGTCAGCAACGGCATTGCCAGCCAGTACTTTACCAGCGCGCCTTGGGCGTATCCATTGATATTCCTCTTGATCGCCCTGCTTCCAACACTGCGAGTTGTCGTCAACCTGGTTCACGCGCTCGACGGCACACCGACTGCGAAGCACGCGACGAACAACTAACTGTACGAGCTAGCCACAGGAAAAAAACCGGGGGCCTCAATGAGGCTCCTGGAAAACCAAAGCCCCACTTTTTCGGGACACTCTCTTAGAGTACTCGTTTCTACGGTCCGTACTCGAGCGGAGGATGCGCGTGGAAATTTTTTCGGGACCTGTTTCTGTCCGGATGGGATTGTGAGCTTGTTTCTTTGAGATGGGCGTGTAATGGGCTTGTTCGGGTTCTTTTTGACTCCGCGGATTCCCCTAGGGATCAGCGTGGAAGATAGTGTTCTAGAAATCGTGGGCTTGGATTTGGAATCAGGGCTGGTATTGGGCGATTTGATAGTTTCTGTTTTCTACTCTAATAGGTAGAAATGGTCATGGCAACTCCAGAAACCATTGCCTGCTTCTTCCCCCGCCTGCTCAGCACAAGATAGGCCACCACAACACCAACAACGGCGACAATCCCTACAGCGACGACGATACCGGCCAAGAGTATCGGAGCTAGAAATGGACTGAACAACGGACCCGGCTGAACCTGCTCCAAGGCAACAGTAACCCAGCCTGTATCAAGAGTCTTCTGAGAAGATCCCCGCGCAACATCCAAAAAACTACCATCCGAATTTTGCTGGGTCAGGATGAAGGCAACTGATGCTAGGGCCTGAATATTTCGACCGTACGCTTGAAACGCCAGTGCGGACAGAGCGGCCCCGTAAACATGGCCCCTGTGATCGCCAGTGGTTGTGAAGTTTGCAGAGATCATTTTGGTCAAAAAGTCCAACGCCTTCGAGACATAGTTATTGGTTGAGGTGTACGAAACATCTTTCAGTGCTAGAATTGTCAAAGCAGTTACGCTGATCGGTTCAGGTCCGAACGCGTTGAGAGGGTCCGACGAGACTGCGGAAGTTAGATTGAAGCTGCCGTCAGAGTTCTGAAGCGAGAAAAGAAAGTTGGCCGCGGCTGTCCGATTTTGAGAGATTATGTGGTT